>UMAM01005119.1_pt1 | contig 43055 bp, 68 predicted proteins | sample 1963711 | NCBI WGS metagenome assembly UMAM01 (sample SAMEA4835916, study PRJEB28245) | human gut metagenome | biome: gut microbiome; material: fecal sample | place: Denmark | collected 2008
AAATATAATATATAAGCAAAGTTACTACAAGCTATAAGTATATGCAAGCTAAGATATAGTTAGTACAGAATTATAATAATATATATTAAGAACAAAGTAAGCAAGCTAAGATTTAGTACAATACTTGACAAGGATTGCAAATTATGATATAATATATATGCGTAAAGATTAAAACACATTATTTTTTCTCTTAGGGTTCTAAAAAGAAAAGAATTGTGAATTTTCTGTAAACATTTGCAAACCCCCTTGACAAAGCCAGAACCTTGTGGTATAATACGGGTACAAGTCAAGAGACTTTAGATATAAAATTTTCAAAAACAAAGAAATGAGGTATGTTGATTTGGCATTGCAACTGAAAACAGCCGTAAGAAAAAAGGCAAAGTTGAAAATCGGCATCGCAGCACCATCTGGTGCTGGCAAGACAATGAGTTCGCTTCTTTTGGCTTACGGTATTGTAAAAGGCGAACATCCGAAGTGGTCTGATGAGGACTGTTGGTCGAAGATTGCAATTATTGATTCTGAAAATGGTTCTGGTGAGCTTTATGCTGGGTATGACCAAAAAGGAATTAAGATTGGTAATTATCAAAGTGTTACACTTTCTCCTCCCTATACTCCACAGCAGTACATTGAAGCAATTAAGTTGTGTAAGGAAGCTGAAATGGAGTGTGCTATCATTGACTCTGCTTCTCATTTGTGGATGGCAGTTCTTGATAAGCAGGGAAATATTGCTGCAAAGACTGGTAATTCTTACACATCTTGGCGTGAGCCTTCCAAGGAACACAGTGAGTTTGTAGATTGTATGCTTCAGACTGATATGCATATTATTGCTACCTTGCGTTCTAAGACTGCTTACGAGATTAGCAAGGACGAACGTGGTAAGAACTCCGTACAGAAGCTTGGCCTTTCCCCTGTTGCGAGAGATGGCTTTATTTATGAGTTTACTCTTTTCTTCGATATTGATGAAACTCATATTGCTGGTGCTACCAAAGACCGTACTGGTATTTTCGATGGACAGTTCTTGAAGATTGATAGCGATACTGGTAAGAAGCTTGCTGCTTGGTTGGATGGTGCTGCTCCAGAAGATACAGTACAAAAGGTTGTTCTTGAGAAAGCAAATCCTGTAAATGCGCCTGAAGCTTCAAGTATTGTTCCAGAGATTACAGCAGCCTTTAAGCAAAAGGTTGATGCTGGTAGGTCTAAAGACGAAATCTATGACCTTATCGCAAAGATTAATGGTGGTTCCAAGCGTTATGATACCGTAAAAGATGTTTCCAAGCTGAAGGAAATTCTTGAAGCAGTACAAAATTATTAATTTTAGTGAGGTAAATAATTAATGTTTAGTAACAATTCTTATATTACTATTTGGAAGAAGAACCCAAAGACTACTGATGATGGCAGAATTACATCTTATAGTTGTCAGTGTTCTACAAGCAAGAAGGAGTTTGGTGGTGGCTACAAGACAGACTTTAGTAGCTATGTAAAGTTTGTTGGCGATGCTGTCCCTGTCGTACATGGTGTTCCAGAGGGTGGCCGTGTAAAGATTCTTAATTGTGGTGTTTCCAACTTCTTCAACAAGCAGAACAATACTACATTCTGGGATTGTGTAGTGTTTAGTTGCGAGGATGCTGGTGGTAAGCCCGCTGTAAAACCTGATGTTCAAACCATTTCTGCTCCAAAGACTGATACAGTTCCTGCAGAAGACCTGCCGTTCTAATTAGATATTGGGGTGAATAAACAATGAAATATGTTTGTAGTTATTGCGGAAAAGTTTCTGACGATATTGAAACAATCAATGCCTGTGAAGCAAAGCATGAAGAGTTGAAGAAAAAGGCGGAGGAAGCCAAGACAAAAAGAGAAACTATGTACTCTGAATACAAGGCAGACATTGAAAACCTTGAAAAGCTGGTAAAGGAAATTAACGATAAATATTCTGCTTATGATTTTCCAACAGTAGGCACATATACTTCGAAGTATTCTACTTACGGTAATCCCGCTAATAGTTTACTTTCGAGTTTTTGGAGCGATTTCCTCCGTTGATAAATTTTGACAAAGACACATACCAGTTCATTTTAGATGGGCTGGTATGGTCTTACTCAAACCTATCTTCCTTTGACACTTGCCCTAAAATGTGGTATAATACATATATAGATAAGTCTGAGAAGAAAGAAAATTTCTTTTCTCAGTATGGTTCGTATATGCATCTTATTTTAGAGATGTTTTCAAAACAGCAGTTGGATTTTCCAGAACTTGTTCCGTATTTTGAAGGAAATTACGATAAGTTCATAACAGAATGTCCACCGTTTGAAAATATGGAAACATCTTATTATAACCAAGCAATTGATTTTCTGTCAACATTTGAAGGTTTTACAGATAAAACTGTTGGAACAGAATTAAAGATGGAATATCAAATAGAACTGTATGGAAAGAAAAGAGATTTTATTGCTTATATTGATAGACTGTCTATGGATGATAATGGATATATAATCAATGATTATAAATCAAAGGGTAAGTTTGGTTCAAAGGCAGAGAAGGAAAAATATTTAAGACAGCTTTATATTTATTCGTTATCTGTAAAAGAAAAGTATGGAGTGTTTCCATATAAACTGAAGTTTAATCATTTTAGAACAAAATCGGAAACCGTAGAACTTTTTAATGAAAATAAACTTCTACAAACGCTTAAATGGGCCGATAATTGTGTTGAACGAATATATAACACTGAAATATTTGTTCCAAACCACAATGATTTCTTCTGTAATCATTTATGTAGTGTTTCTGATTCCTGCTTAACGGAGGAATGACATGAAAGTTTCTATTGAGAAAATCAATGAAGCAAAAGCCCTTCTTGGTGATGCCGCAGCTAAAATCATAGCTGACGGTATCCCTCTTGAAGGGTTTACTGAAACAGCAACTTCTATTTGTGCCTTTAGTCCATTTAGACATGAAACAAAGCCAAGTTTCATGTGGAATAAAAAGGAATATTACTTCAAAGACTTTGGAAATGGTAAAGTTGTTGGTATTCTCGATTACTTTATTATTTATGAGTCGAAGTCGTATTCTGAAGCTGTAAAGGCTTTGTTCGAGCTTGTTGGAATGGAATATTCCGAAAGGGATTTTGAGGTACAGGAAGAAGCTTCAAAATGGATTTGTGTTCCAGACGAGGAACCAAACGATAGAGCAATTGTTGAGGATTATCTTGCTAAAAGATGTATTAGTAAAGAAACTCTTGACTTTTGTTCTGTAAAACAAGCTGAAAATGGTGATATTGCTTATCAGTTTAAAGACCAAGACGGTAAGCTTATTACTACAAAATATCGTGTGTCGCACAAAGCAACTAACAAAGATCTTATGAAGTGGAGATGGAAAAAGGGTTTTACAAATCCACCACTTCTTTATGGGCTTGATAAGATAGATATAACAAGGCCAGTATTGATAACAGAGGGCTTAAATGATAGACTTGCTTGTGTTGAAGCTGGGTTTATGAATACAGTGTCAATCCCAGGTGGAGCAGCAGATATGTCATGGGTCGATACAAATTATGAATTTCTTGAAAAGTTAGAGTCAATTATTATTTGGTCTGATAGTGATGAGCCTGGTCGAAAAATGGCAAAAAACTGCGCCATGCGTCTTGGGCAATATAGGGTAAAAATCGTTGAACCTAATCCGGATATTCAAGAAGAAATTCGTAAATATTATGCTCAATATGGCGCTGACGAAGATAAGATTGATGCCAATAATGTCCTTATAGCTTGTGGTAAAGATGCTGTTCTTGCCATGATAGCTTCTGCTAAAATCACTGATAACCCATTTGTTAGTCGCTTGATGGACGCAGAAGAAAAAGACATTATGAGTTTGCCAAGAACCTCTACTGGAATTGAGGATATTGATAAGGTGTTTTGGGGAACCTTTGAGGGGCAGTTAGTTATTTTGACTGGCGCTGCTGCTTCTGGCAAAAGTACACTTATCAACACAATGTTTGTTGCTGCGCCACTTGAAGCTGGCGAAAAGGTTTTTATCTATTCTGGAGAGATTAATCCTGGGATGTTGCTTGGCAATGTTCTGAAACCTTTAGCTTCTCGTAGACACATACTTGAGTTTCATAATGATAATGCGCCAAATGGATATAGCGTTTCTAAAGAAGCAGTAAAGTCAATGAAAAAGTTTTATTATGATTCTGTGTTCGTTTACAACGAAGAAAATGACTTTGACACTAATTCTAAATCAATTATGGACGCTATGTCGTATGCCTATAAAAGATATGGTGTGACAAATTTCGTTGTAGACTCCTTGCTTACTGTTGACTGTTCTAAAGAAGAAGGCGAGAATAGATATGACAAAGAAGCAAGTTTTGTTAAGAAACTAAAGGTATTTACAAATAAAAATCCTGTCAAGGTTTGTTTGGTCATTCATTCAAGAAAACTTCCGCAGGGAGCAGCAGATATTGGCGCTGATGACATTCAAGGTAGTAGCACCCATGTAAAGGCTTGTAATAGAGCATTTAGTGTTAATAGGCTTTATAATGACCCAGAGGGTTACGATGTTGTTTTGACCTGTCTTAAAGATAGAGAGACTGGTCTTTTGAATAAAAAAGTGAAGCTTCATTATGATAATAAGTCTTTTAGGCTTTATTCTAATAATGAAGAAAGAGATAAAGCATATAGTTGGGAAAAGTGTAGTAAAATTAACTATCCTGACAATGTTGCTGAAAAAATTGTAGCAAATATTCACGAAGAAGAGCCTGTTCCGACAGGAATTTTTGGATAAGGTGAACTTATGATTACAAAAGAAAAGTTTGTTTCTTACTTTGATAGACTTAAAAAGTTCTGGGAAGTAGAGGAAAAGGTTTCTGATGCTTTCAAAGACTTGAATTTCATGTCGTTTTCGTATTGCGACTTTGAAGACCTTATGCTTGATGTGCTTATGGATGCCATGAATGACACAGACGAGTTCATTGCATGGTGGATTTATGACCGTGAGTGCGGAGAGAAAGACGCAACTGTTAAATATGTTGATGCAGATGGACTTGAAAACGAGGTCGAACTTAAAACTGCTGAAGACCTCTATGATTTTCTCGTCAAAGAGTATAAGTAATACTTGACAAACCCCTCTAATTATGTTATAATAAAGACATAAAAGGAGGGGTTAATATGAAGTTTGAAGAAATCCGAAACATTGTTAAAAGCAAAAAGAACGGAACATTTATGTCTATGACATATGAAAAAGATGTTCCTGTAAAGTCTGCCTATAAAGGCACTGTCATTTATAGAAAAACGACAATTGTTGTTAGATGCGGTGTAGAATATGATAATATATCCGCAGTAAAAGACAAGCGAAATAACGGACAATTGCCGCATGAAAATGAAGGGCTGCCTTGGGGTAAGTGGAAAGAATATCCATATTTCATTGAACATAATGGTAAGGTGTATCTAAGATGCGCTACTGTAAATGGCAGTAAGGCAAAAAGCAGTTATTACATGAACGGAAACGTAATCGAAAAGGAAAAACTTGACGGAATTATAAGAAAAGAAAGTAGTGGCAATATGGATATTATGACTATTAATATAGACAACATCGTTTCTGTTGCGTGAGGATTATATGGATAAGTGTAAATTTCCAGATGGGGTTGTTGTTAAACTTGATGGAATCCACGAAATGAAGCCCCATGCTTATAGACTGAAACAAAAATTAAAGAATGTTACAGTAGAAATACTTGAATGTTCAGAATGTGGGGATGTTTCTATTGGTTGGTACAGGCAAGAAGACACGGAAGAAATCGAGTAGTTTGGCACAGATTATGGCCGTTATTTCCGTTATGGGGGCGCTGTATTTTGTCATGTCGCTTCTTACAATTAGAGCTGGGAACATTAGAATTTCGTTTGCCTCTCTTGTTACGGTTGTTATGGCTTATTTGTGTGGCCCAACAATGGCTGCGATTTCTGTTTTTATAGGCGAATTTCTGGGCCAGTTATTGAATTACGGAATTGGTGTTACTACTGTTTTGTGGATAATTCCACCAGTATTAAGAGCAGTTCTCGTTGGTAATCTATATTGGTTATTTAGAAAAAGAACAATAAATGGCTTTAATGAAATTGGTTTTTATCATTTTTTATTGGTAAATTCAATGTCCAGTATTATTGTTACAATAGTAAATACTGGTGTAATGGCGCTGGATGCTATAATCTTAGGATACTATACAAAGGCATATGTTTTCGCAGCATTTTTTGTAAGACTTGGTCTTGGTATCGTTACAGCGATTGTAGTTTCAATTATAGCATTTCCAATTATAAACGGTGTTCGGGGGTATGCAAGTGGGGATTTACAGAAAAATTAATAGATTTGGTGGTTCATATGGGAAAATCAATTAATTTGGTTGGTCAAAAATTTGACCAACTCGAAGTTATTGAAAAGACAAATAAGCGTGGAACTCATGGCGATGTCGTGTGGTTGTGTAAGTGCGATTGCGGCAAGACTTGTGAAAGAACAACTGGTGTATTGAAGAATAAAAAAAGCAAAAAGCACTCTTGTGGATGCTATAACACAGAAACCATAAAGAAACATCAACATATAAATAAAAAACCTTTTAATAAATTCGTAATTGAAAATGATATTGTAAATATTTATTCTGACAAATATAAAGATAAGTTTGTAACAATAGACTTAAAATGGTTAGAGTATTTTAAAGACTATCATTTGTGGTATGATGAGCGTCGTGATGTATGGAGTATATTTCAAAACGGTAAAAGTGTTGACATTCATCAAATTATTGCTGGAAAATATTGCGACCATATAGATAGAAATAGAGATAACTGTTTAGAAAGTAATTTAAGAAGCGCAACACACGCAGAAAATTGTCGTAATCGGGGTATTCGTTCAGACAACACCACTGGTTATAAGGGTGTCGGTAGACGCGGAAAAAAATTTCGTGGATATATTACGGTTGATGGAAAGTCTTATAGAACAAAAAAATTATGATACAGCAGAGCAGGCAGCCATTGAAAGAGATAAGCTTGCTGTAATACATCATAAAGAATTTGCTTATTTAAACTTCCCAGAGTTATTAAATAATTATATTTCGGAGATTAATAATGTTTAAAAACATAATTGATAGAAAAATATATAAACAATTAAATAAAAAACATCCTTATATAGCCTATTTAATTGAAAAGGAGCAAAAAAGACAGAATAAAACGATTGAATTAATAGCTTCTGAAAATTATCCAAGTGATGTAACAAGATGGGCTGTATCGTCTTGTTTTATTTCTAAATATGCTGAAGGATACCCCAAAAACAGATATTATAGTGGCACGGAATTCGTCGATGAACTTGAAATATATTGTCAAAAAAAGTGGAAAGAGGCGTTTAAGACTGACTATCATGTAAATGTGCAACCGCATAGCGGTAGTCAGGCTAACGAAGCTGCTTATTCCGCACTACTTGAACATGGCGATACAATTTTGGCAATGAGTTTGTCTGATGGGGGGCATTTGTCGCATGGGGCTCCGTTTAATTTTAGTGGCAAGCTTTATAATGTTGTGACATATGGCCTTGACAAAGACGGAATTATCTGCTATAATGATATAGCGAATAAAATCAAGCAGTATAAGCCAAAGTTGGTTCTTGCTGGAGCCTCTGCGTATTCAAGAGAAATTGATTTTCGCAGAATCAAGCGTATTATTGATGATGCTGTAAAGAATGGTGATGTGGAAGAAAGACCATACTTTATGGTTGACATGGCGCATATTGCCGGTCTTATTATCGGCGACGAACATCAAACGCCTTTTGGGTTGGCTGATGTTATTACTACAACCACTCAAAAAACCCTTCGTTCTGCTCGTGGTGGTCTTATCTTTTGTAGACAGGAACTTGCTCATAAGATTGATAGCGCAGTATTCCCAGGAACGCAAGGTGGGCCATTGGTAAATATGATTTGCGGCAAAGCAATTGGTGCAGAAGAAGATTGCACAAAGGAATACTATGACTATATTCATCAAGTGGTGCTTAATGCCAAAGCTATGTGCGATGAATTTATCTATGCTGGCTATGATGTAGTTAGTGGTGGAACAGACAATCATTTGTTCATGCTTGACTTCACCAAGACACACCCTCATGTGACTGGTAAGATGGTTCAAGACGCTTTGGAGAAGATTGATATTGCTGTAAATAAGAACATGGTTCCTGGAGATAAGCGTGGCCCTAAAGAAGCAAGCGGTATTCGCATTGGTACACCAGCCATGACCACTCGTGGTTGGAATGAACATGACTTTGCTGTTTGCGCACACAGAATTATGGCCGTAATTGATGCATTAGAAGCAAAGGCAAAATTAAAGGAGGTGGATAATTGAGTAGAATATTTATTACTGGGGATACCCACAGAAGCTTTCAACGCCTGTTTAACTTCCAAGATTTTGACCAAAATGACCTTACAAGAGATGATTATTTGATTATTTGTGGTGATTTTGGCGGAATTTGGGATGGTGGCGGTGGAGATAAAAAGGTAATTGAAAGTCTTGGCAGACTAAAATATACCATTTTGTTTGTAGACGGAAACCATTCTAACTTTGATGCTTTGTATAAGTATCCTGTTGAAGAATGGCATGGTGGATATGTCCATAGAATTTCTGACAACATTTTACACCTTTGTCGTGGTCAAGTGTTCGACATTGACGGAAAGAAATTCTTTACATTCGGCGGTGCCGCATCGCATGATATTTCTGATGGTATTCTTGACCCCAAAGACCCAGATTTTAAGAAGAAATATCTTAAGCTTTATCATAACCCCATGGCTATGTTTAGGATTTTGGGCGAAAGCTGGTGGCCAGAGGAAATGCCCAGCAATAAAGAGTACAATGTTGGAATTAGCAATCTTGAAAAGGTTGACTATAAGGTTGACTACATTATCTCTCATTGTCCTCCGAGTTCTGCCTTGGCTTATTTCGGTAATTGGACATACAAAACTGATGAACTTTCTGACTATCTTGAAAAGATTTTCCAAAAGGTTCAGCCCAAAGCCTTCTATTGTGGGCATATCCACATTGATGAAAATTACGATAAAATTCATGTTTTATATTATGACATTCAAGAAATTGTGTAAGAAAGATGTGAATTATGCCAACTAAACAAGAACTGGATATGCTTTGTGCGCTTCCTTTGGATGTAAAAATAGCGAAGTCACAACAGCGAATTAGGGAATGGATAGATTATTGGGGCGAAGATGGGGTTTATGTTTCCTTTAGTGGTGGAAAAGACAGCACAGCTTTACTTCATCTCGTTAGGGAAGTAAACCCAAATATCAAAGCAGTATTTTTTAATACTGGTCTTGAATTGCCACAAATTCAGCGTTTTGTTAGGGAAACTGAAAATGTTGACATTATTCAACCAACAATTTCCTTTATAGATGTCATAAAACAATATGGTTATCCGATATTTTCAAAAGAAATTTCTGATGCCATTTATTTTGCAAGACGACCAGAATGTGAAAAGTCAAGCGTATCAAAATACAATCAGTTGATTGGTCAAAGCTTTGACAAGAATGGAAACAAATCTAAACGAACAAAAGAAAGATGGTTTCCTGCCTATCTTGAACTACCGTTTAACATATCTGGACATTGTTGCACAAGATTGAAGAAGCTTCCAAGCAAGTCTTATATGCGTAAATATCATCGTAAACCCATAATTGGTACTATGACAGAAGAATCGTCTTTGCGTGTTTCTGCCTATTTAAAAAGCGGATGTAATAGCTTTGATGGTGATTACGCAAGAAGTGTTCCATTGTCGTTTTGGAATGAATCTGATATTTTACAATATATTTCGTTGAACAAAATACCGTATTGTGATGTTTATGGCGAAATTGTGTGTGAAAATGACAAATACAAATGCCTTGGCTGTCAAAGAACTGGTTGTAGCTATTGTGGGTTCGGTCTTGGATTAGTAAAAAACAATAATAAGTTTATTGAACTAAAGAAGCTTGCCCCAAAACAATACGATTTTTCGCTTTCTGGTGGCGAGTTTGTTGAAAATCCACATTATGACCCATTATTGACTGATAAAAATAGGTGGAACCCAAAACAAATTTGGCAACCAAACAAAGACGGTCTTGGAATGGCGAAAATATTTGATATGGTCAATGATATTTACGGTAAAAACTTCATAATTTACCAATAAAATATCTGTTTTATGTTATATGAGTGAGAACAAATATACCAGTGAAGATTTAAAAACAATGAAGTCTTGGTCGCTTGAAAGAAAAATTCAAGTGACGCAGACAAGAATCATTGAATGGTATCAACATTTCAATGGCAATGTTTATGTGTCATTTAGTGGCGGTAAGGATTCTACTGTTCTTTTAGACTTGGCAAGAAGAATTTATCCAGATATTGAGGGCGTTTTTATGGATACTGGACTTGAATATCCTGAAATTCGCAACTTTGTTAAGTCAAAAGATAATATAACATGGTTAAAACCAGAACTTAACTTCAGACAGGTTATTGATAAATATGGTTATCCTGTTGTCAGTAAACGTGTAGCCTCCTATGTAGCAAGCGCAAGAAGAAATCCAAATTCCGTTAGAGCAAAAACATTAACTGGTGAAATACCATCATTATATGCTTCTAACGGCAAGTGGGGGGGCTAATTAACGCACCTTTTAAGATTTCTGACGCTTGTTGTCACAAAATGAAAGTTGAGCCAGCTAAAAAATATCAAAAACAAACTGGAAAACATCCTATTTTGGCTACAATGACAGATGAATCATTGAATAGAAAGAAAAAATGGCTAAAGGAAGGATGTAACGCATTTGATAGTAAAGAGTGTACTTCACAACCAATGTCGTTTTGGACAGAACAAGATGTTTTAATGTGCTTAAAAGAATTTAAGGTTGAATATGCTTCTGTTTATGGCGATATAGTTGAAGAAAAAGGAAAATTAAAGACAACTGGTTGTAAAAGAACTGGATGTATATTCTGTTGTTTCGGAGTACAAAAAGAAAAAGAGCCAAATAGATTCCAAATGCTAAAAGAAACCCATCCGCAGATTTATGATTATTGTATGCGTAAATGGGAAAACGGAGGGTTGGAGTTAAACAAGGTTCTTGACTATATAAATGTTAAATATTAATAAATTGTTAAAATTTTATTAACAATTCAAGTGGTTCCTTGACAAAATCATAATAATATGGTATACTAATGGTGTAGTAAAGAAAGAAAGGTGTCTTGCTACACCATTTTTTACATATTGGAGTAGTTTATGGATAAATTTGTAGATTATAAAGAAGTCCCCATTGGTGACAAAAAATATTGGGAAGTTGACCGTGACCTTGTTCAAGGTGGTGTAGGAAATGAAATTGGTTGGAATATTGAATATAAGCCTGTTTGGGATGTTGAAGGAAAGATTGCTGGTTGGATACCAAAAGCCACAGTATATGCTCGTGGTGGAAGGGCTGAAGTAGTATTTGCGGATGTAAATGCTAATTATGAAATAAAGGTTGATAAAGAAGGTACAAAATCAGTAGAAAAGCATGGTTTATATGATTTATATATAGATAATCATATGGATATTCCCGATACTATTTCCAAAGATAGTCCATGTTATAAACAATTTATGAAAGAAAAGGAAAGGATGTGAGTATAGATTCATGACTAAATTTTGTCCAGAATGTGGTAGCGTATTGACACTTGTAAATGTTGATGGACATACAAAGTTTTACCTATGTAAAAAATGTTTGTCCACATGGGTAACAGATGTTAAAGACAACACAGAAGCAGAACTACGAAGATATTTCTTTGGATAGGTAAATGTATAAGGATAGGTTATTATGACAAAAGACGCTTATGAGATGTTCGAGCTGATTTCTGGTGTATATTTCGGAAAGCAGTATTATTTTGAAGATAACAATGACATGGTTTACAGTAGACTATCCCATAGTTACATGACTAAAGACGATGCGTTGAAGGAGTTTTTGGATGAAATTCAAAGTTATGAATGTTGATTTAAATAATAATGTAGAATGTTGTCAGTGTCAGCATCTTATGTTTTCAGATTGCTATGGCGAATGTTCTAAAGGAAATGTATCTGGCATTGTTCAACCCCATTTTTCTTGTGGAAAGGGTGTGATTAGAAGTGTTGACAAGTCTAAAGATTAAAAAGTATCTTCGTAGTGCCAATAAGACGATACGAAGCGTAAATGATGGTATTCTACATGATAACTTGTGGCGTGGTAGATTTTATGCAAGACAAAAGAAGTATTGGAAACAAGAGTACGAAGATAAGTCTGGACTCCAAGTAATTTTCCTATACGAATTTGTAGACCTTAAAACAGGTTATACAAAAGAATATTGGATTGATGGGTTGGAATTGGAATATAATGGCCCTTTTACATTCCATGTTTGGCAAAAGATGAATGACTTTATTGTTAAGGAATGTGATGTTTGGAGGAAAGAGGGTCGTGATGCTTTGTACGCAGACAAAACAGTTTATAGAACAAGATAGCGTGACTGTTCCTTGACAAAACATAATGTTTGTGTTATAATAAAGACAGTAAAGGATGGTGATATATTGTACGATGCTGAATATGTAAGATGCGAACACTATTATTTTACTGGGACTTATGATAGGGAATATAGGGTCAATTTATGCTACAAACATCGTATTCCAGTAGAATGTAGATGTGGTGGAAATTGTAACAGGTGTGACGAAAAATTTAAAAAGCGAGTTAAAAAATGAATGTATTAATTGCTTGCGAGGAAAGCCAGATTGTATGTACTGCGTTTTGCAAAAGAGGATACAATGCTTTTAGTTGTGACATAATGCTTCCGTCTGGAAATCACCCAGAATGGCATATTTTAGGCGATGTTTTACCTATTCTTAATGGCGGATATTTTACAACGATGGATGGTCGTTTCCATCATGTAGACAAATGGGATATGATTATCGCTTTCCCGCCATGCACAGACCTCGCAGTAAGTGGAGCAAGACATTTTGAAGCAAAACGGAATGATGGACGACAGCAAAAGGCAATAGTGTTTTTTCATAAAATTTTGTCTGCTGATTGTGACAAAATATGCGTGGAAAATCCAGTAAACATTATTAGTGGAAATTATATTAAAAAATGGTTTCCAGAATTAGCTGAAGAATTTGGCTTTCCGTTAAAACCAACGCAAAGAATACAGCCATATGAGTTCGGTCACAATGTTAAAAAGACAACTTGTTTATGGCTAAAAAATCTTCCTCCACTCGTTCCAACCAATATTGTCGAATATACAGACTATTGGATTGCTCCAGACGGTAGCAAATATTCAAAAGGTGGCAGTCTTGATATGGCGCATGATGAAAACGGAAAGATATTGTCGTGGAATGACCCAAGAACGGCCATAATTAGAAGCAAGACTTACACTGGCGTTGCGGAAGCCATGGCAACCCAATGGGGTTAAAATCAATATTTTATTGAAAGGACTATAAAATATGAAAATGGATATAGTCGCTGGAAGTGGCAATGATGAATTTTACACACCAGAATATGCTATTTCACCAATAATTAAGTATATTCCTAAAAATTCTAAAATTTGGTGTCCATTTGACACAGACAATAGTTTGTTTGTTAAATTGTTTAAGAAAAACGGTTTTGAAGTTATAAACACTCATCTTGAAAACGGTCAAGATTTTTTCAAAATTGACGCACCCAATTGCGACTATATTATTAGTAATCCTCCATATTCTTTGAAAACAGAGGTTTTTGAAAGGTTGTTTGAAATTGGGAGGCCATTTGCAATGCTTGTAGGTGTTGTTGGATTGTTTGAGAGCCAAAAACGCTTTAACTTATTTAAAAATAACCAATTTAAAATAATGTATTTTAATAAAAGGGTGTCATATTTCAAGTCTTACGATGAAAAGAAAACTTCGTTAAATCCACCTTTTTCAAGTGTTTATCTTTGTAGTAAAATGTTACCAAAGCAGATAATTTTTGAAGAAATAAATAAAATATAAAATAAGGAGTTAGTGTATGTTTGAACTGAAAGATACTGTTCCAATGATGATTGGCGATGATTATAAGGAGCGTTTTGTAGCAGAATACGCACAATTGAAGATTCGGTATAATAAGCTTTATGCTGTTCTTGAAAAGTATGCCGCTGACAAGCTTGACTTTAAGCCAACTTGTCCTATTGAGATTCTGTATGAGCAGCTTGACCATATGGAAGCATATCTTGGTGTTTTGGAAACTCGCGCCAAGTATGAAGGTATAGAGCTTCCCGTTGTTTAATATGAACTATTATATTAGTGACCTACATTTCTTTAGCAAAAATCAGACTGCCGAGGGGATAAACTTCGACAATCGACCATTTAAAAATGTCGATGAAATGCATGAAGTTATTCTAAATAACTGGAACAGTCGTGTCACAAATGGTGACACAGTTTATATTTTAGGTGATATATCTAATCGTGGTAAAAACGAAGATTTAATTGCCCTCGTTGCCAGATTAAAGGGCAAAAAGGTTCTTATCGTCGGTAATCACGAGGATATAAGGGATTATAGGTATAAACAGTTGTTTCATGCTATTTATGATTATCTTGAAATAACAGACCATGTTGACAAACAACCATATAAGCTTGTTTTATGTCATTATCCAATTCTTATGTGGAATGGACAACACAATGGAACGATTTTGATGTATGGACATTTGCACGATTCAATAGAAGAGGCTTATTTTAAAAAATGTCTGTCTGAAATGAATGGTGGAGAGTTTGCTATTAGGCGACCACATGAAAAAGAGATTGTGGCTATAAATGTTGGATGTATGATGCCATACATGAATTATACTCCAAGAGCCTTGGAAGAAATATTGGTGAATAAATGAAATATTATAGTAATGAAATAGTATTTAGGGGGCATCCAGATAAAGTAGCAGACCAAATTTCTGATGCCTTATTGACAGAATATCTTCGTCGTGACCCCAATAGTAGATGTGGCATTGAGGTCGCTGGTGGTAAAGGAATTATTTTTATTACAGGTGAAGTAACCAGCACAGCCTGTGTTAATGTTGAAAAGGTTGTAAAATCAATTCTTTTTAATATCGGATATGACCCAAGCAAATATACGATAATAAATAATATTGGTAAACAGTCACAAGATATAGCACTTGGGACAAACGACGATGTTGGTGGTGCTGGTGACCAAGGCATGATGTTTGGCTATGCTTGTAATGATACCGAATTTTATGTGCCAGTAGCAATGCATATTTTACAAGAATTGTCTATTTGGTATAATGACATTGTTCATAAAGATGAAGATTTCCTGCCTGATGGTAAAGCACAAATCACAGGTGTTTATGACGATGATTTTAAACTTGTAAAAATCAAGGACTTTACTATTTCGTACCAAAATCGTGAAATAAATCGTAAAAGAACTGACAAGATTGTTAGGGATAAGATTTTGGAATTGTGCGACGGATATGAAATTGAAAACTTTCATATAAATCCAACTGGGAAATTTTTGGTAGGAGGCTTTGATGGAGATGCTGGCTTAACTGGCAGAAAAATCGTTGTAGACAGTTATCAGTCGTTTTCAAATGTCGGTGGTGGGGCCTATTCTGGCAAGGACTGCACTAAAGTTGACCGTAGTGGTGCTTACAAAGCAAGACAACTTGCTATTAGAATGTTGAAGGAATACAATCTTAAATGGTGTGAAGTTCAGGTCAGTTATGCGATAGGTATTGCTAATCCGCTTGCAATTTATGTGGATAGCAATATTGGTAATATCATTGTTGATGATAAGGTTTATGATGAATTTAAGCCAGCCAACATAATCAAGGAATTTGGTCTTAAATATTTTGATTTTACAAAAACTTCTATGTATGGACATTTTGGAACCAAGGGTTTTCCATGGGAGAGAGTATAAATGCAATATTTGGGTGGAAAGTTTAAAGTTTCTAAAGAAATCGCAACCCTTATTGACAACATTTTGATTAATTTAGGGGGGGGGCTATATGAGATACCTTGGCGGCAAGTCACGCATTTCGACACAGCTCTCGAATGTAGTGAATACAACATTTGGGGAGAGAGGCGTGAGAGTATTCGTTTCTCTCTTTTGCGGGTCTTGTGCTATTGAGTCAAAAGTAAATGCTGATGTAAAAATTCTAAATGATAAGCACCCATATTTAATTGCCATGTGGAGGGCGTTACAAGATGGCTGGATTCCGCCAGAAGAGATTTCAAAAGAACAATATAAATATATAAAAGAACATAAAGACGAAGATATGGCTTTGTCTGGTTTCGTTGGTTTTGGTTGTTCTTTTGGTGGCAAGTGGTTTGGTGGATTGGCCTCCAATAAGCGTGGTGATAACTATTGTCGTAGAGCAAACAAAAGTGTGTTAAAGGATATTGATGGCTTACGAAATGCTACATTTTTATGTTTAGATTATAAAGATGTTGAAATTCCGCAAGGTGCTATTGTATATGCAGACCCGCCTTACGATAATACCACTGGTTATTCTTTAGGTGATTTTGACAGTAATGAATTTTGGGATTATGTTCGCAAATTGTCTGAAACGAATATTGTTTTAGTTAGCGAAGAAAAAGCGCCAGATGATTTTGTGTCAATATGGCATAAAGAACAGAAAAGAATGATTGACAATGTAAATAAAAATATATTTACAAGAACTGAAAATCTATTTGTACATAAGAAATATGAAAATATGTTGAATCTTTGACAATCCAGTATAAATGTGGTATAATTGGTGTATAATAAAACAAAAATTTTATCGAGTTGGGAAATAGGGGTTCATTTTTCCATGATTTTCATGGAAATTTAGACCCCCAAAATCCCAATAAAATGACTATTTTATCGGTAACTATTTTTTGACCATTAAAAACTGTTAAAATCAGTAACGATTACTAAAATTGGCTATGGAGGTGAATTTCACGGAAAATTACTTTGTATATCATTTACACAGCGATTATTCTACTTGCGTGGCCAATGCGGACAGCGCAACGAAGATAGATGCGTATATTAACCGAGCAAAGGAGCTTGGAATGACAGCCCTTTGTTTTTCGGAACATGGCAACATCTATAACTGGTGGGAAAAAAGAACAAAGGTTCTAAATGCCGGAATGAAGTGGATACATGGAATTGAGGCATATATAACCTTTAACAATATTGATGATAAGGATGCTGAAAAAACAAGAGATAATTATCATACTGTTTTGATAGCAAAAAATCACGAAGGTTTCCTTGAGCTTAATAAGCTTGTTTCTAATTCCGTGAACAGAAAAGATGGACATTTTTACTATGTCCCAAGAATTAGCTTCGAGGAACTAAAAAATACAAGTAGCAATATTATAGTAACATCTGCTTGTATCGCTTCACCGCTTGGTAAGGGCACACCTGAAGAAGCGGAAGAATATATCAATTTCTTTGTCCAAAACAAAGATAGATGTTTTCTTGAAATTCAACATCACAATGTTGATAAGCAAAAAGATTACAATGAATATATTATAGAACTTTCTAAAAGAACTGGTATTCGTCTTGTTGCTGGAACAGATACTCATTCCATTGACGAGGAACACGCAAAGGCAAGAGAAATTCTTCTAAAGGCAAAACATAACAAGTTTGATGATGAAGAGGGTTGGGACTTAACATTCAAATCTTATGACGAATTATTGAACGCTTATTCTGTTCAAAATAGTGTTCCGTATGATATTTATATGGAGGCAATTCGTAACACAAAGGTTATAGAGGACGCCTGTGAAAGCTATGACTTTGACTTAACTCCAAAATATCCTAATCTTTTCAAGAACCCTGAAGAAGAATTTAGAACAGCGATTTATGATTGTCTTGAAAAACACCCATATGCGTTGAAAAATCACACAAGGGAAGAACTTGACAAAAGAATAGAAGAGGAAATTGAAGTATATAAGAAAACAAATAGTATTTCCTATATGCTTTTTCAAAAGTATCTTCGTGATAGGGAACATGAACACGGAATTTATACTGGCCCGTCAAGAGGTTCTGTTTCTGGTTCTATGATTGCTTACATTCTTGGGATTACAGATATTGACAGCATAAAATTCGACCTTAACTTTTTCCGTTAAATAAGGCGGAAGTAAAACGGCGTGAATTGCTGGAACTCCTAATGGGACAATCAGCAGCCAAGCTTGTGGGAAACTGCAAGAAGGTTCAACGACTAATTGAGTAGCCTAAATCAATCGACATGGCGAAAGGACACGAGTGCGCCGACATTTGAATTGTGTTTGATATTTTTTTAAAAAGGGGGTGCGAAAATAGATAATAATATTTATAAAAACGGATTTGATAATGTCAACAGCTATATTTATGGACTTATTGTTAGTGACGGATGTCTACTATATACTGGAAGGTATAAAAATAGGCTATCAATAATGCTTGGCTTAAATGATAAAGAAATGATAGAGAAGCTTCATAAGTATATGTGCTTTGGAAACAAGGTATATAAACAAAATAAACAATACAGTATTAAATATAGGAATGAAGAATCAATAGATTTTCTTATCAAAAATGGATTAATTCAACAAAAATCGTTAGATATTAATTTCCCAACATTGCCAATTAAGTTTATGCCATCGTTTATAAGAGGATATTTTGATGGCGATGGTTCTATATCATTAAGAAAAGAAATAGATAAAATATACGGTAGAGTAGCTTTTACATCTGGGTCAATAAGCTTTTTGCGAGGACTACAAAATTGTTTATATTATAATTTTAATATTGAGTCGCACATTTATGATGGTGGTCATAAGAACTCAAAAGCAATGTCGTTAGTTATAACAAAAAGAAGAGAAATAGACAAATTATACAATATGATGTATGATGATACCGATTTTTATTTATATAGAAAATATAGCAAATTTGTTGAATTAAGCAAATACAAACCAAAACACAATTCAAATGTATGATATAGTCTGAACTTATAGGTAACTATAAGAGGTATAGGATAAAGAGCCTATACGATAACAAATTGTTTATGAATCCTGATAGGCAGACTACGCCAGATATTGATAGCGACTATTATGCTGATGATAGAGAAAAGGCAAAAGAACTTGTGTTGAACGATAAAAGATTGAACACCTGTGAGATTGCAGCATTTGGCACAATTGCTATAAGGGGTGCTGTTCGTGAAGTCGGTCGTGCCTTGGAAATCCCATTGGATAAGGTTGCCGACATTTGCGACAGACTGGTAATAGATAGCGAAACTGGCGAAGAAACGCTTCCGAAAGATGTTGCCGAAGAATATCCAGAACTTGCGTATTATTCAGAACTTTTGAATGGTGTAATTGTTTCTGTCGGAAATCACCCTGCTGGAATATTGTGTTCAACGGACGATATATATTCTGAAATTGGTATTTCAAGTATTGTTTCTGTTGATAAAAAAGTAAAATTTATTACACAGCTTGACAAACATGGCATCGAAGAAATGAACTGGATTAAAATGGATTTCTTGGGCCTTGATAATGTTGGTATAATAAATAATACTTGTAAACTTGCTGGTATTGAAAGAATTACACCAGACAATATTCCACTTGATGATATGGCTGTATGGGATGAAATGTCCAAGGACACAACTTGCATATTCCAGTTTGAAAGCGGTTTTGCTTCACAGCTTTTGAAGAATATGTTCTCTAAATCGACAATTAAGAAGATAAGAGATAAGTTCCCTGACATTAGTTACCTAAAGTTAATGTCCTTTTGTAATGGTCTTATTCGCCCTGGCGCTGCTTCTTTTAGAGATGAGGCTTCTCATGGAATATTCAAAGATAATGGACTAAAAGAAATCAATGACCTTCTTGGTAACGAACTTGGACATTTGTGTATGCAGGAAAGTATTATGAAATTCCTTGTCCAGTTTTGTGGTTATTCTGCGGCAGAAAGTGACAATTGTCGTAGAGCAATAGCAAAAAAGAAGGGAACTGAACAGCTAATACCAGAAATTGAAAGCAGATTTATTGACTACACAAGCAAGAATTATGGTGTGCCAGTTGATAAATGCAAGGAAATTATCAAACCATTTGTTCAGACAATTCTTGATGCGTCGAGCTACGCTTTTTCTTGGAATCGATTGGTTCCGACATTAAGTAATTAATGCCATGATTTTCCGTGAACTGCTGGAAACCCCTAAAGATATATAGACTACAACATAGCCATGAAATAAAGGCAGGTGTGAATGTTTGAAAACTATATATATTGGGCAATCAGCAGCCAAGCCCCGAACAGGGGAAGGTTCAACGACTATCCCATATGGGAGTACACCATAAGCGATTGATGGTGGAAGTGCGGAACCCCAAAATTATTGGGTGAAGATATAGTCTACGCTTATAGGAAACTATAAGGGCGAAAGCCAACACAGTGTAGCGACTGGTTTACTCAACATATTAAATTTTATAATAAGGGGGTGAAAGGATTGAAAAAATATACAGATTTGGATAGGGAATTAAGAATAAGATATAAGGGCATGATGTCAAGATGCTATAATGAAAATTCATGGAATTATAAATGGTATGGTGGAAAAGGAATAACTGTTTGTGACGAGTGGCGTAATGATTTCTTAAATTTTAGGGATTGGGCGTTAGAAAATGGTTATTCAAAAGAGTTGACCCTTGATAGAATCGATGGGGAAAAAGATTATTGCCCTGAAAATTGTAGGTGGATTACATGGGAAAGACAACAAAATAATAAATGTAACAACCATATCGTTATTATAAATGGTGAAGAGTATACGATGTCTGATGCTGCAAGGAAGTTAAATATGAATTATTGCGCATTAAGGTCGCACCTTCGACGCCATGAAAATGTATTTAATGTTGAGTAATTTAGTTAAATGTAACGACATAGTGACCCCTATTCATTTATAGGTTATGCCTGTGCTTATTTGCGTCATTATTATCCTTTAGAGTTCATTACTTCTTGTCTTAATGTTTGGAAAGATAAACCAGCTAAAACAAAGGATGTTATAACATACGCAAACTCTAAAAAGATTTACATTTCTGAACCAAGGTTTAGATATGGACGAACCGACTACTTTATTGATAAAGAAAGTAAGACTATATACAAGGGCATGAGGTCTATTAAATATTGTAATTCCACAATAGCAGACGAATTGTTTGCGTTAAGAAATAATAAATATGATTATTTCATGGATTTGCTTATTGATATAGACAGAAAAACATCTGTTGATTCAAGACAGCTTGACTTGTTGATAAAACTTGATTTCTTTAGTGAATTTGGTAATTCAAGAATGTTGGATTATTGTGTTGGTTTCTTTAGAAGGTTCAAAGAGGGCAATGCAAAACAAATGTCAAAGGCGCTTTTGGCAAATGACAGTACACTTGAAGAAATCGTTAAGCGTAATAGTAGGGCGACAGAAAAGACATATCTTGACCTAAACACAGTACAAATACTTCACGAGTGTGAAGAACAAATACAAATTCGTAATCCAGTAGATTATCCTATTGGTAAAAAGATTGAATGGCAACAGGAATTTCTTGGATATACGAACATTCAAACAGGAAAAGAGGAAGATAAATTAACCCTTGTCGTTCTTGGAATAAGATATTTAATGACAAAGGATAAGTCAAAATGCTGGGCTGCTGAAGTAGATTTGATGTCTATTGGCACAGGAATTAAGAACAAAATGATGATTTTTAAGCGTGTCCTTGACAAAACGCCCCTAAAGGTGTATAATATAATTAAGGTAGAGTATAAGAATATGCGATTGGAAAAGCGTGGACAATACTCTAATTGGTATTTAGACAAGTATAATCTCATAGAATAATGGGGGTGGGTTTTACAATGACAGAATTTGAAAAGAAGCAAAAAATGGCGAATGATGACCTGTTAATTTACCTTGTTCGTAAGATTAAATCTCTTGATAGTAGAATGGAAAGGCTCGAACAGGATGTTCAAAAACTGATTGAGAATGGTGTAAAATGAAACTTGGGTCGCTTGAAAAGGGTTATCAGTTGTGTTTTTCATGTAAAAATGCCTGTGGTGGATGTTCGTGGAGTAGATGTGGAGAACCAGTTGATGGTTGGGTGGCAACACCCACCATCATTCTTCAGAACGCAGAGGAGAAAAACTCATATAGCATAACAGAATGTCCGCAATATGAATATGATGGGTTTTGTAAAAATTGTGAAAAATCCAAAGAATTTCGTGAAAATGATGATTTTTGTTCCGATATTTGTCCACACTTTTATAGAACGATGGAAAATTTGTGCGCCAATTGGCGTCCAGAAACACTAAACAAGTTGGAAAATGAGGATAAAGAGGACTATCCGACCATCCTTTACTTGACAAGAACGACACTTCGTGATATAATTGATAGTGGATTTGGAGATGATTTTGATGGTGAATTTGAAGAAGAATAAAGAAATTCTAAAAAAGTATGGTATTCCAACAGCAGAAATGCTTTGGTGTCAATACTATAACAATGACAATCTAACCCATATTGTAACAAGTGGTATCACAAGAGAGCAATATTTCCTTTATGAAATTAAGGAAGGGGCTGGAAAGAAAATTGGAAAGAATAAAAATCCGACAGTTTTTTCAAAAATCATCGAAGAAGGATGGAACAAAGCCAAAAAATGAGTATTTTTGCCCCTACTGTATGTCAAAATTGTCATTTTTGGACACCAGTATGCACTTGTTTTGTCAAAAATGTTATAAAATAATTCTTAAAACCAATGTTTATACAGAAAGGACGATGTTATAATGAAGATTTTGTGGGGTTCGCTGTGGCTTTTGGTTGCTTTGCTCAATATTGTTAATGTGATTTCGCACATCTGTTCTAACAAAAAGGCAGGTAACAAGTGGTTTGACCCTGAAACTTGTGCTTGGATGATTGGTGTTTTTGCCTCGTTGAATAGTGCTTACCTTAATTTCACGCTTGTTTGATTGGTGGTGAACACAATTTCTGTTGAAAATTGTAACCAAATTGTAATAAATAGCAAGCAAAATTCGTCATTGAACCTAAAAAATTGTGATTGTTTTGAATATTTCGTGGGCCTTGACGATAAATCAATTGACTTAATCTTTGTAGACCTTCCTTTTGGTAAGACACACGCTGAATGGGACATCATAATTCCTATGGATAAGTTGTGGATTGAGTACAATAGGATACTAAAAGACGATGGTGTGGTTCTTCTTTTTGGCACAGAGCCTTTTAGCTCCATGCTAAGAACAAGCAACTTAAAGGATTATAGGTATGATTGGTATTGGGTTAAGCCAAATGGCACTACACCAAATCTTGCTAAAGTTCAACCAATGCGCAGATTGGAAACGATTTCAGTTTTTTACAAGCAAAAACCGACCTATAATCCACAATTTTCTGAGGGAAAACCATATAAATGGGCATCAAAACGGTCTGGTGGGGCAGCGCATGGCATTGTTTATGAAAAAGATTCTGAAATTGACAATCCTGGACTTCGTTATCCTACAAATGTTTTAGAGTTTGGACAAGAAAGAGGGTTTCATGTTAGCCAAAAACCAGTTGCCTTGCTTGAATATTTGATAAAAACTTATACGAATGAGGGCGAAAGTGTCCTTGACCACTGTTTCGGGTCTTGTAGTTGTGGCATAGCTTGTGCCAATACAGGAAGAAACTTTTATGGTTGTGAAAATAACAATGAAATTTTTAACAAAGCCGTTGAGAGGGTGAAAAATATATGCGAAGCATGAAAGAACATGGACTGTTCTTCGATGTCGGTCTTGATAGTGTTTCCTTGACTTGTCGCAAATGTGGTGCTATAATTAGTACAGATGGTAAGAAGTCCGACATTGATACACTTCCGTTTTATCGTGAAAATGTTGAATTTGCTGACTTCTGCTGTCCAAAATGTGGCAATAAGGAGTTTGATATGGACATTTTTGTAGAAATGTTGTGTTATCAAGCCAACAAAAGTGAAACAGACAATATTTCGTAAGGGACGGTGTTATATGCAATACGATATTCAGTATCATGTGGACGAAAAGAACAAGGTTGTAGTTGCTACGGCTGATTTTCACAGCGAACTTGACAAGTTGTTTGACAAAAAGTTTAAGCAAACCGGCAAAGCTGGCACAGGTGTTCCATGGTTCCCATTCAGCATCGACGACTTTTATAGGACAAAAGACTTCTATCGTGTTGTGGCAAGATGCCATGACGATGATGTTTTTGATGCGGAAATCGGAAAGAAAATTTGTCGTCAAAAACTTAAAGCAAAATTCTATAAAATATTTAATATTATTGTAAAAAATTACAATAATTATCTTTTTAGAAATTTGCTTGAAACCATGGATTATCTTCAGAAAAATACAACATATGATGTAAAATATGTATATCGTGAATTTGGAAATATGTACGATGCTTATCTTCGTGATTTATCCAATGATGATGATGAAATTCATATTTAAGGAGTGTTTCAATGGCAAAGGTTTCCAACTATGTCATTTTTCATGGTGACAAGTATTGCCCACCTTTTATTAAAGGTGTAAAGTATATGGTAAAACGAGAAATGCCAGATTCTTATGCCGTTGGAAAGACCGTTGTGTTCAAAGCGGATAAAGATATAGAGTATTTCCTTGGAGTTGTAGACGATACTTGACAGGGCAAGGACAATATGGTATAATATAGCTACAATAAAAAATTCGTAAGGAGTGTGTTTCAAAATGACAGTAGACTTTATTGATGGCGGTATTCCAAGACTTAATCTTTATGCTTCTTTTGTGGGGCAGATTAAGCACTATCTCAAAGCTGCGAAAAATAGGTTCGTCGCTGTTGGCATAACCGAAATGTCTGAGGGTGGTAGTTGTTCGGCAGTTGACATGGCAATTCCTACACAAAAGGCTGGATATTACACTGTTCAAGTCAAAGCAGATGATGTTGATTATTGTGCGCTTCGTTTGATGGCAGAAGTTATGTATGGCGAAGGAACAGAAGATTCAAAATCTGCGATGCTTGACCCTGATGGTTATGGGCTGTGTAATGAAGATGTTTTTAGTCCTAATATTGCTGTTGTGAACACCGGAACTGATGACATCTATGAATCGAGCACTGAAAAATATTTTGTTAAGGTGGCAAAGGAAGCATTTGAGCCTTATAGAACAGAGTATTTCATCATCGCTGTAAACGATAAGACAAGAAAAAATTCCAAAAACATCCGTATCTTTTATGTTTGCGGTGAAAATGGACTTATTTTCAAGGATGTAGATTATACTATTCTTTATCCTTCTCCTGACACAAAGGAGAGAGTAAAATCTGAACTGGATAATATCGAGTCTTTGACTTATAACGGCGGGTCTTATGGTGGTGGCAGTTATAATAACGGCTATAATAACGGTTATAATAACGGCTATAATAACAGTTATGATAATAAGTATGGCAGTCGGAACAGTAGTCTTAAAGTAGTTGAAACTTATGTTGATGCTAAAATCAATGAGGACAATCCCCCTTTGGAGTCCTTGACTTGACAAACACAGAAAGGAGTGGTATAATGTGAACAATAAGAACGGCGTGTGTATCTATCAAAAGAACATGGCTGGTTATCTTATTCTTCGGAACTGTAAACTTCTATACACATTTCGTGACCCTGAAAACAACAAGAGGGTTAGGTTTGTTTTTGCCAAGGATGATAATTTGGTAAAAAGTATGGATGATTATGCTGTTCACAAGGAAACGATTTCTGGTATAGCGCACAAAAAATAATCATTAGGAGGAAAATGTCAACATGAAGCCATTTAATCAAAAGGGGTTTGAGTATCTAATCAAGGCAAAGCAGTCTAATATTAAGAAGTATTTGGCTGAAAATCTTCCCAAAAAGTTCGGTAATGACAATGTTATTGTGACTGATGACTATATTTTCTGTAAGGGCGAAATTCCCATTATGTTCGTTTGTCATATGGACACTGTACATAAACAAATTGTTAAGGATTTGTATATAACATATTCTGTTGACAACAAAGACCTTATCTATTTGAGCAGCCCGCAGGGAATTGGTGGTGACGATAGATGTGGTGTGTATGCCGCAATTTATCTTATCAACAATTGTAATAAGAAGCCGTACTTCTTGTTTACGACAGACGAGGAAATCGGATGTGTCGGGGCAAAACAGGCAGTAAAGGATTTGAAGAAAGAAGTTGTTGATGGGAAGAAACACGCTTTGAAGTACATGATTGAGTTTGACCGTCATGGTGAAAAAGAAGTCGTGTATTATGATACAACCAACAAAGATTTTATGGAATATGTGGAGTCTTTTGGGTTTGAAAGAAAAATCGGTTCAAGTTCTGATGTTAGACATCTTTCAAATTCTTGGGGAATCGCAAGTTGTAATGTCAGTAGCGGATATTATGACGAGCATAAAACAACAGAGTCTGTGTGTCCGACGCACATGATGGCTCAAATTGGCCGTGTTATGAAGATGATTAACGATGTTGATAAAGCAAAATTCTTTAGCAACAAGTAAAAAATGTTGTTCATCCTTGACACAAGCGGACAAATATGGTACAATAATATCATGAAAGTTCGGTACATTCTTGACAACAGAGGTTGCCAAGTTGTATAATAAATCTGTCGAAAGACAAATAATTTACTTAACGGAGGAATTTACACATGAAGAAGAATTTTTACAATGGTGACCTGGAAGTTGGTATGATTCTGACCACTCGAAACGGGAACAAGTATGTCCTTGTCGCCGACGATTTTGGCGACCTCGATGTTATCAATCTGTCCACCGCCTGTTCTAACGGGTTCGTGTACGACGATGATGGCCGCAAGTTCTATGTTTGCGGCGGTAAGGATGGCGGTCGGGATGTCGTTAAGGTCGAGGCTTTTGACGCAATTCCCACTCGGAATCGTCTGTCCGAGGCACTGAAAACCCTCATTGGTAAGCCCTATACCGAGAAGCTCGTTACCGTGTGGGAGCAGGGGCCTGTTGTAGACGAGAAGGCGGTTCGTGATGCTCGCAAGAAGATTGCCGTAGCACAGGAGCAGCTTGATGATGCTTATGCTCTGCTTCATAAGTATGGGTTCGATGCGTAACTTGACAAGGCGCAGGTAATATGGTAGACTATAAGGGTGGGGAGAAATCCCCACCCAATATAGTAAATTCAAAAAGGAGAAAAATCATGGATAAGAATGTCGAGAAGTTGAAACTTATTCTGACTGGTGAAGTCACCGAAGATTCCGACCTTGATGTTGGAATGGAATGTCGTATTTATGACTGGGAAATTATTGCTGAAAAGTTCAATGCAGAGAGCCGTGTAATAATGGCTGTAAAGCGGTTTTGTGGAAAAACTTTTAGATGTACTTTACAGAATGTAAAGGACTTCAAAAATTGCGGCAAGTCTTCCGTTGTTGTTGATGGCGAAGAGATTTTTATATATAATGGTATGTATGCTCCTGTTGCTGTCAAAGGCAAAAAGCTTGATGTAGATGTTAAATATAAGTATGCTTTTCGTGTCAAAGATAAAGACCCTAAAATCATTGATGAGATGATTAGTCTTGTAAATCGTAAAGAAGTAAAAACTCTTTTGGGGTATTATGGATGTACTTCAAATGTTAAAGATAATGTCGTGGACGAATATATTCGTATGTGGGCAAATGCGAAGTATGAGTTTTACCTTATGTTTGGTAAAAATCTTAAATTTGTTAGACCAGTAAACATTCCTGCAAGCGACAAAGAAATTGGGGTACTCTTCAACGATTTGAAATGTAAGTATCCTTTTCATAGCACAATCCTTGATTATTTTAGTATTGGGGATATTAAGGCGAATAAGTGTCCAGACAATGAAGTTCTGAAAAACAATATCGAAATTTATAAGCCTGGAATGAAGATTTCTAAATTCCTACATCAGTATTTCCTTGATGATAAGTTCGATATTGATGTTTCTAAGGTTCTTCAAAATAAGGTAATAAGTGGTCAGTTTTGTATTTCTATTGACCCCATTGATTATCTTATGTCGTCTACAAACAAGAATAATTGGACTACTTGTATGACGCCTGGGCATGGAGCGCAGTCTAATGGTTGTATTGCGTACATGATTGATGACTCTGGTATTGTTGCCTATCAGTGTAATGGCAATGATTATGAGTATAATTTCCCTACTGGTAAGGTTGTCACAAATTCCAAGATGTTTAGAGCATATGTTCTTGTAAATAAGGACAATGGCACATTCTTCATTCATCGTGGTTATCCTGACAACGAGATTATTTCTCAGTATAAGATTATCAAGGAGTTCGTACAAGAAGCCATTGAAAACTATTTCGGTATTAAGGATGCTGAATGGTATGTGGCAGAAAACAATAAGGGCAAAAAAAGTAATAGTCCAGACTTTGGCGGACTGTATGAACTTCGTGGGACAGCAAGAGTTGCTGTTGACCCAACCAAGGAATACACTAATAGAATTGGTCAGTTTGCGTGGAAAGACCCTGTTAAGTATGCCTGTTCTTTGGAAGATGTCCCTATTGACAAGGTAACTTTTGGTGTTCCGTATCTTATCTGTCCTGTATGTGGTCGTCATGTAAATAAATATGGCAACAATGGTAATCTGTCGTGTTGTAATGGTTAATCCTTTACAACACTTGACAGCCTCAGTTGTTTGTGGTATACTATAAGCATAGTAAAAAACAAACTGAAAGGAGAAAAATTCAAAATGATTGCTACAAAGAAACTCAAGAAGATTAAAGAGGAAATGATTTCCAAGGTAGACAAGGAAAAGTTTAAGACCGCACTTTTTTGGTCTACTAAATGTAAAGATGCTGAAGTGTGTAATGCCGCAATTGACAAGTATCTTGAAGAGTGGGCTGATGCCAAGTATGAGTTCTATATTGGCATGGGCAATGAGCTGAAGGTTAGCAAAATTATTGATATTCCTATTTCTGATGGTGAACTTCGTGGTCTTGTAGACGGTCTGAAAAAGGCATATCCCTTCCATTCTGTAATTCTTGATTATTTTAGTCTTGACGATTTCCGTAAGAACGCTTGTCCTAAGAACGAAACTATGGAAAAGTATTGCTCTCCGACTTATAAGGTTGGCATGAAGCTGTCGAAGTTCCTTAGTAAGTATTTTATGGACGACAAGTTTGATATTGAAGTATCGAAAGTGCTTCAAAATAAGGCTTGTAAGGGAACTGTAACTGTTTCCATTGACCCTCTTGATTATTGTTTCATGTCAATCAATAAGAACAAGTGGAACTCTTGTTATAATCTTATTGGTAGCGGTTACAATACTTATTTCCTTGCTCCGTTGTCTGTTATGCGTGACGAACATATGCTTGTTTGTTATCGTGGTAATACTGCCGAGTACGATTATGACTTTAATGGAAAGACCATTCGTTATATTTCCATTAACAATCGTGCTATGATTGCTATTGATAAGAAAACCGAAAACATTGTGTCTTTTAGAGCACAGCCTTGTGGTAATGGTGGCGCTATGTCCGAATGGGTCAAAATGACACAGGAAATTGTTGATAAGTTCAACAAAAGAGATAAACCTTCTGACTGGAAAGAAACTGGTGAACCCAGAATTGAAGATGCTAAGTGGCAGCATTTCTGGTCTGATGGTCAAAGAATGTATTATTACGACAAGGGTGTAAAGTTGGACAAAATTAAGTTTGGCGTAACAAATATGATTTGTCCTGTGTGTGGTAAAAACCATACTGAAGAATGTAAGAATCTTTGTAGAGATTGTCGTGTGAAGTTGGGGGTGAGATAATGGCAAAGTGTGTTCTTTACAGCACCATAACGGCTGACTTTAGAAAAGACATGAAGTTGCTAACAGGAAAAGACGATTTTTCTGTAATCACCATTCCGTCTTATGCTCCTATGTATAATGACAGGGTTTTGTATAGAAACCCTCAAAATTGGTATCGTGATGTAAAATGGCATATTGTAAATACATGGGATTACGATGTTGAGGAGTTCATGGATGATATTCTTGGCTCCTATGATGTTCTTCACCTTCCTGGCGGAAACACATGGTTATTTTTGTATATGCTTCGTGAAAGAAATCTTCTTCCTTCCATCAAGCGGTTTTCTGACAATGGTGGTGTTGTAATCGGTGAATCTGCCGGAAGCATTATTATGACACCCAACATTGAAGTTGCCAAATTCGCTGACCCTAATATCGTTAGCGATGTTCTTGATAGTACAGAATCGCTTGGTCTTGTTCCATTCACAATTAAACCTCATTGGCAATCGTGGTGGAAAAAGTGGTTCTCATTCAAAAAGTTCGCAGACGAACATCATATTGATGTTGTTCCTATTTGCGATGGAGAGCGAATTATTGTAAATGGTGATGACATTCAGTATAATAATTCTTGGATGACAATTCGTGGGAAGGGGGAATAATTATGTTGGAAGCATATTTTGTGGAGGGTATGCCTGTTATCAACAGTATATGGAATGATGAAGGTGTTGCTGTTGGCAAAACTGGCGATGGCGAATATTCTTATCGTTCAAATACCGATGGTAAAGTTTATCGATATAGAACAACAGACATATTTTATGTTTCCAATCTTGCGGACGGCAAAGAAAAGTGTATCCTTAAAACAATGTCGTCGTTTGTAAAATCTATAAACTACTTCAATAAACTGTATATCAGTATGTTTGAAGGTGATATAACAGCAGATGAATTTATAATCCGTGTCAACGAAATGATTTGTCCTGATGGCGTTGGTGATAATTCTCCAGCAAAAGAATACTTTTATAAAATGAAAGAGGCATTTGTTGGTGTTCTTAACGCAAGGCTGAAAGAGTTTGAGGCAAAAAAAGATTTTATAGCTTCAACTTGTGGCAATGCAAAGAATGACGACCTAAAGAGTCATACTTCTTATAAAAAATACGCGGACGACTTTATTAAACTTCTTTTTAATAATGATGTAATTACCGAAGAGGAAGCTAAAACAATAAAAGTTCGCGGATTTTCAAGACAGTGCGTTAATTCCTATCTTTCATTTGGTGAAATTTTTGTTACGCAAGATTTGGAAGAGGCGGCTAAAGTTCGCAACAAGTTTAGGGAAAAGTATCCTGTCGCACAAGTAGAGGATTTTTATGATACAAAACCATATATTGTTTACGGATGTGATTTTCCGTATAAAAATCCAGGTCGTGACGAATTGGACTTTTAACGATGTTCCTTGACACGACCGTATGGTTATGATATACTATAAGTACAGTCGGGGGGCTGTACTTAATATGGAGAATGGGGTGTGATGGCTTGCACACTTGCCCTGGGAGCAAGAGGAGCGGTTCGATTCCGACATTTTCCACCAGCCCGTATGGGCATCACCTCCCTTCCGTTCTTGCGGGACGACCTATATAATATTTGCGGTATTATATAGGGCTTGATGGAGCAAAACCTATGAGATAGTTGATGCGAAGTAATGTGAGTTGGTATTTTATTATTTATAGTAGACTTAATAAAAGCCGACAATAGACAGTGAAAAGCTACATACTGTGTACCGGAATTGTGGAAAAGTTGTCCTTCTAAAATTCTAATGTCTGCTACTGGTCGGAAACGGTCTTTAGTTTTGCCATTGGTCTTTTAGTTGGCTTCGTCCCCAAGAATTTAGGGAAAAATAATGAATAAAAGGAGCATTTTATGATTGAGTTTATTTTGAATCAAATCTTGGAAGTGCTAAAAGACATTCTTGTTGAGTTAAGAAATCGTTAAATTGTAAACTTTTTGTAAACAATTATGATAACCACTTGACAAGATTGCCACATTTATGGTATAATAAGTACACAATGAAAGACAAAACATCTGCGACTGGCGCAATGGTAGCGCACCTGGCTTATATCCAGTTTGTTCAAAGTTCAAGTCTTTGGTCGCAGACCAACCTCCTTTCACATAGTTTTACCTCCTTCTACTGGTGTTGGTGGTATGACCAGTATAAATACTCACCACCCATCTTTCCATATTTACTTGACAAATAACACCAAATAGTGTTATAATAATTACAGTAGGGCGAGGTACGCCCAAACTTATACGCTTGTGGAGATTATATAAGACCTATATTTTAGGCAATTGTCGATGAAACAAGAATTTATCTATTCAAGTAATAGATAAAATGCCGAAGTTCGTTACTTGCTGGTATCACCACCAGCTTATAGCTCTCCCTTCTTATCAGTATCGCCCGGTATGGCTGACTAATCACTGGGCAATTTGGTGCCTTCTTCTAACAGCAGGAAACCGCCCTCTCAAGGCGGAAATACGAGGTGCAAGTCCCGTAGGCATCACCAACATCCTCTGTTTTTTCTCCTTTCTTATCAGCGTCGCCAAGTCTGGCTGAATAATCCCACTTGGCAATTTGGTGCTTTCTTCTAATGGTTAGGAAACCGTCCTCTCAAGACGGAAATGCGTGGTTCAAGCCCCGCAAGCATCACCACAATCTTCAAGTTGGAAGCGTATATACTATAAACTTCCTCTCCTTTCATTAAAAATTTACAAAAAATTTACATAATGTTCATAATTCATTCACAATAAGTTTACAAAAAATTTACAAATCTTAAAAATCAGTAGGAGGACTTACAGTGAATAAGGAAAAAATGACAATTCATCGTGCTTTGGCTGAATTGAAAACCATCGACGACAGAATTGAAAAGGCAATTTCTGAAACCAAGTTCTGCCGTAGCAACAAGCACAGTAACGAGAAGATTAACGGAAAGTCGATTGGCGACTATATTGCCGAAACAAAGTCTGCTTATGAAAGCATCAATGACCTTATTCGTCGCAGAAACGCTATGAAGCGGGCTGTTGTGCTGTCCAACGCAGTCACTAATGTGACTGTTGGTGACGAAGTTATGACTGTTGCTGAAGCAATCGAAATGAAGCAGAAGGGTATCAACAACATCAAGTTGCTTATGGGCAAGCTGGCGAAGGATAGTCATATGGCTCTTGAGGACTGTGACATTCACAATGGGGCAAACCTTGAAGCTCGTGCTAATGAGTATGTAACTGGACTGTTTGGTGCGAAGGATGGTAAGACGAATGTTGAAGCCATTGATGCCGCAAAGAAGATGTTTATTGCCGCTAACACCTATGACTTCATTGACCCTCTTGGCGCAAATGATGTTGCTAATAAGCTGTATGACTATGTTCGTATTTTCGAGGCTGATGTAGATGCTGCTCTTAGTGTTAGTAACGCAATCACGACAATCGAATTTGAGTACTAATTAGTTAAAAGCTTCGGTGGATTTCGTAACCCTTAAACCACAAACCGTTTTAGTTTTTAGCGGTATTTTCTAAATCGTTAATATGGCAAAAAAATACTGCTCCATTTACTTAAAATTTCTAATTCTTAAAAAGAAGAAATTTATAACAAACACAATTAGTTGTGTTATGTAAATGATTCTGTAAAGATTAAAATTCAAATTTTAAGTAATAAAGCTGAAAGTTAAAAGTTTTTAACATATAAAGCTAAAGGAATAAAGCATAAAGCTGTAAAACTTGACAAAATCCGTGAGTTATGGTAAGATATGTTTGTGTTTGGTCGGAGGGTTCCCACACGGCTGAAATTCATCGAAGTTTTGATATGCGGATGTGGCGGAACAGGCAAACGCATCGGATTTAAGCTCCGACGGTCTTTGTACCTTATGGATTCAAATTCCATCATCCGTACCATTGGGAAACACCGAACTGTAGGTAGTGGTCGGTCGGGTAAAGCGTTTAGGTTGGGTTCGGCTTTACAAATTTACAAGAATAGGAGATAGCTAAATGAATTGTGAGCTGATTGAAACAGCAAAGGCAAGACTTGATAAGGCAAAAACACTGTTTGACATTTGTGATGGCGATGATAGTATCTTTGAGTATGCTAATGCCGAACTTACAGCGGCAGAAAAATACATGGAATATGCCGTGTCTGTTTGTAAAGTGTAAAATTCGCAAACCAGTAAAAATGGTGCTGTACCGAAGTGCTCATAACGGCGTGGACTTGAAATCCATTGTGTCGAAAGACCCGCAAGTTGGAATCTTGCCAGCACCGCCAAGTAAGTGAGGATTAAATGTTGCGTAAAAGGGTTTGCCTTTTAAGGGATGGTGCCTGCACAGTCCCTGTTTAGCGGTTTCGATGCGTTTCCGGAGCGTGCAACAGCCGCCTATATATGGTCGAGTGGCGCAATTGTTAGCGCATTAGTTTTGTACTCTAAAGGTTATGGGTTAAAGCCCCATCTCGACCTCCACGCAACCAAGACGGTTGCCACAAGTTGATACCAACAGCACCGAGAGTCTAACTCTCAAAATCGCTAACCGCTCTGTTACGAGCAGACGGTTCACTTTTCCTTTTTCTTGGATAAAATGTCACGGGGTTAAGGATATGACCGAAATATCATCCTTGCCAACCGCTTGCTGATGGTGCGGTATATAAGTTATTCAGTTCGTCAAATGTTGCCGCTGACCGATACGCGGGATATAAATGGTCGGGTTGTTTAGTAGTTTTATGTCTGAAAAGCGTGTCCAATTATTCGGACATTGCCAGCGGCATAAAACTTTGGGTTGGCAGAAATGCCCTGGCCCACCCGTGCCGTCCCATTCGGACGGGTTTATGTAGAGGTTGCGAAGCCTACCAAAATCGCTATGGGGTTGCGAAATTCGTAGCCCTGTATACTGTGGTATGGTGAAATTGGTATCACACAGGATTTTGGCTCCTGGATTTTCAGTCCGAGGCTGGATACCACATCCACGCGGAAATGACTTTCTTCCGCTGTTAGTTTCTCCTTTCCTTGAAAAATGCGTCACCTAAAAAGTGGCGCATTTTTTATATGATTTGTATGAATTTTCATGCTTTTCTTGACATTTCATGTTTTTTATGATAAAATATTTGGGTAATTCAGAAAGAAAGGAATGGTCAAAATGAAAAAAGTTATTAGTATTTTGCTTGTAATTTTTATGCTTTTCAGCGTTTGTAGTGCGTATGAAGTGTTCACTGATGAAACCATTTACACTACTGAGGAGTTCCAATATGTTCTAAAAAATTCTCGTAGTGGCCTGTATGATTACGCATGGACTATTATTGAAAGCGGTAAATATTACGGCATCAATCCGCTTTATCTGCTTGCCAAGTTTGGTCTTGAAAGTGGATGGGGAACATCGTATTATTTCAAAAGCAAAAATAATATTGGTGGTTGGCGTAATTACGATGGAACTTTCCGTGACTTTGATAGTGTTGAGGATTGTATTTGGCACATTTGCGAAGGTTTGACCGAATACAATAATGAAGATTCGTGGAAATATACTGGTAACGATATGGAAAAGATTTGTTATCGGTATTGTCAAGACGATGGATATTATGAACTTATGGTGTCCATCATGGACGAACTTCAAGATGAAATTGTTGAATTTCGCATAAAAAACGAAAAATGTTTGCCTTGTTAAGAATTAGCCTGTTTAGACACTGTTACTTGACATATGTATTGTATTATGATATAATATACATAGTGAAGAAAGGGTCTGAACAGGCTTTTTCTTTTAATGTTGAAAGGAGAAATTGCGAATGAAAACATATCTTTATCCGTTCCAGTATGTGGAATATCTGATGTCTAAACTGGACATTAGATTCCACTATACACACTATGAAGCATGGCTGAAGCGTGACGGAAAATGGTTATTTATTACGTCTGGTGACAACAAAAAAGAAGCAGAAGAAGCAGCAAAAGATATTTTGAATACGCTTGTTGACTGTAATACGATGTACGAGGTATGTCTATGAAATTTAAGATTGGAGATATTATTACTGCCGTTAAAGACTGTCCGTATTCTATTACAAATAGTAATGGAACATACGAGGTTATTTATGTTTATGGCATTGAATTTGTCCGTATCGAAGTTGTAGAACATATCAACCCATACGAAATTGGTCAACAGTTTGATGTAGAGTCAAAATATTTCATTTACGCAAAAGACTTCGTTCATTGGGAAGGCATTTTTGATAGAGCATACAACAAGAAAACATTCGATATTAAAGATGGTATGCCTGTTGTTGAAGGTGTTAGTAAAGATAGCCCTTGTTATAAGCAGCTTTGCGATGAATACAAAGAATTTTTGAAGAAAGAAAAGGAGAAGAATGCATGAGACATCGTGAGTTAAAAGTTGGTATGAATATTATTGGCAAACCTAATAATGGTTATGCTGTAACAAATCAGTATGCTATTTGTAAGATTCTTAAAGTAAATGGGCTTAATGAAAAAATTTTTGTAGAAGTAATTCATAGTGATAGACCTCAAGATATTGGGACAAGATGGCCTGTCAATTATAAATTGTTTGTAAAAGCTAATGTTGATGTGCCAGTCAATGAAATGCCGATTCCTTTTCCTGTCGGCAGTTATGTTGTCGGAAATAGTAAAAACAAATATGGTCAGACAAGATATGGCTGTGTTTGTAAGGTAATGGGATATAAAGATTATCTTTATAACAAGCGACTTGGTCTTGATTCTGAATATATGCAGGTAAAGATTGTTGATAAAGATGGAACACTTAGAGCAAATACATACGCTGTAAAACCTTTATGGTTTGATGCTTGTGACTACAAGCCGTATAATGGGTTGTTTTCTAAAGCATATTACAGAAAGTTGTTTACGATTTCGGACGACTTCATTAAAGTTGAGGGTGTCAATAGGGAAAGTCCTTGTTATAGTCAGCTTATGAAAGAATGTGTAGATAATGGCTTGTTGAAGAAGGGAGAATAAAAGATGCGTTTTAAGGATTTGGCTGTTGGGAAATATGTTATCCTGAATAGATGGCTAAGTAAATACAGTAATCTATATTGTGAAACATTAGAAATCATTTCTACACCTGATACAAAAGAGGAAAATGTTGTTGGTTGTAGACGAGTAACACACGATGGCTGTGTGTGTACGAATAACAAATACGCCGACGAAAAAATAACATACATTAACTACATTCATTTAAGAGAAGTTGATGTTGACCCATATGCCTGTCTTAAATGGAATAAGGGCGATGTACTTGTTCCAACAGAGATTGGTGTGGATAGGCTTAGTAAGCCGCAACTTAACCATAGTCCGTATGTTGTTGTTGAAGGAACCATTTGGTATGATAGATACCGAGATAGAAATGACCTTAGAGTATATATAGCTCCAAGTGACGGTGGCGCATATTCCATGCTATTGAATGTTTCGTATTTCAAGAAAGACGATAACGCTTGGCGTGGACTTTTCGCAAGCCAGTATTATAAGAATAATATCAAATTCGACGAGAATGGCGAACTTGTGAAACCAACTTCTGTTGTAAAGGGAAGTCCTGTTTACAATCAAATTCTAAAAGAAGCCAAAGCGTGTGGCGTTGTTAAGGAGTGATAAATAATGGCTACATACGGTCATTATGACTATGTCCAAGCGGACATTGACTTATATAACATACCTGAAAAATATCACGCTATTATGCGTAATATTTTCAGTAAAAATGAAGCAGCAACATTCAAGTATGACAAAGATTCTGATACTTGTTGTTATACAAACTGGCCTGATATGAAGCCTTGGTATGATGTTATCACAGGTAATGTTGTTTCGGATTTTGGGAATGTCGGTCTGTTTCCGTCTTTGCTTGACGATGATGTGTACGGAACAGTAAGCACTAAAAAGGACGATAAAATTGTTGAACCAGTAGAGGAACTGTATAACAAAATTGTCCCTAAAAAGCCAATGGATTTGTTAGTCGGTCAAAAGACTTGACATCTTCAATTCGTCATGTTATAATTGAAATTGTGAAAAGGAGGGTGTATTTGTGGCAATTACTTGTATTACAGAAGATGATAGATACTTTGATGCTGATGGTGGCATCAAGTATTCTGTTAAGTTTGTTAATTTTAGATATTACGCAATTCCAATTATAAATGTCCATGTTGTCGGTGATGGATTTGACTTTTATATGTATTATGAAGTTAAATCTCTTAAAAATGAAACGACTGTTGTTATAGGTGAAACTTTTAAGTCTAAGGGTAATGACGGTTCTGCTGTTTGTATCAGTAGAATTTCAAAAGAAAGAATAGATATTATCTATAACAATGTATATAAAGCACATGAAGCCGCAGAAATGGCTAATAACGAATACGAAGAATATTCTAAAATGCCATATTGGAAGCGTGATATTTTGGATTATCATATTCCTGAAAAATACCATGAACAAATTCAGAAACTTGGCGAACAAAGCCACGATGATTTTGATTTTAGACTTCGTAATGTGGACGGAGTAAAGCATTGTTTGTATTTCACTGACGACAGCGGCGATGGGTTTGATATTTATACCAATGAAAGACTTGCCCACCATGAATCACAAACTTGGACTTGTAGTAGATGTGGCAGAACAATGACAACAGACCATTTCAAAAATGGCAAGTTCACATATAATACAACACAAGATGGGAAACGAATTGTCAACAAATATTGTGAAGATTGCGTTGATGAAAACGGCAAGGTAAAGTCAGACAAGAAAGAAGTCAAAATTCCTGTTCCAGTAAAGAAAATTGCCGCTGTAAAGCCAAAACACGAAGTAACTTGACGGGTTTCTTATTTAGTGTTATAATGTTTATAGTAGGGTAAGGCATACCCGAACTTATACGCTTGTGAAGATTGTGTAAGACCTATGTTAAATAGGCAACAGTCGTTGAAACAAGAATTTGTCTTTTATGGATGAAATGCCGATATATATAGTGGATGGGAAAAGCCTGTCCGCTATGTGTAGTATTGAAAGGAGAACTTCAAAATGATTGGTTGCGTATTTCAAAACGGAAAGAAAGTCTATATCCTCGATACCAAAGGCAAGGATGCTTTAATTTCTATGCCTGACGCTTATCAGTCCTATGTTTTTGCCCATGGATACACCATTGACGAGAACAAGAACATTTCGTGGGACTATGGCAACTATTATAATAGCCTTGAGGAAGCCACCAATGCGTTCTACAAAGACAGTTATAGAATTTACCTGCGGCATTGGCAGTTTGTTAAAAACATGAACAAGGACGATATTTATTGTTATGGTGTTGCGACATCTGAAGATGGCAACTTTAAGGTGGTTTTCGAGGACGATGAACAGCGTAAGAACTATGAAGAATTGTTTGGGGAGGCATAAATGATACAGTTTGGTATGATGTTCTTGGCTAAAGTGGTGGACAATTTGTTGAACACCACTAAAGCCATATTCATTCAGCGAAACAAGGCAATTTTCGCAGGAATTTCTCTTGCCCTTAGCACTTTTATTGGATATTACATCACCAAAATTGTTGTTCAGTCTGATGGTTTAGTTCCTAATATTGTAGCATCTGTTGCCGCTGGTGTTGGATGTATCGTTGCTGTTAGCATTAGTAACAAGCTGTCCAAGGATAGGTTGTATGTAAATGTGCTTATGTGCGACAATATTGTTGCCATGCAGAAACTTCACAATTTCCTTGCTGAAAAACATATCACAAATGTTGTCACTGACACTTATACCAAAGACTTCAAAAGCAAAACCATCACCATTACGGCATATTGTGAAACCAAAGAACAGTCGCGGATTCTTGATGAATATATCGCAAGCATGAATAAAAAGCTGAAGCGTGTCATCCAAAAGGTGTAATATACTGTAAAATGTCACCAGACCAACGAGGATGCGCTGTGTGGCGTTTTTAATGTTTGGACGCAAGATTATACCAAAAATAGAAAAGCGTCTTACAACGCATTTTTGAGGCATTACAGATAAATTAAGATGGACAATAAAATCAAGCCGCCCTTTGACAACTTATACTTGACTGACACAGCGATGTGTGGTACAATGTAGATAGTGAAAAGGGGCGGCTTTCTTTTTAGGAAGTTCGCAGTCCAGTAACTGAAAGGAGAAAAAATATTATGAAAATCGGAGAAATCAAGGCAAGAATTGAAAAGAGAATGAATGACAGTAAGCGTGACAAGATTCGTGCTACTTATGCTTTAGAAATCCTGAACGATTATGAAAGCCTGTATCAACGTGATGATGGGTATAATCTGAACCATGAAAACCTGAAACAGCTTTTGTGCGGTGCTAAGGATTGGCGGCAGTATTCCGAAGGCGGATGTTCTTTGATTTACGATGGTGATATTGAAGAACGAATTGGCAAAGGTGGAAACCTTATTGAAAGACAGGCCGACTATCTGCGACAGGCATACAACATGATTGCGAATTATGCGACCGAGGACGAACTGGACTATAATTGGTTGCCCAGTGTAATGATGATTTAAGGAGGACACTAAAATGAAAATTTATTCCGAAGTTGACATTAGAGATTTTGAATTTTGGGATGGCGGGGAATATGTTGCTGATGTATTTTCGGAGGATGACCTTGAAGAAATTCAAGACAGATTGGAAGAACTTTATCCTGATGGTATAAGCGACACAGAATTGAATGACCTGTTTTGGCACGATGAAGATTTCGTAGCAGAACTTGCCGGATATTCCAGTTTTGAAAAGGCGAAAAAGGGAATTAAGTCCGACGAGGAAGAGGAAACCTATGACGAAGGTTATTGGGATGACGAAATCTATGAAAACGAAAAAGAGGATAGAATGTGGCGAAAGTTTGAAAAGGACTTAGACTAAAAAACTAAGCGAAATTTGACAAATGCTGGGACATGTAGTATAATGTGTATAGTGGCAAAAGGCCACAACAGAGGAGGAGAAAAACTATGAACAAATTCGTGATTGCGAGCCTGAACAGAAAGGGCAATCTTGTATTCGTGAACCGTTATTATGGTGGAACGGCAAAGACAAGCGAAAACATCGAGGACGCAAAAATCTATTACTCACCCTATGATGCTCAAGAAGAATGGAAAGATAGAATGAAAGATGCTAAAATCACCCTTGGCCTGAAAGATGGTAATACACCTTTTATTGTTAGCATCAATCAAGTTATGAATAAAACTATCTGAAATTTCGTTAGCCAGTAATGAAAGGAGAATAACTATGGTTTATTACAGAGTTCGTGAACAGTATGATAACCTCCCAAAGAACCCTAAAGTAAGGGACGGTAATATTCTTGTGGGCGGCGAACTTTATACTGAAAAGGAGTTTGAAAAACTTCCCTTTGTGTACGCGGGAGCATTTGAACGTGTAGAGATTGACAAGAAAAATACCTATATGTTCTTTGGAGCAAGATTCGCTAATGCTTAAATTTTCCATGAAAAGCATAGAATAAAATATGTATTTTATGTTGTGTTTCTGTTTTATAAGGAGGGATAAGAATAAAATGATTGTTAAGTATCTTGACGATGATGGAAATGAATACAAAATAAATGCGGTGTCAGTTATTTTCGGCTGTGGATTTAACGGAAATGAATGTGAGATTACAGACGAAGATGGGCTTGTTATCTATTGCGACACTGGCGCACTTCTTGAAATCTCGGCTCGTGCGATATGCTGACTTTTGCCCAGCGTCTGACATGGTTACTGGGCATTTTTTGTTTGGTGTTCGTGTAGAATGTTCGTAGAATGTTATCAGAACCCCAAATTTGCGTTCTGTGGCGTTTTTGTGTTGTGGACTGGAAATTATACTAAAAAGATAAAAGCGTGTTACAGCGTATTTTTAAGGCATTGTGTGAAGGTTGACCTAAAAGAAGAAAATAACGGCGATACTTGACGGATACATATATATATGGTATAATGTGTATAATGAAAGGAGGGGCAAAAGGCTCGTCCTGAATAATGTAAAGGAGAAAAATTATGGTTGAGTGTAAGAATTGTCCGTATTTTTATAAAGGCGAAGATGACGATTTCTGTTATTGTCATTTCGAAGGCGACTATCTTGCGCCTTGTGAGGAAGATTATTATGAGGACAAAGACTGCGATGACTGGGACAAGTACGATGATGAGGGCGAACCCTATGAAGATGTGGTCGATGACTACGACGGCTGGGACGAGGAGGAGGACTACTAATGTTCAATTTTCTAAATGAATGTTTCGACTGTGAAACATGGTTTGAAGGATTTTCTAAGAAGGAATTGGCAAAGATTGTTGTAAAGGCAATTATTGCCGGTGCTTTTCTTTTCGGTGTTCTGTTCATGTTCGTAGCCGCTTTTGGTTAACCATTGTTTAGATTGAGGTATAGATATGAAGTATTTTGCAACTCTTGGAAGGTACACCATTTATATGAGCAGCACTAAGAAGGTAAAGGTGTTGGACAGGGAAACTGGCAAGACTTATAACTATAATGACATCTTCGAGTGTTATGACTTTCTTCGTGCGACTGCTTATTGAAAGGAGATATTTCCCTATGAAGAACAATAAACATGAAAAGGATTATTACAAGCAGCTTGATGGATGGGTTGGAATGTTTGAACGGTGCGGATACTGTCCAGTCAAGATTGAAGTTGTAACAGACAAGATTGTTTGGTGTTGGAAATGGAAGAAAATCACCGAACAACAGAAGAATGAACTTTGTGACCGTATGGTTGAAGTCATGAAGTATATGGTCTAAAAAGAATTGGAATGGGGGAAAGATGTGATGGATGTTGTGAAGTTTATAAAGGAACGCAACAGGATGTGTAATAGTTTTTGTGATGGATGTGAAGGCTGTCCTGCTTTTAATGCCGTTGATTATTGTTGTGCGGTTGGCACTGATTCAATGATGGACGCTAAGGAACAAGTTGCCATGGTTGAAAAATGGTCTGCTGAACATCCTAAGAAAAAGAAAAAGACAAGACAAGATGTGTTCTTGAAGCAATATCCTGAAGCACAACTTGACAAGTATGGAGTGCTTAATGTTTGTCCTTCGTGGGTGTCTGCTGCTTACAGAGATAAAGATGGGGAATGTTTTCTTTTATATACTGACTGTCGTGACTGCCGAGCGACGTTTTGGATGGCAGAAGTAAAGGAGGATAAATAATATGTGGTCAATCTTCATCATCATTAGTGTGGCTTGTATGATGGCGGCATTTATTAGTTAAACCCTAAGAAGAAAAAGATAAGTATTGTTCAAGTCCGCAATCAAAATAATTTAAAGGTAAAAGTTTGCGGGCTTTATAGAGTATTTATCTAAAATGACTTAATGACAATTTAGTTTAACAATCTAAAATTACAATCATATTAGTATATATAATAATAATATATA
>UMAM01038095.1_pt1 | contig 42865 bp, 52 predicted proteins | sample 1963711 | NCBI WGS metagenome assembly UMAM01 (sample SAMEA4835916, study PRJEB28245) | human gut metagenome | biome: gut microbiome; material: fecal sample | place: Denmark | collected 2008
CTCCTTCGGGAGCACGGACGCGGCGCAGCGGGCAGCCCTACAGGCTTACATCACGAGACAATACGCCCACCAGAAGGCGGAGAGCGGCGAGGGCACCTACAACGGGGACGGGAGCATGAGCCTTCCCGACCAGACGCTTTTAAAAAGCTATCAGCAGAAATACAACGAGGCGAAGGCGGCAGGCGACCAAGGCGGCATGACAGCGGCGCACAGGGCGGCGGAGAAGCTGAGGGACAACTACAGATATTATCCCTTGGCGCACAGCAACGGCTACGGCTTAGGCGAGAACGACATCGGCTGGGTGCGCGATCTGGTGGTGCGCGGTGACGAGCTTGGGAACAAGATTGTAGACCAATACAACCGGGGGACGGTGACAACGACAACATACGATAAGGACGGCAATTTTGTGAACCGATACACCGGGGGGAACATTGCCGGACACGATGCACGGGTAGCAAAGGAGATGCAGAGAGTGAACGAAAAACTGGCAGGAAAGGAAAACAACACCTTCGCCTTCCGCCTTTCCGACCCGAACGATGTAAACCTTTCCAATGCGGAGCTGATGGCAAAATACGGCGGCGGCATTACGGAGGGGAACAACGGCATCGGGCTTTACACTGCGCCGAACGGAGTGGCTCTGAAAACAGCATCCGGCGGCGGAGACAGTGGCACGGCGGCAAGCGGCACACCGCTGACAGCGGCAGGCTACGGCACAGGGACGGACACGGCGGCACAGCTTAACGGGCAAAGCGGATTCGGCTACTTCGACCCGAACAAGGACTATGCGGCGGCGATAAAGAACGCAAGCAGCACGCAGGAGATGGTGCAGCTGGAGAAGGAGCGGCAGAACAAGCTGAACTGGATGAACGCCAACGGAACGAACAAGGGCTACACCAACCAGATTTACAGCAATTACAACAACCTTTTCGGGGAAAAGCAGGAGCTGCCCGAATACGAAGGGATGACGAAGGACGAGCTTTTCGGCGGCTACAACGAGATGGCAGAAAGCCTTGCGGAGCAGAGGAAGGCACTGCTTTCCGCCGCACTGGCGCAGAACCGGACGGAGCAGGAGAAGGCAAACAGCAATTATGACGAGCTGGCAAGGCAGGCATACATCCTGAAGCGGCAAAACGAAAACGCACTGCCCCAGCAGCTTGCGGCACTTGGCATCAGCGGGGGCGGCAGCGAGAGCGCGAACCTTTCGCTTGCGGCGAACTATGAAAACAACCTTGCAAGCAACGAGCAGGCAAGACAGCAGGCATTAAGAGACTATGCTTTGCAGGCATTGCAGGCGCGGACACAGGCTGACAGCGACATCAGCGGCTATTATGCGGACGCAAAACAGCAGGCGATGAACGCATGGCAGAGCGAGGCGGCGAACCGAAACAGCTGGAACCAATGGGCGGCGAACTACAAGCAGGGACTGCGGGAATACAGCGACAGCCTGAACAGCCAGACCTATCAGGAGAATCTGGCAAGCAAGCAATATGCGGACACACTGCGGCAGCAGCAGATTGACCTTGCCTTGCAGATGGGCGATTACAAGAAGCTGGCGGCAATGGGCTATGACACAACATACCTGAAGCGGATGCAGGATGCAGAGCTGGAGCAGCTTGCACTGGACGCGATGCTGACGAGGGCGAACATCGCTAAGGTGAACAGCAGTGTGACACGAGGGAGCGGCGGAGGGACAAGAAGCAGTAAAAAAGGAAGCGGAAAAAGCGGCGGCGGAAACGGCGGAAACGGCGGTAGCAGTAGTAGCGGAACAGGGAAAGGGACAACGGATGTCAGTGCAGCAGGCTTGATGAAATTGCAGAACCTTGTGAATTACTACGGGACAAAGAGCAATCCGCTTGTAAACACTGCAATTCAAAATATGCTGAAAAACGGAACAATCAACGAGGCTACCTACAATGCTTTCCTGAAAACGATGAAATAACAGGCGGAGGTGCGGCAAATGGCTTGGTTATCCTTAGAGGAACTGAAAAAATATGATGCGAAAAAGGAATTAAAAAAGATGGGGCAGGCGGAGAAATCCGCCGCCTCTTTGCGTTCCGGGGGGCAGCCTGTGGAGGTGGTGCGAGACACCGGAGCGAAAGACGCAGTGAAGAATCTGCTGGAAAAGCACAAAAAGAGCAGGGCAATCAGAAAAGAGATGCAGAGCATCGGGCAGGATTTGCGCAAGAACAAAAGCACAGACCTTGCGGCATACCGGAGGGCGGCACAGAAGCAGGCGGAGCTGCAGAAGAAGCTGCCAAGTGCAGCCTTTACGGCAGGACTGCTGGAAGGCATGGGCGGCAACACCAAGAACGCGGCGGTAAAGCTGATCGGAAACGATGCGCTGACGAAACAGAATGATGCGATACAGGCACTCTTTCAGCAGACACAGAACAACCACAAGGGCATGGCAACAGCAGGCAAGCTGACAGGAGAATTTGCCAAGGCAGGCGCAGGCTATATGACCATCGGCAAGGCGGCAGAGGAGGCAACCCTCAAGGGGGCAAGCGCGCTTGGCAGAAAGATGACGGCAAGCACAGCACCGGACATTGCGCAGAAGGCGGCGGCCAAAATTCTACTGAACCCGAAAAACGCTAAGGCGGCGAGAGTGGCGGCAGGGCTGCTGGGACAGCAGGCGGCGGACACAATGGTGAACACGCCGATGACGATTGCGGCCGGCATGGCAGACGGAAAGAGCCGCAGGGAGATTGCGAAGGATGTTGGCAAGCAGGAGGCAACAGATGCGGCGTTTAACGTGGGGCTTGCGGCACTGGGAGCCGGGGCGAAGAAGGTTGGAGAGGTGCTTGAGCCAAGGCTTGCCACAAAACGGATTCCAAAGCAGATTGAAAAAAGCATGACGGGAAAGATGTTATCCAGTGAGCATATTAAACTTGGGAAAACACCGGAAATTCTGAAAAAATACGGCATGATTGAAGGGGAAATGCTGATGCCCCAGAGCGTTGTGCCTAAGGTTGCATATCCTGCAGGATACCGACAGGCACTTGCAAAGGGAACGGGCATGAGTGAGAACCAGATAAAAAAGCTGCAGGGGCATGACCTTGGATTTGAGGTGATTCGCCAGATTCCGGAAAAAATGAGAAACCCGATGGCAATTTTAAAATCGAACACACAGGAGGGCAGTATTGTTGTATTAACAGATATGGTTGATAAATACAATCAGCCTATTATTGTTCCGATTAAGGTTGCTAAAGATGGTACAACAGAGATAGGGAATATGATTCCTTCTATGTATGGGAGAAAGGGATTCCGTTCTTTTATGGAAGAACAGGAAAAGAAAGGAAATATTCTTTTTATGGACAAAGAAAGGATCCGCAACAGCTCCCTAAGCACCGGGGTACAATTCCCCGAGCCGTTCAACACTGATGCAGATCCTATGCTTAGGATAGCACAGCGGAAGGGGATTGTCAATGCGGAGGAATTGAAAAACATTCAGAAAGGGCATAAGCTGCAGGCGGCGGAGGGTGCCAAGGAAGCGGATGCGGCAGGAAAGACGATGAACACTGCCAGAGAGGAGACAATTCAGGCGGCGGCAGAGAGCATGGCGGAGAACCGAAACGTGCTGGCGGAGAGGATGACAAAGGCGGAGCGGCAGAAGATGGAGGCAGAGCTTGCACAGCTGAACAGTGCAGAATACAGAAATGCGAAGCTGAAGGAAATCGACGAGAAAACGGGCGGCGACCCGAAGGCAATCCGCGAGGCAACAAGAGCCTTTGAGGAAAGAAAGCAGGAGCTTACCAAGCTGCTGACAACACAGGAGACGCTGCGGACAGAGAAGGGGATTTTGCGAGATGTGGCAGACGAGGTGAGCAGTATTTTCAATTTGCAGGGCAAGCGCAGCAGACAGCAGATTTCGGATGCACTGCAGCAGGTGATGCTTGAGGCAAAGGAAGGGAGTATCAGCGAAAAGACAAGAAATGAGCTTTTTGAACAGCTATTCCGGATTAGCGGAGAAAGCAAAACAGGGACATACGGACTGAAAAAGAAGCTGAGAGAGAAGAAACTCCTTCTTGGGGTGGACGCTGCGGCGGACATTGCGGACATTACGACATGGAACCACAAGATGAAGGGTGTGCTGGGGAAAATCAAGATTGGCAGAGACACCAACATTACGCCCTTTTACAACGAGCTGCGGCGAGATTTTCCCGCATACTTCCCCGAAGGGATTGACAACGAGGCAGAGCAGCTCCGGCAGATTCGCAAGATTGCAGAAAAGCTCAAGGGAAACATCGGACTGGAAAAGAGCGATTATCAGGCAAACTTTAACCGCGCATTGGACAGGCTGACAGACACGATGGCCGTAAAGAAGGCTTACGGGGAAAAGGTTGCCGCAAAGGCGGACGCAGTACATTCCAACCTTTTAGGAAAGATTGACTACGGCAAGGTGACAACAGACGAGGTGCAGGGCTGGCACAAGGAGAGATACCGCCTGCAGAAGGCAGCGGAGAGACAGAAAAACGCAGATCTGAGCGAGATGGAGAAAAACGTTCTGCGAGACATGCTGGACGGCAATGTGCCGGAGGTGCAGGCACAGAAATACCTTGGGCCGAGATATGCACTGGTAAAGCAGCAATACGATATTCAGAAGCCTTTGCACGATGTTGAGGAAAAAATCATTGAGCACAAAAGATTTGTTGCTGCCAAACGGCACAAGGAGGCGGCAGAGGTTATCGGCGATATTCACTTAAAGGAAGGCGCAGAGGAAGGCTGGAAGGACAAGGCGATTGCGCTTGGCTACGGCAGGGAGACACAGGAGCGAAACCTTTACGACATTGCCCCGAACGAGAAAAAGGCAAAAGAAATCATTGACTGGGCTTTCACCCCGATTCATGAAAACGAGAGAAAGCGCGTGCTGATGATTAACGATTCTGCACAGGCACTGGAAAAGCTTAAGATTGACACGAGGAACAATCTGGACATTCAGCTGCCGGAGGTGGACAAGAAGAAAATCAGCGAGAGCGCACTGGTGCAATATTTAGGGGAAAAGGAATTCGCCCTGCGGCAGGCGCAGGCAAGCGGTGCGCCTGCGGAAAGCTATGCTGAATTGCAGAAGGAGATTGCAAACATCAGAGAGCAGCTGCGGCCGGAGCAGCAGGAGAGAATTGACAAGGGGATCGTTTTTTTACAGAAAGCATACAAGAAGCTGCACGGGATGGTTAACGAGGTGCTGATTCGCAACGGCTTTGACCCGATTGGCTACATTGACGGCTACTTCCCACACATGAATTTTGACGACCCGAAGGATCCTCTGCTGCAGATGGCACAGGCGATGGGGATTGACGTTGCGGCAAAGGAGCTGCCGATGGACATTGCCGGAAGAACGGAAACCTTCCGACCGAGAAAAAGATGGAGCGGCAACCTACTGGAAAGAAAGGGAACACAGACAGACTATGACGCTTTGCGTGCCTTTGACCAATACATGGAGACGGTTTCTGATGTGATTTACCACACGGATGACATCGGACGGATACGGAGCATGGCAGAATATTTCCGATACAACCTTTCTGACGATGGGATTAAAAAGCAGATTGACGAGCTGCGGAAGAAAAAGCCGAAAACCGAGGAAGAGCTTGAGGAAATAAAAGACCAGATTGCAAAGAAATACGCAGACGGCGACAAAAATCGCAAGATGCAGAATTATGTGAACAACCTTGAGCTTTACGCAAATTTGCTGGCAGGGAAAAAGCATGACCTTGACAGGGCACTGGAAAAGCACGGAACAGGGCGTTCCTATTACAGGGTGATTGACAACATCAGCAATAAGGTTGCCGGAAACATGGTAGCCGGCAACATCGGCTCTGCACTGACGAACCTGATTCCTGCGACACAGAGCATGGCGCGAATGAGCATTGGCAGCAACCTGCGGGGGCTAAAGGAATCGCTTGTAAACATGGCGAAAAGCGACATGGACGAGCTGACGAGAAGGAGCGCCTTTCTTGCGACCAGAGGCGGCACAGAGCGCACCTACAAGAACTGGCTGCAGAAGCTGCAGGAAACGGGCGGCAATCTGAACCCTCTGCAATGGATGGAGGCGGCGGACAAATTCACCACGCAGGCAGTTTGGCGCAGCCGCTATTACGACAATCTGAAAAAGGGCATGACGGAGGATGCAGCTATTCAGGCTGCGGATGAATTTGCAAGAGGACTTTTTGCAGGCAGAAGCAAGGGCGCGATGCCTACGATTTTCCATTCAAAAGCAATATTCATCAAGCCGCTGACAATGTTTCAGCTTGAGGTAAACAATCAGCTTTCCCACATTATCAAGGACATTCCGAGAGAGGAACAGAAAAATGCCGTTGGGATGTTTCGGGCATACATGGGGATTGCGATAGGGGCTTACATCTACAATGACCTTTATGAAAAAATGACAGGCAGGAGAAGCGCATTAGACCCCATTGGAATCGCAAGAGAGGCTTACGGCGATGCAACGGGGGAAACCCTGCGGAACACGCTTGACATTCTGGGGGATGCCATAAGCGGAAACGGCGTGCAGCTGACGGAAAAGAGGGAGAAAAAAGCCCCCTCTGCCGTAATCGAAGGTACAGCGGAGGAAATTGGCGGAAATATTCCCTTTATCGGCGGGGTAGTATTCGGCGGCGGACGAACGCCTCTGCAATCGGCACAGCCGCACCCTCTTAGCTTTATCGGGCATATTGCGGATGCAGAAGCAGGAGAAGAAAGAAAGGAAAAGGCAACCGCAGAGATTTTGAGGGAAACGGCGATTCCTGTGGCTACTTACTTAAATCCCTTTGTCGGGGGCGGACAGGTGCGAAAAACCTTACAGGGCATCAACATGATGCGAAAGGGCGGCAGCTACACCCAGACGAACAAGGGGGAAAAGCTACAGTTTGCGGTTGACCAAGACAAGAAAACAAACTGGCTGCAGGCGGCACTTTTCGGGAAATGGGCAGTGCCGGAGGCACAGGCGCACATGGAGAAGAACCGGACATTGAGCGAAAAGAGTACGGAAACCTATGAAAAGCTGCGGCAGGCAGGGGCAAAGAATACCACAGCCTTTGAAAGCATTAACAAAATGAACCGAGAGGACAAGGGGAGAGACAAGCGCAGAGCGATTCGCAGCGCACCCCTGAGCGCGGAGCAGAAGGCAATCCTTTACAGAAGTATTCTGAAGGACGACCAGAAGGACAAGGAAATTCTGGACTACTTTAGCTGGACAAACAGCATGGGCGAGGTTGCGGACTACCTGATGCGGGCGGCGGACTATAAGGACAATGCGGCCAAGAAGGCTGCTTTGCAGGATGCGAAGATTTCGGACGATGAGAAGGAATACATCTACATGGAAAAGTTTGTGCAGGATGAAAGCAGGGAAAAAGAACAGAGCAGGATTCGAGCGTTGCGAGAGGCCGGCATTGGGATGAATGATTACCTGAAAATCCGAATGAAATATGGGCAGATATATGACTATAAGGATGCAGAAGCCAGAATGAGACAATGGTTGCAGGAGGAAGGCTTTAGCTGGCAGGAGCAGAGTGTAATCAAAGAGCAGTTTATTTTCTGGGGGATGCACCCGAAGAAATACAAGGGGTAATTTTCTACACCACCATTTTGTTGACCGCAACAAAATGATAAGAAAATTTGCAGAAAAGGGGGTTTTTCTTTACACCCCCTTCTGCGAAACATGCTATAATAGCAGTGCCGAGACAGAAAGCTGTCAGGTTTCTTTCTCATTACGCTGTGGAGCAGCATTTTTTTCCCCTTGCCGGGGCAACCCGGCACTAACGCAGCAAGAGAGTGGGCACGAGTGAGTGCGTCGGTTCGATTCCGGCAGCTGCGAAGAAACCCTATCTCCTTTAAATTGAATATGCCCCGATGCGGCATTGCGGGGCATCTGGATTCTTAGCTCAGTTGGTTAGAGCATCCGGCTCATAACCGGACGGTTCTCGGTTCGAGTCCGAGGGGATCCATTGAATGTACTCCGGTGACCTTCGGGCCCGGGGTCTTTTTTTATGGAACTTATCAGAAAATGCTGATTTGTGATAAGTTGGGGAGAAAATGCGAAGTGTAGTTGCAATTTTTCATGGGGAAAATGAAAATAAAGGATCTATCAATGGGATATAAACGGGCGGAGGGGCTGACTTGAGGGGCACAAAGGAAATGCGCGGAAAGCATTGATTTTACAGTGTTTTTTGAGAGAAAAGCTGACTTGAATACGCAAAAGAAGGGCGCACCGCGCTCTTTTTTTATTGGAAAAATTTCTAATTGCAGAGAAGGGGGGTGCATGATACAATAAGAGGGAAATCAACTTTATATTTTCTTGGTTGTTGCTGTTGGCGTTTTTACATTGAAAGGATGGACGGCAATGGCAAAAAGAAAATTGACAAAACGTGCTGACGGGAGATATCAGTCCCAGATTTATCTCGGAACAGACGAAAACGGAAAAAGAATCATCAAGACACTTTACGGACGAACACAGAAGGAACTGGAAGAAAAAGAGTGCCTTTTGAAGGTAAAGCTCAGCAGGGGCTTTGACATCAAGGCAGAGAGAAAAACCTTTGGCGAATGGGCGGAGCTGTTTTTGAGGATGAAGGAATCAAAAAATGTTTCCGCAGGGCGGCTTGCAAATTACGGCTATGCACTTATGAAATTTGAACCGCTTTATCAGTATCCTTTAGAAAAGCTATACCCCATTGATTTTCAAAGAATCATTGACAGCTGGGCAAAGGAGAACCCGAACACAGGGAAGCCTTCCTCTAAGGCGCTTTTAATTGAAATGAAGCGGGCGGCGAACGGGGTTTACCGCATGGCAATTTCAAACAGGGTGGTAGAATTTAACCCGATTGCGGATGTGGAAATTTCTGCGATACAGAAGAAGGAGCCGAAACGGATTCTGACGGAGGAAGAACAGAGATGGATCCGCGAGATGCCGCACAGAGCCCAGGCGGCGGCCATGATTATGCTTTATGCGGGGCTTCGGCGCGGGGAGCTGGTGCCGCTGATGTGGAATGACATTGATTTTGCTGCCGGCACAATTTCCATCACGAAAACAGTAGAATGTATCAACGGGAAATTTATTTTGAAGGATGGGGCAAAATCGGAGAACAGCGTTCGCACGATTACAATGCCGCATATTTTGAAAAATTTTTTGCTGGAAGAGAAGCAGAAGAAGGTGGTAAGCCTTTATGTTGTGCCGGATGCCAAGGGCTGCATGATGAGCGAAAACTCTTTCCGGCGGATGTGGCAGAGCTACATGACACAATTAAATTTCCGATACGGAGATTTTTCCGCATACGGAAGCAGGACAAGCGTACATGACCCGAAGGGCGTACCGATGGTGATTGAAGGCTTCACGGCGCACCAGCTGCGGCACACCTACGCATCTATCCTTTATATGGCGGGGGTGGATGTGGTGACGGCGAAGGAGCTGATGGGGCATGCTGACATTCAGACTACGCTGGAGATTTACACACATTTGAGCAAAACATACAAAAAGAAGGAAGTTTCAAAGCTGGACGAATATCTGGCGAATGCGGAATAAGGCAGGATAAGTCCGTATATAGTCAGAAATATTGAGAAAACGTTGAATTTACGGGTAAAATCGAGGCTCTTTGTATACCTTAGGGATGTAGAGGTCGCAGGTTCAAATCCTGTCGCCTCGATGGTTATGACAAAGAGCGGAAACACTGAATTTTACAGGGTTTTAGCTCTTTTTTCTTTTCTTTTTTTTGTGCTTGATTTAGCGAAAACAGGCGAATGGGAACAGAAAAAAGCCTAAAAAATTCAAGTCACATATCAAGTCAGGGTTTGAGAAGGAAACCGCCGACAGGCAACAACCGATGAAAATTTACCGAAATTAAGGAGACTAGGGGACAAAGTCTCTTTTTTTTATTTACAGAAGAGGCGGAGTAGAGTAGAATAAAGGTGATCCTGACTTGTCATTGGGATTATTCTTTCAATGTTGGCCCGTCTGTCCCAAGGCGGGCTATTTATATTTAGGGGAAAGAAAAAAGCACCCGAAGGGGGTGCTGATGGTGGCTCAACCTTCTTTTAATGCGTTTTCCAGCATTTTTAATAATTCGAGAGCCGAAGAATAAGACATTACCAATTTTACAATAGATTCTGTTGCACCGTTAACGGTATTGGAATCATCAAGAGAAATTTCGGGATATTCCTGTAAAAAGTTTAGACAGAATTCTGTTTTATTTGCATCGATTGCATACTGAAAGCGATTTGTATACTGTTGCATAGCATAACCTCCTAGTAATATTACGCATAAGAAAATTTATTTTTTGATTCGCCGATATGAGCAAAATCTATTTGGGAAGTGGAAAATGCCTTCCAAATTTTAGAAACTGGAGAAGCAGATGGAGAAGGATAGGAGCCTAAGGAATTGATTTCAAATGTACAATTCAAATTTAATTTGCGGCAAATTTCTTCAAAGGCATCAACTGTAAAATTAACCTCTCCGTTTTCCCATTTGGAAACCTTACCTTGAGAAATGCCAAGAAATTTTGCAAATTCTGTTTGATTCATATTAAGCTCACACCGCTTATTTAAGATAGCTGCAGCGATTTTCCCTTTTAGATCTATTTCTTTTTTTGTTTTTTCAGGCATATCCGAGAATAAGTCTACTGATTTCGCGTTTTTAATTAAATTTTGGATACTCATAAAATTTCCTCCTCTCCTGAGGTGAGCAGCTTTTTCAGGATAGCATTTGCAGATTTCACTGCTCGCTTGTAATCCTTTTTCGATTCCTTTTCGAAAAAAGTATGCAAAAGGATATAGATATTATCTTCTAAGGCATAGAAGAAAATGGTTCTGGGGTTTTTGTTGCTTACATGTCGAATACAATATAAACCCGTATTTGACAACTGTTCAATATTTTTATGTTTTAATGCAACCTGAAGATTTTTGGCATTATCCAAAATGCCAAGGTTAAATTTGAACTTTTCATAGTAGGCTTCATAATCACTACTATTTTTGTAGAGGGCTTCATATTCAGCATTGAAGGTATCAACTGCATAAATTTTTTGAAAGCCATCCAGCTTTAAAAGATCCATAAGGCACCTACTTACTTATATATTATTACCTGAGAAGAATAATGTAAACTCTAAAAAGGGAAAAACCAGAAAAATATTTCTATACGGAATATTAAAAAACCGGTAGAATTTTGTTTCAGTATAGCAAAAAGCATAGATATTATCAAGTTGCAGAGGAGAAAAGCGAACAAGGGGAATTTGCAATAAAAAAAGCACCCGAAGGGGGTGCTGCGTTGTGTTTTATTGAGGGGGATTACAATCTTTGCAAGGAGTATAGCCTTCGCTTTTTGCGGCTTCAACATTATATATCCAAAAAGAATCATAATTCAGATGGTAACAACCGTAGCTATGATAGCGAGAGCCGCTTTCGGTAACGATAACGGCATGATCATGATAAAAGTGATACTCATCCGAGATTGCACCTAAATTATTTTGGTAGCGTTTTATTTCTTCGAGCTTTCTGCGTTCTCTATACTCTGCCTGGGTCAGAAGAAATTCCTTATCTGAAACTTCTGTTTTCAGGGCGGAGCATTGATAAGCCAGATAAGCATTTGCACAAAGGCTTACGCATACAACAAGGATGCAGATTATGAAAGAGCGAGAGGGTGTACTCTTTTTTTCAGGTTGCACCTCCGAGGTTGGCTGTGCGGCAGGCGGAGGGGTTGGCTGAGAGGGTTCGGCAGCTGCCTCCTGCGTGTCTGCGGGGGGTTCTTCATGCTCATCCAGAGATTTATCCCAAGCGGAAATAATTTCATCATAGTATTGCGATACTGTTTCAATGATTTGCGGCAGCAAGGATGCAAATGTTACGCCGGCAAGAGTATAGCCATTGTAGTCCTTGCAGGATGGAATTTTAGACAGGATAGTCGAAACATATTTAATCAAATCATGTGAATCGGTGTTGTTATGCATGAAAATCCAATGTTCTTTTAAAAAGTCATTAAGAACAGCATTTGAATCTTTTGCCAAATCATAAACTTCATCCGGAGGAAGTACCTCATTTTTCAGTATGGAAGTATATATATCCATTGTGGCATCATAAATTATTTTATCATTCAGCAATTTATCATGAACTTCATCATGAACTACGAACATAGCAAGGGCATAAAGCATTAGCTTTTCATAATCTTCCATCGTTGCAGGTTTTGGAAAGATATCCTCATTTTCTGTCACCAATTTAGCAGTTTTATACGAAGAAAGAAAAAGTGCTGTGGATACTTCTCGCGTAGATAATTTTTTCATATTTATTTCCCCCTATTTCTTCATGAAACGAAACAATATCTTCACGAATCATAACACAGGGGGGCGGAAAGGGGAAGGGGATTGGAAAGAAATTGGTAATATTTTTTTTGCGTGTTCCCCTTTACAAATGTTTCGGAAAGTTATAACATAGTTTTAACGAACGGATGTTCCTATTTTTGTACGGGAAAGAGAACAGAGGGGATGGGATGTTATGGATTATAGAGAGGAAATAAAAAAACTCATTGATAAGACTCAGAATCAGGAAAAGCTAAAAATTATTTATAGAATCGTAAAAAGATATTTAGGACTAGAGTAAAACACTAGTCCTTTTTTTCTGCCAATTTTAAAGTAATATTTTCAAGTAATTTCCATTCATCTGTAGATAGTTCTGCCAGTGCTTCGATAAGCCGCCTTTTGTATGAAGGTTCTTCTTCATTTAGCATATCTACCATAAAATCTGCAATGGTTTCACTTCTAGTTTTTCTGATGAACATTTCTCCTTCTCCAGTTCGGAGCCATTTTTCATTTGCATTAAATTTTTCGCAGATATCTTCAATCAGTCTATCACTTGGAACATATCCAGAAATTATGATTTTTGAGATATAAGGTTGAGATACAGAGAGCTTTTCAGCAAATTTTGTTTTTGTAATACCTAATTGTTTAATTAAATTTTCTATTCTTTCGCCAAATGCGTCCATTAAATCACCTCCTTTAAAGTCATATTATCATGGGTTGTTATAAAAATCAATAAAAAATATAAATGAGTTATAAAAATGTTGACAAGATAAACTAGTTATGTTATAAATAAGTTATGGATGGCAGAAAGAGAGGTGAAAATATGAACCAACAGGAAAAGCAGATTATCAAAAACATTGTAGCAGTATTTCCGATGTTAGATGAAAGCAATAAAAAATATTTGCTTGGTTTAAGTGAGGGTATGGTTTTGGTTCGGAAACAGGAAAATGCAAGCTAAAAAGGCAAAGCCGCCAAGCGGCGGCTTTACAGGGTGCGTACTATCACCAAATAGGACAGGATTCTGCTGAGTGCAGGAGCGTGCCTACTGGCGCGCCAGAAGATGGACGAGGAAGGGAAGGCAGTGGTGTGAAGATGGATAAACGCTTTGAGCATCCATGGTTTAGCATTTTGGCTGACATCAAAAAGGAAGCGAAAGAAAAAGGGCTGACAGAGGATGATGCAAGAATCATCATACACAAAACAATTTTGACGGTGAAAAAGGAATTAAATGTGAGCGGCAATATGACAGACTTACCAAAGAAGCACATTGCCGCCGCAAAAAGAATTTCTGAAAGGGTTATGGAAGATTATTTAGGCTGAATTTTATGGACTACTCTTTTCAGTAGTTCCACATCCAGACAGAGCTGACAGAGTTTTTTAGGTTTTTCTGAAGCTGTATCAGTTGTCATGACATCAACAAAGACAAAATTATTTTCCTTGCAGTAGGTTTCATCAAACTGCAGGTATCTTCCGGATATTTCGCAAGGGACATAGCCGAAATCATGCAGATTGATTTGTCGTTGTTTATGAGTGATAGGCAGTTTGGTTATTTTGGTCATTGGAAACACCTCCTTTCTTTGCTCCATTATAGGGAATTTTGGGGGCGAAGGCAAGGAGGGAAGGGAGGTGGTGTAAAGATGAGAAGAGATTATTTTTTAGAAAAATTAGCCGATGCAATGGTACACATCGGCGAGATATTATTTGCGCTGACGTTGGCGAAGGTCCTTCTTTGCTGAAGGTGAAAGGGAGGTGGTGCGGATGGCGGCGGCCGGAGATTTTGCATTATGGTTCACAGCATCAATACTGGGCGTGTTGCTTGGCGACTACATTTGGTCGCTCTGGGAAAGGAGAAAAAGGAAATGACACAAAGGCAACAGGAAATCCTTCTGCTTGCAGGAATGTATGCAGAAGGGCTGCGCTGGCTGGCGAGAGACGAATACTTTGGCAAATACAGAAACGATTTGTGCGGCTACAGAGAAAAGCCGCACAAGGAAGGCGATGCACATAACGGGGAAAGGGTAATCTACTGGGCAGAGCCGCGGAGCACGGACAGCTTCGTAACTAATTTTGACGGATTGGCATATCATCTTTTTTCCGAAATCAAAGGGACAGATGCAGAGCCGACGAGCATCGGCGAATTATTAGCCGAGAAAATTCTGGAGGAGTTGGGCGGCATTGATGCCGGAGGAAAGCAGATTCAAAATTTTTTCCAGCGGCAGGGTTTTCTTTAACAGTGGTTTAAAAAGGGAGAGCCGCCAAGCGGCGGCTTTACGGGGTGAAGGATATCACGAGGGGAGGAGGTGGTGCGGATGGAGATTATTAAATCTGTTACAACAGAACAGGTGATAAAAGTTGTATTTACAACCGGTGATGGCACTCCATCCGACCCGGCACGGCTGATTTGCCAATACTGGGATATGGATGGGAACTTAATCAAAGAAAATGATTCTTATACAGAATGAGAGAAAACTATTCCTTTGCTAATAAGGTGGCGGCGGCTTCTACCTCTGCTTCATAGTCGATATATGCGATGATAGCTACAATAAAAGCTTTCAGTTGTTGCAGGCTATAGTCTTCATGTTTTCTTATGTAATGGGTTTCATCATTGCCAATCCATGCAGATGCAACAGCCAGAGTTTGAATTTTAGGGTTATCAATAAACTTTTTGATACAGGGGGAAAGGGGCATTGATTTAATACTTTCTTCATTTTCTGGATGCAACTTGATTGCGTAGTCTTTAACCAAAAATTCCAGAGATTTGCGATAGCCAATTCCGCAGATTTCATTAAGACCATTTTCTTCTGCAAGTTCAGATTGATTATATATTTTTACAAAGCTGGGAGAGGTGCTTGAAATATTTGCAGAAAAAGGCGAAACATGATGGTTTTCCGGAAGGCAATACGCCAATGAGAACTTTGATTCTTTAGCCCAATATTCAAGAATTTGAATATAAGTACCGATAAAGCATTGATGGCATTTGGGACAGAAAAAAAGAACATCTAAATGTATTGCTGAGGAGGTTTCTATATGATGACCAGAAAGAACTTCCGGAATCAGAGATACGTCGCATCGAGGACAGACACCGGGTAATTCGACATAAAAATTACAAGTGTTATGTGGTTCAGCAATATTACGCGAAGATATGTATTTAAACATAAAGCCACTCCTTTCTTTTTCTACATTATAGGAAATTTTAGGGATAAAGGCAAGGAGAACAGAGAAGGCTGGAGCGTACTTACTGGCGCACCAGAAGATGGATGAAATGAATGCCGAAGATAGACGGCAACGCCGCAGGCGGCTTTGCGAAGCAAAGTTCTGAAAAGGGAAGAAGGTGGTGTGATGGAAGTATCAAAATTTGCGGAGGAGGAGCTGCGTCGAGCAGAAGCAATTAAAAGAGACAAGACGCTGCAGGCGATGATCCGGACAAGGGATATGCAGATTCAGCGGCTGCGGCGCAAGCTGTGGCAATGGCGATGCCTGGGAATGGCGTTTATCACTTTGACAGGGATACTGCTAATGCTGAGCGAGGTTTAAACAAAGCGGATATAGAGAAGCAGGGCGAGGAAAAAAACGACTATTTCCCCCTTAATACATACATTTTCAATGATTTCGCCCTGTTTCTTTATATATACAAGAGGAAGGAGAAAGAGGATGGAGAGGGGAGTGGATCAGGATGAAAATCATATATCCGAAGGGTGCTGAAAGGCGGAAAAGCGACAGATATATGAATTGGGACGAGGTGCCGCTGATTATGGGAATCCAGGAGCTTTCTCAGCTGACGGGCTACAACCAGAACACATTAAAGCTTTACTGTGCGAAGGGGATGCTGCCGGCATACAAGCTGGGGAAGGAATGGAGAATCAATAAGGAGGATTACAAGGAATGGGCAGAGCAACAAAAGGTGAAGCCCATGAGCAGCTGACGGCAACAAAGAGAAAGAGTTGATTTCAATGACAGAAAAGGTACTTACGGCACATGCGGCAGGGACAAGATGCCGGCACAGACCGATTATACCCCAGATAACGAAGGCGGCCGCGGAGGAATTGGGACTTACTCCGGGGTGCGAAGTTGTCTTTCACTACACAGTGATTGGGACGGGAGAGGAAAAATTGCGGAAAATACAGAAAAGGCGAAAGGGAACCGTAACAGACCTTTACGCACACATTTTCCGCATTACATGGGCAGGGGCGCAGTGGAAGGAATGCTTTGCCTACAGCATGCTGCAAAGGAGAGAAGGAAGCTGGATAGAGGTTAAGAGGGTGAGATAAGATGTACAGCGATCAGGCATTTTTACTTTTAAGCGCCGCAGCGGTTTTGCTTGAGATGGCGGCGGTATGCTGGGTATGGGAGAGGAAGATGAAGCAGGCGGAGCAGCGAGAGCGGGAGGCGGAGCAGCGCCGGAGGGCGCGTTTGCATGACGACTACTGCACGCAGGAGGCGGCGCGGCTTTACAGAGAAAGAGGGACGAGGCAATGAACAAAGTGATTTTAATGGGGCGGCTGACGAGAAGCCCTGAGGTGCGATATTCGCAGGGGGCAGAGCCTGTGGCGGTTGCGAGGTACACACTGGCAGTCAACAGACGTTTCAAGAGAAAGGACGAGCCGGAGGCAGACTTTATTCCCTGTGTTGCCTTCGGGAAAAGCGGCGAATTTGCGGAAAAATATTTCCGGAAGGGGCAGCTGGTGGGCGTGATTGGGCGCTTACAGGTGCGCAGCTGGGACAAGGACGGCGAGCGGCGCTACGCAACGGAGGTTATCATTGAGGAGCAGCACTTTGCGGAAAGCAAGAAGGACAGCGGAGAAGGCAAGGCGGCGACCAAGGAGAGCGGACAGGCCCCGGCTGACGGGTTCTATCCCATAAATGAAGGTGTGGAAGATGAAGATTTGCCGTTTTGACGGTTGAGGAGGAAAAGGAAATTACAGCATGGCGGAAGCCATGCCTGTAAACAAGCTGCAGATGGGGAATCTGCGGTTTGTTTATGGAAGTTCTGAAGATGGAGAAGTTCCATAGAATTTCTCAGCAGCTGAGACAGAAGGGAGGGGGAGTGTTGCCCAAAAGGAAGATTTACATGGCAGTGACAAAGGATGCGCTTTCCCTGCCGCTGGCGGTGGCGGACAGTGTTGCGGAGCTGGCGGAGCTGCGAGGGGTGAAGAAGGAAACCATACGCTCCCTAATTTCCAGAGGGAGGACGGGGAAGATTAAGCGGCCCGGATACATTGTGGTAGAGGTGGAGGAGGACGCACCCCGAAAGGAGGACGCACCCCGAAAGGAGGACATGCCCCGGAAGGAGGATGCGCCCCGTGAGAAGGACGCGCCACAGGAGGACGCGCCACAGGAAAAGAAGGAGAGCCGCCGGAGCAGGCAGAGCGGAGAATTTGACGGGGAGATATTCCGGGAGAGAATCCGACTACTGCGGAAGGAAAGCGGCATGACAAAAAAGGATTTTGCCGCTTTTACCGGGATCGCCTATATCACGCTATACAACTACGAGAGGAAGGAAATGGTGCCGGGGGCGGACATGCTATTTCGGATTGCGGTGAAAACGGGGTGTTCGGTGGACTGGCTGATTGGGTTGAAGGAGGAAGAAGAAAATGCCGAAGGTAACGATTTATGACACGAGATTTTTTATAAACAGAGGAGAACTGCCGCTCAGTTTCAAAAGAGAAGGGAATCCTCACTGGGAGAATTTTAAAGACCTGATGCGTTTTCTTGGTTCGATTGGGTTTTATGTGGGCGAGGACAAAGAGATTAAAAAGAAATTTCCTTCTTTGAATGAGACACGCAGAGCAGGTGGATTTGATGATTTGCGTTTTAAAGCGCAGTATGCACCCATTCGTTTTGAAATTGAATTTTATCAGGATGTATTTCATGAAAATCCGCATGGTGGGTTTTATGATTTTGACAAATATGAAAAAATGCCATATTTGATACAGAAGCGGTTTGACTGGACGCTAGAGAAGCTTCTGGAATATTTTGAAAAATGCGGGTATTCCATAGAATTTGGGAAGAACACCTGCAAGGGTGCCGCATTTATTGTTCATGATTATATCCGCAGTTGGCATCATCCGCAGGAAAATTGGTTTTTTCTGAAGGCTGTGGACGGGCAGGCTGCCAAATATGAAGCTAACGGTACAGACAGAGACGGAAATATATTGCGAAACGGAGAAACGAAATATTTTCGTGACTGGAGCGGGTATCTGCTGCGGGGAAAGGTATACCACAATATCAACAACATGTGGTGGGTTCTGCTGGCGGATGGGCAAGTGAAAAATGTGGCTTGTTTTGATTTATTTGACCTGAAGGAAGCGGATTTCAGAGGGAGAAAGAAAAAACATCGACCGCCGAAGGAATATGTGGAGCGGAAGAAACAGCTTTCTCTTTGCAGCGTGAAGGAACTGGAGAGAGAACTGAAAAGGAGAAGGAGGAAGAAGAAAAATGAATGAAATCACTGTTTGGTTACCCTGGGTTGGGAATTTGCGGCTGGATGAGCCGCTGGAAAACTTAGAATTTTATGTGATGAAAAGCTTTCACAATTTTACGGAAGGAACGGCAAAGGTGTACGAATTCGAGGACAAGCTGCACTATTTAGACAATCTGCGGAAAAGTCTGCACGCAGGGAGCACTGACGAGCATGTCAGAAGGCTTGTATGCAAGCGTGTGGAGCACAGAATGGAAGAAGAAGGCGATTTCCCGGACAGAAAGGACTTTCTATGCATTGAATTTATGGAGCACTGTTTTGACGAAGGGTTCCTGCCGTTTCACGACACCTATTATTTTGGAAGCAAAAGCGGAAACGAGGAGTGTCTGCGGTCTATTTTGCGGATTATCCGCACGGTTGTGAATTATTCCGAAGAGGAATATGAAAAGCTGTTGGCGGAGGAGAAGGAATAAGCCAAGAAGGAAAGAGGAGGAAGAAAATGAGAATTTTGCAATGCAAACCGACAACGATTGAGGCGATGCTGGGGACGGCGAGCAACAACAAGGAGCTGCACAGCGAATTTATTGCGAGCCATGCGCCCGATGCGCCGAGCAGAGAGGAAGAGATTGCGGCGGTTGGTGTGGATGAGGTGATTGAGAAGGGAACAACGGTGTTCTCGAGAAACGAGGACGGGCGGCCCATCCTTTGGGACTATCAAATCAAAGGGTTTTTCAAAGATGCCTGCGGCGTGCTGCGGAAGGTGAAGGGCACAAAGAGCAGCAAAATCAAAGCCTACAAGAAGGAAATTGACGGACTTATCTTTGTGCAGGAGCGGCAGATTCCGGTGCAGACGGCGGAGGAAATGGGGAGCTGTCAGCGTTCCTTGCGTGCCAGCACGCCGCAGGGGGAGAGAGTGGGCCTTGCAAACAGCGAGGAGATTGCGGCGGGAGCTGTGCTGGAGTTTTCCGTTCTTGTGATGGCGGACGAGCTGGTACCGGCGGTGAAAGAATGGCTGAGCTACGGGAAGCTGCGGGGGCTGGGACAATGGAGAAACAGCGGCAAGGGCAGATTCCTTTGTGAGATTTTGGGAGAACGGATGGCGGAGTTTTCCGACATTTTAGACTGAGCAAGGGCATGGCATGGCAAGACACAGCAAGGGCATAGCGAAGCCAAGAAATACATGGCGAAGGCATTGCGAAGGGAAACATTGAACAGCAAGGCAAAGGCATAGCAAAGATTAGCTTGGCAGGGCAAAGCAACGAATGGTTATGCGAGGGCAAGGCCAGACACCGAAGCGCAAAGATCTGCGTCGCAAAGCAAAGGCATTGCAAAGATCTGCTTGGCGTGACAAGGCACAGCAAGGGCATAGCATGGCAGTGTTCGGCAAGGGCAGAGGATAGAGAAGCTATGCTTCGCAAGGGCGGAGGATACATACAAAGGAGCAGGAGAGAGGGCGGAGCAATGGGGAAAGAAGAAATCTGCAACATGGACTGCCTGCACTGCGTGCATCCGGATTGCATCAACGAGCGGCCGATGACGCGGCAGGCAAGATATTACTGGCGGCACAGGGACAGGCTTTTGGCTGAGAAGCGAGAGAAATATAGGAGGAAAAAGAATGAACTTGAAGGACTACCAGAGAGGAAGGAATGACGGGCTTGCATTGGCGTTAAAAATTGTGCAAGAAGGCGGCAGGGAGGCTCTGGAAGCGGAAATTAAAAACAGAGGTGTGACAGGAGGGGAACTTATCATGAATTATAATGAGAGCAAGGAGACAGTGCTGCAGCTGCTGCCTGCGGAAGAGGTGATTTTGCAGTTTGCTGAGGAGTGTGTGGAGCTATCCAGAGAGATTCTGGTGTTTGACGTGGAAGCAGACGGAAGGCTGCTGTCGAATGGTACGGAATATAAAATGCTATCCAAGGTGAGGGAAGAGGCTGCGGATGTGGAGCTGGTGGCGGATGTGCTGCTGGACAAGATATATGCCGCGTATGACAGGCGGATTCTGGGTAGCATGGTGGGATCCATACTGATTGTAGTGAAAGGGTTAGGGCTGATTCATATCAGGAAGGTCTTGCATGAGGTATGCCATGATCTGGCGAAGGCGGCGCTCAAGCTGCGGCGCGCCAGAAGCGGGGAGAACTCCACGCCGATTACCGAGGAAGAGGCAAAGGAAATGCTTCTTTGTCATATCTCCATGATAATGGCTTTGGATACCATTTTATTCAAAAATGAGGAACGGGAGCAGATGGAAAAAATAAAGGAAATGAAGATGGAACGATGGGCGGAACGGCTGAGAGGAGAGACGGCGGATGGCAACGGCATACAGTAAGATTCAGCGGAACTTTTGGGAAACGGACGAGGCGCGGGAGATGACACCGGAGGAGAAATACTTCTGGATGTACTTACAGACCAACGCGAACGTAAACACACTGGGTTGCTATGCCTTCCGGATGCGGAAGGCGATGGACGAGACAGGATACAACCGGGAGACGCTTGAGAAGCTTTTGCAGCGGATGGAGCAGGTGCTGCGGATTCTTTATGACGAGGGGACAAAAGAGGTTTTTTTGCTGCACTGGGCAGAAGGAAACTGGAACAAAAAGACGGCAACCCTACGCGCGCTTGCGGCAGATTTGAAGGAAATTCAGTCAAAAACGCTGAAAGAAACGGTAAAAACGCTTTTATTAAAAAACGGCATTTTTACCGAGGAGGAGGTGGAAAAGGCTGAAAAAACAGCACCTTCCGCGCAGGAGAGGAACGAAAAGGAACAACGGGGGACAACGGGGAACAAACGGAGCGGAGAGGGAGAAGGAGAAGGAGAAGGAGAAGGAGAAAAGATATATACGAGCAAATCTGCCGAATTTTTTCTTTTCTGGAAGGAATACCCGAACAAGAAGAACAAGCAGACCGCCATGGCGCGATGGGACAGGATGCGCGTGACGGCAGAGCTTTATAAAAAAATCATGGAGGGGCTGAAAAGAGCGCAGCGCAGCAGAGAATGGGCGGAGCAGGACGGAAGATACATTCCCCACCCGGCAAGCTGGCTGCACGCAGGGGGCTGGGAAAACGAATACCGCCCGCTTTCGCCGGAGAAGCCAACGCCGCCGCCCGGAGCATCCTGCAACGATGCCCTTGCAAGCCGCAGGGGACTGGTCGGCGGCTAAGGGGAAGGAGCGTGAAGCAGGATGGACGCACTGAAGGATTTACACAGCGAGGAGACGGAGCGCGCGGCACTGGGGTGCATGCTTCTGGACAGGGGCGCGGCGGCACTGGGGAAAACGATGCTTCTGGCGGAGGACTTTTACACGCCGATGTATCGAACGATTTTCGAGGCGATGCAGGGAGTAGAGGAGATCGACGCGGTGACGGTGATGAACGAGCTGGCGCGCAGGGGCGAGGCGGAGAGGATCGGGCTTGACCGGATTGCGGGGATTGCATTAGGGATATCCACGAGCGTTTACCTGCACAGCTACATAGACGACCTAAAGCGGCTTGCCTACCTGAGGCGAGTGGTGCGGACGGCGCAGGAGATGGCGCAGGCGGCATACCGACAGGACATCGGCGGGATTGACCGGAGCATGGCAGCCATGCGCGGGGACGGCTGGGGCAGCGCGGAGATTGTGACGCTGGCGGATGCCACGGAAAAGCACATTCGCGAGATTGCGGCGTTACGGGAAAGCGGCAGGAAAATCGTCGGCTTGCCGACGGGCTTCACTGACCTTGACCTGATGCTTGGGGGGCTGCGGAACGGGGATTTCTGCATTCTGGCGGCAAGACCGAGCATGGGCAAGAGCGCGCTTGCCTTGGACATTGCGAAGCACGCGCAGAAAAGCCTGACGGAGCAGGCGGACAGGGTGGTTTTTTTCTCACTGGAGATGCCGGACAAGAGCCTCGGAAACCGAGGCTACACATCGGAATTTCTGATTGACAATGACCGCTTTGCGGTGGGGGCGAACGATGCGGCATGGCAGGAGACGCTGCGCGGCGTGGAGGAAAACCGCGCGGACTACGAAAGCGGCGCAGGGCGGATGATCATCCGAGACGAGACGGGGCAGACGGTGGAAAAAATGAGCGCATTTCTGCACGGCTTACAGGGGCAGGGGATACGCCCCCGGCTGATTGTGGTTGACTATTTGCAGCTCATCGTGAGCAAGGGGCAGGACAGGGTGCGCGAAGTTGGCGCAATCAGCAGAGGGCTAAAGCAAATGGCGCGAGACTGGGACTGTCCGGTTTTGGCACTTTCCCAGCTGAGCCGAGGACCTGAGACGCGCGCCGACCACAGACCGATTCTTTCGGATTTGCGGGACAGCGGCGACATTGAGCAGGACGCGGATGTGATTCTTTTCCTCTACCGTGACGAGTATTACTACCCGGACACGGAGAAGAAGAACACGGCGGAGCTGAACATTGCGAAGCAGCGAAACGGCCCGACCGGCACGATTGCGCTGACATGGATGCCGAGAAGCACGACCTTCCGCAGTGCGGCAGGGTTCCGGGAGACGAAGGAAGCGCCGCCAAAGGAATGGGTGCAGGAACATCTTTGATTTCAAGGCGGACGAGGTGATAACATGAAAAACGAGAAGCAGGAAAGCCCGGCGGCAGAAATTCTCTGGCTGCGAGGGCTTCGCGCCTTTGTGGCGGAAAACAGTACAGAGCGGCTTTTGGCGGAGGCGGATGCCCTAGATGCGGCACGCGCGGAGACGGAGGCGGACAAGCAGGCGCTTTTCCTGCGGACGCTTACGCTGATAGAGAGAGGGGAGAAGGCGGACTTTTACAGCCGGGTGCTGCAATATGCGGAGCTGAGAGAAAGAGAGGAGAAGGGCGGCGCGGAGCAGGCAATCCGCAGGCATTGGGGGGAGCTGCAGCAGATGGAAAGAGGGATTTCGGAGCATTATGAAAAGCTGAGGGAGGGGTACAGGTGACGACGAAGAAAGAGATGGCGCGGCTGATAGAGCAGATGGCGGAAACACCGGAGGCAACGCAATGGCTGCGGGAGCGAAACGAGGCAATGCGCAGGAGCCTGCGGGACATTTCACTTTCTGCGGTGCAATATGACGCAGCGGGGGGCAGGAGCGGACACGGGGACAGCACAGCCGACAAGGTTTTGAAGCGAGCGGAGACAGAGGAGCGGATCCGCACCAACGAAAGAGCGATTCGAGACAGGCTGCGGCTGCACTCTGACCTCAGCCTTGTGATGGCGGAGGCGCTGACGACGGAGGAGCGGACAATCATCTGGGGGAAGCATGCGGAGCATCTGGCATGGGAGCGGGTGGCGAGGAAGGCGAGACTTTCCAGAACTGCCTGCTTTCGGAAGGAGGCGGAGGGGATGGAGAAGCTTTGCAGGGCTTGGGATGAAAGGAAGGAAAAAGAAAAAAGCAAGGACACCTGAGGTGTCCTTGCTTAGGGTGTCGACAAAGTCGACACCTTGAAAAGAGGGCTAAGCCCTCTTTTTTCTTTAAGATTATTTTTCAGTGATTTTATCATTTGCTCTATTTGACTGTTTCATAGCCTTTTTGAATAGTGTATCAAATTCTTCCCAACTGTCAGAAGCCTGCATAAGTGCTATGGTTTTTTGGAGTTGCTTATCTAAATGGGGTATACCTACTTGCTCTGTTAGCGATTGGTGCAATCTCTTGTTTTTGGGAGTTTTGGTTTTTAGTTCTTCTAAAATACCATCAGGAAGTTGTTCGTAAATGTATTGATTTGTTAGCTTTCCCACATATTGAGGTTTCTTTTTTCCGTTATAAGACCACCCTTTTAAGCGAAACATTTGTTTATAAAACTCATCGGGAAATCTTTTTGCCCAAGGAATCAATTCACTACTGATGTATTTAGAGAGGAGTTTTTGTAATTCATCCTTTTCTCTATCATATTGATACCCGGTAACTTCATCAATAATAGCAGTTAAGCCTGTTTTAGCAAAAGCCGTCATGATAGCATATAGTCTATCAGCAATAGCAATCTGACTATCCAGTTTTAAAACGCCGTCATGTTTTGCATCGACATATGCTTTACATAAATCTACAAAAAGTGTAGCACTAAATGGAAGGAACGGTGCCCCTGTTTTTGTTAAATATTGTGGCAGCATATTTCTATTTGCTTTTTCTAACCAATCTCTCAAATCTTCAGAAAGATAACTGGAAATCCACTGTGCATTAAGGTTTCTCGTGAGAGCATAACCACCACCACCAGCTAAGCCCATTGTTCTCGCAGTTCCTCTCATTGAAAGAACTCTTTCGCCGTTATCCATTACATAACATTCTATTTTTGCGCCGTTTCCAATTTCCCAAGTGCCATTATGAGTTGCTTTGGGTGTATTTTCCATTTGATCACTCTCCGTTTCTGTGTGAATGTTTTTTGACATGGGGCATATTTTTCTATATTATATTTAAAAATGTGCCCCATGTCAAATATTATTTTTTATAAAAAATATGCAACATAATGTAGATTGGAGAGAATAGTTTTAGTGACAGTCTATTGACATTATCACTAAATTTAGTGATAGCAGTTTGTGCATATTGTCACTTGAAATAGTGATATACTTTTGTTATGATAAGAATACGAAAGGAGGAGGTGCATAAAATGGGTATCAGCTATGACAAAATGCTGAAGCTATTCCAAGAAAGGGGTATCACAAGCTACACGATGAAGAAAGAAAAAATCATCGGTCAGGCAACCTGGAAGAAGATTCAGGAAGGCGGAAACATTGACACAAAGAGTCTGGGTGCCTTATGTGGGTTTCTGGACTGCCAGCCGGGGGATTTACTGGAATATGTGAAGGATTGAAAGGAAGTGGATGGAATGAGTGAGAGAGAAATGGCGGCAAGCTTACTGGAAAGAGTACCGGATTACAAGATGGGCTATGTATTGGCATATTTACAGGGGATAACAGCGGACGAGGCTGCGGATGATGCTTTTTGCGAAAGGATGTACGAAAGCTATCGGAATGACCCCGATCCGGAGAAAGACGTTACCTATTCTTTAGAGGAGTGCAAAAAGGAATGGGGGCTTGATTGATGTACAGAATCATCATCAAAAAGAGGGCGAAGAAATTCATTGACAAGCTGCCCAAGCAGGAGAAGCTCCGCCTTGTAACAGCCATTGAAGAATTACCGAACGGCAGCGACATTAAGAAAATGAAAGGGCATGACGACCTGATGCGGCTGCGGGTGGGTGATTATCGTGTAGTTTATACGGTAGACAACGGAGAATTGATTGTATTAGTAATTGATGCAGGAAACAGGGGAGAAATTTACAACAGATATTGAACGGAAAGCGCTGCGGAAATGCAGCGTTTTTTTATTTTCTGCGAAAAAATGTACGATTTGGGACGATTTGGGACGATTTGGAACGATTTTGTACGATTTGGAATGATTTGGTACGATTGATATGATAGAATGATAGTAGGGAGCGGTAGCGGTTGAGTTGTTACGGCTCTCTTTTTTTCCTCCTGGGGCGGCTACCTTCCCTGCATAAAGAGGGGGGAGGGGGTGCATAAAATGCGCCGGAAGGGGCTTTTGTGGTGGTTATTTAACACAAAAGGAAGATGTTAAGCAGGAGCGGCGAAAAAGGAGTTTCTACCTAATAAGGCGGAGAAAAAGAAATATTTAACACAATATAGTGTTATGTTAAATAAAAAAAGAGCGAGGAAAGCGGCGAAAAGCGTTGATATTTCGGGCTTTCTTTGCTCTTTTGCATTTATGCGGCATTATGCGCGCGGAAATTTATGCAAAAAATTTTCGGCACCGAAAATGGCAAAGTGCCGAAAAAAAGGGGGGTGAAAAGGTGGCGAGCAGCAACGAAAAAAAGATTTATGAAAACATGAAAAGCCTTGAAGAATGGGCGTTTGCGGGGCTTTCGCAAAAAGAAATGGCGGAAATGCTGGGGATGGCATATTCTACTTTTAGGAAACTGAGAGGGGAAATTCCGGCACTTTCGGCACTCTTGAAAAAAAGTGCCGATTTTTTAAAAGCGGAGCAGAAAAAGGAAGTTGAGAGCGTGGAGGTTTCGCTTTTGAACAGATGCTTAGGCTACAACGCGGACATTAAGAAGCACCTGAAGGTGAAGAAGCCGATGCTGGGGGCAGACGGCAAGATTTTGACGGACGGCAGCGGCAAGGTAATCACGGAGGAAGTGCTGGAGGAAGTGACGGAGCAGCAGCACATCCCGGCGGACGTAGGGGCAATCAAATTTTATCTTTTGAACAAAGCAAAGGACAAATGGAAGGAGAACCCGGACAGGCTGGAGCTGGAGAAGAAACGCGTGGCGAACGACACGAAGCGGACGAAGCTGGCGGAGCAGGCGGCGAGCGGCGGCGGCGTGAGCGGAAAGACGATAGAAGAAATCTTAGAGGAAGCGGAAAGCGGTGGAGCAGATGCCGAGGTATGACGTTTTACGAGATGCGAAGAAATACATTGAAGCCTTTCTTTGCATCAAGACAAAGGAAAGCAAGATTGTGCCCTTTCGGCTGAACTCTGCACAGAAGCGATTATATGAGTGCATCAAGGAGCAGCAGGCGGCCGGCAAGCCGATCCGCATTATCATACTGAAAAGTAGACAGATGGGCTTTTCCACGCTGACGGAGGCATTGATTTATTACAAAACGGCGACCAGAAGCAACGTGAACAGCTTTATCATCACGCACAAGGACGATGCGACCACGAACCTTTTCAACATGAGCAAGCTATTTCAGGAGAGAAACCCGGCGAGACCGCTTTTAAAGAACAGCAACGCGAAGGAGCTTATCTTTGAGAATCCCACGAAGAACCGGAGGGAGAAGGAACGGCTGCCGGGGCTGAAAAGCAAGATTAAATGCGCGACAGCCGGGGGCAAGGGCGTTGGGCGAAGCGACACCTTAACAAACGTACACGCTTCGGAGCTTGCCTTCTGGCCGGGGGAGATTGCGGAGACCTACACTGGGCTAATGCAGGCGGTGCCGGCGACAAAGGACAGCATGGTAATCATAGAGAGCACGGCGAAGGGGTTCAACTTCTTCAAGGAGATGTGGGACGATGCGGTTGCAGGGCGAAACGACTATGTACCCTTCTTTGCGGCATGGTTTGAGATGGACGAATACCGCAGGGACTACCACGGGGAGCAGCTGACGGAGGAGGAGGAAGAACTTAAGACCGCTTTTGGCTTGGACAACGAGCAGCTGATGTGGCGCAGGTGGTGCATCCGAAACAACTGCAACAATGACATGGATCTATTCCACCAAGAATACCCTTCGACACCGGAGGAGGCATTTATTGCAACGGGTGCAGGGGTATTTGACAACAAGGCAATCATCATACGGCTGCGGACGATGGAGGAGAGCCCCAGAAGGGGACGTTTTACTTATGTGGAGACGCAGAAGCGGCTTGACCGTATTCTTTTGCAGGAGCGGAAATTTACCGAGGACGAAAAGGGGGAGATTCTTCTTTTCAAGGAGCCGGAGCAGGGCAGACCCTACACGCTGGGAGGAGACACGGCAGGGGAAGGGAGCGATTCCTTCACGGTACAGGTGATTGACAACATTACAGGGGAGCAGATGGCGCGGCTGAAATGGCAAAGCTGCGACGAGGACAGCTATGCAAAGCAGGTTTACTGCCTTGGCAGATACTACAATGACGCACTGGCGGCGGTGGAAACGAACTTTTCCACGCATCCGCAGAAGGTGTTGGAATACTTACATTACCCGAAGCTTTATGTGAGGGAGATCTACGACAACTACGAGGGCAGGCTTCGGAAAAGCTTTGGTTTTCAGACGAACGGGCTGACGCGCCCTGTACTGGTGGCAACGATGCAGGAATTCATGCGGAGCAACCTGCATTTAGTACACGACAGGGACACGCTACAGGAGATGCTTTCCTTCATTCGCAACGAAAAGGGGAGAGCGGAGGCGGAGCAGGGCGAGCATGACGACCTTGTGATGGCTTACGGGATTGCACTGATGGCAAGGGCGAGCGGACAGCAGCGGATGGACATGCCGGAGGAAAAGAAGGAGAAGAAAGCGAAATGGACGGCGGACATGTGGGAGGACTACCGGAACGCAAGCAGGAAGGAAAAACAGTATTTACTGGAGAAATGGGGTTCTCCGTGGTAAGGGGGTGATGGCGGTTGAAATATGTGATGCCCATTGAAGATAGAAGGATGGTGGGCGTGATTGGGGACTATCTGCGAGAGCGAAACGAGCGGGATTATGTGCTATTCATGACAGGGGTATACCTTGGGCGGAGAATCAGCGACATTTTGCAATACAGGGTGCGCGACCTGCGAGGGAAAGACCGCATTGCCATTGCGGAGCAGAAAACAGGGGAGACAATCCTATTGCCCATCAATCCGCATTTGCAGAAAATCTACAGGGATTTTTTCAAGGGAAAGAAGGACTACGAATACGCCTTCCGCAACAGCAGGAGCAAGCAGAACACGCCGATTTCCAGAATACGGGTATGGCAGATTTTGAACGAGGCGGCGGACGCGGTAGGCTACAAGGAAAGCCTAAGCTGTCACACGCTGCGGAAAACCTTCGCTTACTGGTTATACATGGACACAGGCGGAGACATTGTAATGGTGCAGGAGGTGCTGGGGCATGCTGACCCGAGCATTACGAGAAGATACATCGGGATTGACCAGCAGAAAAAGGAGAAGGCAATCAACGGATTACATTTTTAATTTTTGAGTTAGTTTTTGAATTGGGAAAGGAGGGAACAGCTTGGACAGGAAGAAGAACGGGCAAGGAAAGCTGCCGATGTGGCTGGAAAGACTACGCAGGAACAGTGCGGCGATGCGAGAAGAATTTGAGCAGATGGACAAGAGAACGGCACTTTACAACGGGACGCGCGAGATTGAGAAAACACCGGACGCAAAGAGCAGCAAGGCGGCAGCACAGGCAAGCGGCGTGAGAAACATCGTTGCGGAGCTGATGGAGGCACAGGTGGACAGCAGCTTTCCCATGCCGAAGGTGACGGCAAGGCGGCAGGAGCATGAGGAGCTGGCGAAAACACTGGAGGATTTCCTGCGGAACGAGACAGACCGCCTGCCCTTTGAGATGCTGAACGACATGGACGAGCGCATCACACCCATACAGGGGGGAGACATCTTCCTTGTGGAATGGGACAGCGACAGACACACCCACGAGACCAGAGGGGAGCTTTGCGTGAGCCTGCTGCACCCCAGACAGGTGATTTTCCAAGACGGGGTGAACGAAATCAACGACATGGACTTTATCATCGTGCAGATGGGCATGTCGAAGAAGCATGTAAAAGAGAAATACGGCGTAAGCGTGGCGGACGAGACAGAGAGCGACCCCCAGAGCAGAGGCGGCAGAAGCACGGCGGAGGACGTTGTGACCGTCAATTTCGGATATTTCCGAAATGACAAGGGCGGCATTGGGCGTTACACATGGGTGAATGACATGGAGCTGGAGGATCTGGAGGACTACCAAGCGCGGAAGATGAAGCGCTGCACGAAATGCGGGGCGGATATGACAGGCTTGGATAGATGCCGACACTGCGGCAACGAAAGGGCGGAGGACTACGACAGCGACGAAATGGAGCTTTACGAGGACATTGAGACGCGGAACGGCGTGATCCCCATGATGACGGAGGAAGAAACATACCCCGACGGCGGAAACGGCTTGATGATGGACGAATTCGGGAACGCCTACGAGGCTGAGCCGATGCTGACGGAAAGACCGACAAGGATTCCCCGATACAAGCCCGACATCTATCCGCTTGTGATACGCAAGAACGTGAGCAGCTGGGGGAAGGCACTGGGCGACAGTGATGTTGACAAAATCATGGACCAGCAAAACATGATTAAGAAATGCGACAGCAGGATTCAGGAGAAGCTGGACAAGGGCGGCAGTATTTTCACCCGAAGCGAAAAGACGGAGGTTTCCAAGACGGACGAGCAGCTGAGAGAGGTTATCTTTCAGGGGGCGGACGAGGCAAACCTTTTCGGGGTTCATAATTTACAGGTGGACACAAGCCAAGACCAAGCGATTGCAGAGGCAAATTATGAGCAGGCGCGGCGCATTTTAGGGATTACGGACAGCTTTCAGGGCAGACCCGACCGCACGGCAACGAGCGGCACGGCGAAACAGATTGCGGTGGCGCAGAGTGCAGGGAGACTGGAGAGCAAGCGCATTATGAAAAACGCAATGTATGCGGATCTATATGCTGTGATGTTTCGATTCCTTTTGGCTTACAGCGACGAGCCGCGGAGCGTGCGCCACAACAACATTGACGGCAGCACGACCTACAGCGAATTTAACAAATACGATTATCTGGCGCAGGATGCGGCAGGGGAATGGTACTGGCTGGATGATTTCCTATTCAGCGTGGACAACACCTCAAGCCTTGCAGGGAACAGGGAATCCATGTGGCAGGAAATCCGCATGAATTTGCAGACGGGGGCATTTGGCGACCCGAGCGACCCTGAGACGCTGATTCTATTCTGGGAGATGATGGCAGGGCAGCACTACCCCGGCGCGGCAGAGATTCGGGAGAGACTGGAGAAAAAGAGACAGGAGCAGCTGGCGCAGATGCAGATGCAGCAAATGCAGATGCTTCCACAGGAGACGCAGCAGATGCCGACGCAGCAGGTGGCTGATGTTGGGGTGGAGGATGCAGGAGGTAATATCATGAACATGATGGACGGCTTGGCAGGAGGTGTTTCAGGTGGAATGTAAGGAATGCGGCGTGGAACTGATGATTGCCGACAGGGGAAAGCTGCTGTTTGAAAATGACGACAGGGCGGACACCCCGACAAGGGCTTACTATATTTTCAAATTCAAATGCAGAAACCCTGCATGCGTGAACCATGACAAGGTGGTCTGCGAAGAAAAGGTTTATATTGACGATTGATGAAAACCAACCGACCCAAACGGGAGGTTTTTATATTGCGCCATGCGCAGCGTAATAATGCGTAGACAGGAATTTTTTACAAAGGGAAAGGGGGTGAACGATATGAGAAAACACGGAAACGGACTGGAAGTTGGTAGAGCCGGCACGATGGAAGTGAAAGCAACAAAGGGTGCGGAAAGCACAAAAGCACCCAAGAAGCAGACAGGCGGAGATTTGAGAAGCACTAAGCGCTAAGTCAAAATCAGGATTTTGATTTGGAAGAAGGAGGAAAGCGGAATGGCAGGATATGACGAGGATTTCTGGGGCGAGGACTTCTTTGAGGGAGAGGAAGGCGCGACAGAAGGAGAAGAAACGGAAGTAGAGACAGAGGAAACAGCGGACACGGAAGGCACAGAGGGTGCGGAGGGTGCAGAAGTGGACATTGACGGCGAAGGCACAGAGGGCACGGAAGGCGGAGAGGGCGGCGAGCCTGCGGGCGAGAAATTCAGCCCCGACCTTCTGGCACGCATTGAGGCGGAGACACAGAAAAGGGTGGACGCGCGCATTGCGAGGGAATTTGAGGGGATTTTGAACCCCTACACAAACCAGCCCATCCGCACAGAGGCGGATTTGACTGCTTACCGCAGTGCATTTGCGGCGGAGGAGCAGAGACAGCAGCTGGAGGAAATGGGCGTTTCCAAGGAGGTTTTGGACAGCTACATTCAGAACCACCCTGCCATGCAGCAGGCACAGCAGGTGATCCATCAGCAGGAGCAGCAGGCGGCAAACGACTTTATGGCGAAGGAATTTGAAGCGATGAAGAAGGAATTTCCGGACTGCGGACTGGAAAGCCCCCAGCAGCTGAATGAGACAGAGGCAGGCAGGCGCGCCTTGCAGATGTGGGCGAACGCACCCGGCATTACGCTTGCGGATGCCTACGCGGCAACGCACAGAAAAGAGCTCAGCAAAAAGCAGAGTGCCGCCGCCAAGCAAGCCGCCATGAACGAAATGAACAGCAAGGGACACCTGCGCCAGACGAAGGGCAGCAATGCAAAGGGAGATGTGCCGGAAGAAATCAGAAGGGAATACAAAATCTACTTCCCGAATGCAACGGATGCGGAGATTGCGGAAATGTATTGGAAAAACCAGAAAGCAACGGAATGAAAAGGAGTGAGAGAACATGTTTAAAGTAAAAGACAGACAGAACAGCTGTGTAGAGCCTTTTGAATTTCTGCCCGCAAAGGACAGCGAGGTTTATGCACTGGGAGAGGCACTGACCTACACCGACAAGGTGACAAAATGCGGCGCGACCGCAAAGCCCACACACATTTGCATGGGGCCTGCGGATGCGGGCGTGGTTCCCGTGATGCCTGTGCTGGCAACGACAAGATTTGAAGTGCCCTATGACGCAAAGCCCACGGCAGGGACTGCGGTGACACTGGGCACGGCAGGGCTGAGCGTGACAGCGACCACGACGAGCGGCGTATTTACAGTGACGGATGTGGATGAAGCAAACGGCGTATGCTGCGGATTTTTTAAGTAAGCGGATGAGCCACTAAATCAAACATAAGGGATGCAGTCAGAGGATGACTGCTTTTTTATTGCAAAAAAAGGAGTGAAGAACATGAGCGGAATTATCTTTTCTCAGGCGAGCGGCCTGAACGACAGCGTTTTTGGCAAGAGTCAGGAGCCTATCAAAAGCATGATTACGGCAGGCGTGGAAAGCTTTGAGGAAACCAGCCTGCTGAGCAAGATTTTCTACATGGACAAAACGAAGAATTTTGCGGAGAAATACGCAACGATGACAAGTCTGGGGAACTTCCAGGACGTTGGCGAGAACGGCGCAACGCCACAGGACAGCTTTCAGGAGGGCTTCTGCAAGGTAATTGAACCCAGCACATGGAAGCTGGGCTTTTCCATCACAGCGGAAATGATGGAGGACAACAAAATCGGGGATATCAGCAATGCGGCGAAGCGTTTTACCACAAGCTACGGCAGAACGAGAGAGCAGTTTGGGGCGGCACTGCTTTCCAACGGACACAACGCCAAAATGAAATGGAACAAAAAGGAATACAGCATTACCTGTGCGGACGGAAAGCCCTTCTTCTTCAAGGAGCACCCCAGCAAGGTAGACGGCGTTTCGCTGAAGCAGAGCAACCTGTTTAAAGGAGCGTTCAGCGTGCTGACGTTGGATGCGGTGCAGGAGGCAATGCAGGACTTCAAGGACGACAAGGGCAACCTCTTGAATGTGAAGCCCGACACCATCATCATCCCCAACAGCGGCCCTCTGAAAAGAGAGGTTCTGGCGGCGGTCGGCAGTGAGCTTGACCCCAGAAACAACAACAACGCTTGGAACTTCCAGTGCGGCTTATGGAATGTACTGGTATGGGCGGAGCTGCCTAAGACCATCGGCGGCAAGCCTTACTTCATCCTGATGGACAGCGACTACATGCAGCAGTACGAATGCATGCCTTGGCTGGACAGAATCAAGCTGAAGGTGGACAGCTACATTGACCACAACACAGATGCCAATGTATTCAAGGGCAGAAGCAGATTTGCGGCAGGCTTCAACAACTGGAGAGGTGCGGCACTCTGCGGCGAAGGGCTGACAGCCGGCACAGATTTGACAACACTGGTGTGAGCTGACGAAGGAGGCACGGGCGAATGAGCATTACTTGGAAGGAATTACAGGAAACGTGCCTGCGGAAGATGGACAGCTTGGACGGGGCAGCGCTGGCGAAGGACAGCAACAATGCGGCATACCTTTACGGTATGCCGGCCGCCGCCAATGAAGCATTGATGCTTTTGGCTACCAACGGGAGATACTGGAAGAAGCTGCTGACAATTACACAGGGAGAGGGGGAGACCGCCACAAAGGGAGAGCCTTTGGGCGGTTTTCTTGCCTACGACCTGCGGCAGCTGGCGGAGGGCTTTTACTGCATTGACAAAATCAAGCGGGCAAGCGGCACGGACTACGGCACCTATTCAGGCTATTTGATGGAGGGTGACCATGTGCTGCTTTTGCCGGCAGAGGATGAAGGGACATTCCGTGTATGGTACAACGCATACCCCACGCGGATTACGGCGGAGACAGCGGCAGACTTCCCCATTGACCTGCACGAGGAGGCAGCGCATTATGTGGCGCACTACATGGCAGGGCAGCTATACAAGCATGACGACATCAGCATTGCACAGATTTACATGAACGAATTCTTTGAATGGATGGAGCGGCTTGCGGAAAGCGGACGGAAGGCAGATGGCAGGAACGCCGGCAGCGGCGGCTGGACGAGTGTAAAAAACTACTATTAGGCGGCGCAGCTGCTAAGTTGAAATCAGGATTTCAGAGATTGGAGTGAGGACGTATGGGGAGATTCAGTGTACCTTCCTCGCCTGCCCGAAATGTGGTGAAGATTGAGACCTTCAAGGGGGTTGACCTCAACAGCAGCCCCAGCAACGTGGAGATTACCCGAAGCCCCAACGCGCCGAACATGATGCGAGATGTGCCGGGGAAGGTGCGCAAGCGGCAGGGCTACGAAAGAATTGCACAATTTTCCGGCAAGCGCATCAACGGGGTTCACATTCTCAGAAGCGCAGAGAAGAACGAGGAGAAGGTTTTGATTCATGCAGGAGACAGCCTTTATCTGGAGGGGAAGGCGATTTACACAGGAATGGCGGACGAGAGAAGCGTAGGACGGCAGTTCTACGGAAAGCTATTCATTTTTGACGGGAAGAAGGCACTTTGCTACGGCGAATTTGAAACAGAGGAAGCAGCCGCAGCCGAGACGGAGACGGACAAGGAGGAAAAGCCGAAGGCGTTCATGGTGAAAAGCTTAGAGGATGCGGCATACATCCCGACAGTGATTATCAGCCGAAAGCCGACAGGCGGCGGCACAACCTTAGAGCCACTAAACCTCATCGGGCGGAAATGGAAGGAAAGCTTTCTTTCGGACGGGACGGCGAAGGTTTACCAGCTGACGGCGAAGGATTTGGATGCAGACAAGGTTACGGTGCGCATCATGACGAAGGAAGGCGAATGGACAGAGAAGAAGGAAGGCACAGATTTCACGGTGGACCGAAAGAATGGAACTGTGACCTTTACGACCGCGCCGGGGGCAAGCCCTGTGACCGGATATGACAACGTGGAGATTACGGCGGCAAAGACGAGAAAGGGCTACGCCGAGAAAATCAACAAATGCAAAATTATTTCGCTTTTTGGCGTGAACGGGGCAATGGACAGGATGTTTCTTTCCGGCAACCCGGACTTTCCGAACCGAGACTGGTACTGCAAGATGGCGGACGGGTTTTTCTGGGGCGACCTCTGGTACAGCACGCTGGGGCAGGACGGCAGTGCGATTGTCGGCTACAGCATTATCAACGACCGCTTGGCCGCACACAAGAGTGATGCAGAGGAGGGGCGAAACGTCATCCTCCGCAAGGGGGAAATGGGCGAGAAGGACGCAACCTTCCCCATCATCGGGACGCTGACAGGCAGAGGGGCTTTAGGCAGCCACACCTTCGGATACCTTGGGAGCGAGCCTTTATTCCTGACGGACATCGGCATTATGGCAATTACGGCGGCTGACCTGACGGGGGAGAAATACAGCCAATCGAGAAGCTACTACATTGACAATGCGCTGACGGCGGAAAAGGGACTTGCGGATGCGTACGCATACATCTGGCGTGATTTTTACCTCATCAGCACCGGAGGGGGCAGGGTTTACCTTCTGGATGGCTTACAGAAAAGCTACGAGAGGGACAACCCCTACAGCAGCTTTCAGTACGAATGCTACGTTTGGGAGAATGTGCCGGCAAGGGTTTTCTGGGAGGACAAGGAGGGGCGGCTCTGCTTTGGGGATGCAGAGGGAAACCTCTTCCGCTTTTATGACGATGTGACGAACCAGAAAAGCTACAACGACAACGGCAGGGCGATTTCAGCCAGATGGGACACGGCGGAGCTTTCCGGAAAGCTTTTCTACAAGAACAAAAACTTCCGCCGGCTTGACTTTGTGCTTGCGCCTGCGATTGCAACGGGGGCGAAGGTTTTTGCACAGGTGAAGGGGGTCTGGAGTGAGATTTTCGACAGCGGCGCGCGGGCGATGTACTTCGATTTCACGCACATCAACTGGGAGAGAATCAACTTTTCGACAGACGACACGCCCAGAACGATTGGCGGCAAGATAAAAATCAAGAAGGTGGACAAGGTTGCATTCAGTCTGCGGAACGAGCAGCTGAACGAGCCATTCGGGATTTACTCCCTTGCAATGGAATACACAGAGAATGGAAATTATAAAGGGTAGGGGGGCTATTATGGCAGATACGAAAAGAGAGGATGCGGCGGCATACGTCATTTTGGACAGCGCGCTGAACGGGAAGGGCGTTTCCGCCCAGACAAACCCCATGGAGAAGCCGGAGGACGAGGCGAAGGCGGTGTTTGACGAGCTTTCCAAGGACATTATCATTCCTGCCTTCAACCGCTTTGTGCTTTTCATGGCGGCGCAGCTGGGGATGATTGACATGACGAAGGACGCGGACAAGCCGATTTCCGCCGCGATGCAGGCCGCCCTTGACAAAAAGCAGGACAGGGAGAAGCGAACCGGGAGCGAGACGCTTTACAAGGTGCTGACGGACAACAACTTTACGGATGCGGCGGCGGAGCAGCTGGCGGCGGCCTTTGCGGCACTGCACGAGCATGCGAACAAGGCACTTTTGGACAGGCTGACACAGGCGGACATTGACAACTGGAACGGGGCGAACGTGCTGACGAAGGACAACATGGAGCCTTACGAGCCGAAGGGCGAATACCAGCCGGCAACGGTGCGATTTGTTCTGGACAGGGTGGTTGCGATTGGGGCGGCAGACATGCAGGCGCGGATCTACGACCCACAGAACAGGCAGGCGGACATCTTCGGGGAGATGGACACGACAGCGGCGGCCCTGCGAAAGGAAATGGCAGAGGCCTCGGCGGATGCAAGATACATCATTGACGATGTGACCGGGGAGAGATACCGGCTTGGGGTTTCGGGCGGCGGCTTATATTACAGGAAGGAGGAGAAGGCATGAACGAACCGATTTTTATTGCGCGGCAAGACACGCTGGAGCAGGAGATTCTGCCGGCACACTGGCTGGCGCAATACAAGCTTTTCGGGGAGGAAAGCTACACCTTTCAGAACAAGGAAATTTGGAAGAAGCTCTGCATGAGCCGTGCTGCGGCAAACGACAGGGACATGCACGCAGAAGCACTGGAGGAAATGCTGACGACATTTTCCGCGGAGCACACAGGGAAATGGATGCTTTTAATCTACGGACTGGATGCGGCGGTACTGGAGGGGCTTGCAACCATGGCGGCGATTGCGGCAAACGGCACAGCCATGGCGGCGGTGGCAGGAAATGCGCTTTTGATGCACGCCATCACAAACAGCCAGACAGCGATGCACGCCATCACAAACAGCCAGACAGCCATGCACGCCATTGCGAACAGCGAGACAGCCATGCAGAGGATTGCAAACAGCACTACGGCGATGGATGCCATCGGCGGAAGCAAAATTGCGAGAGACGCAGTGCAGGCTTCGCCCTACTACGATGCAAAAATCAAGGAGAACGATATGGCGATTGCCAAGCTGGTGGTTGGCTTTGCGAACCTCGAATCTGCACGCTATTCCGGCTGCGCCGGAATGGCGGCAGATTCGACCGCTATGACAGCCATCGCTGCGAGCAGCGCCGCTATGACAGCCATCGCTGCGAGCAGCGCCGCTATGACAGCCATCGCTGTCAGTGCTGTTGCAATGAATGCGATCGGGGGAAATTCGATTGCCAGAGATGCAATTTCCGCATCGTCCTATTACGATGCCAATATCAAAGAGAACGATATGGCGATTGCCAAGCTGGTGGTTGGCTTTGCAAACCTCGAATCTGCACGCTATTCCGGCTGCGCCGGAATGGCGGCAGATTCGACAGCCATGACCGCCGTTGCTGCGAGCAGCACAGCCATGACCGCCGTTGCTGCCAGTGCAACTGCCATGGGAAAAATTGCGGCGGTGGATGCGGCATTGAGCAAGCTGGCGGCAAGCACTACGGCGATGGATGCGCTTTATGCAAGAAAGAAGCAGATGAAGGGCGGCAGTGCAAGCAAATCGGGGAAATTTATTATTCTTGAAATTTCTCAAAGCAATGCTTTCAACACATCCAAATACGGCTATGCGACATTATCGGACGGCAGTAAGCCTGACTGGAGCAGCTATTTAGCAAAATATGCGTTTTTCCAGAAATATCCGAAATATGCAACATACATGCTGAACGATACGGATTCTGACGATTACATCTATTACTTTGACATTGCAAGTCCTTGATAGGGGGTGAAGGAGCATGAAAGGATTTTTGAAGGAATTGCAGGAAAGCAACGCCACGGGGGCATTTGAGACAGTGCGCACGGGGGAGGTTGCCCTCACGCCGAACAAATGGCATACCATGGCGGCAATCGACGGAAACGGAAAGCTGCTGCAGGCGGATTTGTTTGGGTGTATTCCATACAATTCTTCAGGTGCGAATATTGGCGAAGGTGCTTGGGATATGCGTATTCTGATAGACGGAGAGATATTTGCCGATGTGCGGATGGCTGTAGCCAGTACTAATTATGGCATGGTTGGACATCTGCTTGCAACGGACTTTACCTACCTTTTGCCGAGCTTGGAAGGGAGAAATACGATCTACCAGCGGGATCTTTTCGGAAATTTGCAGGTAGGAAACAGTTGGGTCAATATTCTGGCGGAAAAGATTACGGAAGGAAAGGGTTTCAGCAGTTCCGCAACCGACCGGAAGGATGGTTACATGAACGTGATTCCGTTTATCGGATACCTTCCTTTTCAACGCTCTTTGGAGATACAGATGGCTTTTCTTTTTACGAATCCATCGGAGACATTGCCGGAGGGACGGCAGTGCCTTGGGAGCGTGGACATTGCCTATCAATTAGACGAGAAATGAGGTGGAGCGGATGCAGAAGGAAGAAGCGCACGCAGGCAGCGTGGAGCGGCACTATAAAAACGGTGCTACGGTACGATTTTTAAAGGGCGAGCCGCCGAAGGAACAGGAGAAAGAGGAAGAGACGCTGACAGAGCAGGAGCAGGCAATTTTAGACACAGCAATCAATGTAGACTATTTGGTCTGCATGAAGGAATTAGAGATTTGAAAGGAGAGACTGCATTATGACATACGCAAGACTGAAAAAGCTGATTGAAAGAGGGGCTTACAACAAGGAAGACATGCTGAACAAGCTGGATGTATTCCTGATGGCAAACCGCATCACGGAAGAACAGTATCAGGAGCTGATCGGCATGATGGGATGAAAGGAGACAAGCGCATGACGGGTGCATTTTGCAAGGTAAACATGATTGGCGGCGCGGTGGTGGCGGCGATGGCGGCGGTATTGGGGAAATACTGGTTTCTCTTTGCTGGCTTTCTGGCGTTCAACCTTATCGACTGGCTGACAGGCTGGGCAAAAAGCCGCATGAAGGGGGAAAGCTGCAGCAAGGTTGGCGCAATCGGCGCGATGAAGAAAGTCTGGTACTGGGTGGTGATCGCCATTGCCTTTTACATCGGCTATTCCTTTGCGCAGATGGGCGAGACCATCGGCGTGGGGCTTGGATTTATGCAATTTATCGGGTGGTTCGTGCTGGCGAACTATCTGGTAAACGAAATCAGAAGTATTTTGGAGAACATGGTGGAAATGGGCGTAAACGTGCCGCCTATGCTGATTAAGGGACTGAAGATTGCAGCGGAGCGGATTGACGCTGCGGCAAGCATCGGGGGCGAGGACGATGGCAAATGAGACGAAGGCATGCAGAGACATTGGCGCGCTTTTGCCTGCGGCACAGGCGGCTTGCCGGGCGTTTCTGCGTGAGTGCGAAAGGGAAGGGCTTGCCGTTCTGATTACGGAGACCTACCGCACGCAGGAGCGGCAGGACTACCTTTACGCACAGGGCAGGACGAGAGCCGGCGCGATTATCACATGGACGAGAAAAAGCCGCCACACCGGACGGCTGGCGTGGGACGTATGCAAGAACAGAAAAGGGCAGGAATACGCCGACGCGGCATTTTTCGACAGATGCGGAAGAATTGCGGCGCAGCTGGGGATTACCTGGGGCGGCAGATGGGACACGCCCGACCGTTCCCATTTTGAGGTGACGGCAGATTGGAAGGAAAAGAGGGAGACAGAGATGGAAAAGCGTTACGAAACGCTTGCGGAGGTGCCGACATGGGCGAAGGAGCTGGTGCAGGAGATGGTTGCAAGGGGATGCTTTGCAGATCCGAACCGGCTGCACCTTTCCGAGGACATGCTACGGACAATGGCACTGACAGACAGGCTTTTAAAAGCAAGGGAGGGAAGGAAATGAACGAACCTTTAACATTACTGAAAAGTCCCAGAGACGAGCGGGACTGGCACTACGGCAAAATCGTATGCGCGGGGGGAGAGCTGCTGGAAAGGGTGAGCCTGCGGCAGAGCTGCGGCCCGATTCGCAGACAGGGCAAGAGCGGCTTTTGCCACAGCTTTGCCGGGACTGCGCTGAAAAATTTGCAGGAAACGCAGGACTGGGGCGAGCGGAGATACAACTTTTCCCCTCTGGGGCTTGCCAGAGCGGTGAAGGCGAGGGACGGCATTGCATACACCGAAGGCAGCACGCTTTTAGACGTTTGCAAGGCATTATGCAACGATGGGGTATTTGACGAGGTATTTTACCCCTTTACAAGCTACGATCAGGAGAGCTTCAAGAAAACAGGCAAGCTGCACTTTCCCCCCTTAGCGGTGACGGATGAGGAGGAGCACATTCCGAAATACTACTGCAAAAACTACGCGAGGGTGGACACGCTGGAGGAAGTGAAGCTCTCTCTCGCCAATCAGAATCCCGTGCTTTTAGGGATGACCTGTTCGGAGGAAATCTATTCGCCCACAGAGGGATGTATCGGACTGCCCTTAGGGACATTTCTCATCGGCGGACATGCCGTGCTGATTATCGGCTACGATGACACGAAGGAGCGGACGATTCACGGCAGACACTACAAGGGCTTTCTGGAATGTCAGAACAGCTGGGGCGAGGACTGGGGCGACAAGGGCTTTTTCTGGATTCCCTACGAATACATCACCTACCGGACAAAGGATTTCGGGATGGGGTTTGTGATGGACATGTACACCGCGATTGACCTTGCAAGGGAGAACCTGCAGGGGACGGCGGTGGAGCTTTTCATCGGGAAGGACAAGGCATTTGACGACGGGAAGGAGATTACCCTTGACCAGCCGCCCATTGTAGACGAGAAAACAGGGCGCACCTTGGTGCCCCTGCGCTTTGTGGGCGAGAGCCTTGGATGCAGGGTGGAATGGCTTGCAAAGAGCCGCCGCATTATCATCCGCAGCAGGGCGCACGACATTGAGCTTTCCATCGGCAACCAGACGGCTTTGGTGGACGGCGGCAAGCGGCTGATGGAGCAGGCACCTATCCTTGACGAGAGAACGGGGCGGACGCTTGTGCCCCTGCGCTTCATTGCACAGACGATGGGGCATGCGGTGCTCTGGGACGGAGAGAGAAGGAAGATTATAATTCTCAAGTAGCGGTTGAGCCGTCCGGTTATGACGAGCGAACGTCTGACCGACAGGTTGGGTGAGGCGAGGAATGGACGGCGAAATATAGCGGTTTCCGAAGCGAAGCGAGGAAAACTGACATAAATAACAGCGGTTGAACTGTTACAAACATAAGGAAAAGCGACGATGCGGATCTGCAAAGTCGCTTTTTTCTTGCAAAAAAATAAGGAGGTGAGATCTTGGCAGGCTATTATAACCCGAAAAAGGACTACGCGGCAGCCATCAAAGCAGAAAAGAACCCTGCGAAGAAGGAGCAGCTAAAGGCAGAGAGACAGAACAAGATTGATGCCATGAACGCCGCAGGGACGAACACGAAGGGCTACACAAACAGCATTTACGGCGGCTCTTATAGCTCTTCCGGAAAGGGAAACTCTTCCTCCGGCGGAGACGGAAAGGGAAATAGCAGCGGCGGCTATTTTGACAAAAATCTGGACTACGCGGCAGCCATCCGGAACGAGAAAGACCCCGTGAAGCAGGCGAAGCTGATTGCGGAGCGACAGAACAAGCTGAACTGGATGAACGCGAGCGGAACGAACACGAAGGGCTACACAAACGACATTTACGGCGGGATGCCGCAGGCAAGCGCACCGCAGGGGCAATACCGCAGCACGGACGCGGCACTGAACAACACGAACAAGGCGGCAATACAGCCGACAGCGACCACGCAGACCCAGACAGCGACTGCGGCAGAGGCGGAAAACCCGACCGCGCCGACCTCCTTCGGGAGCAC
>UMAM01020491.1_pt1 | contig 39814 bp, 23 predicted proteins | sample 1963711 | NCBI WGS metagenome assembly UMAM01 (sample SAMEA4835916, study PRJEB28245) | human gut metagenome | biome: gut microbiome; material: fecal sample | place: Denmark | collected 2008
TTATTAAAAAACTCTGCAAGTTTTTGCAGAGTTTTGTTTTGGTTTGTTCCCTTTTATTAAATGCTGTAAATAAGGCGGTAAAACTCGGACATGGACGTCGTGCCGTTGCCGATGAGCGTGCGGATGCTGTCTTCCAAAAACGTTGCGCCGTGCTCTTTGGCGAAGTCGCGGATTTCCTCGGTTGTCCTGCCCTCGGATATCATGCGGCGAAGGTCGCTGTCGATTTCGATAATTTCGTAAATTGCGGTACGTCCCTTGTAGCCGGTGTTGCCGCAGCGGGGACAGCCGACAGGCTCATAAATGTGAGTGATTGACGGATCTTTCAAAAGTGCGGCTTCTTCCGCCTTGATTTCGCGTTTTCTCTTGCATTCCGGGCAAAGCTTTTTGACAAGCCTTTGCGCGACAACGCAGTTCACGGACGACGCGACCATGTATGACGCAACGCCCATGTCGATAAGACGGACGATACTTGACGCGGCATCGTTGGTGTGCAGCGTGGACAAAACCAAGTGGCCCGTGATAGCGGCGCGGATTGCGATTTCGGCGGTTTCCGTATCACGAATTTCACCGATCATGACGATGTCCGGGTCCTGACGCAGGATTGCGCGAAGTCCGCTTGCGAACGTTAAGCCCGCCTTTGCGTTGGTTTGCACCTGATTGACGCCGAAGATTTGCTTTTCGACAGGGTCTTCGACCGTCGTTATATTGACGTTCGGTTTGTTGAGTTCGCTAAGGACGGCGTACAACGTCGTCGACTTACCTGAACCCGTAGGCCCTGTGACAAGAATGATCCCGTTCGGCGCTTTGATGATGCGGGAGAACTGATTAAACAGTTTGTCGGGCATGCCAAGGTCGGGAAGTGTGATAAGAGCGGCGTCCTCGGTTGCAAGAAGACGCATGTTGACCTTTTCACCGTAAATCGTGGGCAGCGTGTTGACACGAAGGTCGATGTTGATGTCGCCGTTGTTGAAGTCGATACGGCCGTCCTGCGGGATTCGCTTTTCAGCAATGTTGATGCCCGCAAGGATTTTACAACGCGAAACGATACTGTTAAGCGTGGAAATGTCCAATCGCATACATTCGACAAGCTCGCCGTCGATACGCATGCGGACAAGGATTTGCTCCTCAAACGGCTCAATATGAATATCAGACGCGCGGCGCATGTACGCCTGCGTGATAAGGCTGTTGATAAGTTTGACGACAGGCGTGTTGTCAACGCGGCTTTCGATTTCGGACAACTTTTGCTGGGTTGCCGCCGAAGTCTGCTGGACAACCTTTTGCGTCGCTTCGTCCGACACGAAGAAGTTGCCGGCGTTGGTGTAGTACTTTTCAATCGCGCTTTCGATGATACGCTGCGGCGCAAGGACAAATCCGACGTCCATACGCGTGACCATCTTTACGTCCTCGAACGCGCCGATGTCGTGCGGATCGTGCGTGGCGATGATGATCTGCCCCGCCTTCACGTCAAGCGGCATTATGCAGTGCTTTTTGACGATTTGCTCAGGTATGTTTTTCAGAATTTCGGGACGACGGACGACAAGCTCCGTATTTATATAGGTCGTGTTGAAACGCTCCGCCATTGCTGAGAGCATCTCGTCCTCGGTGATAATGCCGCGCGACAATAATATCGCGCTGATTTTTTCGTTGGGATGTGTTTTTTGCCAACGTTTTGCGTCATCCAGTTGCGCCTGCTTAATAAAGCCTTTCTCCAACAGGATGTCGCCTAAACTTGCTCCTCTTTGCATCTCTTCTCCTTATGATATATAAATATTATATTCCAAATAAGTTTTTTATGCCGTCGATTATGGGCGTGCCCGCAAAAACCGTGACCACCGCACCAAGCGCGATAAACGGACCAAGCGGAAGCTCGTACCCCTTTCTGACCTTTTTCGTCAGCAATAGCGCGCCTCCGATAAGCCCCGCCGACACTATCGCGATAAACGCCGACACAAGCGTCGGGTAAAGCCCCAACACAAGCCCCAGCGCAAAATAAAGCTTTATGTCGCCGCCGCCGATGCCGCCCGTCACGAGCGCGATTACGTAAAGCGGCACGCTGATAACCACCGCGCCAACAAGACGGTGCCACCACACAACGTCCTTCGCCGTGAAAAACAGCGGGATCGACAAAATTATGATTAACACGACGATGCCGTTTGGGATCTCTTTCGTGTCGATATCTATGAACGTCATCACGATGAGCGCCGAAAACAGCGCGTCGTATATGAACGCGTTGGCGTTAAGCCCGATAAAATATGCCGACAACGTCCACAATACGGCGTTGAGCGACTCCACAATCGGGTACCTTGCGGAGATTTTTTCCTTGCAATTCCTGCACTTTCCGCCAAGAAAAATCCAGCTGAAAACCGGCACCATGTCGTACCATTTCAGCGGCTGCCCGCACTTCGGACAATAACTGTGCTTTTCGGTGAAAAACGTGCCTTTGGGAATGCGGTAAATGCAAACGTTCAGAAAACTGCCGACCGCAAGCCCGAAAAATGCGGAAAATATCGTGAATAACAGATGACCAAGTTCCATTTTATCAACCGCCTGTCACGGTTCGGAAATAAAAATTCTTGAACCCTTTGTCGTTGTTATTGTACGGCTTGTAGTTAGCGTCCAGCAGCATGTTTTTGTATTGACCGGCGGCTGCGTCGCCCGTGATTGCCCCGATATTGCCCTGCTCGAAACTGAAAATGCCTTTGAAACGTTTAGTTTCCGTCGATTGGCTGTAATCCGCCTCGATAAAGTCGATTTCAAGCCCCGGGGAGTCGAATTTTCTTTGCCCTTTGGCGTTATAGACGTCGCAGAACACCTTGACGGACGTAATCTCACCAAAGGTATTGACAATCGCACGGAAGTAAACCTTAATCGTGAAACTGCCGTAAAACGCGCGCTCTTCGGCGGCGCTTGACGTGAAGTAGTCCTTAGTGTTTTCAGTGGTTTTGCCGCTGTCCGTCGAATACACAAGCCTGCCTTCCTCGGACGACGAGAACACCTTGTACTCGCCCGTCGGCGCGTTTTTCATTGTGTAAGTGGTCTGATTATCGTCAATCTTGATCAAGTTGTCAGCGGTAGGGAGCTCGCCGTCCTGCAAATATACCTCAACCGACGACCTTGCCGCCCGCTTGATCTCGTTCTGGACGATTGTACCAAGGTCTTTTGCGGCAGCGTTTTCTTTCTGGCGCATATAAGCCGTCGTGCCTGCCGTGACAAGCCCGCCGATAACCGTTGCAAGAATACCCATAATGGCGACGACCGCTATTGCTTCGACCAAGGTGAAGCCTTTTTTATTTTTTAAGATTTTTGCGAGTTTTCTCATATCAGCTCTTATAGTTATCCTTTACCCAGTCTTTGGATAGCGAGTATTTTTCGACGTCTTGCGTGTTTTTAAGGTCGTAAGACACGGTATCGTCGTTGAAAATGAAAATCCAGCGTTTCGTACCCTTGTCCGACGTCACCTGATACCTTGTGAACGGGTATATCGGATAAGTCGTCGCCTGCACTTTGGTGGGTTCGATTGAAATCGCAAACGGTACCGGGCCGTAATCGGTGTCGTAATTAAGCACCGCCGCGTACTGCGCCACTTTGCCTTTCGACGTGCTGATGTACGATACCTGCAAAATACTGTGCGGATACACGATATATTTGTCGTTGTACATGAACGTGTTCAAAAGTGCCTGCTCCTGCGCCTGCGACCTTTTGGCTTCTTCCTTTTTCGCCTTGGACATATAGCGCGTCGCCGTGTTGAACATGGTGAACGCCAGCGTGCCGACGATCGCAAACAACGCGATTGCAACGATACATTCGGCAAAGGTAAAGCCTTTTTTATTCAGTTTTAAGCGTTTCAAAACTTTTTTCATTTTAGCCGTAATAGTAATCGCCCGCAACCCATTTCGTGTCGTGCGACACCGTGTCGGGGTTAATCAAACCGTCCATAACCAAGCCTGAACTATTATTGTTCTTGCTGCCGATTTTTGCCGCGTCGTAGCTTGAAAAAATCAGTTGTCCGCGGCTACTTCCGCCGATATAAATATCTTTTGCAACAATAGACGCCTCGTTATTGCCCGAGTTTCCGATCGGGATTGAGTTGAAAAGACCCGACGATTCGTTGGAATACATGCCGTTGGGGATATAAACCATCGCGTTGACCGAGCCGCCACGTCCGAACTTGACGTAGTTTCTGCCCATACCGATTATGAACATATTGCCGACTTTTGCCGGATCGCCGTCAGGCAATGCTTTCAGTTGTATTGCATTCGTAAGAGCAACTAAATCAAATGCGGACACAGTGCCCCCATGCTCCTTGAATCGTGCAACATATTTTTGATACGTGTTCGACTTGAAATGCGTGCCGACCTTTTCGTCCGTCTTGTCCTCGGAAAGTATCGTATTGCTTATTTCCAGACTGAATGCGTTTGCGGCGAATGAAGTGTCGTCCACAAGCATAAGATAAGCGTTGTTTTTGCCCGTCACCTGGAACGAACATTTCTGGAACAAGAACCTTGTTTGTTCACTCTTGTCTTTTGATTTATCAAGCGCCTTGCAATGGAAAAACACATAAATGTCTTTTTCCGACGTGTCGATAAGGAAGTTCATACGAGTTCGGGCGTCAACACCGTCTGTGGACGCCGCAAACACGACTTGCGTATTGCTTAATTCAAAATTGAAGTACGTATTTTGCTTTATCGTATATTGCACTTCCGAACGCACCGCAACACGATCAAAGCCGTCCAGTTCCTTATCTTTCAATCCCGTGAACGTTTGATTGTATTTTTCGTCGATGGCAAAAGTGCTGTCCGCACGAAGGTGCGCACCATTTTCCTTGGCTTTTGTATTGTAAAAATCCATCAACCTTAAACCACTGTCATCCTCAACCTTATCAGAATGTTCTACAAAATACCATCTTTCGATATTCCACCATTTTTCAGGATCAGAATCCGGGAATGTAAGCGTCTGCAAGTAAGTCATCACGTTATTTATATCAGGCTTTTTGAAAGATGATCTTACATATTTTTTTGTCAGTTTATCGTTATTTGCGCATATATAATCTTTGACAGGTTTCCCACTTGTAATGCCCAGAAGATATCTATCATACTCGTTGATTGAGCCATAAATATCGAAGGTATTGTACTCTTCGATATCGCCCTTTTCTTTCAAATCTGCCAGGATTTTCTTGACATTCTCTTTGGCTTGTTCCTGATTGGCGTTCGCTTCCACGACGGTTGCAAATTTCGACGACTTGATTTCATCAAAAATCGCCTTTACGGTCGCGGCGTTGTCAACCAAGGAATATCTATTATCCACGACAAGATACATGCCGTATAAGCCTTCGTTGAACGCCTTTGTAGTGCCTTTCATTGCGTCAAACTGATTTGACGTACTGCCTACGCCAAACGTCTTTAACTTGCCGCCGTTGATTGCCGAGCCGACAAGTCCGTTTGCCGCCGCGCCCAACAAGGCGTTGAGATCGATGCCGTCAAAGTCGTTCGCGCCGTTGCTGAACATCGTGATAAGGTAATCGGTATTAAGGAACGCACTTGTCAGAATATCGTTTCCGTTCAGCACGTAAGACAGTTTGTCATAACCTGCAAGTCCTTTTCCTCCGGTAATACTCGCAAACGGTTTCAGTGTAAAGTCATATCTTGCCGTTGTAACTCTTTTCGCCGATTCATAATATTTAATTTTTTTAGGCTCTTTATGATTTTTTCCCAACGAAATTTCGCATTTCCTATCTATAACTTTTTCGGATAGTTCAATACCTGTAACATTTGTTGGATTATCCGGCACGGTATTGAACCCATTTGTCTTATTTGCAATAAAGTACTCCTTGAAGTTTTTATAACCTGCCGGGGCTGCCTCAAAATCGATAAATGCATCTTTCACAAGACTTAATGCATATTTGTATTGCGCCTCATTTTCCTTGAGATCTTTTGTGCTGTAAAGATACTCGACAAGCGCACTCTCGTTGTCATTCAAGCCTAAACTTCCCCAGTCTTTGCGTTCAACAATAGTGCCGTCCGACTTGACAATCTTATCGGTTGCATTTTTCTTGTTTTCATATTTTTTTGGCGGATTTTCGACTGTATCTTCAATGCAATATACCAAATCTGCCACGAATTTGCCATTCGAGTACACCGGGTCAGTGTGCGACCAACTTTCTCCTATTATCTCTTTGTACTCCGAATGGTACTGCTCGCCTGTTTCACCTGGTCCCCAAATTGTACCCCAGTAACAGTACCCCGGGGCTTCTCTCTCATATTTTTGTGCATTTGTCCAAGTTACCGTTTCGGTCATTTCGTAATGCGCGCGAATAACAACAACCTTTCTATTGTGGGTTATATCATAATCTTTAAATTCTTCTTCATAAGTAAACTTGTTGTCGTCCAAAACATCAAAAACAAAGTTGGTTTCGCCCTTGAAATTGTTTTTGTTGCCGTCAATGCCGAAATACTCTTTCAAAATCTCTTCGTCAGTCAACTGTGCATTGTTTTTTTGCAGAACTTTTTTCAAAAAGTCTATGATTGAGGCTTTTTTAAGTTCATTTTTCACAAAGTCGCTGCCGAAATAATTGTTTTTCACGTTGACCGCCGCCGAGTTTTCAAAGCCGGGCAGTTTGCTTTCAAGCACGCTGATTGTGCCGTCGCAAAATACGTTGTTGACGGTAATTTCGCAATATCTGACAGAAAGTGCGGCAGTGTAAAATATGCCGTTCACTTTCGTACGGGTTGTCACGGGTTTGCCGTACTCGTCTTTTTCGTCAACGTTTTCGACAACGCGGTATTTGTCCTCGGACGCGTACTTTTCAAGTGTGCACGGGTCAATGTTGTTGCTGTTTTTGTGTTCAATATCACCGCACGACGTTCCTTTTCTTATCGGCGAGTTCTGGATATAAAGGTTGGAAGTCTCGCTGAATTCGGGCTTGCGGAAATCATACCACTTTGTCTTGTCTTTCTCTTTAATATTGGCACCGTTCAGGTTGTTTCCGTTGCCAAACTGCGTGTAATCGTTGCCCAAAAGGTATGAATACCCGTCTTTCCCGAGTTCTTCAAACTTTTCTTTAAGGCGTTTTATCGACTCGCTATTGCTTAATTTTTCCTTGCCATAAGCCTGCTTATATGCCTCGATAAACGACGCCATATTTCCGCTGTATTCTGCAAGCGTATTGTCGTCATCATCAACCAGCTCATTGGTATAAAATCTGTTCAATGTCACATCAAGTTTTACCGTGCCGAAGTCAAACGCATCGCCCCATTTCTTGCCCGTGACTTGCTGCCATTTGTCTTTGATTTGGCTCAAAAATGCGCCGCTGTCCTTTAAGACAAAGTCGTCGCTTGCAACAACCTTCCCGCTTATGTATTTTTCTGTGTTTGAAAGGTCTGATGCTATGCCAAGCCATTGTTCGTCCTTATAGTTTATATAAGACTTTTGTGTTTCGGGCGCGATAATCATGCGTCCCTGACAAAATACGTCGCCCTCGATCTTTGTGTGGACGGGAATTGTGCCATCGCCTGTGCCGTCAAGGTTGTAGGCATAGCTGTAATACGGGAACCTTGGGTTAACAAGGTCAATACCAAGATGTTCGCTTAACCACTTGTTGATTTTATCAAGGGCGGAAGGATCGGGTTTTTCGTCCTGATCTTCATGACCTGCGTCGGTGGAACCGGTATTGAAAACACCCGCGTCAAACGAGAAAACGTTGCCGACGTTGACGGTGTCAAAGATAATGTCGCCGCTGCAATAAATATTGCCGCCCTGCGGATATTGCATGATGGGGGTGCCGTCCCCTTCTGGCTCACTTTCCCCTTCCTTATACTCATACATCGACGCGCCGAGATATTGCGCGTTATTGATGCCGCCCTGGTTATATTCCGCATCGACATTCTGCCAGATTCCGTTTTTGTCTTTTACCCTGAGCGTAATCGTGACTTGTTCCCACGTATAATTGCCGGTGGTATTGTTTTCACCGTAGTTTTTCGTCCAGAAAGTATATTCGTTTGCGTCGCCCGCAAGATCCATCAGTGTGAAGTGCGAAAGCTTGTCATACGTTTGAATGGGTCTATATGTGCCGTCACTCAACTTTTCGTACATTGCCTCGCCAAGTTTTGTCGTACTCGAATTTTTATATCCGGCATTATTGTTTGGCGGAACCGCAATGCTTCCAAATTCACCATACGCGTAGGTGTAATAATAAAGGTATTTCTTTGCGTAGTATTTTTTCGTCAGCGCGGGAAGATTTACGCCAAGCGCAAGCCCCCTGATTGTAAGGTTGCCGTCAACGTACACGTTGCCCTGCACCCTCAGCATATTGTCGGGCGCGCCGATGATAAGGTCGCCGTTGGCATAAACACTGCCTGTCACGCCTTCCAGAACAACGGGGTTGAATATACGCGTCTTCATCACGCGTTCACCGTTTTCAGTATCAAAACAGTTGATTGATACGTCGCCTTCGATACGCTTATAAATCTGATACGGCGACGTAACCGAAGAGCCCATATTGTTGCTGACAACAAACGAGTTGCCAAACGTGTCCTGAATCGTGGTCGAGTTCCCGTCAGGTACAGAGTCCGCCTCAAAACTTACCGTGCTTTCCTGCGAGCCTTTGACGCCTTTTATGTCGACAAGAACTTTGTCGATTTTGCTTGCGCTGCTGTTCGGCGATTTCGACAACGTGACGTAAACTTTCACGCCGTTGACTATCGTATAATTCACCGCTTGGTTATCAAAATCGGTATCGTTGTAAAACTGAACCTCGGCAAAGCCGTTTTCTTTGATTTTGGTAAAGTAGGTTTCGATAATCGTGTTGAGTTGCGTCGAGCCTTTCAACGTGTCCGAAACCGTGAGTGCGGCGTTGTACGCGCGTTCCTGCTGGGTGTCCGCAATACTGTTCGAGAAGGAGGAAAGCGTCACAAAGAGCATAGAAGTGCCTACGACGATAATAATCGCCATAGTCATAAGTACCATAAGCATCGCGCTGCCGCGTTTTTTATTGTACCGCTTATTAAACCTTTCTATATTTTTTAATAATGTCAGCATAATTGACCTCCTTCCGTCAATCGTACTTTTTTATTTTCCCGTCTTATCTTTGTGACTGCGCTTTCGCGCGTTTTTGTAACTTTTTGTTATATTTATATAATATAATATCCTTTATTTTAAGGTGCCGCTTCCGCACAAGTAATGTCGTGCTATTCGTTCAGAATGTACGTGATCGTCATCGTGAACGTGCCCGAAACGTCGTTTCCGTCCGGCGTCATCGAAAGATACGTCAGATTGTACGACTTCACGCGCGCGATCGCGTCGGTCACCTTGTAAAGCGTCTGCATGTCCGTCTTGTATGCGCTCGATATGGTGTAAACCTTTTTGGTGGACGTCGTGACGGGCCTGCCAAGGCTTATCTCAACGTTGAAACCAAGGTCGCCAAAGAACTTGTACAGCGTTTCCGCAATCGCCACAGAGTCCTGATGTCCGGGCATATTGCTGGGTATAAGTTCTTCATTAAGGTTGTTGCTCGGACTGGTAAGTTGTTTCAACGCCGCCTCGTTTTGTCTGATTTCTTCAACGAGCTTGTTGTACCTTGCCGGGCTCACCGCGTCGATTTGCTTTTTGACCTTCGCGATGTCGCCTTCGACCGTCTGCAACTCTTCCTGAGCGGTTTTTTTGTCGTTGTTTTTCGGCATGATGCCAAGAGTGTACGTGCCGCCTACAAGCAGGAACAGGATAAGCACGAAAATCAATATTTTTTCTTTTCTGTTAATCGTCATTTTCCCGTCCTCCTTATTTGTCGCTGCCGCCGAAAAGTTTATCGTTCACGACGTCGAAACTTACCGAAAAATCGGTGGCGGTGTCCATCGACGGCTCAACGCTCTGAATATAGCCGCTGCCGTTTTCCTTAATCGCCGAAACGTAGTTTCGCATCGACTGGGAACCCTTGCCCGTAAGTTTTACCGTGATCCTTCCGTTGGTGAAAGTGAACTGCGTCACCTTGCACTCCGTCTTGTTCGCGCTTGTGAAGATTATGTCGAAAATCGTGCCGGTAAGGTTTATCGCGGCGTCTGCTTCTTTCGACGTTGCCTGCGCGCCCGCAAGGGCGTTTGCAACGCGCGTTGCGACTTCCGTCAACGACTCGTATTGGTAAATCGTGTTGCCGTATTTGTCGGTGCCTTTCGTCACGGGGTTGCCGTTTTTGTCAAGCACCACCGTGAAGTTTTTGAACTTGTCTTCGTTCTTGGCAAGCGTGTTTTTCTGGTTGGTGAGTTCCGTCTTGGCAGATTCAAGGTCGGACACGGCAGTGTTGTACTGCGAACGCGCCACAAGATACCACCCGACCATCGCGCATGCCACCACGACGACCGTAACGACAAGAATAAACTCAAACGAGGTGCTTTGCCCCGATTTTCCAATCGCCTTTTGCGCGGCGATAAAATCTATGTTTCTCTTTCTCTTTGCCATAATCCACCTCGTTATTTGAGCATTGTGCCGATAAGCGGTGAAAGCGCGTTGAAATCAAGCTGCTCGACGCCCGATACGCTTTCGGGTACGGGAAGCATCTTGACGTTAAGCCCCATGAAACCGTAAAGGTCGCTTTCGACCGACTGGAACCTGTCAAGGTCGCCCGTGATAAACACGTCGTCGAATTTGTAATCGGTATATTTCGAGCGGAAGAACTGAATCGCCTCGCTCACGATGCCGGAAAAGTCGTTGATGAAAAACGCCATTTCGTTCGCATAGTTTTCGTTGGGCATCGAATAAATGGGTTTCGACAGCGAGAAGACGTGCTTGTAATCCGCGAAAAGATACGATGTAATCGTCGTCATGCGATAGTCGACAAGCACGAAATATTGCGGCAGGTCTTCTTTCATAAAATCGACGAGTTTCGACAGCGCGCTTTGCGAAATATCGATTGCCGTGAGTTTCATGCCGACTTCGCGGCAGCACTTTTTCAGGTTTTCGATGACAAGGTTGTCTATGTACGTGATCATAAGACGCGCCTTTTTCGCTTTCTTTTTCTTTTCGCTCTTCTCTTCCTGTTCTTCCTCGCCCTCTTCGGGGGAGTTCAGCGCGGCTTCCTGCATCTCTTCGTCGGGATCTTCGATATTTCTGTCAATCTCGACAAAGTCGACGGTGTGACTTTCCGCAAGTTTTTTATCCGTGAAAAGTTCCGCCGAAATTATCGGATACAGAATCGACGGCTTTGCGTAAGGCAAAATCATCTCGCGGAACGGTATCTTGTTGTTTTCAAGGACGAATTTCGCCGCTTTCGACTTGATATCGTTTTTGCGGATCATATCGAGCATCGCTTCGGTAAGTTGAAGGTCGATATTGGTTGCGCTCGGGTCGTTCAGAAATTCACTGGGGAAATCCATATCGTAAAATTCTTTCACGGTAATTCTCTTTCCGCCCGCCGTCGCAAACATCGCTTTGAGTTTGTCGTTGTTCAAGTAGTAGTAAATCATAATTTTGCTCCAAATCTGCCCTTTATTCGGTATCCGTGCCTATCGAGTCGTACATCGAGAACATAGGCATAAGTATTGCGATAAGTATTACGCCGATGACAACCGCCATTACAACCATAAGGGCGGGGTTTATCATTGCGGTAAGACTCTTGATTGCAGTGTCCGCTTCGTCTTCGAAATAAGCGGCAGTCTGCCCGAGAACCTCGTCCAGAGAACCGGATTCTTCACCGACGAATATCATTGTCGTAAGCAGCGGGTCGAACGCGTCGACCGTCTGCAACGCGGCGGATATCGACTCGCCGCGACGGATTGCTTCGACAGCGTCGTCGATCTGCCTTGATACGTAAGTGTTGTCCATCATCTCCGACACCATCGTCAGCGCGTCGAGAAGATGTACGCCCGAACTCGTCAGCGTGCAAAGCGAGCTTGCAAAACGCGACGTATAAATCATTTTTTGCAATTTTCCGATGCCCGGCATTTTGACTTTCATTTTGGAAACGAAAAGGTCAACCGCCTCGATTCGCTTAACGATCGGGATGAAAATAATAAGCGAGGCGACGATGCCGATAATCAGTATGTAGTCCTTCATGATGAAGTCCTTGATTTTCAGCAGGATTTTCGTGACCAGTGGCAACTTATCTTCGGACACCATCGAAATCATCTTCGGCATAATCCAGATAAGCAAAACCACAACGACGACAAGACAAATCGCCAGAACGATTTTCGGATATGACGTTGCCGATTTGATTTGCCCTTTTCTCTTTTTTTCCTTTTCGTAATAGTCCGCCATTCGGATAAGAGTCTCTTCCAGTTTACCGCTCATTTCGCCCGCCTTGACCATGCTCACTAGAAGGTTGGGGAATACGCCCGGAAGCGCACCCATCGACTCCGCAAGAGAGTTACCTTTCTGAACCTCTTCAAACAATGCGGCAAGCACGTTTTTGAGTTTCGGTTTCTCGGTGCGTTCGTAAAGCATTTCCAGCGACTTAATAAGAGGCAAGCCGGCGTTCAGCATCGACGCGAGCTGTCGGCAAAACTGCAACACCAGCGCGGTGTCGAGTTTTGAAAGTTTGCTTGCGTCGCCCTTTCCCGTGGCATGGACGTAATAGCATTTCAGACCGCGCGACGAAATGACCTGATTGAAGTCGTCTTCGCTCGTGGCGGTGATCGTGCCGCTTACGCGTTTTCCTTCCGGCGAAAGTGCCTTGTAAGAATACTTGTACATATTACCTCGCAATTATTTTGTCAAAACAAAAAATATTCTTTTGCTAATTTATTATAACATACGACTTGTTAAAATTCAAGATTAAAAAAAATTTCGGCGCAAAATATTGCAAAAACATAAAAAAATCAGGCGGAATTACGGCGGTTTAAGGTATTTTTCAAATTTTTCGGAAAATTATTTTGATTTTTTTGGCACGAGTTTTCAACACTTTCGTACGAAAATATACAGTCGTACAATAAAATTCCGCCGTGCGTTTGCTTTCCGAATTTTTCAAAAAATCGACGTTTTTTCGTAAAAATTCGCCAAAAATACGCAATTTTTTACACGCAAAATAATATACTTTATCGTTCAATTTTACATTATAAAGTCGCTTTTATGTCAGTCAAAAAAAATTCCGCCGTGCAAATTCATAATTTTTTCCGACGCGACCGAAAAAGCATTGACAATATTTTTTTCCTTTATTATAATTTATGGTACAACATACAGTTTTTTGTTCAAAATTTTAAGGAGATATACTATGGCAACAAAAAAGAATGTCAATGTCGACGACGCTTTGGAAACGGCCGAAAACGTAACGGAAACCGTTACAGATAACGTGACGGAAAATGCGGAAAACGTTACCGAAAACGTGGCAAACAGCACGACGGAAAATGCTGAAATCGCCGCGGACGAAACGCCTTCCGTAAGTCCCGAAACCGTTGACGAAACCGAAAAAGCAAAGCAGCCTCTGAGTCTCGAAGACGCCCTTGCCGCGGCTGAATTTGCGGCAGGTCAGTATGAGTCTTTCGCCGCCGAGGAAAAGGCGGAAAAAGAAAGCGTCAGCCTGTCCGAACCGGAACCTGCGGCGGACGAATTGCCCGAAATCGGCGCGGCAACCTTCGATCCTTCGATGTTCGACGAAGGCGAAATCACGATGCCGGAAACCCCTGCGGAACCCGCCGAGGAACTCCCTGTCGAAGATGCCGAAACCCCCGTCAAAACAGCCGAAATACCCGTTGAAGAAAGCGCGCCAGAAGCGGCTGAAAACGTTGAATCCGAGGCAGTCCCCCTGCCCGATTTGTCAGAAGAACGCCCTGTTATGGGCGGCGAAACGCCGGTTGGAAAGGTTGAAAAAAACGAAAAACAAGCCGCGAAAAAACCGTCGAAACCGCGCGAAAAAAATGCCGCTACGGCAAAAAAAGCGGCGGAAAAATCCGCACCTTCAACCGAAGATAAACAGGAAGAAACGCCCGCGGAAGAAACGCACGCAGCCGTTACCGAAAATGAAGAACAGCCGGTGACGGAAGACAAAAAAGTCGTCGCGAAAAAAGGCAAACCCGACAAAAAATCGAAGGATAAAGCCGCCGACGCGGAAGCAGAAAAACCCAAAAAGGAAGAACTTACGCTCGCGCAGCGTTCCGAAAGGTTGAGAGCGAAACTTTCGCCCGAAAAGAACTTCCGTCTGCTGAAAATCCTCATCATCGTTTTGTCGGTAATTTGCGCCGCTATCTCCGCATATGTTTATATTTTCGTGATTTACGACAAGACAACGCCTTTCTCGATTGCGAAAATCGTGCCGATAATCCCGTTCATCGCGCAACTTCTGTTGCTTCTCATCACGTTACTCACGGCAGGCACGTCAAAGAGAAGACCTATCGGCGCCGCGCTGAAAGAAAATATGCAGATTAAGCAGGAAGTCAAAGAAAAGGAAAAGGACGAAAAGATTTCCAAGGAAATCAGCGATCACCTTCTTGAACCCGAAGTCGCGCTCAATACGACCAAAAGAACGGTGGAGCTTTCCAGCTTCCAGATTGACAACTTCTATAAGAAGAATATCGAAGAAATCAACGGAAAATACTACATGCAGGTCGCGAAATTCGACGACAGCGTCAAAGTTTACAACGCCTTGGGCGCAACCGATATGGAATTGTGCGCGGTGAATATGGTCGGCAGTGCGAAATTCGACGAGATTCTCAATCAGCCCCGTACGAAAACCCTGTCTTCGCAGGAACTTGCGACGTATTTCATGAGCAAACCCAACGTTTTCACCATCAAAAAACGCGGCTCGCTTGACTGGACGTTCAAATACAGCAGCAAATCTTTCGGTATTATCCGCGAAAACGACGACAGTTACAAGGTTTCCATCAAGTGCTATCCCGACGCCGCGCAACGCATCAACGACGTCTATAAAGCCCTTGAAGACAGCAACTTCCCCAGCGGTCCGTTGTGGTATTGCTTCAACGAATTGAGAAACCTGCCCCCGCGCGTATGCAAATGGCTTGTCGATACGTCCTGCCAGATTTCGCAATTCCAGCAAATCAAGACGGATAAACTCAAAGACACCATCAAAACGGCGAAAGATTACGATATCGATATCGCGGATATCCGCACGAAGTTCCAGGCGGGCGAAAAAGTGCTGAAATTCCCGAAGTTCACGATGATTTTCTCAAAGGGTAACGACGCGGATATGACGACCTATCTCACGCGCGAATGCGAAGGCGTCGACGCTTCCGCCTATACGAAGGAATACTACTACAAATTCGCGGACGGCGTAAATTCGGTCAGCATTCTTTGCCCGACGAAAGGTCTTTCCGAAGACGTCATAATCGCAATTTTCGACGAAATTGAAAAAATCGCAAAATAGTTTTTCACAACGAAAAGCGGGTTAAGTCCGACTTAACCCGCTTATTTTTTTGTCGTTTTTTTTGTTTGTAATTGCCGGGAAAACCCTTTCGGGCGCGACGGCGTAAGAAGCCCTTAAACGTACTTATTATCGACGTTTATTATGTAATAATAAGTTTTGTCGGACTTTATCTTTTCGTTCAATTCGCGCCTTATTTCGCGCGCGCCGAGCTTCACCCCGTACGGCACGACGACGTCGAACAAAACGTTTGTGTGAGTATTGCCCTTCACAAGCCTGAAATCGTGAATGGTGACATCTTCGTTCATCGAGCGGACGACGTCCTGTACTTCATTTTTCAAAAGATCGGTTTCGGGATCGCCCACCGTAATCGGGTCCATATGTATGACGAGATGCACGTTCATATCCCGCATAAAATCCCTTTCGATATTGTCGATCTGGTCGTGCGTTTCGATAAAGTTTTTGCCACCGTCAACCTCGACGTGAACCGACGCATAAGTTATCGCCGGGCCGTAACTGTGAATCATAAGGTCGTGGAAACCCAGAACCTCGTCGTACTGCCTGAGTTTTTCGGAGATTTTCGCGACAAGTTCCTTGTCGGGCACAGTGCCGAGAAGCGGATTTATCGTTTCTTTCAGAAGTTTTATGCTGAAAATAATAATGACCACCGACACGACAAGCCCCGCGTATCCGTCGATATTTACGCCCGTAACGTCGATGACAATCGTCGAAATCAGGACGGCAATCGTCGTAAACACGTCGTTTCTGCTGTCTGCGGCAGACGCCTTCAACGCCTCGGAATTGATTGTTTTGCCGAAGTTTCTGTAAATCAGCCCCTGCAAAATCTTCAAGACTATCGAAACGGCAAGCACGACGTAGGTGTACGCTGAAATATTGACGCTTTCGGGCGTGATGATTTTTTCAATGCTCTGCTTCAACAGCAACACGCCGATAAGCACGACTGCAAACGCAATGATAAACGCCGCGATGTATTCGTACCTTGCGTGTCCGAACGGGTGTTCCCTGTCGGCAGGTCTGTTGGAAAGTTTGAACCCGAAAACGGTAACGACGGATGACGCCGCGTCGGACAGGTTGTTGATTGCGTCGGCAACGATTGCGACGGAACCCGAAAATACGCCGACGAGAATTTTGAAAACGCATAATATAACGTTGGAAATAATCCCGAAAATTCCCGCGACGATCCCGTAACGAAAACGCACTTCCTGGTCGGAAGTGTTTTCATAATCTTTGATAAAAAGTTTTTTGAATAATTTCATTTTCAAATGCTGAAATCGCCGCTGTCGTCGGACTTCTCCGCGGCGGACGAAAGGTTATCGTCGTCCTTGATTTCAGCTTGTTCCGTAGTGTTTACGGACACGGATATATCTTCTTCTGTTTCTGTTTTTTCGTCGGAAACCGCAATGATTTCTTCCTTGACAATTTCGCCGTCCGTCTCAGGCGGGACAGGCGGAACAAAATCTGTATTTTCGACAGAAATGGCGTTTACACTGTCGTTTTCGTCCTGTAAAGTGCGTTCTTTGATGGATTCCGTAATGCTGTCAATAAACTCTTGGTCGCGCGATTTCCTGTCGTAAACGCCCAGAAGATTGTCCTTTTCCTTTAAGGAATTGAACTCCTTTACGGCAAGGTACGCGACGTAAATCAGCACCAGCAGCATAAGCACGACGTACAATATCCAGCTTTTTGAAAAGTACGTCAGAAACGCGATTATCGCCGCAATGCCGAGTGCCAGCCCGAACACGAACCACACCTGAACTTTGGGTTGCGCGCCGGGCATCATTTTGTCCACGTTCGTATAAAAAACGTATCCAAGACTCACGCCCGTGAACATCGCCGAAACGACGACGCCGACGATACGCCACGCTTTCGTGCCGGCGTTTGCACAATACCCGCCGAACACAAGCGCAACGATGAACAAGAAAGCGATTATTATGTATTTCCTGACGAATTTATCGCGGGATTTTCTACTTTCTTCCACCATGCAGTCGCGGCATTTGTTTTCAAAAACAACCCTTTCAAGGCTCGACAAAGTCTTGCCGCAGCGTTTGCAGCGGGTGTTGAGCGCAATGTTTGCCTGCGCTTTTTTGAAGTCGTACGAGACGTTTGCGCGCTTTAATATTTCAGCGACTTTTTCTTCTTTCGTAAGTTCTCTCGGTTGTTCTTTCTTGTGTGCCATAACCCACCTTTTACTATATTCTATCATATAGGTTGTAAAAAAACAATAAGTTTTTTAATTGCCTTGAAAATATAGTTTGAATATGGTATAATTCCGACAGAAAACTTACGAGGTGTATTATGTCAAAAATTCAGATTCAGCTTTCGGACGGCAGAAACATAAACCTTGATCTTTACGAAGACGTCGCGCCGATTACGGTCAAAAACTTCAAAAAACTCATCAAAGAAAACTTCTTCGACGGGCTTTGTTTCCACCGCACGATAAAAGATTTTATGATTCAAGGCGGCGGTTTCGTCGCGGACGGTCGCGCGATTAAGGAAAAAGGCGGCGCGGACACGATAAAAGGCGAATTCTTGTCAAACGGCGTGAAAAACGACCTGCACCACGGCGAAGGCGTGATTTCGATGGCGCGCACCAACGTCAAAGACAGCGCGTCCAGTCAGTTTTTCATCTGCTCTGCCGATTGCGCGTTTCTGGACGGACAATATGCGGCCTTTGGGAAAACTTCGGACGAGGAAAGTCTTGCGGTCGTGAAAAGCATTTCAAAAGTCCCGACTCACAGTTTCATGTACTTTGACGATATTCCGAACGAGCCTGTTGTCATAAAAACTGTTATTTTGACACAAGAATGATTTTCCCGACAATTTTTGCAAACAAAAAACCCGACGCGGCGCGTCGGGTTTTAATTTGTATTTTTTATTCTTTACGCATTTTTTGCACCGCGGCGTCAACCGCGCCCTGCATCATACGTCCGATTCGTTTTATGAAACTGTCGATTTCTTCGGTCATGCCATGCTGCAACCATTGCACCATCAACGCGACGTAAGTAATCGTGAAGTAGTTTGCGATAAATTCAATATCCTCGTTGTCGATGATGACGTACACGGATTTCTGGATAACCTGATCGTGAACGGCGTCGTAAATCGACTCGTAAATAAACTTTTCGATATATTCGCGCCCAAGACTGTTGAAAGCCGAAAGCGTCATCGCGCGGTTGTCGTAAAGATAACGCATGATAACGTCGATTGCGTTGGACGTCGAAAGTTTTCTTATGTCGCCGACGACTTGTTGCGTTTCAAACTTATACAGCCACTCGAACAGTTCCTTGATATCCTTGAAGTGATAATAAAAGGTCTGACGGTTATAGCCGCAGTTTGTGACGATTTTGTCGATTGTGATTTTTGAGAAAGGCATTTCCTGAATAAGTTCTTTCAGGGAGTTTGCCATCATTTTTTTCGTGTTCAACGAGTTGCCCATAATTAAGTATTTCTCCTGTTTTTCGACGCTTCGCAGCCGCAGTAGTCCTGTCTGTAAAGCCCGAATTCTTTTGATATATTCACGGATTCCTGAAATCCGTTTTCTTTTTTGAAGTCGTTGACGAGATATTTCACGCCGTACGTTTTCGCAAGTTCCTCGCCGATGTCGTTGATGACGGCGGCGTTTTTCTTCGGACTTACGGAAAGCGTGGACGCAAAGTATTCAAAGCCGTGTTCTTTTGCGTATTCGGCGGTTTTCGTCAACCTTGTTCTTATGCAGACGGCGCAGCGCGGGCCGCCTTCCGTCGTGTCGGAAAAGCCCGAGACCGCCGCAAGGTAATCTTCGTTGCGATAACCGATTTCAACGATATTAAGCCCGAGTTCCGCCTTATCGACGTAAACTTTTAGCGTTTCAAAGCGTTTCTGATATTCGCTTTCCGGAAACGTGTTTGGATTGTAATAAAACAAAGTAACGTCAAAATCTTTCAGACGATTTATGACGGCGGTCGCGCACGGCGCGCAACAGCACTGCAACAGCATCGACGGTTTCCGACAGCCTATCGACGAAATCTCGTCCTGCATTTCTTTGTTGTAATTACGTTTATTCATAATTCTACAACAATTTTAATAAGTTAAAAAAAATTTGTCAAACGTATAAACTGTTTTTTACAATAAAAATTCAATGTAATAAAATTTCGTTACAAAATTGCTTTTTTGTATAATGTAATCGTTAATTTTACTAAACAAATGTAAAAAACGATAAAAAACAAAAAGTTTCCTCGGAAAAACCGCGGAAACCTTAAAAATTCGTTACTATTTTTCTTTTTTCTTTTTGTTGCAAGCCTCGCAATCGCCGTTGCAATAAGTTTTTGAGCCGCACGACGTCTTTCCTTTTTTACGGTTTACGACGACGTACGCAATCGAAAACACAACCCACAACGAAAGCGCGACTATTAAAATTATATCAATCGTTTTCATGTCAGCAAGCCGCCGCGATCTGATAAACTATGCACGAGCAAACCCACGCAAGCGCGCACTGATAAACGACGACAACGGCGGTTTTCCATACGGAACCCAACTCTTTTCGCATCGTTGCGACGGTCGCGACGCACGGCGTATACAAAAGCACGAACGTCAAAAACGACAAAAACGCCGGGACCGAAGTGAACAACGCCGTCATTCCGCCGCTTCCCGCAAGCATCTCGATCGTGCTTACGACCGCTTCTTTTGCCGTAAATCCCGCAATGAGCGCGGAAACGATTTTACCGTCGTCCATACCAAGCGGCTTAAACACCGGCGCAAGGAAATTGCCGATATGTTCCAATAAACTCACGTTGTCCTCAACGCCGTCGGTGATGAAAATAATGCGGCTGTTGTACGCCTGCAAAAACCATACGACAAGCGTGGCAAGGAAGATGACCGTAAACGCGCGCGTCAGAAAGTCTTTCGACTTCTCCCACATAAGAAGAAGCACGCTTTTTGCGGACGGCAGACGATAATTCGGAAGTTCCATAACGAACGGTACGGGCTTTCCCTTGAAAATAAGTTTCCCGGACACAAACGCCGTCAGAATCCCCAAAACGATGCCGAATACGTACAGCCCGACGATAATCAGCGACTGCTGCCACCACTTAAACACGCCGCAATTTACGACCGCGTAATACACGACCGCCTTTGCCGAACAGCTGATGAACGGAATAAGTCCGATCGTCATTTTTCTGTCGCGCTCGGACGCAAGGGTACGGGTGCTCATAATCGCGGGGACGGAACAGCCGAATCCGACGATGATAGGCACGAAACTGCGCCCCGATAAGCCCAGTTTTCTGAGCGGTTTATCCATAATAAACGCAACGCGCGCCATATATCCGCTGTCTTCAAGGAGCGACAGGAACATGAACATAACGACTATGTACGGCAAAAGCGACACGACCGCGCCAAGCCCGCCGAACAATCCTTTGTCCAGAAAGTCGATAATTGCAGGATTCGTGCCGAATTTCGTGAGCCCTTTTACGACAACTTTGTCAAGCGCGTCGATGCCCATCTCGATGCCGAGCCCGATATATTTGCCGATAACCTGAAACGTGAGCAGGTAAATCGCCGCCATAATAAATATAAACAGCGGTATCGCGCCATATTTATTCGTCAGTACTTTGTCGATTTTTTCGCTTTTCAGGCGTTCTTTTGACTCATGCGGTTTCACGACGCATTCACGCGAGACCTTTTCGATGAAGTCGTACGTCATCGACGCCATCGCCGCGTCGCGGTCAAGCCCGGTGTCGTTTTCCATCTCGACGACGCTGTGTTCCAGAAGTTCCTTTTCGTTTTCGTCAAGGTTCAGACGTTTGTCAAAGTCGCCGCCCGTCGTGATAAGGTTCATCGCGGCAAATCTTCCCGAAATGCCCGCGCTTTTCGCGTGGTCTTCGATAAGGTGGATTGCCGAGTGCAGACATCTGTGCACGGGACTGTCGCTTTCGCAAATATCTTTTACTTTGGGTTTGATCTGTTCTTTGGCGGTTTTGATAACGACGTCGATAAGTTCGTCGACGCCCTCGTTTTTCGCGGCAGATATCGGCACGACGGGACAGCCCATCATATCCGACATTTTCTGAATATCGACGGTGCCGCCGTTTCCGCGCACTTCGTCCATCATATTCAACGCAATGACCATAGGAATATCCATTGTCATAAGTTGCGTCGTGAGATAAAGATTTCGCTCGATCGTGGTGGCGTCGACAATGTTTATTATGCCGTCGGGTTTTTCGTTCAGAATAAAGTCGCGAGTGACGATTTCTTCCGTCGTGTACGGGCGCAACGAATAAATGCCCGGAAGATCGACGATAACGCAGTCGTCGTGCTTCTTCACAACGCCCAACTTTGAATCGACCGTAACCCCCGGGAAATTGCCGACGTGCTGATTCGACCCCGTCAGTTGATTGAACAACGTGGTTTTTCCGCAATTCTGATTGCCGACAAGCGCGAATTTCATAAGGCGTTTACCTCAATCATTTTCGCGTCGTCTTTGCGGATTGTCAGCTCGTAGCCGCGCAGGCGAATCTCGATAGGATCGCCCATCGGCGCATATTTTATCACCGTAACGGCGGTTTTCGGGATAAGCCCCATGTCAAGAAGACGACCGCGCAAAACGCCTTCGCCCCCGACTTTCGTTATTACCGCGCTTTGATTAACGTGTACTTCGTCAAGCGTCATTGTACAAATATCTCCCTGAATATGAAAATAATATCACTTTCGCCTTTACGTGTCAATTTTATTTATTTCACTTCGTGTACTATATAACAAAAACCACCTTAACTTTGACGAAGTCAAAATATAACTTTGACAAAGTCAAATATCACTTCTGTTCTGCCATTGCGAGCGAAAAAAAGGTGTCCCCTTATCTTGCCCGCAGGGTAAACATCGCGCCGCAGGCACATCACGGTCTGTCCAACAGACAGCATCGCTTTTAAAACGCCCAGTTCCCTTTTTCAAAGATTTTTACGGTTTTTCCGTCGCGGGTGACCGCCTCGATTTCCAGATCTTCGCTGCCGATCATAAAGTCGACGTGAATGAGCGAGTCGTTTATGCCCTTTTCCTTGCATTCGTCAAACGAAAGATTTGCGTATCCTTCCAGACACTCGTTGAAACCTCTGCCGAGCGCGAGATGGCAGCATGCGTTTTCGTCGAACAGCGTGTTGTAAAAAGTGATGCCCGAGTTTCTGATGGGAGAGTCGTAAGGCACGAGCGCGCATTCGCCGAGATATGCCGCGCCTTCGTCCATCGAAATCATGGAGCGCAACAAATCTTCGTTCTTTTCCGCACTGACGTCAACGACTTTTCCGTCCTTGAAAGTCACACTGAAATTCTCGATAAGCTCCCCGCGATAAGACAGCGGTCTTGTTGCAACGACCTTTCCGTCGGCGTTGCCGCGCATGGGCGACGTGAACACTTCCTCGCTTGGAATATTCGGGTTGTATTCGATTCCTTCAAGCGTGTCTTCTTTGCCGCCAAGGAAGTTGCAGCCGTCGATAAGCCCCACTCTGAAATCGGTGCCGTTTGACGATTTATATTTCAGTTCTTTTATTTTCAGGGAGTTTAAGTAGTCGCAGCGTTCCTTAATGTCCTTGTTGTGCTCGTTCCACGCTTCCACAGGGTTTTCGCCGTCGGCGCGGGACGTGAACAAAATCGCCTGCCACAACTTTTCGACAGCCTTGTTTTTCGTGTCACCGGGGAACACCTTTTTTGCCCATTCGACGCCGGGCACCGCCGCTATGCACCACTGATAATGGTTGTCAAGTTGGTCGCGGTACGGCTTGAACGCCATTGCCCTTGCCTGCTGCGCTTTCGCGACTTTTTCCTGATTTACGCCTTTCAACGCGTCGGGATCGTCGGACTCTATAAATATCCGTGCGGGGCGGGTTTCGACAAAGTGTTTATACTTCTCTTCTTCCCATTTTTCGGTGCGGGAAAGCGCGTCGAGTTTGCAGTATTTATAGGTCGCTTTCGTCACGGGATTGTATTCCCATTCTACGGTGACCTTACCCGCGCCCGCCTTATAACATTCTTCCACGACCATTCTCACAAAGTCGAGTTGGTCGGGACACGCCCTCACGCGGACGTCTTGTCCTTTTTGCACGTTGACGCCCTTTCTTGCGATAAGTTTCGCATATTTTTGCAGTTGACTTTTTTTCATAAATCACCTCAGCTGTTTCTTTGTATGTAATTTTACCAAATTATCTTCTAAATGTAAATTTTTATTCGCGTACTTATTTGGCAAATTATACTTTAACATAAAAAGGCATTTCATATTTATCGCTTATAATTCAATCAAACAAGACAGACGGTATAGGAAAATATACGGTTGCATATTGCGTGGCATAAAGTGACAAACAAAAACAGCAACGAACTATTGCGATTGTTTTCCCCAAAGGACAACATCTCTCCCGTGTGAGAGAGAAAATATTAAAAAAGGATCCGACGTTAATTAACGCCAGACCCAAAGAAAGTATTAGTCCGCAAAACACCCGCATTTCTGTTTGAACAACAACCGCAAGTGTTGCACCTCTTTGGCCAAATCACCTACTACTTTTCGATTTTATCTCCTCCGCTGTAATTGCGAGAAGCAAAGTGACGTGGCAATCTATCCAAAGATGCAATGCTTATTCCACATTGCCAACTGAAATTGTTCCGTCGGTGCAATAAACTTTATATCCTCCTGACGTTATCCATTGTCCGTCTTTTTCAATGGCATACCATTCATCCATTGTTCCTTTGAAATTAATGGTTTTCAAATTGTTGCTACCTGAAAACGCATAATCGTTTATTTTTTTCACGTTAGCGGAAAGCGTGATGCTTTCCAAGTTCCAACAATTATCAAAACCATCAATCGTCTCGACCGTGTCAGAAAAAGTAATCGTTTTAATGCTTTCACAGTATCCAAACACGGAAGCATTGATTTCGGTAACGCCTTCAGGTATTACGCAATCAACAATCAATTCTCCGTTAACATAGAAGTTCCCCTCTTTGAAAAACACATATGTAGGCGTCTGTCCTGCGAATTCAACTACCTCAACTTTTACCCATTGCTCAATGCTCGGAATTTCAATTCTTTCAACATTGGTGCAATACATAAACGAAGAGTAAGACATTTTCTTTAGCGTTGACGGGAATGTGATAGATACTATTTCACTACAATAGTAAAACGCGTTTTCGGCAATCTCTTCTACACCTTCAGGAATGACTAAATTCGGATTGGGAGAGATAACTCCGATTGCGGTTTTCTTGCCGTCATAGTCAAGAATTATAACACCGCTATCTTCATCTATCTCAATAATACTTGGCTCATCCAATGAAGTGTGTACAACTTTTGCATACAAAGCAATCTTTCCACATGTTGTCGATCCAGCCTCAATTTCAGTTCCAGTAAGGTTGTAAACTTCATACAAGTTGGGACAACTACCAAAAAGGAACCCCGATGCCATTTCATCCATGTAAGGTACTTTATTTAGCGTAATTGAATACAAGTTTTCTGTGCCAAAAGCTCCATATTCTATTATCAATATGCTTTTAGGTATATTCAGCTTTGCAGGAACACTTTTATCGACAAACGCACTTTTAGAAATACTCACTACACTACCGTCGTCCGGAATGACGCTTGATGTACAACCTTTTATAAGAGCCTTTGTTTTCTTGTCTATCAAGCAGTTGCCTACACTCCTATATTTTGTATTTTCTTCGCTTACAGTTATTGATTGGATATACTCAAGTTCTTTAATCCAATTGATACTTTGCATTTTTGCGCCAATATATAAATCTTTCAAACCGGCATTATGGAAAGCATTATCAGCAATGCTTGTTACCGTATCGGGTAAATTGATTTTCAAAGATTTTCCAGGGCCCATCTTTGAAAAGGCATAACTACCGATAGTAGTGAGTTGCGACCCTTCTTCAATTACAACCTCCTCCAATCCATCAGAGCAATGAAAAGCCTCATCTTCAATCACCATAACTGATTTCGGGATAAATATACGTTTTATGTTGACGCTAAAGAATGCACGTTTCTCTATTACCTTTAGCGTAGATGGCAACTCAACCTCAAAAGCTGACGAAGGAATCATACTTTGATCCAAATGTGTCAACTTGCCATATTTTATTGACTTAATATTGCATGAGTCAAATGCATTTCCTCCGACTTCTTCTACTCGACCTTCAATGACTACATCTCCCGATGGACTAAGGGAATACAACGATTCTTGTGAAAAAACAGTAACACTAGCAGGGAAATGTACTTTTGTTACGCCAAGTTGAAGATAGAATGCACGTTTCCCGACAATCGTCAGTTGACTTCCCTCTTCAAACTCTATCTCGCCGTTTATCTTCACATGTCGCAAGCATCCGTCAATTTCGGTAATATTCATAGCAAATGCATATGGTGCAATAACCGTGACTTCTTTGGGTATGATCAAATGATCGACGCAAAGAGTTCCGCCAACTATATCCATACCATCGACATAATCCGCAAACGAAATCAACAGTTGTTTGTTCTCTTCATATTCATAGAGATACAATCCGCCTTTTGATATAATATTCTTCTCTGTTCCCTTAAACTCTTCCGTATTGTTCGAGGATATTTTATTAGCGAAAGTATCGGAAATGTTGACATCTATATCAAAGTTCGACGTGGCGTTATTTATCGTAAAATCACTTGTGAACGTTATATCACCAAAACCATTAAACACACCTGTTACTTCGCAATTAATCATTTGCGCCGAGCCAAACGGGTGGATTTTGCTTTGTTTTGTGGATGTTACAACCACATTTACATTATTGAATTTTGTATCATATATCGTTACTTTTCTGCCGAAAATACCGGGGATTACGGTAGAACTTGTATTTGTCGCTATATAGTTCAAGCCGTTTATAGAGTGCCCACGTCCATCAATAATGCATTGCGTTATTGTCTTATCCAAAGTTACGCTTTCTCCGATATTGATATCGTTGTCAAGAATGTAGTATGTGGCTACGTTCTCTTTTGATATATTTATAAAATCGTCAACTGTCCTGATGTGCTTGACTTGCTTCACGTCGCCTACAAGTGTTGTTTTATAATCGAATGTCTGAGTTATGCTCTTATCTTGGTTATAACCATACGAAATGCTTGTAATGCTATTGCATTTCGCAAATACTTTATTGTTTCCAAACATAACGAAATCATTGTTATCGTTAATCAAATTTATCCTATATCCATAAGAGTTGTCAAAAGTCAACAACAACCCTTCGCCGATATACCCATAGTTACTACTTGTCAAAGGTGTAATCTTTACTCCGTTTAACGTATCAAGAGCCTGATATGTCAAGTTTGTATCGATATTGACTGTTCTCGATTTCAAAGTATCGCCGATTCTATATACGATTCTGTCAACTACTAGCGGAACATTTCCTATTTGGTTTGCATTGATCGAGCCATTGCATGAGTATCTGTTCGTAACGTCTTGGAAGTATTGTCCATTTACGGACATACCTTCTAAAGTTGCAATACTGTCAAGCCAAAATGCAACTTTAAAATCAACTTTATTGCCAATCAAAACACATTCATCGGAAGTAAATTGGGCGTCGCTCAATTTGATCTCCCCTATATCTGTGGCTATTTCTTTTTCAACCTTGTCAGTTATACTGCCTTTGTTATCGTTCAAATCATAAACAAATTCAACATAAATGGTATAAATATTTCCCGATTTCAAATTTGCAAATGAACAGTCAGTCAAATCACTTGCCACGATAGGCTCGTCATCGCCGTGCAAAAGTTCTATTTTTGATATTGCACCAACGTTGTCCGTGTCTGTTACGTTCAATTCAAACGAAACTTGTGTTTGTGTTGACTGCACGTTTGTGATTTCAACAGTAGGAACTGCTTTTGCATATGTAACAAACTCAATTGCAATGGTTTCGTCTTGGTTTTGAAGATTTTTGTAGGTTGCTTTGAGGGTGTATTCGTTGTTGGATTTCAAGCCGTCAAGGCGCGTTGCGGTGGTCTCAACGTCCTTCACCTTTGCGCCGTTTTGCCACAGCGAGATTGCGCTCATTTGCTTGTTTGCAAAAGATTCATTCCACAAAAAGCCCCATTCGATACTCTCTTTGCCGACTTGCACGTCCTTAAACAGCACGATTGTGTCGGTATAGACTGCTTTTTTGTAAAGAGTGTTGAGTTTTGCGCCGTTGCCGCTCAGGTTGTCATAAAAAGCTACAACGCCGTATTGATAAACGGTGTTGGGTGTAAGATTGTCAAAGACGATGTTTGTCTTTTCGCCGACCTTGACGTCCTTTGTCAGCATATTCACACCGTCGTACAGCACAGCTTTTGCATATCCGCCGCTCTTTTCTATGAGTGAATACAAGTCCACAACTTGCGCGTCGAACGAGATGCTTGTCATCGTCTTTTGCTCGTTTGTCACGTTGACATAGGTTTGGTCGCTTGCTCTTACGCCTGCTTTGACCGTTCTATCACCGTCCATACGCACGTCTTTGATTTCCGTGCCGTCAACGTACTTGATTGCGTCGATTGTGTATTCCACAATTCCTCCGACATCGCCCACATTGACTTTAAGCACCAAATTTTCCATATCCGAGCCGTCCTCGAACATATAGTTGGAATATTTCTTGCCATTGAGCGTAAAAGACAATATTTCGTAACTATCGGGGTTTGAAAGCCTGATTGTAATGAAGATATCTTGGTTTTTATCTGCATAATAAATGCTTTCCGCCGCACCTACAACGTCCAAAGTGCTGTTTGCTTTGTTTTCGATGCTCGGCGCATTCGGATCTTCAAAAGGCTTGTTTTGGTCAAAATCGTCGTCGCGGTTCTCATAATCGCCTTCAACACGCCCTTGTTCGCTCTGCAAATCTGTATTGCCGACATCATCGGAAGCCGTCGTTGCAGATGCTTTTGCAAAACTACGCGAAATTGTCATGCCTTTATACACCGGGACTTGTTTTTCGCCGACTTTATCGCAAGCGGCAAAAATGCACGACAAAACGATTGCCATTACAAGAATGGCAAAAACACTACTGCTTCTTTTTTTGCTGGATTTCATTTTATCCCTCACTATACTTATTGCGGGGCATTAAAAAACAAAAATATAACAAGTTTCCCCGTCGATTCTGCCACAAACCACACATGCCAAGAAAAACCGCGAATGTGAAAAACGACCTACCGTTTATAATAGTGTTTTAATTCTAATAAATAAATTTGCAGCGACTATATAATACACACATCGTGCACAAATTGTCAACCATTTGTATAATTTTATAATTATACACAACCAAACCACGACGTGCTTTATCTATGTGTTGAATTTCGTCGACACTTCGGCGTATGATTGTCGGCATTTGTTTTCTATGCACAGCGAAATCGTAAAAAAAGCGTATGCGACAATGCACATACGTCTTGTGTTTTGTTTAACATTCCCTGTCCCTTTCGACAATTACACCTGTTCCTGAAATAAAACAAAAAAAAGAACCCGACAGTGATCGGGTTCGTTTTTTTTGTAAGTGGTGGGAAGCCCGTGACACAAGTTGAATAATCATTTAATTGTGCTTGTGCTCCGAGTTTTTCATTGCCTTTCGGCGTGGCGGTTTAGCACGGAGAAAAGCCTATATCAACGGCAAAATTATTGCTTGTTCGATATAGGCTCTTTTGTTGTAAAACGCAATAATTTACGCTGTTCGTTGACATAGGCATCTCGCAATTTGAAGTGATATATTTTTCAGTTTTCTCGGTGCTGCGCCATCTAGTTGCCGAAAGGCAAATAAAACTCGGAGCGTATTGAAAATGAAAAAACATATTGAAAATTATAACGTTTTCAAAGAACCAATCTCAGAAAACAACGTTCTTGCAATGGCAGAACAGTTGGCGATGTATGAAACACGATTCCTTATTGGCTATATGGGAAGCAGGATGCAAAAGATATATGCAGACCTATGCGTTGATGTAAGGCGTAAAAACGACATTAACCACACTTACAGCGACAGTTATGATTTAGTTCAAGAATGTGCTCTGTTCCTTTGTAATCATTATGGAAAGCGATTAAACGACGTTTTGACACACGATAAAAAGGGCAAGGCAATCACCGTCAAGATTGCGTGCATTAGAGCGATGTCAAAACTAATAACCCGCAAAACAAGCGATTATTTCCGCTCCGTGAGCCTTGATGCCTTAACGCCCGTAAGCGAGCCATCTTGCGAACTTGAAGAAGATGTCGTAAAAGATTATACCGTATATGATTCCATCGTTGAGAATCTAAATCTGACCGACAATATGCGAATTGCGCTCGAGTGTCGGCAAAACGGGTTGAGTTATCCTGAAATCGCCGCCATACTTGAAAGAGCGCAATCCACTGTGTTTGAATACTTCATCAAAATGCGACAAAGATATGTCGCGATTTATGGATAATATTATTGCTGCATTATCGTGGTGAAATGTCCCACGAGTTGTAGGTTCATGCTTTTTGCATTATCGACCGTTATAGTACAAACATGTGGTGCAATGGATTGAAATTGCTAATAAACGATATTTCGCTAATGATTGTATGCGATAATCCATATCGATTAATTATCGCAGTGTAACCCTAGAGCAAGACGATTTTTTTCGACTTGCGTATTACAATACTTTTTCCTTATGCAATCGATACACAAAAATCTGGTAATATTAACATAATATGTATACTTTGTAGAATTCCTTTTTATTATATCTTCATCATGTGAATCTATGAACACAGATTTACCACAACAACTACAAATCACGTACATTATAAAATACCTCCTATTGTTAAATATTATAGACTAAATGCGTTAATTGTTTAAATAATCACCAATCCAGTGCCGAATCGTCTCCATAATCGAAATTGATATTATCTCGCAACATTTTTTTCATCCTATGGATTTTTAATTTTGACATAGCATATTTATAATCCGCACTTTGAAAGGAAATGCCATATTCAAGTTTTCTTTTATAAGGGCTAAATGATGATTCGATGTTATATTTATAATAATCATTCGAACAACTCTTTATTATGACAGATATTTCAAGTTTGTTTGGGATATAATCGCTATGAAAGTATATAGGTGGAAGCACAATACCTTCTGAGGCTCCAATTCGAACTTCACCAAACGAACACGGCTTTTCATTAATGGTAAGAAAAGCAAAATATGCATCATTCCTATTATTTAGACATATTGTTTGGTTCTCAATGTGATATATATATTTGCCATTACTCGAATCAAAACCAAACATAGGGAAATCATATACTTTCTCTGCCTTATCACTATTTTTATTAACAACCAATATTGGCAATAATGCTCGGTTTACGATAACCTATGATTCGCAAATACTGAACCAACGGAAATTATCAAACTTATTGCGCTTAACACCAATGATATAATAGTTTCGATACGCATTATTTTCTCCGTTTATCTTATCTATCATCCCAAGGGCGGTGGGTGACCGCCCATGAGATTGTGCAATTATTTTTTATTGTAGATTATATATTTGATATCAATAACAACGATGAGTTACTTTGTGATGTCACCATCTGTGCAATGCACAATATAACTACCTGTTTCATAATCCCACCATCCGGATTTTGTTATTGCAGTCCATTGTGCTGTTGTGCCTTTAAAATTGATATTCATCAACCCGGTACAACCGGAGAATGCATAACTATCAATGCTCGTAACGCTATTGCCAAATGTCACACTCGTAAGTCTTGTACAATTGGCGAACGTCTCGCCGCTAATACTTGTTACGCTGTTGCCAATTATTACGCTTGCCAATCCAGTGCAGTCTTTGAATACTCCTGTGCCAATGTCTTTTACGCTGTCAGGAATCGTTATGCTTGTCAAACCGCTGCAACCCTTGAAAGCTTCTTCCCCGATGCTCGTCACGCTGTCAGGAATTGTAACGCTCGTCAAACCGCTGCAACCAGAGAAGGCATAACTGCCGATACTCGTAACGCTGTTTGGGATTGTAATGCTTGTCAAACCAGTGCAACCACGGAAGGCAGAACCGTCGATGCTCGTCACGCTGTTGGGAATTGTGATGCTCGTCAAACCGCTACAACCAGAGAAGACACCCCAGCCAATGCTCGTCACGCCGCCCCCGATTGTCACGCTCGTAAGGCCGCTGCAACCGGAGAAGACTTCACTGTCGATGCTCGTCACGCTGTCGGGGATAGTTATGCTCGTAAGTCCTGTGCAGCCATAGAAGGCACATTCGTCAATATTCGTCACGCCGCATCCGATTGTTAAACTAATCAATCCGCTACATCCAAGGAAGGCCATTCTGCCAATGCTCGTTAAACCATTTCCTATTGCCACGCTCGTTAAACCACTGCAATTTTGGAAGGCCGCATCACCCATGTATGTCACACTGTCTGGAATTATTACGTTTTTCAAAGCGCTGCATCCGCAGAATGCTTGAGTATGAATGCTTGTTACGCTGTCGGGAATTGTTATGCTCATCAAGTTGCTGCAATCTTTGAAAGCATTAAACCCGATACTTGTAGTGCCGTTCTCAATCACCACACTCGTGAGTTCGTTGCAATTCATGAATGCACTATCGCTGATTCTTGTCACACTACTTGGGATTATTAAATTCCCCTCGATTTTTTTTCCACCAATATATATTGTTCTTGGGGAAGACATCAATGTATCTAATCCTGAGATATTGCACCATACTGCAATATCAGATACATATATGTTTTGACATCCGCTATAATCATAAAATGCATATGATGGGATGGTTGTTACTTTGTCTCCTATGTACATGGTTGTAAGATTTGGACAATCTTCAAATATAGGCCTATTCGCTGAACCTGCGCTTGTACATGCTATAGCATTCCAGTTAACTGATTGCAGTTTGGCACATGCTTTGAATGCATAATTTCCAATGCTCGTCACACTATTAGGAATGGTTACATTTGTCAATCCGCTGCATCCGTAGAAGGTATAATCCGGAATGGATTCAACTTTGTCTCCAATGTTCACCATTGTAAGATTTGAACAATCTTCAAATATAGGCCTATTCGCTGAACCTGCGCTTGTACATGCTATAGCATTCCAATTGACAGTCGTTAAACTATTACACCTTTTGAAAGCGTAGGCTGGGATAAATTCCACATCGGGTCCTATGTTCACAGTTTTGAGAGCTGAACAATCTTTGAATGCAACAGAATCTGATGTTCCTATTCTCGTACACGCCTTGGCATTCCAATTGATAGTTTCAAGTTTTCTGCACCCATCAAAGACATAACCACCAATGCTCGTCACGCCAATGCCAATCGTAACGTTTGTCAAGCTGCTACAGCCATAGAATGCATAAAACGGGACAGATTCTACATTGTCTCCGATGTTCACAGTTGTAAGAGCAGGACAATCTTTGAACACAGAATACTTTGATGAGGTTGCACTTAAGTACGCTGTTGCATTCCAATTGATCGTAGTCAAGTTGCAATCCGTGAAGGCATAAATGTCAATGCTCGTCACATTTTTTCCAATTGTCACGCTAATTAAATCAGTGCGACCGGAGAAAACACCGCCAACGATGCTTGATACCTCTTTACCCCTATAATACGCAGGGATTACAACATCAGTCAAGTCACCTGAATAAGACATTACAGCGCCATTTTCGATAGTTAAACCCTTTGTTGCGCCATATGAAGGCGTGTAAAGTGTATAATTTTTCAAAAGGCTCGAATCAATGCTCTCTATATAATTTTTAAACTCCGGATCTGTGTACCAACCGCAGAACAATTCATTTCCCTTGGATGCATCATATAGCGGGATAATACCATCAGTCACATTATATGAAGTGACGTTCTGTTCCGAGTTTGTCCAACCATCCAGCACATAATTGATACTATATGTCAATGCACTCCATCGTGCGTACAGAATAGTTTTGTCTTTGCTGAAATAAGGTGCCGCTATTGCCTCGCCCTCAAATTGAGCATTATCATACCATCCAAGGAATGCATAACCGTCACGTTTAAGTTCCGGAAGTTTGGATAAATTATATGCGGTTTGTGAATCGACAGTCTGCTCGCAGTTTGTAACAAAAGAAAACGTACGTTCAATTCCATCGCTATTATAGATTCTGGTTGCACCTGTCAAAGAGTCGTTGTCTGAGCCAATCGAAATAGTTTTCCATTGTTCTTCAGTACCTGCATAAAACACCGTTTTTAAATCACTGCAATTGTAGAATGCATAACTGTCGATTCTCGTCACGCTGGCAGGGATTGTTACGCTCGTAAGCCCGGTGCATCCACTGAAGGCATAAGAAGGGATTGCCTTTACTCCATCGGGAATCGTAACCGATGTGGCAAGTTCATTGTTTATATACAGCTTCTTGTTGCTTGAACCATATTTCATCAAATAGTTCAACCCTGAAATATTGCACCATGCCGATATATCCGTGATATATATGTCTCGACGATTGTAGCAATCATAGAAGGCATCTCTTCCGATGCTCGTCACGCTGTCAGGGATTGTGATGCTCGTCAGCCCGGTGCATTCCCAAAAGGCTTCAGCGCCGATGCTCGTAACGCCGTCGGGAATTATTATGCTCGTCAAACGGCGGCAATTATAGAAGGCACCATAAAGAATATTCCCGCCCGTTACTGTCACGGATTTCAAAGATGACGGAATGTAATATGTATTTGATGTGGTCGAAGACGTGCTGCTTCCATAATAATACTGCTTCGTTGCAACACCGCCGGTATAACTATTGGTGCCAAAGATATATCCAAACGGATACTGATATGTATCACTGCTTGTGATGCCGGCTTTTGCACCAACAAACGGAATAGTCATTGTTTCAAGCGATGAACAACCAGAGAAGGCATACCAGCCGATGCTCGTAACACTGTCAGGAATTGTCACGCTCGTAAGCCCGCTGCAACCATAGAAGGCAGCACCGCCAATGCTTGTCATGGTATCCGGGATCGTGATGTTCGTAAGACTGCTACAATTATAGAAAGCACCATAAAGAATATTCCCGCCTGTCACAGTCACGGATTTTAATGATGACGGAATGTAATATGTTGTAGATGTCGTTGAAGATGTATTGCTTCCATAATACTCTTGATTCGTTGCAACACCGCCGGTATAACTATCTTCACCAAAGATATATCCAAACGGATATTGATACGTATCACTGCTTGTAACGCCTGCTTTTGAGCCAACAAACGGGATGGTTATAGTTTCAAGCGATGAACAACCAGAGAAGGATGAATAGTCGATTCTCGTCACGCTGTTGCCAATTGTCACGCTCGTAAGACCACTGCAATCATCGAAGGCACGATAACCAATGCTCGTCACATTGTTCGGGATTGTAACGCTCGTAAGTCTGCTGCAACCACAGAAGGTCCAATCGCCGATGCTCGTCACGCCATTGCCAATTGTTACACTTGTAAGCCCAGTGCAACCATAGAAGGCATAATAGCCGATGCTCGTCACGCTGTCAGGGATAGTTATGCTCGTCAAACCGGTGCAATAACTGAAGGCACGATAACCAATGCTCGTCACGCTGTTGCCTATTGTCACGCTCTTAAGTCCACTGCAATTATAGAAGGCACCATACAAAATATTTCCGCCCGTTACCGTAACGGATTTCAAAGATGACGGAATGTAGTATGTAGAATATGAACTGTATTCATAATACTGCGTTGTTGCAACACCACCGTCATAACTTGACGTACCGAAGATGTATCCAAACAACTGATAACTCTTGCTTGCTGTTCTGCTTTCACCCACAAACGGAATGGTCATGCTTTCAAGCGACGAACAACCCTCAAATGCACCTCCAGCGATGTTTTCAACTGTATCGGGGATATTGATAGAGCGGATATTTGTGTTGTATGCAAACGCTGAAGATGCAATTGAAACAACCGTTTGTCCGTTGATTTGTTCGGGAACTTTTACAATCGGGCTGGCGCCTGTATAGCCTGTTATCGTAACTCCGCTTGTTGAAGACGTGTAAGTAAAGTCGGAATAATAGGCGTCACCAATCCAGAACGCATAGATTGTTATGTTCTGCGCACCAACCGTGGTGTTGGTGTAAGGCATGGTCATACTCAAGTCGGAATAATATCCGCCAAGCGTGTATCCCTCTCTCGATGTCCAACTCATAGGATCAATTGGCGTATCGTACTTCAACCTGACGCTGTAATCGCTTCCGCCATTGCCCACAACTTTTATTGTATAATAATTTCTTTTGTAGTAGTAATTTACAACAAGTGAACCGTCAGGCGCTATTGTCACATTTTTAGCATAAGGCGAAGTGAATCCGACGTATTTTTTCACGGTAGGAGTTACTTTGACATCGGAAGTGCCAGTCAGATTTTCCTGCTCAAAAAGTGTGTATTCGTCGTCTTCGATGTTTTGCTGATAGTGATTGACAACGTAAGCCGTATCGGTGTTTGCAACCCATTTTGCAGTAAGTACAACGTCACTTGTCGTTGTCCAAATACCATCCGTATATTTAGTGCCGTCTGCACTATACCAGCCAAGGAACGTATAACCAACTCTTGTCGGTACAGGATTTGTGTAAGATGCGTCAACGTTTACAAGTTGCGAGGTCCCGTCAACATTACCGCCGTTTGCGTTGTATGATACGGTATAATATTCGGTAGTAATGATATATCCGTTTGAATCCTTATCCCAAGCAACAAGCGACGCACCGCTATCGTCCGTCAAGACCAACGAACCAAAATGCCATGCCACGTTGCAGTTGTCCTCTTTCGGCAAAGTGTAGTTTGAACCCTTATACACTCTTTGTGTGCCAATCTTTACACCGTTTTTATACAGTTCGAGAATAGACTCGTTTGTATCGAGAACAACAAGTTCACGCGTTTCTTCAAATACGTTACCGACTCTATCCGTTCCGGTAATTTTGTAAACAATCGTTTCATTTACGTCGAGCGAACCGCTTACAATCGTAACGTCGAACAGGACTTCCGCACCGAAACTATCGGTCATGAGATAAAGCGCATACGGACTATCACCATTCTGAATATACGGATATTCTCTTGCAAAGGACAAAGTCGGCGTATCGTAAATTTTGATACCGGCAATAAGCGCACTCTTTGTTGTATTGCCAATCGCATCCGTTGCTACGATGTAAAGGTTAATCGTATTACCGCCCGCAAGCGCATAACCTTGTGCCGCCTCGATAGAGATCGCGCAAGCTTCTCCGAATCCGTTTACGGCGGACGCGCCGAACTCTTCGCCTCTCGACGTCTTTTTTATCCTTGTCGTCGCCGAAGCATTGTAAGTAAGCGTGATATTGTCGGACGAATAGACCTTGATGTCCTGCGTTACGACAGAATACTCGTTTCCAAGCGCGTCCACGGTGGAAAGTCTGAATTTTACAACGTTACCGCCGGCAATCGTTCCGCTCTCAACAGTAACGGTTACGGAAAGATTTCCGTTGTGACTGTCTTTCGCCACGGCAGAAAGAAGATTTGCGTTTACCGCATCGGTTACCTTCATCGAAGTCTTTTCGCTGTCGAAAGAAATTGTCGGCGTACCGTAAATGCTAATTCCGTCTATTGTTCTCGTCTGAACGTTGCCGAGATGATCGGTTGCAGTAACAAGATAAGTCATTGTCTGACCTGCCATCTGTAACCCTTCCGTCAAAGTAAGCGTTACGTTTGAAAGTCGATTATTAAAGCTGTCTTTTGCGATAATACCGAGAGTATCGAGCGAAATGGTATCGTCAACTTTGAACGAAGTCTTTGAAGCATCACTTATAGTCGGCAATCCATATACCTTGATTGAATACGTTATGTAATCGGTGTTGCCCTTGCTATCAATTGCACTGCTCTTAACGATAATGGTATTTCCGCCCGCAATTGTTCCGCTTAAAATTTCAGTCAAAACTGTGAGTGGCTCGCCAAAGCTATCAACTGCCGACACGCCGAAAATCTCATTTCCGACGATATCGGAGTCTTTCATGTCGTTTTTGTCCGTATTTCGAGTAATAACCGGCGCTCCATATACTTTTACATTTGCAATTTCAACTTTTGATTCGTTACCGGTGATATCCGTTGCCGCAATGACAATGGTAACCAAATCCCCGGCTTTATAATTTGTTTCTTTCACGGAAAGTGAAACCGAGAGTGTCCCACCGAATGTGTCGGTTGCGATTGCACTCCAAAGCGTCGCATCTATGGTATCGGTAAGATTGAAATAGTCCTTTTCGGTGTTATACTCGAGCGAAGGAATTCCGTACACCTTTATGTTGCTTATGGTTTTCGTTGCATAAACGTCATAAAGTCCCGTAGCGACCAATCTGACGGTTATATTCTTTCCTGCTTCAAACGTTCCGCCTATCAAAGTAACCACGACATTGACGGGATTGCCATCGGTATCGATTGCCGTTGCGTTGTATGATTCTGCGGATGTAACAGTGCTATTTATGCTGATTTCAGTTGTTTCATCGCTTGCAAGCGACACTGTATATTCAATCCATTTTGCGTAAAGCGTAATATTTTCCGCCGGCATCGTGGTGAACCGATATTCATTTGTAAAAGAACTATCCGTAAACCAACCGACAAACGATTTTTCAACCCATGAAGGTTTGGTCGGTTCAAGAACTTCGGAGCCGTAATCTTGCGTGATAGAATCAACGTTACTTCCGCCATTCGATACGAAGGAAATCGTATATTGATTGACGTTCCATTTGGCATAAAGCGTCGTGTTTTCGGCTTTATCCCATACTCTTACAGAATGTCCATCTGCATCGGTGTATTGCGTACCGGTTCCGTCGATTCCGTCATACCAACCGGCAAACGAATATCCCGTGCGCGAAATATCGGTAGAAAGCGTGAACGAAGAACCGAAGGTAACATCCGCCGCGATTCCTATCGTCGTACTGCCAACCGTTTTTCCGCCGGCAGAAGGCGTAGCCGAACCGACGAGATACAAACACCCGGTTCCGTTACTGGAAGAATAGCAACCAAAGCCAACATAATATAAAGCTCCCGCTTTCACATTATATTTTATTTCAGAATCACTGTTCCCTCGATTATTGCTATCATCATTTGATGCCAATTCTGACTTGCTTGCATTGTAAAGATAGATTTTGGGATCGCCGCTTGTGTGCGTCGTATAAAGTGTAATCGTTTGATCAACAAGCGAGACAAAAGCGTAATACTTTATGCTTTGACCGTATGATATACTGCCCGTACTTCCGTTCATGCTCAAAATTCCTGTAAAGCTGTTCGGTTGCACCCATTTTGCATAAAGTGTAACATCTGACGTAACTTCTGAAGCAAAGTTATAAGGATTGCCCGAGCAGGAAGATGTAGTATACCAACCGCCAAAAATATATCCACTTCGCGTCGGGATATTAGGATAAATCAGACCAACGGAATTATTTACCGTCTGTGCCGATGGCGCAGTTCCGAGCGCTCCGTTTAGATTAAACGAAACGGTAAATGTCTTTCCTACCGTTGTAGTGGTTCCGTCAAGCGAAACTCTATATGTGTTCGCTATCCATTGCGCATACAAAACAACCGTTCCGTTATGCTCAGTCGTCAGGTTGTTGACTGATTCGCAATTGCTATAATTTGTTCCTCTGCCGTCGGCTTCGGTATTCCAACCCTTGAATGTATATCCCGTACGCACAAACAAATTTCCATTCAAGTTTTGGGGTGTTCCATACACAAACGATTGATTCTCCATCGTTTCCGATGTGTTGCCGTTTCCGTCAAAAATGACAGAATAGTTCACTCCGATCCATTGTGCATAAAGCGTCGTATTCTCAACTTTATCCCACGCTTTTGCACTTGTTAAATCCGCATTGTAATATTTTATGCCATCGTTTGAGGCATCGAAATAGCCTGTGAAAATATATCCAGTTCTCGTCGGAATATCGGTTATAGTCGGCATATCGGAATCATATGTCGAAATAACGTCATCGTTGTTTCCATTGCCACCGTTATAGTCGAATGAAACGGTATAAGTCCTTGCTTCCCAATAAGCATAAAGCGTCGCGGCACTCGATTTGTTCCATTTAGATACACTGGTCATATCCTCGGAATAGTATTGAGTACCCGCACCGTTTCTCTCGTCAAAATAACCTTTGAATATATAACCTACTCTGCTAGGTGCCGATGCGGACGGCATATTTTCGTTAAACACCGCGGCTACGCTCGACGTCCCTTCGATACCGTTTTCTTTATCGAAAGTGACCGTAAAAGTTTTGCCTTCCCAACGAGCATACAACGTCGCATCTTTAGTCTTATCCCACACTCTTACGCTGTTCATTTCCGAGTCATAGTATTGAACACCGTCTGCATCGAAATATCCGGCAAAACCATACCCGTCATATCTAGGAGCAGTTGCGGCCGGCATATCCGAATCATAAAAAGCATTCACTGATTCCGTTCCGCTTTCACCACCCGTTTTATCGAACAAAACCGCATACGAATTCGCCTTCCACTGTGCGTAGAAGGTTATCGTTGCTCCGTTTTCAATCGTAAGGTTGTTTACGGTTTCGGAATCTGCGTAACTCGTTCC
>UMAM01050032.1_pt1 | contig 39794 bp, 27 predicted proteins | sample 1963711 | NCBI WGS metagenome assembly UMAM01 (sample SAMEA4835916, study PRJEB28245) | human gut metagenome | biome: gut microbiome; material: fecal sample | place: Denmark | collected 2008
CGACACTTTGGAGGAAGTCCACGAACCCTATCTTATTCAGGAGGGATTCATTCGCAGAACACCCCAGGGAAGGGTCATGACAGACAAGGCGTGGCAGGCGATAGGCCTCGTTGGAGGCGACAGCCAAGGGAAGTTGTTTTGATGCCTTTGACGCCTGAGATTGATTTTATAGTCGTGGGGCAGGGCATAGCGGGCTCGTGCCTCGCCTACGAGCTTTTGGAACGTGGCGCGCGCACAATAGTGTACGACGACGGCTGGAAGTCGGCAGCATGCACTGTCGCGGCAGGCGTTATAAACCCGATAACGGGCAAAAGGCTCGTAAAAAGCTGGCGAAGCGCGGTGGCGCACCCGTACGCGCGGGATTTTTATCAGGCGCTCGAAAGGCGGCTTGGCGGCGTATTTTTTCACGACAGAAAAATTCTCCAACTGTGTAAGTCGGCGGAAGAGGCAGAACTATGGCGAACGCGCGCCCTCGACGCCGAATATGCCGCGTTTATGTCGGAGCCTCCGAAAGGGGAATCGTTCGGAAACTTGGACGACTCTTTCGGGGCGCATTTTATAGGCCGCTCCGCGTGGGTAGAGCCTCCCGCCGCAATGGCTGCATTCCGAAAATATTTTGCGGAGCGCGGGGTTTTGCGGGCAGAATCGTTCGACTTCTCAAAACTCGACGCCCGCGGGCATATTTACGGCGGGATAAAATACAAAAAAATAATTTTCTGCGAGGGTTGGAAGGCCGTCAAAAATCCGTATTTTTCCTGGCTTCCGTACCGTCCCGCCAAGGGTGAAATACTGACGCTTAAATCCGGAGAGTCAATTCCGGAGCATATTGTACACAGGGGCGGCTGGATAATGAAAAATGGTGCCGACACATTTAGGCTTGGTTCGACGTGGGACAGGGAAAATCTCGACTGCAATCCGACTCCGACGGCGCGGGCGGAGCTTTTAAAAATCTTGGCGAATATGTTTAAGACAGATATAGAGGTTGAAGTTGTAGATTGCAGGGCGGGGGTGAGGCCGTGCACTGCTACTACCAGGCCGCATTTGGGCGTCCACCCTTCGGAGCCTGACATACTGTCGTTTAACGGATTCGGGTCAAAGGGCTTTGCGCTGTGCCCGTACTTTTCTAAGAACTTTGCGGATTGGATTTACGGAAAATCTGCCCTAGATTCCGAGGCGGATTTGTCGCGCCATATAAGAAAATTCTGGAAGCCCTAAAACATATCAAAGGCGCGCAATATTTTTTATTCCCTATTGCATGTTTTAACGGGATAAAAAAGTAAAATGTGCCGCCGCCAAGCCGGTGTTTTTTTGCCTTTGTACGAGGCGCATTTATTCCGCCGCATACAGCAATATGTTTTGCAGCCTCCTTTTGTAATATCACATATTTTCCATTTCTTGGTAAGCTTCAAGCAATGCTCATTGTACACCGCGCTATGAAGGCGGTTCGTTTCCAGTGTTTCCGTATCGCCGCATAGTGCAAAGAACGTTTTTCATTCCTAAGCTCGAGACAAAAAATGTTGTTCTTTTAACCGCGATATGGGAAGCGTTTTATATTCCGCGCGATGCAAGCAATGCAGTTTATCCGCGTATATGAGCATACTGAAAAAACATTATTTATCCGCAGTGCGCTACGCAGTTTTATGCGCATAAAAAAACCGCGACCGCCGCGGGGCGATTGCGGTTTTTTGTTTTAGATTATTGCTATTTCAGATGGTAAAGCATTTGACGGTCTCTGCCGTACTTGTCTTTCCATGAAATTTTATACGTCCCCCTAAACCCGCGGAAAGATATTTTACCGTCGGAGTCGGGCTTTACTGTGAGGTTTGTTTTCCACTCCTTATTGATGAGGTTGTCGAGAACATGGTAAACGGGCTTCGGCTGCATATCGCGCGTAAAAATACCCGAATGGGAGGGCTCGTTTTTCATACCGCAATCGTCGACGGTGTTCCACCATGTAATGCCCATTACATTTGGATAGCTAAACCACAGCCTGTACTGGTTTTCGGCGTACAAGGCTTGGCGCGCGCGCGATTTGGGGGAGTCGTCGTTGCCGGTGATTGTCACTTCGCTAATATGTATTTTATGCCCCGATTTTGCGGTGTCGTTGAGCCTTTTAAGAAGTGCCTCAGGGCTGATAAACGACTCGCCCGCCATAATCTTTTTGGGCTCACGATAGTTAAATACATGCTCCTGCACGCCGGCGATGTCGATTCTTGCGCCGCGCTTTTCGAGCTCCGCAATTTGTTCGGCGTACTTTTCCGCGCAAATGTAATCGTTTATATTGAGCGCGACATCTGTCGGAAGGTACTTTTGGGCGGCGTTAAAGGCGTGGAATGCGTAGTCGCCCTGCAATAGCCCTATGTGGCTTCTCGTGACCCGCGTTCCGGGAATTAGAACGCCTGCGATATAGTCCTTTTGGGACTCGTTTACGACGTCCCAGCTTTGTATTCTATTTCCGTACCTTTGCGCGATTTGTTTAAAGCGCCGCTCAGTAATCTCCCGTATCGTCTCCCCGACTGAGCCGAACATTTCTTCCGCCTGCTCTTGGGTGAGCTTCTGGAACGGATATACCCCGGGCTTTTTATCGCGGTTGACTTTTCTATAAAGCGCGAGTTTTTCCTTTGGGATTTCTTCAAGATATATCCACCACGCGAAAAACCCTGTCCATACGAGCGGATGCCCGTGGGCTCTTATGCCTTTTTTGTTGCAAAATTCTACTATCGGGTCGGTCGCCGGGCGGCGCCAATGGCGCTGGTCTTTCGGATTTTTGCAGTTGTTCCAAAATTCCTCGGTATCGCGGTATTCCTCGACAAATCGGGGTCTGCCGGGCTGCGTCTCAAAATCGCTCCAATAGAATGGCACTGTGGCGGAGTTGAAAAGCTCGCCGTATGCCCTCTTGTATCTTTCGTTGTATTCGTGCGCGCCAAGCTGGTTGAAGTTGAAAATGTGCGCGCCGAATATGAAGTCGTGCTTGAGCTGTTCGACTTTCACGTCGCCGCCCGGAGCCGCCTCGCCGAGGTTTACGACGGCGTCTGCCTTGCGGTTCTTTTCGATGTCGGCGTCTATCTTTTTGCGCACTTCGGGAGTCCATTTTTCCCAGTATTGCGGGGTGACGATTTTTTCAGTGTCTTCGCTCTGACATCTCGGAACTTTTATGGAGTCCGAGGCTTCGCAAACGGCGCCCATATTTAGCGCGGTTGCGGCGATAGATGCGAGTAAAATGGTTTTGCTAATATTTTTCATTCGCGGAGTTTTTGTTTGCATTGCCTATAAAAAAAGGCAGCGCAACTTTTTAAGCGCGCCGCCTTAAGATAGCAGATTATTTCAAGTGGTAGAGCATTTGGCGGTCTCTGCCGTACTTGTCTTTCCACGAGATTTTGTACGTACCCTTAAACCCGCGGAAGGAGATTTTCCCGCTGTCGTCTGGCTTTACAGTGAGCTTCGTCTTCCACTCGTTGTTGATTAGGTTGTTTAAGGCGTAGTATGCAGATTTCGGCTGCATGTCGCGCGTGAAAATGCCGGAGTACGACGGTTCGCCGGGCGCGCCGCAGTCGTCGACTACATTCCACCATGTAATACCCATCGCGTTCGGGTGGCTGAACCATGCGCGGTAGAGGTTCTGGGCGATGACCGCCTGAATGTCCCAGTCGCGCTTGGTAGTTCCGGGGGCGGTAATGGTAATTTCGCTCATGTGTATCGGAAGCCCTGTCTTCGCTACTCTGTTCATGCTGCCCAATACGTGGTCGGGGGTCTGCACTTTTTTACCGGCCGCGATATTTGCGGATTCTTTCGGGTTGAAGAGGTGCATTTGCATTCCGGCGATGTCGATTCTTGCGCCGCGCTTTTGCATGTCTTTAATTTGCGCGACGTAGTGGTCGTCCGTCTTATAGTCGTTGATATTGAAAGCAGTGTTTGTCGGGAGGTGTTTCTGGGCGATATTGAACGCGTGGAATGCGTAGTCGCCGGGCATTATCCCGTAAGTGCTGCGGGTCACTTTTGAGCCGGGCACCAGCAAACCGAGGGAATAGTCGGTTGCAGATTCGTTTACGACGTCAAAGCTGTGTATCTTGCCTGCGTATCTTTCGGCTATTTCGGCGACGCGCTTTTCGTAGAGTTTGCCTATTTTTTCGCCGATATTTCCGAGAAGCTTATCGGCTTCCGCTTGCGGCAGTTTTCTAAGGGCTTTATTTTCTTCGCCGTACATTCCGAGATTGGGGAATTTCTTCTTTTCCTCTTTCGAGAGGTATTGGCGTATCCAATCCGGATAGTGCCATCTTTGGTTGCCCCAAACTAGCGGATGGCCGTGGATTCTTATGCCGCGGCTGTTGCAGTACTCGATTACCGGATCCGGCGCGGGCCTGCGCCAGTGCGGCTGCTCTTTGGGGTTTTTGCAGTTGTTCCAATATTCTTCGGTATCCCAGTATTCCTCGACAAAACGGGGGCGGTTGGGTTCCATTTCAAGCTTTTTCCAGTAAAGGGCGACTGTCGCCGAGTTGAAAAGCTCTCCGTACAAGTCGCGGTATTTCTTATTGCGTTCGTATGAGCCGAGCTGGTTGAAATTAAAAATGTGCGCGCCGAATATGAAGTCGTGCTTGAGCTGCTCGACTTTCACGTCGCCGCCCGGGGCCGCTTCGCCGAGATTTACGACGGCGTCGGCCTTGCGGTTTTTTTCGATTTCCGCGTCTATTTTTTTCTGTACTTCAGGGTTCCATATTGCCCAGTATTCCTTGCTCATCAGCTTGTCGGTGTCTTCCGCTTCCGATCTAGGGAATTTTTGTGTTCCCGCGAGAGCCGCCGATGCAGCCGCAAACGCCACTACGGCAAAAGATGTCTTTTTTAGTAATTTCATATGTATTTTAGTTTTTGTTAAAATAAATGTGTTAACATGTTCTTTTTCTCCTAAAAACGGGGGCAAGTCAAAAGTATAGTTCTTAAAATATGGTTAACTGTAAACCTAGCCGCGTACCCTTGCGGATAAGCTTTTATAGCCGAATTTCTTTCCGCCACCCATGCCAAAATGCGCAATGCCATTGCGGTATTTTGAACGCTCGCGCAACGAATGAAAAAAATCGGCGCGCCAAGAAAAATGCCGCAGTAAAAAATTTGCAGTCTTCAGAAAGTATGAATGGGCTTAGCGGATTAGCAGAAAAACGCAAGATTGCCGCCTCGGAAAAATCCCGAGCGCCGTGAAAATTCCGCGCGCGGGGCAAATTTGCGCTTACCATAGTCCGCAGGGCGCAAGCGAATTTTGCGCAAAAAAAACGCCGCGGGGAAAATCCGCGGCGCGCATAAAAATTGGCAATATAAGTCGGCTATTTGCCAAATCTTAGCCTGTACATTTTGCGCGACATCTCGTTCATGGCGGCAGCCATGTCGTATTTTGGAGTGTCGCAAATATCGACAAACCCGAGAGCGCCGTTTTCCCCGTCGAATCTGCCAGTCGTGTATTGGTCGGCGTATTGGAACCAGTGGGCGCCGATTATCATCGGGGATTTTATTGCGTCTTTTAAATAGCTCTTCATAGACTTCGTGCGCTCTTTGCTCGAACTTTTCGGGCATAGGCTCGCCCAGAAATTGCCGCGGTCGCCCGCGCCGAAATGGAATTCGCCTATCATGACGGGCTTGTCCTCTATGCCTTCGTAGAGCCTTGTTTTTAGGACATTGGGGGTGTCATTGTATATGTTGTAGGTCACGACATCGCACTTCTCAAAGGCCGCGGTTATGACAATCTTATTGAGCCAGCTGAACCCGAATCGGCAGCCGAGATACAGGGCGTCGGGGTTTACGGATTTTACGGCGTCGCGGCAGGCGGTGAAGTAGGCGTCGGTTATGATTTTTTCTATCGCCTTGAAGTCTTCCTGGGCGGCGTCGCAGGTGGTGTCGAAATCCTTGCGGGCGAGGAAGTCTTCCCAGTCTTTGTAGTCGGCTTTCCACGCGCTATTTAGGGCTGATATGTCCGAGTATTTCTTTTTAAGGATATCGCGGAAGACTATCTTGCTTGGCTGGTCGGCGGGGCAGCTCAGCAGGGCGCGGCCTATTAGCCCTTCTTTGCCCTGCCACGGAAGTTCATTGTCGATAAACGCACCTATGCAGTAGGGAGAGTTTATCAGATCCGCTTTTTGGGCGGCATTTGCCTTTGTATTTTTTGCAAAGTCCGGGTGTAGGTAGTCGGGGAACTTTGTCCAAAACAGGTCGAGTTTCAGGTTTTTGTTTTCGGGCGCCAAGTATACAGGGCGGGCGCTGCCCAACGTTACGCAGTACGGGATATTTGCATTCTGAATTTGACGCTCGTTGCTCCATGCCCCAGTTGAATTAAATCCCCACGAGCGGAGGCGGTTCTCGACTAGCGCGACTTGCTCTTCTTCAGACATGTTCCCATATTTTTTGTCGAAATTGCGCCTGTTGAAATCCATCGTTTGCTGAGGCTTGCTGTATTCGCCTTTTTTTGTGTCGTAAAGGCGCGCCCCGCCTGAAACATATTTGGGGTCAATCTTTTCAAAATAGTGTTCCCGGTCTGTAATCGCAGTAGAACCGCTCGGCCCCTTCGCGTTCACGCAGTCGATTCCCAACGACCAGAACGGGTAGCCGTCGGGGTCGCGGAAAGTCCATTTGCCGTCTATTTTGTCCAGCCTGAACCTGCCGGTGCCTTCCGCTTTTAGGGAGTCGTCCTTAAAGCCGCCGTATTGGCTGCGGTGCGGAATCTTGGCGAGCTTTGCGTTAAATTGTTTTTCCTTTTCTTTCTGGGTCTGAAAGTCGGCGTCGCTATGGATTTTATCTTCCCAGTCGCGGTGTTTGAATTGCCCGTATTCGTCTATGAACGGGAAAAATTCCTCGCGGCTCATTGAAAAGATGGGATCGTCGGGCTTTGCGAACACGGGATTGTTTGGCAGAAATTTCATTCCCGTAAAAAATTCTTTCGGGTCGTCCAGCCACGACGTCGGAACCGAGACAATTTCTATGTCGTCTATCGCAATTTCAGCCCCTTTTGCGGAGGTTATCTCCACGCGGCCCTTTTTGCCGGCGGGAATGTTTGCGCGCATAAATACCTGTCCGCGCGTTCCCTTTTTGCCGGAAAACACCATTTCCGCGCATCTTTTCCCGTCGGCCCAGACAATGGCGTAATTTGTATTGCCGCCAAGTATGACGTACGAAAATTTTACGGTCACTGTTTGCCCGCCGTCTATCCCCGATACTGGAAATCTTGCCGCCAGAGGCCAGTCGCCCATCTTTTTGCCGATTGTGCTTATCCTAAGCGATTTTCCGGAGCCGGCCACGGCGGCGGAAGACGAGTCCAGCTTGAAATCGCCAAATGCGTTGACCGTCGCAATGTCGTCGGACGAATCGAAGTTTTCGGAAAATATTTTTTCTTGGGCATACGCGCCAGCCGCCGAAAATATTGCCCCCACCAATAAACTGTAAAAACCTTTCATAAATTACGACGCTTATCGGACCTTTGCCGGCAAGTCAAACGTAAACGGACACTTCTCAAAAAATAGGGGAGAACTTCCGAATCACACGGAGGTTTTTCTTGAAATGAAGAGCGCCGCCGCGCAAAGCATAAGACACGCCGAAACGCATGTTGCGTTGGAAATCCCCGCGAGGACCCCGCATAGAGCCAATCCCCCGCCCATGGTAAGCCCCCATAGCGAAGAGAGAACGCTCAAAACCCACCCTCTCTTTCCGTCGGGCGCGTTTTCTGAGAATATTGCAAGCGTTGTGAAATAGGTTATGCCGAACCCAGTGGCCTGCAGTATGGTTATCGACCAAAGCGCGAAATAGTTGTCAAAAACCAGCGGCACTGCTATTGTAATAACACTCGCCGATAATCCTATTACAAGCGCATTTTTTAGGGAAGTCCGTTTAAGGAGCATCGGCCCAAAAAATGCGAAAACCGCGCCGGAGAAAATCCCCTCAGCAGAAAGGAACGCCGCGATTTCCCTCGGGGAGAATCCGCCGGAGGACTCCAATACAAGCGGGACGGCCGCGAAAAACGCGCCCGCGCCGACTTGGTTTAGGCAGAATATCGCAATAAGCCTTCTGGATTTCCCGGAGTCCATAAGTTTGCGGAGGTCGCGCAAGCCGCCGAGCCAGTCTATCTGCGATAATTTGAGGCCTTTCGCGGCGGCGGGGTCCTTCATCGAAAAACACAGCATTGCTGCCGACACCGCGAACAGTGCCGCCATTATGAAGAACGGCAGGCTCCATGTAAGCGCCGACGCCTTTTCGTCTATAAACATCGCGGCGAACGCAGGTCCGAGCATAAGCCCGAGGCTCATCGCAAGGAGAGTTGCGCCGAGATAAAAATTCTTCTGGTCTTTGCCGGAGCATTTTTCGATTAGTGCTGCCTGTATCGTTCCGTCAACCCCCGCCGTGACGCCAACCGCAATTCTTCCGATAGCCAATATCCAAACGCTGAGTATTTCCATCGCAACCCCTTGAGCGGCGCACCCGAGCATTGCTCCGATAAGGGTTGCAAGCAACACGCGCTTTCTGCCTATCGAGTCCGACAGCGCGCCTATAATGGGCGCGCAAAAAAACAGGGCAATCGGATAAACCGAAAGCACTATGCCGTAAATGAGCTTTCTCGCGGCGGGCGAGAATCCCGGAAGCATATCGTGGCTTTCGGATACGGCATCTATGAGGGTTGGTATGAGAATCGGTATGACCATGCTCTCGCATATCAGGTGAAATGCGAGAATCCCGAGCAGTGGAATTGAAAATAAAAATGGAACGCGTTTTGCCATATAATAAAAAAACGCGCGGATATGCGCGCCTTATGCTTATACATTTTATGCGGAAGTAAGTATAGACATGCGCCTGACGGTTTTTTCAACAAAAATTTGCGAATGCGCAAATGCGGCAGGCGCTGTTGTACGCGCCAAAATGCAGGCGCGATTGAATTATTCTTCTTCGTCTTCCTCTGGTACGAACAATTCCGCCTCTTCCGTATATTTTTGCCCGTTTACATTGACGGTTGCCTTTATGCTTTCCGGAGCTATGCCTTTTTCAGCCCAATTTCTGGCAATTCCAAGCATATCCACTCCTGAAATATTTCCGTGCCAGCCGCCCGGTAGCAGAAATACGCGCGCGAAATCGCGGGTTTTTTCAAAAGAGCCCGTGTTTTTGCATAGGGCACTGTACCAGTCGCAAATGTAGCTTGCCGGGACAATCGTGTCTATCTTTCCCTGCAAAACCAGCAATTTTCCGCCGCGCGCCCTGAATTTTCCGAGATTGGGCGCAACATCGGCAGTGGGCGAAAAACGTTTTTTAAATTCGACGGCATATCTGTGAAGGTCTATGCCCGACGGGTCGATTTTATTTTTCTTAAAAAACCATTGAACCATCCAATCGCCGAACCCCCATTTCAGACTTTTGCCGTTGTCGGCAATCTCGCACGACGGCGGCAGTCCGAAAGCCACAAAAGCTCCCGTTTGCGGGTCGAGAAACGGAGAGTGGATTTTTGTCAGCACATCAATTTGGTCTTTTGTCAGAAAGTCGAGTTTTTCGTAGTCGACCTTCGCCTTTTCCGGATATTTTAAGTACGGCTTGGAATCTTTGGGCTCCCACGGATTGTTTTTATTTTGTGCGACGATTTCTTTTGAGATTCTTGCTATCTGGTCGTCAGAAAAACGCTTGCCGGGGTGTAGGAGCGCCCTCTCGTACACAAAGCGGGTGTGGAGAGCAGTCCTGTCGGATACCGGATATAAAAGCGCGACGGCGTCGTATTCGGAAGGGTGGCGCGCGGCCATAGACAGGCCTTCCTGCCCGCCGGTCGAACCCCCTAGGTAATAGGAGCGTTTAGGCGGGTTTGCGTAGTAGGCTTCGGCGATTTTTTTGCCTGCGCTGGTCATCATATAAACGGCGTCGTGGCCGAAGTCGGCGAGGACGACATCGAGGTTGTCCGGATCTTTCCACCAGTTGTCGGTGCCGAGGTCGCAGTGTGCGGACGCGTATCCGGCATTTGCCCCTATTATGGGCATTTTCATTGAGAGATTTTGTCCCATTCCGCCGTTTCCGTTCCCGAGAAATACGCCATTCCACTTGTCTTTGGGAGGGAGTGCGACTGCAATCTTGACCTTAGACGGCGGCAAGGCCTCTGCTTTGACGATTATCATGTCGGTTGCGGCTTTTGCCCCGTCGATCTTGTTTCCCGCCTCGATTTTTTCAACGCCCGTTATGCGCACGCAGTCAAGGCTCAGGTTTTTAAAATATTCTACGCCTTCCGAAGCTGCGAGGCAGGCGGTTGCAAATATAAATGGCGACAATATAAATATAAAATTTTGCATAACTTAAAAAAATGTTTTTTCTACTAATTTTTCAACAAAAAACCCTTTTGAAATAATATTGTCGTTTGTGTTTTTTTCAATTATTTAAGGCGCTACTATTTATCTTGGCATTAAAAATATAAATAAAATTTTATCCCACAATTTATGCTTGATTTTTTAAAAAGTGGATACTAATAAAAACTATATGAAATTTATCCATATATTTTGTCTAATTGCAATTTTGGCTGAAATGACAGTTTTAAGAGGTGAAGATGCAAGCTTGAGCTTTACGCCGACTGATGTTTCGCAAATCGGGCAAGATCTTTCAAATCCCGATACCTATGGGCTGGCGAATCCCATAACGGATAGCACAAATATAACGGTGGATTATACTATTCCTTCCGTAACGTCGAGCAATAATCCATATAATATAAGTGTGATAACAAAATTTGCCGAAGATTTAACGGCAAATAATTTTACGTTTAACATTAATTTTGGAAACAATCTGTGGGACGTTTACGTTCTGAACGTTTTGGAGAATAAGAGCGTATCGTTAAATTCTGTAAGCTATAATATAATAGATTCCGCAACGTCTCACCCTATAAACAAAATAACAGTAAACAAAGGCGGACTATTTGAAGTAAAAGGCGACTTGGTCGTAAGCGACAGGCGAACAACGAGAAGTTGGTACCAGACGAGGCTAAATTTTTGGAATTCCGGGAATGTAAATATAAAGGGAAATCTTACTATAAGCGCCGAAATGGCAACAAAATATGACAATCCTCTAAACGGGGTTAAGCTCGAACTTTCGGAAATAAATTCTTTTACTGTGGGCGGGGTTGTGACGCTTCAATCGATATGGAACGATAAAAAATGGATAAGGCTCAACGGCAATACCCGCAATGTTTTTGAGCGAAGCTTTGGGGGATTGAGCGTGGCTTCGGGTGGCATAATTGAGCTTGAAGGACAAAATAATGTCACCGCGACTACCCTTACTTTTACAAATTCGGGGCGCAATGAATTCAATGGTTCGTTGGCAACCCGCATAGAAGTCGAGCGGACAGACGGAAAAATATCCTCATGGGGAAATGTCGTCGACAATAAGCTGAATATAACAATGGATGCGACCGATCCCCAAAACGGCTATCAAGTGTTGCGGTTTTCAAAAATAGACAATTACGAGAACGAGAATTGGATAAATTACGCATTCACAAGCGGCGCAAATTCTCTAAATGAAATAGTAGTGAAAAACGGCAGGCTCGACATTGCCATGTACGATGGAATGAAAGCTTCAAGCCTGTCGATGGAAGGAGGTGTTTTTAGCGCCGCCGGTGATAACTATAACCCTGAAATGGGGAAGGTTGTTTTTGACAAAATTGTATTTTCGGGCGGAACTATCTATTTTGACATATTTGAAAATGAAAATGACTCCTTGCAAATAAATGGTTCAATTGAAAAGGCTTCCGACTCTTCAAAATTAACTCTTGAAATGGGTGTAAATGAATACGATCTGCGCGAGTGGCTTGGGGTAGCCGGCAAGGATTCAAAGTTGGTAGAGCTGATAACTTTTTCAAGCGAAGGCAGCAATGTCACTAAAGAAGATTTTTCGCTAAAACTGCTCGACGGCGTCTCGGGGGAAATTGTCATGGATGAAGCAGGCGGAATGATTTCTTTGAGCGTAAATCTCGGGCTTGTTCCGGAGCCCGAGTCGGTTGCATGCGTGTTGGCGGCGCTTGCGATTGTTGCAGCTTGCTTCCGAAAGCGTGCATAGAAACAAGGCGTAGAGGCAGATATTTTCTTGCTTAATATAAAGAATTTACGCGGGCTGCGCAGATTAAATAAGATACATAAAAAGACCATTCGCGCCCACGCTCGAAAAATCGCACGCACGCTTTGTCTACAATCCCGCATACTCTATTGCATATATCCGCATGCCCCATTTCGATGTTGGTGGTAGTTTAGGAATTTTCTTATTTCCGCCCCAGAGAATAATATCTCTCCCACTCTTTTTCCGTTCATATCAACACGCATTTTTCGCTTCCCCAGCCGATTCAAAAGAAAGGCCTTATGATTAAAACATATCAACCTGCGCACGTCCAGTCTGCCGATTAGTATATGTAAAAGACATTGGCGTTTCATTCCAATCCTGTTTCACCAATTTTATGGGAAAATACAAAAATGTCTTTGCGGGACTATGTATACCGAAGGGAATATTGCCGAGCAGATCTCACAGTGTTTTTAGAATAGATAAAATATTAGAATTTGTTTTGAATTAAATAATATTAACGTTAAAAAAAAGCTTGATTTCTGTATTGAAAAAATAAAATGTAATGAAAATCGAATAGGTATGAATATGCCTGCTTGATTTAAAAAACTAAAACAAACTACAAATAAGATATGAAAAAAGCAATTATTAGCTTACTCGTAGCGGGCGCGGTCATCGCCGCGAACGCGCAAGACAAAGCGCTTCTCGAAACTCTCGTGAAGAAGGGAATGCTCACTCAGCAGGAAGCTGCCCAAATCGCTAAGGACTCCGTTGCGGTAACTCCCGCGACAAAGTCGACGAAATCCATAAAGATTTTCGGCGGCGGTCAGGGTTGGTATAGCTGGGGGAAAAACAGCGTAAAGGCCGGAACTGGCTCTTTTGACCAGCAGAGCGGATTTACTCTCCGCTACGTAAAACTCGGCATCGAAGCCGACGTTGGCGGCGGCTGGAGCGCGGAAGTAGTCACCGACTTCGGTACAGAAGGCGCTTCCAAGAATTATCTCGACAAGGTCGTAGCCTCCAAGAAGATCGACCTCGACTATCTGAACGGAACCCTCCAGCTCGGTCTCCGCAAGGTAAATATGGGCTACGAACAGAATATGGACGACTTCGGTCAATACGCCGTAGAACGTTCTGTCGCAACCTATTTCTTCACACGCTATGAAGGCAAGAACTTCGGTTCGCGCACAGTCGGCGTATTCTGGGACGGCAACATCACTCAGGTTGACGGCCTCTACTACGGCGCAGCTGTGACCTCCGGAGTTTCCGAAGGCGGCGTTGAAAACTTCATAACCGACGCTCAAAACAGCTCAGCTCTCAGCTTCTGGGTAAATGCTGGCTACAAGAATGTTGCCGACATCAAGGGCGAAACGCTCTCCTATGACTTGGGCATCAACTTCGGCTATGCTCCCCAAGGCTCAACATCCCTTGCATACACCCAAAAGGGCAGCGTATGGGGCATCAACCCCTATGCGACAATCAACTGGCGCGGACTCACCCTCATCGGTGAATTCTTCCTCCAGCAGGTTGAAGACTACACTCCCGGCCGCGACGGCGTAGGCCGCACCCCCATGGGCGCGAACTTCACCGCGGCGTACAAAATGGACATCGGCGAATGGGGCGCTATCGAGCCCGTATTCCGCGCGTCCTATGTCACGACCAACGGCATGGGCTTGAAATCCGCCTACACCGGCGACGATCTCGGCAACATAAACCAGGCGATGACCTTCTACGGCGGCGTAAACTGGTATGCAACTACCGCGGTTAAGACCTCTCTCGGCTACGAGTTTGGCTACTACGACCAAGGCGATGCGGTTGTCGAACGCGTTTACGGCAACACTGTCTGGGCGCAAGTTCAGGTCTTGTTCTAATCTAATTTGCAAGACAGGCGTTTAACGCTAAAAAAGGGGCAAACTTATGTTTGCCTCTTTTTGCTTTGCGGCTTATGGGAGGTTGGTCCCATATTGGGGGATTGGCCTTGCATAATTTTTTTCGCTTATTTATTCGCTCAAAATAAAACTGTCAGGCTTGTTAATTTTTTAAATTCACAGTTCCTATGTTAGGCATCGGCAATGAAATAATTTGTCGGCGATAGCATTGTGTATTTCCACCAAAAAACTCATAAATTTTACAAGTTTTAATGCCGATTTGCGGTTTTATATTACTTGTTTATGTCTATATACTTACAATTAAAATATTATTGAGGATTTAATTCTAATGTTAGAAAAAATAGTAGATTGGAATAAAATTCGATTTTGATTATGAGACAATATTAATATTTTCTTGAATAAAAAAGAAAAATTTCTATAAGAATTTTATCAGAATTTACATAGGTCTATAAAAAACAGAATGGGGCAAATGAAAATGAAAGATAAAAATATATTTTTTAAAATAGTTAAAAAGTCCATATTATTTGGTGGTATAGCGGCTGCTGGAACATTTCCGGTGCTTGCCCAGACCAATTACTATTTTACGCCAGAGTCCTCCGGCCAGACAAAGTTTTCGTCCGATACCGCATGGAGCTATGACGAGGCTGGAAGCCAGCGTGCAATTACGCCGCCTTCAAGCTGGGATAATGTATATTTCGTAAACAATTCCGGCGACACAAAGACATTGGAACTAAGTTCTGCGGAAACAACGATAAAAGAACTGATTGTTGCCGGGAATTCAATAAATAAAGCCGGAATAGTATTCGGCAATGCGGCGCTCGACAATAATGCGGTTTTTGAAGTTGACGGAAAAATAAAAGGTTTAATAGGAACCGGCCTGGGAAATTACTTCACAATGGGCGGAAGTTTTTGGACTGAAACTGGGCAGACTACGAATGTGACGGTGAGGTCCAAGGGTTTTGAACTTGGCGTGGAGGGATACGGCGGCGGATACCAAGGAACCGAAATAATCCGTACTGTATTCACAGTCGATTTTGGTTCGAGAGAGGAAATTGCGCACAGCGAGTTCATTGTCGACGGCGATGTGCAGCTCGGCGGATACGGCTATAAAAACCAGAGCGAGACGTCGCTTGTGCTGAAAGTCGATCGCGCCGTGGTAAATGGAGTTGTGAAGATTCAGAGCGACGGCATGGGGTGGTCCAACATTAAAAATTCAAAGGACGGAATGGTGTTTGAACTAGGCGGATTACAGCTGACCGACGAAACGCATGTGGACTGCGGCATATACAACAATCCCAATACGGGATTATCGTCGACACTCGTGTTTAAGAATGCGAAGGGAACTGATTACAAGTTTAGAGGGAATGTGTCAGACTTCGGGTATCTTAGCGAACCGCCCGTCAATACTAACAGTAAGCTAAATATTGTAATGGACGGCGAAGGCACGCAGAGAATATACACATACCGCGCCGACGACCTTGCATACTCCACGCAGAGCGGAACTTTTACCGTAAACAATGGCAGATTTTATCTTGGCAACGGGCTTCTGCGCGAGGAGAACCGCAAAGCGTCGCTCGTTCTAAACGGCGGAATTTTCGGGGTGTACAACTATTCCGAGACGGAGCAAGGGTTTGCGTACTTTAAAACAGCCACTTTCAAAAGCGGGGGAATATCCGTAGAAAATACGGAATTGTTTGCAGCGCAAACGCCGAGCCTCATAGTAGTGACTGAAAAGCTTTCAAAAGACGGCGCCGAGAAGATAAAAGTGGATTTCACAAATGCCAATGGAGCCGCTTTTAATCCGGGAGATTTTGGAATAACACTCGCCGAATACGGCGCGGATTATTCAGAGATAGACAACTGGACTGAGATACTTGTAGCTGCGGATTTAGAGGGGTTTACTCTCAACGAGATTTCAGAGGGAATCTACGATGCGAGCGGCGACTTTGAAGGGTCGGGAATCGAGAACGCCATGGCAGTATTCAGGTGGGTAAACGACTCTGCAAACGGATATTCCTTGCAGGTTGGCCTAACGCAAGTTCCGGAGCCGTCCGCGGTTGCCGCGGTTTTTGCGGCGGCGGTGTTGGCTTTTGTGTTTGCGAGAAAGCGCGCGAAGTAGGGCTTTCTTGTAGAGGCTATTTTATGCAAGCCATTCCGGGGCGCCAAGGATTTGGCGCCCCGGCCGGCGTTTGGCAAAGCGTGCCCACTTAAAAACTGCGGCTCCATATCAGCAGAAATTATGGGATAGGGCGTTTTGCCCAAACCGAAAGTCTGCGCGGCAAATATTGAAAAAGCCGATAAAAGAAAAGCCTATTGAGAGGTAAAAAAGCTTGAAAGCGGCGTGGTTATAGTTATATGTTTTGCGTCTTATGATAAATAATTACGTATTTTCATCAGAGTCGGTGGGCGAAGGGCACCCCGATAAAGTTGCCGATTATATTTCCGACAGCATTCTCGACGCATGCCTCGAACAGGACAAGTTCAGCCGCGTCGCCTGCGAAACGCTCGTCAAGAGCAACTGTGTTGTAATCGCGGGTGAAATAACTACAAAAGCCGTGCTTGACTACGAAAAAATCGTGCGCAACGCGATAAGGGAAATCGGGTATGTAAATTCCGACGACGTATTTCACGCCGACCAAGTATTTTTAACGAATTTGTTGACAAAGCAGTCCCCCGACATAGCGCAGGGCGTCGACGCCAGAAAAGCCAAGGGCAAGAAGACCGCGGAGCAGGGCGCAGGCGATCAAGGCATTATGTTTGGGTACGCAACCAATGAAACTCCTGAGATGATGCCGGCACCGATAATGTTCGCGCACAGAATTCTCACGGAGCTCGCCAAGCAGCGCAAGAGCGGCAAGGCCCCGAAATGGTTGCGCCCCGACTGCAAGAGCCAAGTGGCTGTCGCCTACGAGGACGGCAAACCGGCTTACATCGAAAACGTTGTTGTCTCCACCCAGCACGCGGCAGGCGTTTCGCACGCTGAAATCGAGAAGTATATAATCGAAAAAGTCGTCAAAAAAGTACTGCCGAAAAAGCTCATAACAAAAAAGACGCAATTTTTGGTAAATCCCACCGGCAATTTTGTCGTAGGCGGTCCGCAGGGAGACTCGGGGCTCACTGGAAGAAAAATAATAGTCGACTCTTACGGCGGAACCGGCCGCCACGGCGGCGGAGCATTCTCAGGCAAGGATCCCAGCAAGGTGGACCGCTCGGCGGCCTATATGTGCAGGTGGGTTGCAAAGAACATTGTTGCGGCGGGTTTTGCAGACAAGTGCGAAATTCAGGTCGCCTACGCGATAGGCTATCCGCAGCCCCTGAGCATTGCAATAGAAACTTTCGGCACAGCTAAAGTCCCAGAGGAAAAAATTGAGAAGGCTGTAAGGAGCGTTTTCAGCTTCAAGCCAGCAGACATCATAGCGCAGCTCGATCTCTTGCGTCCGATATACAAAAAGACCACAAATTACGGGCACTTCACAAAGGCAGACTTGCCGTGGGAACAGACCAATAAAGTTGCCGAACTCAAAAAAGCTATCTCGTCAAAATAAAATGGCAAAAAAATTAAGCAAAGACTTTAAAGTAGCAGACATATCCCTCGCTCCGTGGGGACGCAAGGAAATCGACATCGCCGAACATGAAATGCCCGGGCTTATGGCAATACGCGAAGAATACGCGCCCAAAAAGCCCCTTAAAGGAGTTCGCATAAGCGGCTCGCTACATATGACCATACAAACGGCGGTTCTAATCGAGACGCTGAAAGCTCTCGGCGCCGATATCCGCTGGGCAAGCTGCAATATTTTTTCTACCCAAGACCATGCGGCGGCGGCGATTGCCAAGGCTGGAGTGCCGGTATTCGCATGGAAGGGAGAGTCGCTCGAAGACTATTGGGACTGCACATACCGCGCCTTGACATGGCCGGACGGAAAAGGCCCGCAACTGATCGTCGACGACGGCGGCGACGCAACTTTGCTAATCCATAAAGGATACGAGCTTGAAAACGGCGACAAATGGGTCGACGCCCCTTCGGACTCGCACGAAGAGGAGGTCATTAAAAAGCTTCTGAAAAAAGTCTATGCGGCGGATAAAGACCATTGGCACAAAGTGGTCGCAGACGTCAAGGGAGTGTCCGAGGAAACTACGACCGGCGTCCATCGCCTCTACCAGATGGTCGAAGACGGCAGGCTCTTGTTCCCCGCAATAAATGTAAACGACTCCGTCACAAAGAGCAAATTTGACAATATCTACGGTTGCAGGGAGTCTCTCGTGGACGGCATAAAGCGCGCCACCGACGTTATGATAGCAGGGAAGGTTGCGCTCGTGTGCGGATACGGCGATGTCGGAAAGGGCTGCGTTCAGGCGCTCAAAGGCTTGGGGGCAACAATACTTGTTTCCGAAATCGACCCGATATGCGCATTGCAGGCGGCGATGGAAGGCTACCGCGTAGTGACTGTCGAGGACGCCTTGCCGCTCGCCGACATATACGTCACAACAACCGGAAATTGCGACATTATTACAATCGACCACATGAAGAAAATGAAGGATCAGGCGATTCTTTGCAACATTGGGCATTTTGACAGTGAAATCCAAGTTGCGAAATTGCAGGCCTTCCCCGGCATAAAGCGCGTAAATATAAAGCCGCAGGTCGACAAGTACACATTCCCGAAGGGCAATTCAATATTCCTTCTCGCCGAAGGAAGGCTCGTGAACCTCGGCTGCGCGACCGGACACCCGTCTTTTGTAATGAGCAACTCTTTCTCCAACCAGACGCTCGCGCAGATGGATCTATGGAAGAACAGGGACAAATATGAAAATAAAGTATATATTTTGCCCAAAAAACTTGACGAAGAAGTTGCGCGCCTGCACCTCAAAAAAATTGGCGCAAAGCTTACAAAATTGACCAAAAAACAGGCTGCGTATATCGGTGTGAAAGTCGAAGGCCCGTACAAGCCGGACTTTTATAGATATTAAAGCTTCTAATTTCCCCAAAAAAAAGAAAATCCCCCAATAAACATGAAAAAAATCGTATCATTCATAGCGGCGGTTGCGGCACTCGGAAGCGTGTCGACCGCGTTCTCTCAGGTAAAGGAAAACAAGGAAGTCACCCACATGGGTGGAGGAGTGGTTGCCAATCAAAATACTAGCTACTCCCCGACGGTGACACAGCTCGGCGGAAACGTTGTAGAATACCGCGAATACACTCCGGAGCTCTCTCTTTCATTGCTTGGCGTATCGGCGGCGGTAGGATACGAATCTGAGTACGTTTTTAGAGGCGAGAAGCGTTCAGGGCACGCGATTCAACCGAAAGTGGAATTTTCATATCCGCTTTACGCATTGGACTTGTATGCGGGTGCGTGGTATTCTTCTCCTATAAAGGGCACGAGCGTCGGCGAGATGTCGGAACTCGATGCGTATGTTGGCGCCGTATATTACTATAAAGATATGCGCGTTGACGTCGGATACATATACTATTGGTATCCGGACAGCGCGAGCTCACTCATATCGGGAGACATGGAAGTATATGGAGGTATCTCTTTTGATACGGCGTCGTATATGTTCGGCGTTAATCTCAGCCCGTCTTTCTATTATTTCTACAATTGGACTCTTGAACAGCATGTCTTTGAAATGTCTCTTGGCTATGCTTTCCCGGTTGGCGAATGGATATGGAACTACGGCCGCATAACGTTGCCGGTGCGCGTGTACGGCGGCTATCTTACCGCAGGCAAAAAGGACGACGGAAAGCTTGGCGGGCAGGGGTGCAACTACTGGTATTATGGTGTTAGCGCCGACGTTGCCTACGCGGTCACCGAATACTGCACGATTAGCGCGGGCGTGAGATTCTCGCAGCGCGGCGGCGGCGAAGGCCCGCAAAGCGATGGAAGCTACGAACTCATGGGCCGCGAAAAGAATTTCTGGTTCGGCGGCAAAGTTGATTTCGGTTTCTAATCTGCATGCAAAAATTTGCGGCGGACGCGCTTTTCGGGCGGGCTTGATTGCCGCTCCCGGGGGATTTGAGAGCGCGTTTTCCGTTAAAAACGCGGAGTTCCGTTATTGCGGGCTTCGCGTTTTTTTGTCGGCTTGAAATTTGTGCGTGTTGGATTTTCCTTAATGGTCGCGCGGGTTTTGGGGAAAAGAAATAATTGAAAAAAGTTTTTTGCGTTTTTTTAGAAATTTCGACTTGGATTCTGCGGCAAGGTAGATTTCAGTTTCGGAACTTTTTATATAAAAAACTATATGCGCCTAAAATGTTTTATGAGTGCCAAGGATTGCGCGAAACGGGAAATATTCTTTTGTAATTGGAGGTTAAATATTTTATATAGGAGCGAATAAATTTTTACATTTTGCCGCGATTTATGCGCGGCCTTCCGCAAAAGATTCCACGCCTGCCCGCGCATGGGAAAGACAAACTTGCCTAATTTGCAAAGGCATTTTTTTGCGTATTTTATATCATGATTGGAAAGTGTAATGCCATTGGGAAAATTGCGCATGGGTTATATTGGCGGCAAAAAATTTTATATTTTACGAAAAAATTTTACCGCTTGATTTGTGTTCGCAAAAATCAAAAAAACGTAGGTTTTTGAAAAAATCGGCGCGGAAAATCTTATTTGTAGAAATTTTATTTTTATGCGTTGGGCAAAGAAAATATTTATTTGCCGCGGAGTCTTGTTCATAACTTTTTTATATTGTGCGCTGAGTGTGGGGCAGAAAGTCGGCATATTAAGCCATGTAAAAAACTTTTAACTTTCCAAAAGGAAGACTCGGCATTGGTTAGAAAAAAGAAGCGATTTTAGCTGCGCGCGTTTTTTATTTTTCAGTTTTGAACAATAAGATATTTTATTGTTTCGTTTGGGGCGCATATCAATTGCCTGCACAGATACCCATGCGCTCTGCAATATATTTTGCAGCCTTTGAAATATTGAATCTTTTTTAGATTCAATTTGCGCGCGGCGATGGATTTTATTTTTTGCGGGAAAATTTCTACTGACGGCAGCGCAGGAAATTTTTTTGCATATCATATTTGTAAATGCCCGAACAAAAAAACTCCTCATAAAAAACGCGCACGCTGACTATCTTTGTATTTTCACGCTACCAACGCATAATAATTACAATTATCAGCGAATCCGCTTGCCGTACGCCGCGCTTCGCATTTTGCGCGGCGTCAGTTTTTAGAGGAGCGGTATATGAGAATAGAGCCCGTTATTTGGAATATTATATTGGGCAGCCATATTAGTAGGTCTGGGCGGGTATGCGGATATTTTTCAAGCCACGATATTACGACAATCATCATGTAATACGTCATAGCCAAGGCGAGCGCAATCGCTACATTAGCAAACGTCTCCGAGCGCGAAGCTTTTATCCCGAGCGGAACTGCGAGGACGACCATCGAGAAAATCGAGAACGCCATCGCAAAGTTTTTCTGGATTTGAATTTGGACTTCAATCTTGTCGCGGAATGCAAGCTCCGGAGTGGTTTCTTCAATGGGGCGCGGATGCCAAGTGTTGCGCGCTGCCATAAGCTCCGAAAATGTCATCAGTTTTAGGCGCGTGTTGTTTTTGTCCATTCCGCCGATTATCTCGTTTAGGGGAAGTTTTATGACAAGCTCGTCGAAGCGGGCGGTAGGCAGCGGAGTTCGCAGATTTTCCGGGTCGTCGTCGCGCGCTTTTTCGGCGCTGCCGCTTTTGAGTGTTAGGACAATTTCGTCGGTTTCGTCGTTGTAGTCGAGAACTCCCCTGTCAGCCCGTATGGATACATGCGCGCGTCCTTGGGGATCGAGTTCCCAGATTCTAAATCCCGTAAGCTCGTTGTTCTCCTCGCCGTTTGCGTAAATTACGTATCCCGGGAAATCCTTTATAAAAGAGCCCGGCTGTATGAATTGAAGGGGGTTGTTTCGGATAAGGTTTTTGAGCGCGCTTTTATATGTTCTGTCGGCTATTGGTGCGTAGTTAAAGTTTATGCCGACCGAAAAGAGCGAGGCGATTATTGCGATGAAAAAAACCGGCGCAGCCATGCTATATATGGATCTTCCGCATGCCTTTATTGCAACAACTTCGCTCTGTGCGGACATTCTGCCGAATACCAAGAGTATTCCCGTAAGCATGCCCATTGGAAGGGCGTACGGAATAACCCCCGGAATGAGGAGAGCTACTATGTATAGGAAGAACCCCATGCTGAGCCGCCCCGCCGCGAGGTCGCCGACAACCTCTTTCATGACATTGCCGAGCACAAGCACAAATACGAAAAGCGCGACCGTCAGAAATGCGGCCCCTGCGACCTGTTTTAGAATGTATTTATTGAGTGTGCCCATCTGAGAGTGATTACCGCACGATTGCCTGCGGATTGCAATCCAAAAACCCTTTCAAAATAATTTCCGGCACAAATGCGCATTTTCTGCCGTCCAATAGCGTGACAGATATTGCTTGTAATGGAAACGAGCCTTAATAAAATGTCCGAGAATTTTTTTATAAAGACACGCTGTAAAATGAAATCCGAAAAGAACTTCAATATCGATTCAAACAACTGCCCGTTCTACGTACACGAGAGCGGCGAGGGAATGAAAGAAGCCATTCTTTGGCACTTGGAGCGTTCGCTCGGCTGCGCGAGAAAGACTGCGACAATCCATTCATGGTGGGTGGCTACGGCGCTTGCCATAAAAAACCATATAATGGACCGCTTCATCAATACGATGTATGAGCAACATGAGAACGATATGCGCAGAGTCCATTATTTCTCGCTCGAATACCTCGTAGGGCGCCTTACGACTGACGTGCTTATAAACACGAATTTGATGGAGCCGACTTGCAAGGCTCTCCGCGAGCTCGGGCTTGACCCGAACGTGATTTTCGACGCCGAGGTCGATATGGGGCTCGGAAACGGCGGATTGGGAAGGCTCGCGGCATGCTTCCAAGACTCCCTTGCAACGCTCGACTATCCCGCAATCGGCTACGGCATACGGTACGAGTTCGGGCTTTTCACACAGTCTTTTGAAAACGGCAGGCAAGTCGAATCGCCCGACAACTGGCTAAAATTCGGCTGCCCGTGGGAAATTGTGCGCCCTGAATACACAGTGAAAGTCCCGATGGGCGGGCGCGTGGTAAACCGCATGTCGGATACGGGCGACTGGTTCCCGTCTTGGGAGGATACAAAGGAGATTGTCGGCGTTCCGTGGGATATTCCAGTCGTGGGATTCGGGGCAAAAACCGTAAACTTCCTCAGATTGTGGGAGTCGCGCGCGTCAAACGAATTCGACCTTGGCGCGTTCAACGAGGGCGGGTATGCCCAGGCTGTCCATGAAAAGGCTATGGGAGAGACAATTTCAAAGGTTTTGTATCCAAACGACAAAACTGAGAACGGAAAAATCCTAAGGCTTCTCCAGCAATACTTCTTCGTGTCGTGCTCATTGCAGGACATTATACGCCGCTATTTTGAAAACCACTCGGATTGGTCGCAATTTGTCGACAAGACTGTCATACAGCTAAACGATACCCACCCGGCAATCGCAATACCGGAACTGATGCGCATTATGATGGACGAATACCATCTGCCGTGGGACGAGTCTTGGGATATGTGCAAAAAGATATTTGCGTATACAAACCACACGCTACTGCCAGAGGCTCTCGAAAAATGGTCGGTTGCCTTCTTTGAAAAGCTTTTGCCGCGCCACTTGCAGATAATTTACGAAATAAATGCGCGCTGGCTGAGAAAAGTCGCCGAAAAATATCCCAACGACGTCGGCAAGCAAGAGTACCTCTCCATTATAGAAGAGGGTTCGCCGAAAATGGTCCGCATGGCGTATCTCGCGGTGGTCGGCAGCTTCAGTGTAAACGGGGTTGCTGCGCTGCATACGGAGCTTCTCAAAGACAGCGTCCTGAGCGGCTTCTACGATTTCTCTCCGGAAAAATTCAACAACAAAACAAACGGCGTCACCCCGCGCAGATGGCTTAAAGCATGCAACCCTGGCCTCTCGGCTCTGATAGACACAAAGGTTAAAGGCGTGTGCTGGCCGAAGGATTTGGACGCAATACGCGTTCTCGAAAAATACGCGGACGACGAAAGCTTCCAGAAGGAGTTCATGCGCGTAAAGCTCGAAAACAAGAAGCGCATGGCCGAAATCATAAAGGACAAATGCGGAATAGAGGTCGATCCAAACGCGATGTTCGACGTTCAAATAAAGCGCCTGCACGAATACAAGCGCCAGCATCTGAACCTTCTGCACATACTGACTCTCTATAAGAAACTCCTGCACAATCCCGACTTGGAAATTGCGCCAAGAGTATTCATATTCGGCGCCAAGGCGGCTCCCGGATACGACATCGCCAAAAACATAATTTTTGCGATAAACAAAGTCGGCGAAAAAATAAACAACGATCCCCGCATTAAGGGAAAATTAAAGGTCGCGTTTATTCCGAATTACAGCGTTTCGCTTGCGATGAACATAATCCCAGCGGCGGACTTGTCCGAGCAAATATCGACGGCCGGCAAAGAGGCGTCGGGAACTGGAAATATGAAGCTCGCCCTAAACGGCGCCGCCACAATAGGAACTCTCGACGGCGCGAATATCGAAATTCTGCATTCTGTCGGCGAGGACAATATGTTCATATTCGGCATGAACGTGTCCGAAGTTCAGGATTTGCGCGCGCGCGGATACAATCCGTGGAGCGTCTATTCGCAGAATAAAGACTTGAAGGACGTTCTCGATTGGCTCGTGTCGGACTACTTTATGCCGGAGAATCCGAACGCGTTTATGCCATTGAGAAAATCAGTGCTCGATTGGGGCGATCCGTTCCTCGTGTGCGCGGACTACCAGTCGTACTGCGATGTGCAGAGCAAGGTGGACGAGGCTTTCCGCGACAAAAATCGCTGGGCGAGGATTGTCATAAACAACACAGCCCGCATGGGATACTTCTCGTCGGACCGCACCATACGGGAATACGCCGACGACATCTGGCATCTCAAACGCTAATGGGCATCTTTTAATTTTCAAACTCCGGCGAATCGAAATCTGCCGGAGTTTTTTTATTTTTCAAATAGCATTAAAGGAAATATCTTACCGCACAATATTTGCCATGCGCGTAAATAAAATTATCCGCTTGCGTGAAATATTCAAAAGGCGTCTTAATGTAATTGCGCTTTGCGCGGCGTCCACAATAAACGCTGCGGGGAGTATTGAAAAAAGCTGCTTGTTATAAGCGTAATTTAAGCGCGGGTAAAAAGGCAGAGTGTATATTTATGGGTTGTCGCAAGCCCACTGGGGAATCTTCGCCGCCCGCTATGGAGAAAGCAGTTCCTTACGCAAATTTTGCGCTGCAATACAGCGATATTTTATGCCGCCGCGCCACTAAAAACTAAAAGAGATTTGCCGCAAAAAGCGCTTTTATATTACAATAACGCGGCTGCCGATAGGCGTATCGGGTTTTTGCGCTGGGGGTTCGGCGGGGCTGCCGAAAGGCATTTGGGCTATTAATTTCCATCTCACAGGGAAGCCGTATTCTTCGCGCACGGCTTCGTCGATTGCGGGGTTGTAATGTTGCAGATTGGCGCCAAGTCCTGCGGCAGTCAGCGCGCACCATACGGCGAATTGTATCATTGCGTTTGACTGCTGTGCCCAAAGCGGAAAATTTTTTGCGAATTCCGGAAATTTTTCGGCGGTTGCGTTTGTCACTTTTTCATCGTCGAAAAATAGGATTGTACCGTATGCGGCTGCAAAAGAGTCGATTTTATCTCTGAAAGCGGCGGCGTTTTCAGGAGGAGTTTTTGGGGACAACGTCTCAAAGACAATTTCCCAAAACTTTTTTGCGCTCTCGGAGAACAGTATCGCAACTCTTGAACTTTGCGAGTTGAATGCCGAAGGGGAGTTTCTTACAATTTCCCTGACAATTTCGGTTATTTCCCCTCCGGGAATAGGCGATGAACCTCCAAGCTTATAGTTGCTCCTGCGCGCGGATACGGCTTTTAGAAAATCTTTAACGTCCATATTTTTTTTCTGACAATTTCAAGTTCAAAAAGTTCGGCGGCATTGGAAAAAGCAAAGCCAAGGCGGATTCGCTTGCCGCCTTTAAATTTAAAATCGGCATTTAGAAAATAATTTTAATTTTCTTGCAGTGTAGGTGATGGCCCAATCAGTGCTCATGCGGTCTGGCAATAGCTGCGTATTAGGCTCGAAAAATATTCGAGGTTACGGCACTGGGCTGGGATTATTGCAAACGCGAGCACGTGTTTGCAGCAATTTTACGGATTCTCAATAGGCCTGTTTTTTTGCGAATTCCACCATGCAACTTCCGCAAAAAATATTTCACCTAAATTAAGTTTAGAATAGTCGTAGTGCGATACGGCTTTTTCTATCGTTTCGGAATACTTTGGATTCCCGGAAAACGCGCAAATGCTCGCCGCAGAAAGAGGCATTGTCATGAGCTTTCTTTCGTAGTTGCGCCTTCCCCATGCCTCGCGGATTTTAGTTTGCTCGAAGGCGAGTTTTTCGGCGCTTTTTTGCGAATCCTGCGGGCGCCACTTAAAATATTTTTTCCAGTTGGAAAGTTTGAATTCCAAATTCTGCGAATTGTCGAAATCGGCGTATTTTTCCAGTGTTGAAACTGTGTAGGCGGCTCCGTTTTCAAGGCCTTCGCGGTATTTTTCCCTTGCGGTTTTGTCGGTTTCGGCGTCGTAAAGTTCGCGCAGTACTGCGTAATTTTTTACATATATCCACAATAGGTTTCCGTTTATATCCTTAAGCCAGCCTTCATCTTGCTCGTGCCCGAGCGAGCAAATCTCAAGGCATGTGGTTTGGAAATTTGCCGAACTTCCTGCGGGTTTCTCATATAGCGCTTTGCGGTATTTCTCCTCCCACTTAGAATCCCCGCTTATTATGGATGCGGCGCGCAGGCAAAAAAGATAGCAGGGGACTTGGAAGAATCTAAAACCTGATAAATCTCCGCGCGTCTGCCCTGTAAATTTGCCGTCGCAGGGGCAATTCCATTTATTCTTTTCCAGTGCGTTGCATACTTGCATGAATTTTTCCCGTATAGCGGCGCGGGCGGATTCGCTTGCTATGGAGCTTTTGTAGTAGACATACATGCCATAGAGCCACGGGATAGTCTGGTCTTCGGAGCCGCATGGATAGTGCGAGCGGCCGTCGGAAGCAAATCCGCGCGCAATGAATCCGCTCACGTCGGAACAAGACGCGCATTTCATAAGTCCCGAAAAAAGTTTTTCAGCCTTTTTCTTGTCTTCGCCGCTCTTTGAAATTTCCGCCCGCCTGCACATTGCAGCAAGGTATAGCCCCGTAAATTTTGCGCCGTTTTCTATCGGCGTCCACCACGAAAGATAATTGGGGTATCCGTCTTTGACGTCTTTGGCGTTCGGCAATTCCCCGACGTAGTCGAGCACGATGCCGTCGTTGCCGACAAATTTCGACCAAAGCTGATAATGCGCCTCCTCCAAAGGTTGTGTAGCGCTCGTGCAAAAGAGTTCCGCCGCAAAGCAATTTAGTAATAATATCGATAAAAGCTTTTTCATATTGTAAGAAACTTAAAGTGAATTTTACAGGCACTCAATATTTTTACATGATTAAAATCGCAATAACTTGAGAGTGCCGCTTTCATAATTTTGGGTTCGACAATGCGTGATATTGATTCATGGCAGGTACTGTATCCTCTTCACCGCGAACATGCAAGTCATGCGGCAATTTTATAGCGGTACTTTTATTCGCTATTCCCGAAAAATTCTTATGAATGGAATCTGTTAATTTTTATTTTAAAAATGTTGAAATGTTTTGGTTTTGTTGTATTTGTTTTATATTAAATTCGTGAAACTTATAAGCTCTATGAAAAAAATGGGAATTTTATATGCGGCGATTTTTGCATTGCTGCCGTTTTTGGCAATGGCGGAAAATTCTGACAATCTGAAATCAGGCTTTAAAAGTCCCCCAGTGGAATCATTGCCGCGCACATGGTGGCATTGGATAGATGGAAATATAACCGAAGAAGGCATAACTGCAGACTTGGAGGCAATGCACAAGGTTGGCATAGGCTCCGCGACAATTCTCGACATCACAAGCGGATTGCCTAAAGGCCCTGTAAAGACTCTTTCTCCCCGGTGGTACGAGCTCGTAAACCATGCGGTGAAAGAGGCCGAAAGGCTTGGAATGGAAATAACTGTCCATAACTGCCCCGGGTGGTCGAGCTCAGGCGGTCCGTGGATAAAACCTGAAGACGCAATGAAGGAAATTGCGTGGACCCAAACAGCCGTAAAGGGCGGCGGCGAAGTCAATGTAAAGCTTCCAAAGGCACAGGGAAAATTGGGATTTTACAAGGACATTGCAGTTGTGGCGTATCCGAGCCTCGAGGGAGAATCCGACACATTTAAAAATGCCGGATTTAAAATCATAAAAAATTTCCCAACCGCGAAAGAGTTCAAAGTTCCGGAGTATATGCCGGACTATATAAAAGTGACGCAAGAGGCGGAAGACCTGTTGGGCGACGATTGGAGAAAAGTCGCGATGCTGCGTCCCGCCAAAGAAAACACTCCGGGAGATTCTGTCGTATTTGAGTTCGACAAGCCGTATTCAATTGGCGGATTTAAAGTAAGCATAGGCGGCCCTCCTTACAACGCGTTCGCTGTGTTTGACATTTGGGTTTCTGACGACGGAAAAACTTTTAGAAAACATTTCACGACAGCCCCTATGCGCCATCCTGCTGCGGAGAGCGGATTTTCGGCGGCGACGGCAAAATTCATAAAAGTAGAACTGGTCGGAAGCAACGGCGGGAAACCCGTATCGCTCTACAATATGTCATTTTACCCGTATGTAAAAATTCCTGATATAGATTTAAAGATCTTTTCAAAGTGGGGGACAATTCCGCGCCGCGAGTCTCCCGAAGGAATCAAGCCCATCGCAAAAAACTCGATTGTTGACCTCACAAAATATATGGATTCCGAAGGGAATCTTAAATGGCGCGCGCCTGCAGGCGACTGGACTGTGCTTCGCTTTGGAATGGTGTGCAACGGGCGCGGAAACCATCCCGCCACCCCCGAGGGTTCCGGATTGGAATGCGACAAAATGTCCAAGCGGGGGGTTGACGCTGCATGGTCGGGAATGATGTCGAAAATAGTTTCCGATGCGGGCGAATCCGCCGGAAAAGTTTTGAGCGCAACACTCATAGACAGCTATGAAGTTGGCCCCCAAAACTGGACTGACGGCTTCCCCGCCGAGTTTAAAGAGTTGCGCGGCTACGACATTGTCAAGAATTTGCCTATCTTAACCGGCAGATACGTTGAGAGCGCCGACTATTCCGAGCGTTTCCTTCAAGATTTCCGCAGGACAATCGCCGACCTGTTCGCAAAGTATTACGGAAAATATTTTTCTGAACTCGTGGCAAAAAGCGGCCTGAAATTCATATCCGAGCCCTACGGCGGACCCTTCGACGAGCTTTTGCAGGGCAGGTACGCCGACATTCCAATGGGCGAGTTTTGGAGCGGCTGGAACAATACTGGCAACGCGCGCTTGGCATCTAATATAGCCCAAATAAACGGCCGCAAGTTCGTGCAGACAGAAACGTTTACTTCCGGGCCCGGAGAATGCTGGAAAAGCACCCCCGCGAACCACAAAACACAGGGCGACAACGCGTTTTCGGAAGGGGTAAACAGGTTTGTTTTCCATAGCTACGCGCACCAGGCGTACGAAAGGGACGGGGCCGGAATCACCATGGGGATATGGGGGTTTCATTTCAACAGAAAGAATACTCTTTGGGATTTTTACGACGGCTGGCTGTCTTACATTGGAAAGTCGCAGTTTATGCTTCAACAGGGAAGGTTTTCCGCCTCCGCCCTGTACATTGCCCCCGAGGAAGTTCCGTGCATAACTCCTCTTACCCAGATATACGCCGCGAAGGATTTCTATTGCGGGGTAGATTTATTTGCGCCGAATCTCCCGTTCGGCTACGCCGGAAATGTTTGCGAGCCCTATGCGGCCTTTGATTCAATCTCTGTCTCCGACGGAAAAATACGCTTAAAAAGTGGAATGAAGTACGACATTTTAATCGCCAACAACACTGAGACGATTTCCGACAGGCTCCTCGGCAAAATTCTCTCCTTTGCGAATGACGGCGCGATTGTTTTGCTCGGCAACCCCCCGAAAAAATCCTTCGGGCTTTCGGGGTATCCCAAAAATCAAAAGCGTTTCGATAGGCTCGTATCCGAACTGTGGGGCGGGCTTGACGGCGCTTCCAAGACCTCGAAAAAGCTCGGAAAGGGCAGGGTTTTCTTCGGAGTTTCCCCGGAGAGCGTCTTCAGGGAAATCGGTGTTAAGCCCGACTTCTCCGCGACGCGCGTTGATGGAAAAAAACTTGAAGATATAAAATACATACTGAGAAAGACTGAATCCGCCGACATCTACTTTGTAGCAAACCAGGCGGAAAGCGGATTGGCAACTCTCATAAACGCCGAATTTTCGTCCTCATGCCCGTCTCCCGAAATATGGGACGCCGAGACCGGGAAAATTATCCCTGCCGCTGTTTGGGATTCTTCCGGCGGGCGCACTGTCGCGCAGCTTGCGCTTTTGCCGAGGCAGTCGCTGTTTGTGGTTTTCAATAAGAATGCCGAGGCTCATCCGCACCTTAAAAAGGTTAAATGGGAGCCCGCAAAGAATCTCTCCGAGCGGCTTGTAGTTGAAAAGGCTCTATGGAGAAGTATAGACGGTTCGAAAGGCGCGGACGTGTCGGAGCTTGTGCGGTCAAAGATAAAAGACTCCTCGCTGAAATTGTCTGCAACAAGCGGAGAACTTGGCGGCGACGCCGCCCCGAATATGCCAAAAGTTCTCGAAGTCTTTTATTCAATCGACGGAAAGAAAGGCCGCTTGGCTGTCAACGAATGGAAGTCCGCAGAGATAAAATGTCCGCCGCTTTCCGAAAGCGGATTGCCCGACAGGGAATTTGCCGTAGAGTTCAGGGGCGGAAAATTGTTTTTGCGCGCTTGGGCGGAGGGCTCTTTTGAGGCTTTGTCGGCGGACGGGAAGGAGCTGAAAATAAATCCGGGCAAAATACCCGAAAAAATAGACTTGTCGTGCGGGTGGACTGTGGAGCTCAAAAATTCAGGCGTGGAGAAATTTCGCAAAAATAAGCTCGAATCTCTGTCAAAAAGCGGCAACCCGGACATAAGATATTTTTCTGGCACTGCGAAGTATTCAAAAAAATTCAACTTGCCCAAGGGATTTTTGTCGGAGCTTGTCGCCGTTGATTTGGATCTCGGGAAAGTGCGCGACATTGCCCGTGTTCGGCTTAACGGCAAGGACATGGGGAACCTATGGTATCCTCCTTATAGCAGGGAAGTGACAGAGGCTCTGAAAGAAGGCGAGAATATACTTGAAGTCGAGGTGGCCAACACATGGTTTAACCGCCTTGTCGGCGACGAAACGCTTCCGGAAGACGCCGAATGGAAACCGCGAAACTCGAACGGACAGCTTTTAAAATCTTTCCCTGACTGGTATATGAAAGGCGAAAAGAGCCCGTCCGGCAGAAAGGCTTTCACAACTTTCAGAAATTGGAGCAAAGATTCCCCGCTTATAGAATCTGGCTTGATTGGTCCTGTGGTTTTGCGCCCTTCAAAGTTATCCGCGATAGATATGTAATTTCTTTAAATGTGCGCGCATTTCTTGCTCTGCGGCATGCGAAAGCCGCGGCCTAACTTTGCGCGTTTCCCGCATTTTTTGAAAGATTTATTGCAGGCAAAAATGGAAAATTTTACGGATAAAAAAGAATATTAAAATGGATAATTTTGTAGAGCGTCTTTGGCAGGTTCAAAAACATCTACTGACTTGAAGCTATGGAAAATGCAATCTCCCTTGCGCGGGGTTTGGCGAAAAAATCCGCTAATTCCCGCACTTTATATTTTCTTTTTCAGGGGGAGCGTGGGATTCATTTTATAAAGTGTCTATTTTAAGAAAAACTGTTCTCGCGTTTGTGTGCATATGCAGACTTGCCGCACTAATTGAGCGATGCAAAGAATTTTTGCACTGTAAACGGGCTGCCGCGCCTGCGTAAATTTGCCGCGAAAAGCCGGCTATAAAGAATTTTTGTGCTGTAAAAATATTTGGCAGCCATGCGCGCGTTGATTGTAATACTCAATGCTCCCGCCGCAAATTTTCATATCCCATGCGCAATGCTTTCTTTCGCCTATTAATGCGCAAAAATCTTCAAAGAAGTTTGCGCCAAAAAAACAAAAAACCCGAATCTATTTTAGATCCGGGCTTTCCGCTCTAAAATTATTTTGGCTAAGCAAAATTAGTAAGCGCCAAAGTGGAATACTGTCGTAGTGTCGTACGTTTCGCCGGGGCGCAGAATTGTCGAGGGGAAATCCTCGTTGTTTGGCGAGTCGGGGAAGTGCTGGGTCTCAAAGCACATTCCATAGCGGAAGCGGTATTCCTTGCCGCCTTTGCCCTTTACTCCCTTCAAAAAGTTGCCTGCGTAAAACTGCATTCCGGGTTCGGTTGTGGAAACGGTCATTTCCCTTCCGGATACGGGCTCGTAAACGCGCGCGGCAAACGTCAGCGCCTTCGGGTTTTTGGGATCTTTATTCAACACCCAGTTGTGGTCGTAGCCGTTTGCCCCCTTCAACTGCGGGTCGTCAAATTCTATGCGCGAGCCCACTTGGCGGGGATTGCGAAAATCAAACGGAGTTCCCTGCACGTCTTTAAGACCGCCCGTCGGAATGAGGAATTTCTTTGATACGGGCGTAAATTTGTCGGCATTTATAGTAAGCTCGTGGTTGGCGACGCTCCCCTTTCCCTCTCCGGCGAGATTAAAGTAGGAGTGGTTTGTAAGGTTGCAGATTGTGGGTTTGTCGGTAGTTGCCTTGTAGTTTATGGTCAGGTTATTTGAATTGTCGAGCGTGTAGGTGACAGCCACTTTTAACGTTCCGGGATACCCTTGCTCGCCGTCCGGGGAGACGAGGTTGAGCTTTAATGTTGCGCATTTGGAATTCGCAGAGCCTTCAGCGTCCCAAACCCTGCTGTCGAAGCCAATTTTGCCGCCGTGTATGTGGTTTACCCCGCCGTCGTTTTTGGGCAGATTATAGGTTTTGCCGTCTATTGAAAATTCTCCCTCAGATATGCGGTTGCCGTACCTGCCTATGAGCGCGCCGAAATACGAGTGGTCGGGGCTATCGTAACGGCTCAGAGAATCAAAGCCGAGAACCACGTCGCCGAATTGCCCGTTGCGGTCCGGCGCGAGTATTTGCACTATGCGCCCTCCGAAATTCGTTATTTTTACGGTGAGCCCCTTGTCGTTTTTCATCGTAAACAGCTTGACAGGAGTCCCGTCTTTTGTCTTGCCCCAGTCGGTCTCGGTTATGCTTTGCGAGAATGCCGCGGCGGCAATCGCCGCTAGCGAGAATAAGGTGTATATTGTCTTTTTCATATTTGTGATTTTATAAATTCCGCTGTTTGTGAGAAAGCCTTGCCGCGGTGGCTTATGGAATTCTTCTCGCGCTCGGTGAGTTCGGCTGTGGTTTTCCCGCGCTCCGGGAGCAGAAAAAGAGGATCGTATCCAAACCCGCGCTCGCCGCGCTCCGATTTGTCTATGACACCTTCAATCTTCCCTGTAAAGACTTTTTCAATTCCGTTGGGGCATTCGAGGGCTATCGCGCAGACGAACCTTGCGGTACGGTCGGGCATGGGCACGCCTTCGAGGTTTTTTAGAAGCTTTTTGTTGTTGGCGGCGTCCGCCCCATCGCCTTTTACGCCCGCGTACCTTGCAGACATTACGCCGGGCTCTCCGCCGAGAAAGTCGACGCATAATCCGCTGTCGTCCGCCATTATAAAGCAGCCTTTGGGTGCGATTTTTGCAGCGGCGCGCGCCTTTATAAGCGCGTTTTCTGAAAATGTTTTGCCGTCTTCTTCGGGCGGCTCAAATCCGCTTAATTCGCCCGTTCCGAATACGTCGCAGTCGAGCTTGGCGTTTGCAAACATCTCGCGGAATTCGGATATCTTGTGCGCGTTGGAAGTTGCTATGCAAATTTTTATACGGCTCATTTTTCCTCCGCGCTGTAATCCGGCCTGTCGGAAAGAAGTTTTACTTTAAGGGCCGGCACTTCCACAAATTCGGCTCCTTCCGCAGTGTCGAGCGCGGCTTCGAGCGCGCCCATTTTTGCGTCAAAGTTGTCTATTGTGGATACAAACACCGCTTCGGGAGTCGCGGCACGAACGGCCGCCCCCCACTCGGGCTCGCCCTGGTGGCTCAATATTATGTGCTCCAATCTCAACAGTATGTCCGCAGGCAGCGCGTTTTTAATTCCCGCCCGCCTGACTATCCTGTACCCGAGAACGACATGCCCCTGCAATATCCCCTCGCGCGTGCGGTCGGTCACAAGCCCCTGCGAATATTCCACAGTTTTTCCTATATCGTGCAGTATGCAGCCGGCTATCGCCAAATCGGCGTCGACAAACGGATATAGGGGCAAGAGCTTGTCGGCCATTCGCGCCATTTTCAAGGAATGCTCTAGCAATCCATACATGTATGCGTGGTGCATTTTTACGGCGGCAGTCGAGGTAAAGAAAGTTTCGCGCTCGTTTAGGGCGTAGATTACCGTGCCGCGCAGGGCTTCGTTTGATATTTTGCCGGCATAGTCGAGCAGCTCAGCTTTCATCGCGGCGGGGTCGTATTTCGACACGGCAACCAAAAAAGGCATTTCCGCCGCAGTCTCCTCGTCCGAGAGCTTGCGCGCGGACTCTATTTTGGGGCTTGGCCTCCCGTTAAAAAAATCGACGCTTGCGCATATCTCGAATGCTGTGCCTACGGGGGCGTCCTGCAAGACGGCGTACGTCGGCGCCCCGTCGAAGCACATCGCGGTCATCGAACCGGAGTTGTCGACAAATTCCAGCACGAGAAATTCCGTATTGTTCTTCGCAGTTTTTACGGTTTTCGAGCGCAACAGGACAGTAGCTGTAAATGTCTTGCGCCTGTCCTGTTCGCCGAAATTTTTAAGCTCTGAAAGCCTTATTTTCACTTTACTTCTCCATCTCTATGACGAGGCTCGACCATTCCCCCATAACCGCGGATTCTATTGACTTTGCCCTCTTGCACCTGCTTGCAAAACATTCTTTGACTTCGTCGTTTTCAGCGGCGAGAATCCCGCTGAGTATGAGCTTTCCGCCGGGGTTTACAGCGTCTATCAGGTTGTCGGCGTATATGCACAAAACATCGGAAATTATATTCGCAAGCAGAATGTCCGCCTTCCTCCCGGCGAGCGCCATTTCTATCCCCGAGTGGACAAACTCTATCGCGCCCTTTGGTATTGCGTTAAATTCGGCGTTTTCAATGCTTACTTTCACGGCTTCCGGGTCGCGGTCAAATCCGAACACTTTTCTTGCGCCCAAAAGGTACGCGCTAATGGCCAAAATTCCGGAGCCGCAGCCTGCGTCTATGACGGACTTATCTTTGGGGTTGTCCGCAAGGGCGTCTATCAATGCCATTGCGCAGAGCCTTGTTGTCGGGTGGTCGCCCGTTCCGAAGGCCATTCCGGCGTCGAAGTAGAGCGCCTTGTCGGATTCGGGTACGCGGTATTCGCCCTTCATCCAGACGGGCACCCAGTGCAGCCCGCGGCAATCCCACGGTTTTAGGTATTTTTTGTATTCGTTTTGCCAGTCGGCGTCGTTTACGGCTTCGGTGTCGTAGCTTTCGGGAAGCGCAGGGAAGGCTTTGCGGAGCTCGCCGTATTCGGCGGCGGCGTCGTCGGGCGTCTCAAAAAAGCCGAAGAGAACCGTTGGAGATTTGTCGTCGACTTTTTCTATTCCCCAGTTTGAGCGCACGAGCTCGCAAAAATGGTCTTCAAGCGGATCGGACAGCGCCTCTTTTATTGCTGTTTTGATTTTTATCATGCTGCTTCTTGCTTCCTTAAATCAGACTGTTGCGAGAATCGCCGCCATGCAGCCCATGGCGGAGGCGGTAATTGCCTGGCGGAAAGTCCTGTCTGAGCAGTCTCCGGCTACAAATACGTTCTCGATGTTCGTTTTTACCTGTGTGCCGGGTATCGGGGTTATGTATCCGTCGGCGTCCATATCCAATATCCCCTTAAAAATTCCGGTGTTCGGCGTGTGCCCTATCGCTACAAAAACCCCCTTGCAGGGTATTTCTGTTTTAACGCCCGTCTTTACGTTGCGGACGAGTACGCCGCGGCAAATTCCGTTTTCGTCCGGGATTACCTCCTCGACGACGCTGTCCCAAACGGGCTCTATTTTAGGGTTGGCGAGCGCGCGGTCGGCCATGATTTTTGAGGCGCGGAATTCGTTGCGGCGGTGGATTATCTTCACCGACGAGCAAAATCTTGTCAGGAAAACCGCCTCCTCGCAAGCGGAGTCTCCGCCGCCCACTACTACTACGTCTTTGCCGCGGTAAAATGCGCCGTCGCATGTCGCGCACGCCGACACTCCCTTGCCGCCGTACATCTCGGCTTCTCCCTTCGCGCCGGTCATGCGGGGCGACGAGCCTGTAGCGACTATGATTTTCTTTGCCTCGAACGATTTACCGCCCTCACAAAACACTTTTTTTGTTTCGGAGCCGAAGTCCACTTTTTCGACGACGGCGTTTTCTATTTTCGCACCGAATTTCTGGGCTTGTTCGCGCATTTTCCAAAGGAGATCGAAGCCGTTTACGCCCTCGGGGAATCCGGGGAAGTTTTCGACGTCGCTTGTCGTGGTTAGTAGCCCTCCCGGCTGGGAGCCTTCAATCACCAGCGGCGACATTCCCGCCCTTGCGGTGTAGATTGCGGCGCCCATTCCAGCGCAGCCGCTTCCGATAATTATTACTTCTTCCATAGTTTTACAATAATGCAGTTTTATCTAAAAGTAGGCAAGATTCTTTTGAAGGGTTTTGTCTGCATTTTGTTCCGCTCTTAAGTAAATTACCGAGCGGCGGATTTTCGGCAGGCTGTTTTCTTTATTTTGCGCAACTTTAAAATATTCGGTTTTGAAGTCGGGCACTTTTGCCGCGCCTATATCTGCCGCGCAGGCGGCGGTTATCTTATGAAACTGCACAGGTGTAAACAAGGCGCGCAAGCGACGATTATTTAAGGAAGCCGTATTGGGGTAAATTATTTAGGGAAGCCGCGCGGACATATCTTATTTTAGGAAGGTATGCGGTCGCTTTCGCATTTTATAGAAAAGTTGCCATTTTATTTTTAGCCTTGCTTTTCGTCGGACTTTATAGGCGGCAATGGAGAATTAGAGACTTGCAAAAGGGAGTGCTTTCGGGTTTTATGTGGAGCGATGGAAAATAAAAAGGCTATTGTCGTGGGCGGCGGCGTGAGCGGATTGTCCGCCGCTTGGGAGCTTAAAAATAAAGGATTTGAAGTCACCGTCATCGAAAGGCGCGACGCCGCGGGAGGGGTAATACACACGTTTGAATCGGGAGGTTTCCGCGCCGAAAGCGGGACAAATTCCGTAATGGTGACAAGCCCGCGGCTTCTTAAATTTTTTGATGACGCCGGCCTTGGCGAAAACGTAGAGCGCTCAAAGCCAGCCGCAAAGAAGCGGTTTTTTGTCCGCGGAGGTAAGCCGCGCGCGGTGCCGATGGGACCATTGTCGCTCCTATTTACGCGCCTGTTCTCGTTTTTCGGGAAATTGAGGCTTTTTATGGAGCCGTTTATCGGGCCCTCCAACCCCGACAGCGAACCGAGTGTGGAAGAATTCTCTGAGCGCAGGCTCGGCAAGGACGTTTCCGACTACGCTATAAACCCTTTCATGGCGGGCGTCTATGGCGGGGATCCCAAGCGGCTTTCCATAAAATACGCCTTCCCCGCATTTTGGAATTTTGAGCAAAAGTACGGCTCGATTATCCGCGGGGCTATAAAATCGATGAAAGAAAAAAAGGCCGCCGGGAACATTTTTAAGCCCGTGATGATCTCTTTTGAAGGCGGCATGGGAACTCTCATCAAAAAATTGTCGGAGGATATTGGCGACGGATTGAAAACGTCCGCGCATATAATATCGATAGATTCCACAGCCGACGGCAGATGGGAGGTGTCTTGGGGCACGAATACCGAGGATTGCTGCGATACTTACGACGCGCTCGTCATTGCCGTTCCCGCGCCGGATTTAAAGTCACTGCCCTTGGGAGGGGCGCTCGCTGCCGCGCTGGAGCCGCTTTCTAAAATTGTCTACGCGCCAGTGGCAACCTATTCTATGGGCTTTAAGCGGCAAGATGTATCGCATAAGCTCGACGGCTTTGGCGCGCTTATACCGCAGCGCGAGGATTTTTCGATTCTCGGCTCGCTTTTCGTATCGAGCATATTTTGCGGGCGCGCGCCGGAGGGGTTTGTCACGCTTACAAACTATGTTGGCGGCATGCGCTATCCGGAACTCGCGGCGCTTCCGCAGGATGAAATGAGAAAAGTAGTATTGCGTGACATTCGAAAGCTCTTGGGGGTGAAATCGGAGCCCGCCTTTGAAAAAATGTTCTATTGGGAGCATGCAATCCCGCAGTATAATATCGGATATGGGGATATAATCGAATCCGCCGCAGAGGCTGAAAAACGCTTCAATTCGCTCGCCCTCATAGGTTCATACCGCGGCGGAGTCGGAGTGGGAGCCTGTATAGAAAACGCCCTAAAAGCGGCGGATTTGCTTGCCGAAAAATGCAAGTGAAAAAGGCATTCATACTTGTAAACACTGGAAGCCCGTCGGAATTGTCCGTCGGGGCGGCTAAAAGTTTTTTACGCCAATTTTTGTCGGATCCGGAGGTTATTTCTGCGCCGTTTTTCATTCGCTATCCGCTCGCGTACCGCATTGCGTCTAAAAGGGCGGAGGCGTATCTCGAAAACCTAAAAAAAATATCGGTAAACGGGGTTCCAAGGCTCCGTGCGATCTGCTCGGCGCTCGCGCGGAAAATATCCTCGATTACGGCTGTCGACACCTTCGCGGCATACCGCTACGGAGGGGATTCGATTGCCGACGCTTTGAGGGCGGCGCGCTCTTTGGGCGCGCGGGAATTCAGGTTTGTGCCGATGTTCCCGCAGTCGGCATCTTCCACGACCCTTAGCGTTAAGAAGGAGGTGTTCTCCCACCGCAGGGAGGGCGAGCGTTTTCTATTTAAGGAAAACTACTTTGACGATGCCGCATATGTTTCAGCTCTCGCAAATTCATTTAAAAAATACGGCGACAGAAGTCTGCCTGTATTGGCGTCGTTCCATTCGATACCCGTGTCCCAAAATTCGCGGACAGATTATTCCGGGCAGTGCTCGAAGACTGTCGAAAAGTTTGCGGCCGCGGCGGAGATATCCGATGTGTCGCTCGCATGGCAGTCGCAAATGGGCGGAATTGTCAAGTGGCTCTTGCCTTCCGCTTCAGAGACGGCCGAAAAAATGGCAAAAGACGGCTCGTACGGAATAAATGTAATATGCCCGGGCTTTGCATGCGATTGCACAGAAACACTCGTGGAAATCGACGGCGATTTGCGGAAAGTTTTTCTTGGCGCGGGCGGAAAAATATTCAATTATATCCCGTGCCTTAACGATTCGGCCGACCACGCTGTTATGTTTTCTGAAATTTTCGAGAGGATGAAATGATATTTGCTGCGTTGATATTTCTGGCAGGTGCGCTCTACGGAGTTTCGGCGTACTTCGGGGCGGGAGGAGCCGCGGGGAAGTCCCTAAAAACAGCGCTGGCGGGATTCGCGGCGCATACGGCGGCCCTCGTATGGTTTGTGGCGCACTACGGAAAATTCCCGACGGGCACGCCTTACGGGCTGCTCGAAATAATAGTTTGGACTTTTGTGCTGATACAGACGGGGGCGGCTCTCTTCGGCCTGAAATTTACGGGGGTGTTCTCGATGCTTCCGGCTTGCGTATTGGCGCTATTGCCGCTCGGGTGCCCCGCATTTGTAAGGTCGGTGGGCGTCGGCGGAG
>UMAM01059631.1_pt1 | contig 39616 bp, 28 predicted proteins | sample 1963711 | NCBI WGS metagenome assembly UMAM01 (sample SAMEA4835916, study PRJEB28245) | human gut metagenome | biome: gut microbiome; material: fecal sample | place: Denmark | collected 2008
AGATGGAACTTATAAAACTATTAATACAGAGACTTTTAATAGTATGGAATTTAAATTAGTTCCTAATGATGTCTATTACACCGAAAATGAAATCGACGCTGATTCACCCACATTCTATGGGATAGGTCTTAGAGGTGCTGGTGAAGGTAATCAAGATAATCCATATTCATTTCCTAAATTATTAAAATTCTTATCTTCAATACAATCTAATGATACAAATGTCGATAATAATACGCTTGCTAAAGAACTTATAAACTTTTTCATCCCTGTTGAAAATGCTACATTATCAACAAGCATGACTATAAAATTAACAGCTTTATTAGTTCAAGTTAGAGCTCAATCAGATAATAAACAAAAAGCAAAATTAATTACGGATTTCATCTCTTCTAATAAAACTCAACTTGAAGAAGAATTGGGTGGTGAAATCAACTTAATTAATTATCAATTACCCACCTATTCAAAGCCAAAAACTAATGATCAGTTGAAGTCTTCCTTTGTTGATGATAAATCTCAAACCATTAAAATTGTTGGAATTCTTAGAAAGAAAGAATCTAAAACTATGGGAATTTTAGGGGATGGTGTTTATTATTTACCATCGTTAACCGAAGATGCTTTGATGGATGCAGGTAAATCTAATATTGCAAAGAAAAATGATAAAGATTATTTCTTTATCAACTTAGAAAGTTTAGCCGCCCAACTTGACAATATCGATTTCAATGATTTCATCAATGGAAATATATCTTCAATAAATCTTAATGATGCTTTCCAAGCATATAATATTCTTAGTCTAGATAACACCACTAAAGCTCCAGCCAAGTATAGCAATATTAGTAATTATTCTAATTCTAGAAAGTCTATAGGAACTGATACTAGTGTTGGAAGTATAACTATTTATCCTGTCGATTTTAAAACGAAAGAGCAGTTATTAGCCTACTTAGATTTATATAACACTACTAAGAAAGCCGATGGTACTGAATTGAAATCGTCAGAGAAGATAATTTATACAGATGTATCTGCATTAGTTTCCGAATCACTAAGTACTTTGGTCAATGTCATCTCTATCGTTCTTATTTGCTTTGCTTCTATATCATTAGTTGTTTCTTCAGTGATGATAGGAATTATTATTTATGTATCCGTTCTTGAAAGAACTAAAGAAATAGGAATATTGAGATCCGTAGGTGCTAGAAAGAAAGATGTCGGAAGATTGTTTAAGATGGAATCTTTAGCTATAGGATTCATTGCTGGTGTTCTTGGAGTGGCCTTAACGTATCTCATATCTATTCCTATTAATATAGGCATTAATTTAGCATTTCCGGGATACGCAATAGGTAATATTGCTGCTTTGAATCCTCTATATGCCTTGTTATTGATAGTTATTTCATCATTGTTGACTTATGTAGCTGGTCTTTCACCCTCGAAAAGCGCAGCGAAGAGAAATCCTGTCAAGTGTCTTAGAACAGAATAAAAGTGCATTTGGGGAATTGCTCTTTATTTATTGATTTCTAAAGATATAAAAGAAAGTGAAATTTTACTTCGCTTTCTTTTTTAGTCCTTATATTAATTTCTAATTGGTGTTTTTCAATCTTTTGGCATAGCTACATAAGAAAAGATGGGATTATTTGTATTCCTCCATATATGGCATCTCTTATGAATTTTTAATTAAAGTTTAAAAAATAGAGTCTTATTTAGCACTTCTTTAGCGTATGTAATTTTAACCTATTTTCGACTTAAAAAGAAAAGAGGTATCTAACATGTCACAAAGTGGTTTGACTAAGTATTACATTAAAAAGCAGTTAAAAGTTCAGAACAGTTATGTTAAAGATGTTAAAAACGGATTGACTAAAACTACATTTAAACTCTATGCACCAGATGATTCCAACTTTTATGTTAATGTCGAATTTGATTATTTGTTGATGAGAGTTAATAAAGTGAAGATTTCATTTACAAATCTTGAAGGATTCAATGGAATTAAAGCAGTAGATGCAGCTAAAGAATTGACCGATCAAAATTCTCAATATAATAACGCTGATATATATTCCTTGGATCCCAAAGACTCAACAGGATGCACTGTTTTGTTAAATCCTAAGGCTTACTTCGGTTATATGAAAAATGCAATCAAGGCCGGACAATTTAACAAATTGAAAGAAAGAATGGGTGCCATTCTTTATGAATATATGTTTTCAGACATAATGGAAGTTATGGGATATGAAGGACAAGGATCTAATGAATTTGGATATGTATTAAACAATATGATTATGCCTTCAATGGGAGCTTATGTAGCTTCTAGAAAGAAGACTACTTTCTTATTCTTGATTCTTGGAATAGCTTTGCTTGTCGGTGGAATTGTAATGGGTGTATCTGGAAAAGACGGTGCTTTGGGTACGTTTGGTGTGCTTCTTGCAATTGCCGGTGGTTTACTTGTTCTTTATTATCTTTTCCAATTCTTGCATTATAAGAAACGTGACGAGATTGGTAGATAAAGGATAGCTGATATGGATTTGCTCTGGCAGTTAATTGGATTTATTGTAGGAGCCATCGTAATAGCAGCTATATTTACATGGTTGTGTGGTCAATTTTATTGGGTCTCTGTAGGCGTGATGTGTTTGTCTTGTATCGCAATTTGGATTGCTGCAATATATTGCAACATCGCTACAGGTGGTGCAAAGAACGATGATTTAAATAGCATTATCTTCTACGTACAATGTATTTGCGTAGTACTGATATGTTTGGCTGCCGCGTCAGATATAGCTTTTGATCATTATTATGAGAATCAAATTAGTGTGAATCAAAACTTCTGGGGAGACTATGTCGCTGAAGGAAGAACTGTCGAGAAGTCTGAATTCTGGGGAGTCCTCGGATCAAGTCTTGTGACAGGATTTGTTGTTCCTGCTATCTTGTATGCAATAGCTGAAGCAATATTTAAGTCAGATAGTTTCTTCAATATGCAAGGTGCATATTTCACAGCGGCAGCTTCCTTATTAGTTCTAATTCCATTCGGATGGTTGATGATTAAAAGATTTGTTTTAAACAGAGACTAATAAAGAAGAAAAACTTGATGAAATTGAGGGTGGTTAATTACCACTCTTTTTTATTTGCTTTTACTATGGATTCAAATTTGTTAAAGGATAATGATATTGTTTTATGTGAATTCCTTTGTTATTGACTTTTAGTATAGCACTTACATAAAATACGTATAGGAGGCTTGATTTGAATTAACTGACTTAATCTAAAGCCTTAAGATTTAATCAAATTTTAATTATTATGAAAATTGCAGTAGTGGAGAACGAAGAAAAAGATATTCAAGTATATAAGGAATATATCTCTAAATATCAAGAATCTACAAAAGAAAGAATAGAGGCTGTATTCTTTCAAAACGGAATTGACGCTATCACCGATTATCCCAAAGAACTAGACGCAATCTTTATGGATATTGATATGCCTATGATCGACGGGCTGGAAACTAGTAAGAAAATCAGAGAAAAGGATTCGGATGTAATAATTATTTTTGTTACTAATCTATCTCAATTTGCTATTCAAGGGTATAAAGTACAAGCATTAGACTTTTTATTAAAGCCGATTGAATATATGGATTTTAAGTTTGAAATAGACAAAATTAAAAGAAACACTAATAGAAAAGGAAATGATTTTATTTGGGTTTCTACTAAGGGAACTACTATTAGACTTTCATTCAAAAATATTATTAGTATTGAAATATTCCATCACGATTTAATAATTAAGACCAATTTAAAAGATAATCCTGAATTCAAATTTAGAGGCTCTCTTCAAGCGATAAGTGAAAAACTTGATAATTCTATGTTTGCTAGAATTAACAATTATTCAATTGTTAATCTTTCTTATGTCAAAGAGATTAGAAAAGAAGATGTGATTCTTCAAGATGGAACATCAGTGTTGTTCTCTAGAAATAGAAAGAAAGACTTTATAGATGCATTCACGTCTTTTATGAATGGAGATATAGCTATAAATGATAAGTAAGATATTATTTGCTCATTTTTATAATCTTTATCTTGAGTTTTTGATTGCTCAGTTTATTTTCATGTTCAATGGTCAAAGAAGAAAGTATTATTGGTGGAGATTATTAATTGCTGCTGTTGCTGGATGTGGTTTTTATTTTTTACCGACATTGAAATTCTTGGATTTCAACTGGTCTTATTCTGTTGTGTTTTTATCCATCTTGATAGTTGGATTCTTCCTATATAAGAAACCTTCTATGATATTTGTTTGCACGATAACAGGATATGCCTTGCAGCATTTGACATGGAACACTATGGAGCTGTTTTTTGAATTAGTATATCCGAACGAAGATGTTCTATCACGTGCTGGTGCAATAGCGTATTATTTATCCTTCCTCTTTGTTTTCTATTTCAGCACTTTCTTAATTATTTGGAAGAGAAAGGTGTTTATTGATTTCGATATAATCAGTCCTTCTACGATGATAGCTACACTAGTAGTATTGGTTGTATCTTTGATCTTAAGCGAAAAAGTAAAGAATTGGGATTATATCCTTAGGCTTTATAGCATTGTATCTTCATTATTAGCTATTTTAGTCGTATCCGGAGCATTTAAGCTTAGCGATAATCAAAAGAAACAGATAGAATTAGAGCAAAATAATAGAATGCTTCAAAGCCTGATTGAAGAGAAAGCTAATCAGCAAAAACTAGCTAAAGAAACAATAGATATCATTAATATGAAAGCTCATGATATGAAGAATCAAATATCAGTTTTGAAGAATCTCAATCAAGCTGAGCAAAGTTCATATATTGATGAAATGTCTAAATCTATAGATATTTATAACGATATAGCAAAGACAGGAAATGATGTTCTAGATATAGTTCTGACTCAAAAAAGCCTTCTTTGTACCTCGAAGCATATAAAATTCACATATATTTGTGATGGGGTTCCATTTCAAAAGATGGATCCTATGGATGCTACAGCCTTATTTGCTAACTTATTAGATAATGCAGTTGAAGCAGTGGAAAAAGAAGATGAGGAAAATAGAATAATTAAATTAAATGCAAATATAAAAGGTAATTTCATATGTATACATATGGAAAATTATTGTAGCAAGGATATTAAGTTTGTTAATGGTGTTCCTCAAACTGGTAAAGAAGATAAGTCAAAACATGGCTTTGGAACTAAGTCGATCATGTATATTGCACAGAAATACAATGGTAATGTCACCTTCTCCTATAAGGAAAATATATTCTCAGTTAATGTCTTAATACCTGTGTAAGCGTGTACAAGTTAAGTCAAATAAGAATACAAGTTAAGTCATTCGAGCCATCAAAGGCTCGATTTTATTTTAATGTGTAAGTGCTTCCGATAAATCCTATCTTTACCGGCCATTTGGATTAGATTTATCGAAGCTTTGAATCAAATTCATTAAATTCATTAATATTTGGATTTATCGATAACCAAATAAATTAGTAACTGACTTAATGAATTAAAACTTACAATTTAAAGAGGTATTAAAAGTATGTCAAAGAAATCACTATTTCGTGGTTTGACTATCGTGTCAACATTCTTACTCTCAGCTTCTATTGTCTCTGCAAACGTTATGGAGTTCTACCGTGATGGAATGGACCAGACTTTCAAAACGGTCAGCTCTAAGATTGTCACCGAGGAATCTGAGAATACTGAGGATGCTTGGAATTACGATTCACAATTCAAAAGTGCAAAAGACGCTTTTGAAGGATACAAAGAATTTGGACTTCGTTCATCTGAAGAAACAGCTGTATTATTGAAGAACAAGGACAAGGCATTGCCTTTGACCGAATCTACCCCCAAGGTCACAATGCTTGGACTTAGAAGCTATGCAGCTGTTTATGGTAACAGTGGTGGTTCTACCCCAGATAAAGCTAGTATTGATAGCGGAAATACGATTACTGAAGCCTTCCAAAAATCAGGATTTGAATTAAATCCCAAGACATTAGCAGCTTACAAGAAGTATTGCGAAGACTTAACATGGGGTGGTAATGGATATGGTGCTATTCCTCCTGAGTACAAAGAAATAACCACTACCACAAATATCCCTGAGTTATCTCCAACAGAACTTCGTGGATTGGCATCTGATTATGATGAAGATTATGCTACTTATGGAGATGCAGCTATCGTCGTTGTCGGTAGACCTGCAGGTGAAGGCAAGAATTATAATGATGGTGCTAAAGGATTGGATGATGGACTTCATACAACAACCGGCAACATCATGGGCCTTTCTGATGATGAGATGGCCATTATCAACGAAGCCAAAAAAGGTAAGGCTGATGGAAAGTTCAAGAAAGTTATCGTTCTTATCAATGCAACCAATGTAATGGAGTTCAAGAATCTTTCCAATGATGATTCTATCGATGCAATCATGTGGGTTGGACATCCTGGAGTATATGGATTTTATAGTGTTGCCAAGATGCTCAAGGGTGAAGTTAATCCTAGTGCTTATTTAGGCGATATATATCCTACCAATAGTTCCGATAGTCCATCCATGCAGAATTTTGGAAACATTCCTTGGGCTGATCCTGACGACTTCACTTCTGCTGATAACGTCAATTCATATTTGGTTGAAGCTGAAGGAATTTATACTGGATATAGATACTATGAGACTCGTTATGCGGATATAGTTGCTGGAGCTAGCAACGCTGCAACCGCTAAGGCTGGAACTTATGTCAATTCTGATGGAACATTAGCAACAGCTGATGGTACTTGGAAGTATGCTGATGAAGTCAACTATCCTTTCGGATTTGGATTGTCTTACACTACATTTAAGACCACTTTGGATGACCTCCAAATCATGGGTAATAAGAAGAGTGGAACAGCTAAAGTCACTGTAGAAAATACTGGTGATGTAGCCGGAAAGAAAGCTATTCAACTTTATGCTTCAGTTCCTTATACAACCTATGATAAGACCAACAATGTCGAAAAGAGTGCAATTCAATTAGTTAACTTTGAGAAGACTAAATTATTACAACCTGGTGAGAAACAAACCATCACTGTCGATATCGATATGGCGAATCTCACTTCTTATGACTACACCAACGCCAAGACATTCATTCTTGACGATGGAGATTATTATTTCACTGTAGGTGATAATTCTCATGAGGCTTTGAACAATGTCTTAGCCGCCAAGGGATTCACTGTTACCAGCGGAATGACTTCTGTCGGTGATACATCCAACGTCAAGACTTGGACCAATGATGCATTTGACAAGGATACATTCTCTGTTTCTGACAACGGAACAGCTATAACTAACAAGTTGTCTGATGGTGACTATTCCATGGATTTGAATTCATTCATGTCTAATACTGTCACTTACTTGTCTCGCTCAGACTGGAATGGCACTTATCCCAAGACTTACTCTGGACTTGTACCTACCGATAGAATGAAGACTTTGTTGAAGAACGATTTCATCGCCTTGAGTACAAATGATGATGTCTCCGATATCATTTGGGGTGATACTACTTCTAAGTTGACACTCAACGATATGAAAGGTGCTTCTTATGATGATCCTCGTTGGGATGAATTGCTCAACAAATTAACTATTGATGACTTCCTCGACTTTGCATCTAACGCCTTCCACAACATTCAGAAGATGGATTCAGTTGGATATGTCGGACATAAGGCTGATGACGGTCCTGGCGGATCAGATTCTTACTCATTCAATAAAGGTATGTATCGTGGACAAGCTTGGGCTGATGCTGAAACCTCTGAATATGGAGCTCTCGGAACTAGAGTCACTGCTTCTCAAGAGAACTTAGCTTATTCTTGGAATAAGGAACTTTGCTTCGAAGATGGTGAGTTGATCCTCGGCGAAACTTCACTTATCTTCAATCTTCCTATCATGATTGGTCCTGCTATGAACATTCATCGTAACGGATACAACGGAAGAGGTGGAGAATACTTATCAGAAGATCCTATTCTTTCTGGATACATTGGAAGCAATATGGTCCAAGGTGCTCAATCTAAAGGTTGCTTGGTCAACATTAAACATGCTGCATTCAATGATCAAGAAATCAATCGTAGTGGTGTCTGTGCTTTCATGAATGAGCAAAAAGCTCGTGAATTAGAGCTTAGAAACTTGCAACAAGCTTTTGAAGGAAAAGGAAAGCCTGCTTCCTTCAAGAATGATGAGTCTAAGAAAGATACATTTACTATCGGTGCTTTGGGAGTCATGACTTCTTACAATAGAATCGGTTCAGTAGCTTCTAGTGCAAACAAAGCTGTCATGGTCGATATTATGCGTAATGAGTGGGGATTCAAAGGATACAATGTCACTGACTTCTCTGGTGTATCACCTAAGGCTGCTCCTAAGGAATCTATCCTTGCTGGAACCTGTGCTTTCTGTGGATTCGGTAAACCTTCAGTAGATTACTGGAGTGCTGAGACTTTCGGAAAAGATCGTAATATGGCTTTGGCTATCAAGCAAAATGCCCATTACATCTTGTATGCATTAGCTAACTCTAATGCTATGAATGGTGTCAACTCCTCATCCAAACGTGTTGAGTTGATCACTCCTTGGAGAGCAACTTATATTTCATTGATTTCAATCTTCGGTGTTCTCACATTGGCTTCCTTAGTTTCTTATGGTGTCTTCTTGGGATTAGATATATCTCATTCTAAGAAAAAGGAGGAGAAATAATTATGTCAGTCTTCTTCAAAAAACAAACAGTAGCAAGTTATAGTTTGCTAGCTAGCTTCGTTCTTGGATTGATCGGATTCATTATCTACTTAGTGAATTCCACAACAGGATTCTTAGCCGGACAACCAGTCGATGCTTTGTTGATAGCCTTGACTATAGTTGCATTACTTCTCATTGTTCTTGAATTTACTTTACATGATAAGTTGGAGATGTTCAACGGAGTTATCAATGATGTTATATTGGTTGCTATCGGTGTTCTCTTCGCTGTGTCTTGCTGTCTATTCATTAATGATAGAGTCTCATTAGCTGCTGATGTTTACTTCATTCCTGTCAACTACCCTGCAGCTGAAGAGAGTGCATTGAACGTTGGAATAGTCGGTGTAGTATTCTATGCTTTAGCTATGATTGCTAGTGCTGTTGCTGCATTTGTTCCTATGTTCTATAGCAAAAAGGTAGAAGCTTAATAAAGTTGTTAAATAAGAAAAGAACTGCTTAAATGCAGTTCTTTTTTTGCTATTAAATTGCGTTTAACTATTAATTTATATATGTTATAAAAAATTAAATTTTAAATTAGCTTAGTCTTGTTCTTCTATTGGATTAAATTTCTTTATGAATCTTTTTAATAAAAAGGTGCAAAAATAAGGAAAGGAATATATCTTCTTTTCATGTCCTATATTATTTGCTGATAGTTTAATTCCAAATCTTATATCAGGGTAATTAGCTGAATCAATCAATGTTCTTAGGGACTTAGATCTTCCATCTTTTGATTTTACTTCTAAAGGTACTAGGCTTTTAGCGGTTCTTATAAAGAAATCTTCTTCTAATGTACTATCTTGCCTTTTGTAGTAATAAAGGCTGTATCCTTCTTTATTTAATGCATCAGCCACCATATTTTCATATATTGCACCCTTATAAACTCCCAAATTCTTATTTGCTCTTAAATCCTCTTGAGCTTCTTCATCTAAAAGAGAAATTAATAATCCCGTATCTGAGAAATATAATTTATATTTGTCTATATCTATATTTTCTGAAAGTGGTAGATCCACTGAATTTAGGCAGTAACAAATATTTATAATTCCAGCGTCATTAAGCCATTCTGCACATCCCCTATAGTCTTTGAATCTAGCACCATGCTCTATTTTTGATATTTGAAATTTCTTGTTTTCCTTAGCTAATTGTGAGGGTATGCTATTAAATGTATTCATAATTCTTGTTTGATCTAAACCTGTCGCATATTTTCTAATATCTTCTTTATAGTCCTGGATTATTTGATGTTGAGTAAATAAAGAATTTTCAAATGATTTATTTTCTATATATTGCTTTAAAACAGCAGGCATTCCTCCTAATATAGAAAATGTCATAAATAAATTCTTAAAGGTTAACATCTCGGCTTCTGAAAAAGGCTCTTGAAGAATCATTTTATTTAAGATTCTATCAATCATAGAACTATCATAACCAGAAGCCCAAAGAAATTCTTCGAAATCCAAGGAATTCATTTGATAGTCTATTTTATATCCAACACTATTGCTTTGTATTTTTTATAATTTGTGCCTAGCATTGAACCACTGCAAATGACATCGAATTTATTGTCTAATTTAAAAAACTTTAAAGTGGTTGCTATGTCTGGAAATTCAGTAATTTCATCAAAGAATAATAATGTGTCATATGGAATAAACTTCTTTGATGGATCTATAATTGAGATTTCTTCAATCACATCTTTTGCACTATAGCCTTTACTTAATATTGCTTTATATTTTGGCTCTTCGGCAAAATTGATATTGATAATACTTTTGTATTTTGCTTCCTTAGCAAAATGAAGAATAGACTCAGTTTTTCCTATTTGACGAGCTCCTTTAATTATTAATGGAAGTTTATTTTTGCTTTCTTTCCAATTTAATAGAAAACTATCTATTTTTCTCTTTAAATAAATTTCACTCATTAATCCAAGCCTCCATAAAAGTATAACAAAATTAAATTAAATTTACACTTTTATGAGCGAATTTTAGAAGAAAATTACACTTTTATGAGCGAATTTTATGCATACTTTACACTTTTATGAGCGAATTCTAGAAGAAAATTACATTTTTATGAGCGAACATTGTCTTATTTCATCAAATCATATAAAGTGATTACTTTAGAAATCCATGCCGAGTTTTCGTTTTCTTTATCTCTATTGGCAACATGGATAGATTGTCATTGTCCTCAATCAGATAACACTTTTCCATAGTTTTTACTGAATGAAAATAACACTTTTCCATAACTTTTTATTGTTAAAAAATACACTTTTTCAATGTCAGAATATAAGAAAATGTGAAAACTGCCCATCAAAATCTACAAGATTTTGTGATAAAGAGCTTTCTAAAACCATAAGATTTTGTGATAAAGAGGCATCTAAAACCATAAGATTTTGTGATGAATTATTTTTTTCTTTCTTTAGATTTATGATAAACTAACGGGGAAGGGGGACCTAGCATGGAGCAAAATATTGTTTTGAAAAGAAAAATTTATAATAAGCTTTTGGAATGGAAAGAAAAATATGCCCCTGATTATGTTTTGTTTCTGAAAGGTGCTCGTCGAGTCGGAAAAACGACGATTGCCGAGGAATTCGGAAAGAAAGAATATAAGTCTTTTATTACTATCAACTTTCAACGTGCCAATGATACAATCCGAGATTTGTTTGTTAATGAACTTATGGATCTGGATTATTTTTTCAATATCATCCAAATGCAGTATAAAACCAAACTATATCCGCGTGAGTCATTGATTATCTTGGATGAGATACAGTTGTTTCCTCCTGCAAGGCAAGCTTTGAAAACTCTTCTTGAAGATAAACGTTATGATTATATTGAAACAGGCTCGCTTGCCGGGATTACCAAAAGAAGCAAAAAATCTGAAATACTGATTCCTTCTGAAGAATATTGTGTTGAAATGTATCCCCTTGATTTTGAAGAGTTCCTTTGGGCGAACGATGATTTCTTTACGATGGATATTATTCGAGAACATTATGAGAAGGTTGTACCATTTGGAACAAGATTGAACAGAGATATTCTTAGGAAGTTCCGTGAGTATATGTGCGTTGGTGGAATGCCCCAGGCAGTAGTGGTTTATGTGAAAACCAAAGATTTCGAAAGAGTTGATTTTGCAAAACGGGAGATACTTAATCTTTATTGGAACGATATCAAAGAGCAGGATGAAGAGAATAGTGAATATGTCGGAAACATATTAGATAATATCCCCTCTGAATTGGCGAGACATGATTCTGCTTCGAAGACAAACGAATTTCATTTTTCACGTCTTGACAAGAATGCAAGGCTAAGAGAATATCAAGGACCTCTACGTTGGCTGGATGAGGCGATGATTGTAAATATTGCCCGTAATACGACAGAACCAAGCCCTGCGTTGACTTTGAATCTAGATGATAGAAGAATGAAATGTTATTTGATGGATACAGGTTTATTGATCAATCTGAGTTTCGGTGACGGAAATTATATCGATAATGATTTGTATAATGCGATTCTGACAGACAGACTTCATGTCAATGAGGGTATGTTTGTCGAAAATGTCATTGCACAGTGCCTTAGAATCAACGGACATAAAATAGTGTTTTATGTCGAATATGACAAAAACGGAAATATGCTTTTGGAAATCGACTTTTTGATCAGAAAAGACAAGAAGGTGATTCCGATAGAAGCAAAATCCGGCGAGAAATATACGATTAAATCTTTGGAGAAGTTCAAAAAGAAATTCTCGAATAAAATCGGACTGCAGTATGTCTTGCATGAAGGGGATATCAAACGGGAAAATGAAATTCTTTATTTCCCGTATTATATCGCTTCGATATTATAGTCTCTGTGTATTTTTTTCTCTTTTATCAATTCTTAAAAAATCCCGTAGTTCAGCAGAAAATTCTCAATGTTCTTTCAATTGAAAAGTCGTCCATAGAAGCCATTGTCACTGACTGAAATTCGCACCTAAAAAAGTAATGGTAGTATAAACCATGAAAAGTTTAGGATTTATCAATAATCAACTAAAGTCAAAGAATTACCAATTAAGGTCAATTTATGCTTTTTTGTTGTTAAAAACTGATAAATTAATTCAATAGAAGGGCTTACATGCAATATGCTACTTGATAGAGGAGAGAGAAATGGAAAAGATTGATTTCAACAAAAGATGGGTAGTAACTAGATTAGACAATCCTGAAGATACAAAGGTTGTCGATGTTCCTTATGATGCTATGTTTTATGAAGAAAGAAAACCAGATGCACCTAGTGGTAAGAATTGTTGTTGGGTGGATTGCCATGACTATTCATTCATTAAAGAATTTGAATTGACTGAAGATCAAATTAATGATCATAATTTGATTTTAGAGTTCGAATCCGTATACCATAATGCTGAAGTGTACTTGAATGATGAGAAAATTGCTTCAAGGCCCTATGGATATACTAATTTTTATGTGGATTTAACTGATAAAGTTAAGTTAGGAAATAATGTTTTGAAAGTTATTGCATATAACAGTGATCAACCTAATCAACGTTGGTACTCTGGTTGTGGATTGATAAGACCTGTTTGGTTATATGTTTTACCTAAGAAACATATTCTTATTAACGGAATAAGAATCACGACTTTAGATTATGAATCTAGAAAGATTAAAGTAGAAATTAAAACTAATGGTTGTGAAAAAGCAAAGGTTCAAATATTGGATGGATCTGATATAAAAGCTGAATCTAACATAGATTTAAACAATGGCAATGGCGAATTGGAATTTGAAGTAACCAATTCAAAGTTATGGGATTTAGATAATCCATATTTGTATACTGCCCATATAGAGACTGAAACAGATTCACAAGATATTAAGTTTGGAATTCGTCAAATCAAATTGGATGGAAATGGATTCTTCTTGAATGGGATAAGAACAATAATGAGCGGTTGTTGTGTACATAGCGATAATCAATTAATTGGTTGTATTACAAATCCATTTGTTGAAGAAAGAAGAGTTCGTATTTTAAAAGATGTTGGATACAATGCTATTAGATGTGCTCATAATCCTTGCTCTAAAGATTTCCTCGATGCCTGTGATAAGCTTGGAATGATCGTTATGGATGAATATGTCGATTGTTGGTACATCCATAAAACAAGACATGACTATGTATCTTATCTAAAAGATTGGTGGAAGGAAGATCTTAAGGATATGGTTGAGAAGGACTATAACCACCCTTCAGTAATGATTTATTCTATCGGAAATGAAGTTAGTGAAACGGCAAAGAAGAAGGGTGTTGAATATGCCAAGATGTTGACTGACGAGTTACATAGTTTAGACTCGACTCGTTATGTCACAGCCGGTGTTAATATTTTATTCAACTATATGGCTAGACTCGGATTTGGATTCTATAACGATAAGAAAGCTGAGCAAGAAGAAAAGAAAAACAAGAAGAAAAAGAAAGCAGTCGGAAGTGAATTCTTCAACAATGTTGTTAATTTCTTCGGTGGGAGATTTTTAAGAGCAGGAGCTAGACTCCATGGCTGTGATAAAGCTACCAAGGATGCTTTTGCAGTAATGGATATGGCTGGATATAACTACGGAATTGCTCGTTATAAGCATGACTTGAAGAAATATCCAAATAGAATCATTGTTGGATCAGAAACATTCTGTGCCGATGAACGTGAATTCTATAAGATGGCAAAAGAGAATCCTAGAATTGTCGGTGATTTCGTTTGGGCTGGAATGGATTATTTAGGCGAGGTCGGTGTTGGAAGCTGGGTACCTAAAGATCACTGTGATGGAATTATGGATGGAAGCTGTGGTTGGATGACAGCCGGATCTGGAAGAGTCGACTTTATTGGAGATGAGACTTGTGAAGCCTTATATACAAAAGTAGCATTAGAAAAAACTCCTATTGAAATCGGTGTAGTTCCTCACAAATATTTAAAGATGAAACATAGTGTTTCTAGTTGGAAGATGTCTATGGCTCTTCATTCTTGGTCATTTGAAGGCGAGGAAGAAAAGGTTTGTAGAGTAGAAGTATATTCTATTGGTGAAACTGTTCAACTTTTCTTAAATCAAAAGAAGATTAAGCAAGCGAAAACTAAGAAAAATGGTAGAAACATCTTTAAAGTTAAATATCAACCTGGAGAGTTGAAAGCAGTCAGTTTAGATTCTGATGGGAATAAATTAGGTGAAGTCATATTGAAGTCCGCCTCCAAAGAAAATGCTTTGACTATTAAACCTGAATTAAATGAAATTTCAAAGGATGAATTGGCATTTGTTCGTCTTTCATTCACTGATACAAATGGAGAAATCAAACCTTTAAATGAAGGTGAGATTAAAGTTGAAATTGAAGGTGGAAAATTGATTTCCTTTGGTAGTGCAAATCCTTATTGCAAGGAAGGATACCATAATGATACTAGCAAGACTAATTATGGTGTAACTATGGCTGTAATTAAGCCTAATGGTGACTCTAACATTGTGATTAAAGCATCTGGACTAGGCTTAGAATCAACAAAGACTATTGAAGTTAAGTAAGACTGTTTAGCTAAGCTGAGAAGCTTAGCTTTTTAAGTCTAACAAGTTCCAAAATATGAAAATAAGGAGGTTATTTATGAACAACCCATTTTCAACTACTTTTGGATTTGTGCCTAATAATTTTATAAAATGAGTGGATGAAAGCAATAAAATCATTTCTAAATTTTCTTCAGATAATCCACCAAACTATGTTTATTTTTTAACTGGAATTAGAGGATCTAGTAAAACAGTTTTACTATTCTTTATTTATAATGAACTTAAAGAAAAAAAGAAGTGGTCTTAATATGAATTCGAATAATCATGTAGAAGTTTTTAAGGTAGGAGAAAGATGTAATTTTGATACTAATAATTTCAGTGTATATAGAGATAGGTTCATTAAAAAAGGAGTTATTAAATCTAGCTCTTATGGATTTATAGAATTTACATTGCCAAGATTAAATGAATTCTTAAGACTTAAATAATTACTTCTTATTTTTAGTCATTAAATCTGTAGCTAGTTTTCTATCCATCGAGGCATCGATTTGAGGGTACCTTAAATCGTTTCTTTCTATACATTCAAGGAATTCTTTGGAATGAAACTTATCATTAATATCTGGGAATGCGATATGAACAGCTTCAAATTCCTCTAAAGAACATTGATCTAAGAATTTTATTGTTTCTTTTAAATCTTTAGACAAGATTTCTATTATTTCATCTAAGTTTTTATTCCAAGCTTCATTATCGCTTTCAAGATAGAAACCTTTTGATTTTCTAATCAATTCATCTAATTTTCCCTTTTCAAAGGAACCAGATTTATGTTCTTTATATGCAGCTTTAGCTAATGCAACATATTGATTTGCGTTGAAGTTTGAAAATCTGGTATCGCATCTTTCGATAGCATCGATAAATTCTTTTGATTGGAAATGTTTAGATAGGTCCTCGAACAAATCCATAACACCTCTGAATTCGGACCTATTACATGTATCTAGAAATTCAATTGTATCTTGAAGATTCTCTGATAATATCGCTAGCCTTTCAGCATGGTTCTTATTCCAAGAATCATCGTCCCGAGGATCTATTGTCCTGTATTCAGTGATTAAATCACGTAATTTGTTTAAATCTTTTAGCATAATAAATCCTCCCAACTTTAAATATCATACAAGATTAACTGAAGATTATAAAAAATAAAATCTCGGTGGTAAACACCAAGATCTATTTCTTATTTGGTTATAATCTATTTTAAATTATAAACACCGATTTTTAAATCAGTTTCGATAGGTAATGATCCAGCGTGATGAGATAACATATCATATGGAGAATATAAATCCCCTAATGCTTTATTAGATGTTCCAATCAAATAATAATCTCCTATTAGTTTATTAGTTATTTCATTAGGTTCGGCATATCCAAAAACATGTTCTTTGAGGATTTCTTCTCTTGTATAAAGAGCAAAATCGTTTGAGAAATATTTGTTATATGCTCTAATGAAATCTTGTTCTCTTCCTTTTTTTACTCTAAAAGAAGCAAATCTAGCTTCAAGCCCGACTCTTCCATCAATTAAAGTATCCATAAAATCAGGATAATTTCTTATATCCACCCATTGGCAGATTATGTGTCCGTGATCGGCTATCGATAAGAACAAGACATCTTTATTTGCCTCTACAATTCTTTTTACACATTTATCAATTTCTTTTACGGAGTGTCTTACTGCTTCTGAATCTACCCCATAGTTATGTAATGAGTGGTCAGGATCAGTCCAATAGGCATAGATGAACTTTAAAGAAGGATCGTTGATATCTTCTTGAAGTTTTGACATGAATCCATGAATATCGGGATGTCCTTTTGGAGTGTTGAAATTGAATCCGTCGATTCTATCAGTGCAATGAGAGCCTTGAGCTTTGTCAATCAATTCAAAGATACTTTGATATGGTAAATCTCTGGAAGGAACAAAATTAGCAGCTGTATTTAATCCGTGGTTTTTCCCAAAGAATGTATCGACATACTCGTTAGTATCAGGGTTATATAAAGTCCAGCCTAACCATCCTGTTTCAACTGGATATTTTCCAGATAGAACAGATGTTGTAGCTGCTACAGTAGTAGGTGGATAGACTGTATTTAAATCTAATAAGCCGTGTGAATAAATGAATGGACAGCAGTCTTTAGTCGCTTCTTGAATTTGTTTTCCAAATCCATCGAACAAGAAAAGAACTATCTTTCTTCCTTTGTTCTTTTCTAATATTTCGTCTAAAGGTTTATATGAATCGTGAAATGTTTCTGCGTTGAAATGCTTTAATATCGAGTTTGAAAAATTGACTTGTGACGCATCTTTTGACAATGGACGAATTCTCATTATTTTTTACTCCTTATGAGTTTAGTATATAGCAAAGAAAATAATAATTTGTCCTTTAAAATTGGGTTTGGAATATGATTTATTCAAAATTAGAGTCTTCGAAATTAGCCCAATCAAATTCATTTGTTTTTACTAAATAATAATTTTGATTATCTATGTTAAGTCTATATCCTTCTTTTTCTTCTGATAAGCAATAGTTTGAAGCTATCTTTTTTCCATCAAGATTAATTTTTAATGATTCGACATAATCTTTATTCAGCTTTATAAAAAATAAAATTAAGCTGAATAAGTATTGTAATCAACATAAATAGTTTAATTATCAGAATAGATTATTAATCCGTTATTCTTATTTTCTTTCCAATATAAGAATATAAAATTGTGAAAATAAATGAAGAGATTTATGCAAGCGTTATCAAAAATCGGATAAGTGGTAATTTTGAATAGCTTTTCTAAAAGTAAGTATATTAATAAATGTATTTAGAGGCTTTATATTATGGGAATGAAAAAAAGAAATTCTTTTAATCCAAATATATTTAAAGGTGTTGCACACAGAGGACTGCATGATGATAAGAGATTTGAAAATAGTTTGAGTGCTTTTAAAAATGCAATAGATCATGATTTTTGTTTTGAATTAGATATTCACTTAACTACTGATAATCAATTAGTCGTATGTCATGATTCCGATTTGAAGAGAGTCACAGGAAAAGAAGGAATAATAGAAGAATTAGATAGTAAGACTTTAAGAGAAAATTATAAATTACTTGATGGAGAAGATATTCCTACACTTCAAGAAGTTTTCGATTTAAATAAAGAAAGAGAAACTATTGTTATCGAACTTAAAGTTTATAAAGATAATTGGGTTAATATTGCTAAGAGATTGATGGATTTCTTATCACAGGTCAAAGACACATCTAAAGTGACATTGATCTCTTTTGACCCTAGAGCTTTAGCTCTTTGTGATGGGAAGAAATTTACCAGAGGTTTCTTAGTTTGCAAAGAGAGAAAAGACATGATTATTTTTGGAAAAGTCTTTGAATATCTCGATATCGAAGATTCTTTGCTGGATGATAAAAAGATTATCAAATACAGAAAAAAAGGCGGAATAGTAAATACTTGGACTATAAGAGACGAAGAAGCTTTGAACAAAGTTAAAGGCAAATGTGATTTTGTAACATTTGAAAATGTATCTAAACAATTAGAAGAAGACTTCAAGAAATAATAAAGATAATAGTCTTAGATCTTAATTAGATTATTTTATGAATGTTTGATTAAATTTTAAAAAACATTAATGTCTTAGTGCTCAAGTTATTCGAGTGTCTTCAATGATGTGATCATATTTATCTTTTTTATCTTTGGAATCATCAAAGCACAGACGATTATCAAAGTGGCAAAGCCTAATAATAAGCTATAGATATATGTTCCGGCAGTAACTACTGAGACAGATCCAAAATCTAGATATGATGTGATTATATATAATAGTAATACTCCTAAAGGAATGCCTAATACTTCACCGGTCACACCCATAATTATTATTTCTCTAAACACATAGGTGTAGACTTCTTTTGGTTTATATCCTAATACTTCTAGTGTAGATATCTCTCTTACTCTTTCTGAAACGTTGATATTTACTAAGTTATAAATAACTAATATAGCTAATACTACAGCAAAGATTATGATGAATGAAGCAACTGATTTAAATGTTTCCATTATCGCTGATGTATTCTCCCAATTGGATGCTAAATCTAATAATCCAAATCCAGCCATAACCAATGATATAGAACACATCACAGATAGATTCATCGTTATAGTTTTGGACTTAAATCTAAATATATTTCTAAGAGTTGCTTTGTATCTAAAAGGTAATGGTTTCCAAAAGAAATCTATTCTTTCTATAAGTATCTTTTTACCTATGACAGGTGATTTTGGCCTCAAGGAATCAGCTGGTGTTTCATTTATATCTTTATTTATTTTTACTAATGTAATTATCAGTATAACTAATACGATAATTCCAGATCCTAACAGAGCTCCAGATGGATTAAAATCAGCTTTCATTTTAGGAAGATTTATCACGATGGATTTGAATGTAGGATAGAGGATTGAAGGTAGACCAAATAAGCCACCGATTGATCCTATTATTGCTCCGTTTAAAGAACTTAATAAAGAAAAGAAAACATATCTAAATCTAATCGAATGATTCGAATAACCTAAAGTTTTAAAACAAGCACATAATCCTCTTTCTTCATTTATTAATCTTTCTATTGTTATAGAAGAAACTAAAGCTGCTACAACTATGAAGAATGCTGGGAATATAGTACAGATCGACTGTACTTTATCTATCGTCGAATTTAAATATTGATAACTTACGCTCTCTTCAACAGTCAGTCCAGCGGCTCTTTGTTCAGTCAACATAGTGATTAATTGATTTTTTCTTTTAACTACTTTATTCACATAGTCGTCAGAGAAATAATCTATATCGTCATCATGACTCAATTGAATATAGATATCAGGACCTATGAACAACGTATCTCCTGATATATAACTCATGGCTCTTTTGCTATTCATGTAGAAAACATCATGAACATCTTTTTGAGTTGTTTGACTCTTGTCTTTCTCAATTGAATTATTCATTGGATTATGGACTATTCCAACTACAGTGAATGTTGTTGTTCTTTCAGTTCCAATGATAGGAATAGTCGAAGTAACTTCGAATGTGTCTCCAATTTTTCTTTGAGAATTGTCGGGCAATTGTTCGACTGCAACTTCAGTATCTGAAGTGGGTAAATTTCCTTCGACAATACTGATGGAATTTATTTTCATATTTTGATAATCTCTATAGATAATTCTAGTCTCAGTATTATTTATAGTCGTATCATAGAAATAGATTTCTTCCATCCTAGATTCATCTATATCTGGCTGATTCAACAACATGTTTTTTTCTTCTGTTGTAAATCCAAGAGCCACTTTTGATTTTAAGATGATATCTGGAAATTTATTTTTAATCATCTCTTGATTGAAAGAGGCTTTGACTGTCGATCCCAAGGTTCCTAAGCCAGAAATCAAAAGTGTTGAGATTAATATAATGCCAAAAACAGCTAGGAATCTTCCTAGGTTATGCCATATACCTCTCCATAATGATTTCCAGTAAGTTCTTCTCATATTTTTTACCACTCTATTTCTTCGATAGGCTTAGGATTGCAGATTCTGATTTCACTTTCAATCTTTCCGTTTTTTACTTTGATAACTTTGTCTCCCATATCTTTCAACGCCGAGTTATGCGTTACTAAGATAACAGTCTTTCCTTCTTTTTTGGACATATCGTGAAGTAATCTTAGAATCTCTTTTCCTGTCTTATAATCTAAAGCACCGGTAGGCTCGTCGCAAAGGAGGATTTGTGGGTTCTTAGCTATTGCTCTGGCAATAGATACTCTTTGTTGTTCGCCACCAGATAATGTTGTAGGGAATGCACTAGCTCTTTCTTCCAGTCCGACTTTTTCTAAGATTTCCATAGGATCATAAGCATCCTTACAAATTTCAGATGCTAGCTCTACATTTTCTAATGCGGTGAGATTAGGCATCAAGTTATAGAATTGAAAAACAAACCCGACTTTGTTTCTTCTATACAAAGTCAATTCTTTATTTTTCATTCCAACTAAGTCTTCGCCATCTACCACTAGATTTCCGTCTGTAGCACTATCCATTCCACCTAACAAGTTTAATAGTGTAGTTTTACCAGCACCGCTGGGTCCTAATATGATTGTAAAGGAACCTTTATCGATAGAAAAACTTATTTTGTCTATAGCTTTGACTAAAGTTCCACCAGATCCGAAATATTTGCAAAGATCAGTTGCTTGGACCATTACATTTTTGTTTATCATCCCAGTTCCTCCGACTGAATTAATTTTATTTTCAAAATAAGATTATTTATTAGATTATATCTAAACCAATAAAGAAACCATATAATAAATTTGGTTAGAGCTAAATTATATAGAATTTAAGCTTAATATTTTAAAATATTTTTAAGGCTAAGTTTATTTTAGCTTGCTAAAAGGAGAATTATATGAAAAACATTAAACCTAAGATAATTTCGTTGAGTATATTAGGATTATTACTAACTTCCTGTGGTGAAAGTATAACATCACCAACAGAAAAGCCTAGTGTTCCTTCTTCTACCCCATCAACTCCTTCTGTTAAACCGACGGATTCATCTAAAAAAGATGATGATATCGATGCTAAATGGATAGCCGATACATTTAAGAAGTTAGCGGGTGGTGAGAAATTTGCGATTTCTTATCTATCAGATAACAAGGAATATACTGATTATTTTGCTAATGATTATGTATACTTTGACGCTGAAGGTGCTGGATATGCACTAATAAAAGATGGAAATAATAAAAAGCCATTTTTATACGAGCTAAATAACGATGGTAGCGTGAAATTAGGATTAGCTCAATCCGAAAGTAATACTACTACCTTAGTTAATTCTACTTATGTTAAATATTTGACAAATGACGATTATTCTGAATCTGATTTCACATCTGATAATGGTGATTTTGTAACTACTAACTCATCTATTATTCACACACTATGTGGTTTATCTGGGTGGGGTAGTTATTATTCTTATTTTAATTCAGTAACTATAATTCCTAATGAAGATGAGATAACTTTTATATTAGGATTGCCTGAACCTAATGCCAGCAACATATCAGAAGATCTAAGAACAGGAACCATTAGTGGTATAGGATCCGTTTCATTAGATAAAGTTGATGAATTTGTAAATTCATATGAGATTCCATCTCAAAAAATAGATGATTCAATTCTTTCTTTATTGATGAATACAACATTCGAATCAAAGACTACAGCAACTTTGAAGTATTTATCTAATGGTAGTGAAACTATCATCGGTAATTATTCTCTTCAGTACGATGATAATCATTTTGATGTCAAACAAAGTTATAGTGGATTTGACAGAGAAAACTATTATGAGAAGAAAGCTATATATGCAGAGGATGGATCACGTAAAGACAGTGTTGCTGAAAGAACTTATGTCGATCACAATAATGAGGTTCAAAAAGCGGAGACGGATAACAAATGGTCTGATATCGTCAAATCGTTAGCATATAGCGTAATCAATACTGAAAAAGATAACATTAGGAAGAACGATGATGGTTCTTTAGTTTATGTCGGTGCCTCAGCGAGTACACTTTTCCAAAGTGTTACCCAATTCTCACCTTTGACTGATTTAGCATACTTAGAATTTAAAACTGATAGTCAGGGAACTATAACAGGAATTGTAGCCACGACTGTTTCTTCGGATTTCTATTCCAATGGAAAAGAAGAAGTTGTCGTATATGATATCGATATTTCATCAAATCCTAGCGAAATAGTAAAGCCTACTGCTTATGCTGATCAAGGAACAGATGGAGCTGATACAGCTAAGATTAAGAATGCGTTTGATTTCTTTTCTAATCCAACAACTAACTTTTCAATCGCTGTCACTGAACATTCATCTGATTTAAACATGTCTTTGAGCTATGAAGGAATTTATGATAAAGATGAAGGAATTTATTACTATCATAGCAATAATGATTTGTCTGGAAGTGGATTCTTTGAGAGAGATAATAGGCTTTATAGGTATGTCACGGACTCCAAGGGTACGGCTAGAGTTGAATCTCCTAGTGTTAGTGGACACCTCAGTGATGTTACAACCTTTCATATCTCGCCAAATTGTTTCTCTATAGATGGAGATACTATAAGAGATAGAGACATAGCGTTGGACAATCCATTAGATTATATGTTCGTCGGTGAAAGTCAGACTGCTAATGGATATGAAGGAACTGGAATCACTATGAAGTTAGATAGTGAAGGAAGACTTTCGGCAATGCAATATTTATCTTATATTGTGAATCCGGTTAATGGAGTCTATTATCCTATTTCAGTCAAGTATACTTATAAATATGGCGATCAAATTAAAGCTGACGATAAAATCAAAGCGGCTTTGGATGGCCTTGATTATGTGAAACCCACAACTTGGTCTGAAGAAACGACTGTTATCGATGCTCAAGCTAAAGTGTTGTTCGGCGAGGGCTTCGATTTAGATTCTGTCTTCCCTTATGTATATAAAGACTGGCTTACTACTAATTGGAATCCTGATTTAGATAGCACTAACGGAACTATAACGGTAAGAGCTTATATAGGAACTGATTTCTCTTCGATCAGTGATGAAGAGAAGGCAAGTTTCTATACAGAGTTTATTAAAAAGCTTAAAGATGTCGGTTATAGTGAGGTCAGTAATGATTCGACTTCAGGAACAATTGTATTATCTAAGGAAGGAGTTCCATTCACTGTAACAGTAAATACTAAAGACTATGATTTCAAAAAGTCGATTATCATAACTAAAACACATGAGGATTAATCAATATGAGAAAAATTAAAATTCTATCTTTGTTAGCTGTTGTTACTACTTTAGCTTCTTGTGGTGCAAAACCGTCATCTAATTCTACGACTCCAACGACCCCCAGTACCCCATCAAACAATAGTTCGCAAACCACTAAGCCTACATCTGAAAAGCCTGAAAAGAAGAATATGAGTATTTCTGATGCTTATAACTATGTTTATGACTTGTCTTCTAGAGAGTATTTAGCATCACATGAAGATGTCAAAACAACATCAGTCAATGGTTATTCATCTAAAGTAAAGTCTATTTCTTTAGATATTTATAACGATAAAACATCTTATGGAACTGGAACTGTTGTCGAGACTGAAAATTCAACAAGTGAAGTAAGCAAAGAAGACACATTCAAATATAGAGCAAAATTACAAAAAGAGAAGGTGAAAATTGAAGATTCAATCAAAGAACTCAATTTCTTATATATGGTTGAATCATATGAAAATGATTCATTCTACACAAGTGGATTCTCAGATGCCTTAGGAAGATTGGCTGTGGTTAAGAACGCTAACGAAGCTACGGACTTAGGTCTTGCTACAGGTCAGTACATTTTGGAAAAGAACTTAGATACTTATGTAACTTCTAATGCCGTAAATTCGGTGTATAAGTTCATCGATGAAAACATCGTCAACAATGAATCCTTGAATACTTCAAGTTTATCTTTTGAATGTTACGATGATGAGGATGGTAATACTACTTATAGTTTCTCAACTGAGTATAAATCTGATAATAGCGATGTTGATGTCAGCACTGGAACTGTAGTCGATATTGATGTTTTGTTTACTGTCAATAATGATGAGAACATGACTTCATTTAAAACATCATATGAAGTAGTAGAAGGGGACACTAGCGGTGATTCGAGCTTAGCTTATATTAAGAATGATATCAATGAAGGAACGATAACATATGGTAAAAAACAAGCTCCATCTACTGAGGCCATAGATGTTAACAATTATTTTATCAATGATGTCACAGATATAGATGTGTTCGATAAAAACACAAATCAACCAACTGCATTGAATAAAGACCAAATTCCTGCTTCTACAACTGAAATTTATGCTAAGCCTAAGACTTATTCACCAGCTACAGCATTAGATGCTGATTTCTCATATTTAATTCCTAAGTCATCTTCTAATACATCTTATGCAACTATTAATTCTGCTGGAAATGGATTTAACTTAAAGAATGCAAAAGGACAGACTATTACTTTGACCTATGAATGCAGTTATAAGAATGAATCAGGAGTCTGGGATTCTAAAGATATTTCAGTAACAATTACAATATCTAAATACGATGATGCTGAATCTATTAAGTTTTCAGAAATTAAAAGCTCTGATCAATCACCAACTAAAGAAGACTCCTATAAAAATGAGCTGATTATAGGAAAGACTTATACATTAGATAAAAGCAAAGTTTCCGTCAATCCTTCATCAGCTGATCAAGAAGTAACTATTACTTCATCTGATCCTTCTATCATTAAAGCTGAGAAGAATGCTGATGGTGTCTATGTCTTAACTCCTTTGAGTGAAGGAAGTGTAACTTTAACAATTGCCTCTGTACGCAATCCAGAAGTTAAAAAAGAAGTAACTTTAAAAGCTTATACACCTATGACTCCCAGCGAAATATCAACCTATTTCATGGGTAAGACATTTGAATATGTATCTTCTTATGGCTATACGAATGTCATTACATTTAATTCAACAACTAAGTCTGGAACAATATCAAGTACGGGAAGTAGTAAGGTTACCAAGTTCAATTGGGAATCCACAAAAGCCGGATATATATCATTATATGATTGTGTTCCTGATGATGATGAATACGAAGATATTGAGGGTAACTTTGGATATTCCAAATCGTTTATTGTGACTGCAGACAAGAACCTTTATGTCGAAAGACCCAATTACTATGATATGCATTATTTTGTTTTAAAGGTATAATTTATGAAGAAAGCATTTTATTTACTGATAGTCGGAATTGGTATTCTTTCTAGCTGTGGAGATGGAACATCTAATTCGTCTACGATTCCTACAGTTCCATCATTTCCTACTCAACCATCCACTAAGCCATCTAGTACTAATTTTTATGAATTGAGCTTAGAAGATAAAATTGATTATCTAACCAATTATTTAAATCCATATAAGGATAAAATAATATCTTATGAAACTGGATATACTGAAAAATTAACATCGATTTCAAATGGTGGAATAGAATTATATTCTAAAGACATATTTGAAGCGACTAGATATTCGATTACATCTTCACCATTAATAGTTAGAAGTGGAAAAATTGAAAATGATGAAGGAAAATCAGAGGAATATGATATGCAAATGTATCATGATTCTTCTAAGATCTACCACTTATATAATTATCATGGAGACTCCGGCAAAATAAAAGATTCGACAGATTATAAAGGTGACGATTCAAGTCTTACATTTCAGTTTATCGATTCAATTCTTAATGATTTAGATGGACTTATTGGTTTTGAAGGAAATAATACTGAGGTAAATATAGTATTTAAAGAGGATGAAACTATTTATCTCAGCTATGAAGCAATACAATACAATCCAGAAAGTAAATCATCGTATATTTCAACTAAAGCTGAGTGGGAATTTGTTTTTAATGGTAATGCCATATCAAAAGTTAAGAATTCTTATGAATCTAAACAAGTAGCTGTTGTGACTCAAAGTGTTCATACGGTTACTGAATTAAGTTTTAAATATGAGGATATACAAGAGTTTGACGGGACATTGTATAACCCAAGTGATTTCAGTCAAATTTATTAAAGAAAGGAAAACAAAATGAAAAAAACAAAAATTTTATTGCTGTTGTCTATTGTTTCTATTTTAGGATCATGTGCTCAAAATAACACATCTAATACAGGAAAGCCTACTTATACCCCTTCCAGTATCACGGACAACTCAACTAAAGAGCCAGAGGTTGTAAATGTTGAATCTGTATCTATCACTAATAAGATTAATACATTAAATTTAGGTGATGATTACGAGATAGCATATGAAGTCCTACCTGCTAATGCAACTAATAAAAAAGTTTCATTTTCATCATCAAAACCAGACGTAGTTAGTGTAGATAGATTTACAGGTAAACTTACAGCTAATGCATCCGGAACTGCTACCATCAAAGTTAAAACTGAAGATGGCGATAAAACCGATTCTTTTGATGTTTTAGTCCCTGTGGCAGTTACTGGAATAAACATTGCTCTAAATGCAAGTAGTGTTTATGTAGGTGATGAAGTCGATTTCACTGTATCAGTTTTACCTGAAGATGCTACAGATAAATCTTATGAATTGACTACCACTACTGTTGATTTATTATCGATTGAAGGTAAGAAAGTAATGGCTATTAAAGAAGGCCATGCTTCTTTGACAGCAAAAGCAGGATCGATTGAAAAGACTATTAACTTTGATGTGAAAAAGCCAATCGAAAGTGTGGAGTTTGATGAGATTAAAACTGTATTGGAAACAGCTTTGATCAAAGAAAAAACTAATTCAAATGGTGGATCATGGAAACACAAGAAGCTTGATTTAACAACTGAAGAAAAACAATATGATTGGACTGTATACACTGATTCAATTCAAAAGAGAATCACTTCTAGTGAAGGTGAATATGTAGACGATTTAACCTTTATTCAAGCTAATTCCGAATCAAAGAATTATTTACATAATATCATTGATACAACCAGTCAAACAGAAGTAAATAATAAAGTAAAAGAAACTAAAAAGAGTGTTGGAAATGGTTTTTCTGATGTTTTGAAGCAGGATCAAGCAAATAATGCTATTTCTATGATTAGTGAAGATACTGATTATTCCGGCTCATCCGTTTATGGAATAAGCCAATATGCATTGAATTATTTGACTGAAACTTCCAGTAAAGGATTGTCTAACGATAATTCTAAAGAGAAAGCTATAGTTAATAAAATTGATAATTTGGATAACAACTTTGTTTATAAGATTGAATCTAAGTTTGAAGGTGATACTTCATATTACAATGAAATCTCGTTTGAAATAGGGCTTAGTGGAGATAAATTGGTCTCTTTCAAGTTTGATCAAAAAGTTTATAACAGCAATGGATATGATTTCACTGCTCATGCGTTGAAGACTGATGCTACTCCTTATCAAACAGCTGTAGATGATGCTACTTTGAATTATGGAACTAGAGTCGATAGTGATGAGAATAAGTTGGATAAAAATGACTATAAGATTAAAGCATTCACCATTCAATCTATAGGTGATAACAATCAAATAGATTTGAATTACAACGATGGAGTTGCATTTGATTTGAAGACAACTATAACTACTCCAAGCAAATATTTAGATGAGTCTTTTACATATCAATCTTCAGATCCTAATGTTATTAGTGTATCAACAATTTCGAAGAAACTCATGGTTAAAGGTGCTGGAACAGCAACCATTACCATGACTTATGAGAATGGTGCATCTGCAACAACCGATATTACAGTTGTATCTCATCCTGTCAATAGTATTAGTATCACTAATACGACTAAAGAATTATATGTCGGTGATACTTTGAATTTGACTGTTCAAGTCAATCCTGATAATGCAAATACTAAAGAATATACAATCGAAGTGAAAGAAGGATCCGATGTTGCTACTCTAAGATTAAATTCTGATGGTTCTTATACTTTGGTAGGTAAGAAAGCTGGAACTATTAAAGTTCAAGCTAAGGCTAAAGATAATGATACTTTATCTGAAGTTGTTGAATTTACAGTCAAGGAAAAACCTGCAGCTGATCTTTCTACTGTTAAGGCAAATATTGTAGATTACGGACCTTATAGTTATAAATATGGAGACATATCATTTGATTTTAAAAATGACGGAACAGCTAAGTTGGAATTTTATAAAGGACGTATTTACACATTAAATTGGGATATTAGTGTCAATTCGGATGGAACATATGAATTATCTATGAAGTCTATCCAACAGCAGGATGGAACTTCCGGAAATGATAGAATTAACAGTGCTAGCAGCGGATACTTCTCTAAGGATTTAAAGAAATTCTATTTAACATATTCATCTGATAGTGGATGGGGATGGGAAGAAGCTACTGCAACTTTAACCGCTGAAAATTATCAATAGTTAAATTAGCAAAATAAAATAATTGAAGTAAAAATAGTGTCTTCTCCAGACACTATTTTATTTTCCACTTTTAATTCATGAAGTTAAAGTGTTTTATTCTTCTATCTTGATTACTGCGTGTGAGTTACCGTTTGAATCTTTAGATACTTCGATTTTCTTTTTGATTCTAGTTTGAAGTAAATCTACATGACTTATTATTCCTACCAAGCAGTTTCCTTGCTCGACAGTTTGATTTGATAAGACACTCATGATGTCATCGAGACTGTTTTTATCCAATGTTCCAAATCCTTCATCGATATACATACAATCTATATTGATTCCTTCTTTAGTTAAAGCGACAGTATCTCTTAATCCTAAAGCTAAGGATAATGCGGCTTTGAAACTCTCACCTCCTGATAAAGTGATGGATTTCCTAGTCTTTCCATCCGGCGCTAAATTTTGATTATCTCTTATGTTGATTTCAAGTCCAGACAATGCTTTTGCACCATATTCTCCAGCATTAGCTTTTACCATTGAGAAATGATTGTTTGTCATTTCTAATAATCTCTTATTAGCGAAGTGTAGGACTCTTTCCAATTGTTTACCTTGAACATAAACTTCTATTGTTTCTTTAACTCCATCGCAATTACCACCACCGAATACTAAGTTAAGATGATTTAGATTGGTAGCTTGTTTTTGAAGCTTTTCAATAATTGGAAATTCAGATTTTAACTGAGATAAGATCGATTCATTAGTCGAATAGAAACTCGAATATTTAGAATACTTACTGTTATTTATATTGAAGTCATTTTGAATTTGATTTTTCTTTGAAATTATTTCTTCAAGAGATAAGTTCAATTGACTTTCATATTCGGAGATTGAATTAGATAATATTTTCTCTTGTCCTTTTAAACTTGTTATTTCAGTAGTGATTTGATTAACATCATTTCTAGTCTTGCTTAATAAGACTTTATAATCGCTAATCTTGTTTTTTAGATAAACAATGTTCTTCTCTACATCTTCTCTAGACTTGTTTCCTATTTTATTTTTGAGTTCCTCGATATATTTAGTATTCTCTAAAATATGAGCTCTAGAACTAGCTAAATCTGATTCTATTTTACTTATTTCTGAAGTTAATTTGTCTTTCTTAATATTCGAAGCGTCCCTATTTGTTTCCAAAGAAGTCTTATAGCATTGCATGCTTAATAAGCTCATTTTTCTAGATTTGAAATCTTCTATTTCTTTGGATAATTCATCATTTACTTTTTGATATGATAAATCGATGGATTTGAAATCGGAGTCATATTTCTTTAATTTTGAACTGATAGTTTCAGTCAGTTCCATGATTTGTTTTTGTTCCGAATCTACTTTAGAATCTGCGTATGATGATTCATTTGCTTTTGCATTGTATTCATCTTCTATTTTCTTCATCTCCTCATCAGAAACACTATTTGTGGATAATCTAGTTGGGTTTGGATGAGAAATAGAACCACAGACAGGGCATGGGCAATTCTCTTTTAGTTCTTCAGCTAAATATCCGGCATAATTGTCAAATCTAACTTTGATTATTCTGTCCTTTTCTTGCTCAAGGATTTCTTTTTTATGTCTAAGTAAATTAGCTTTATCGACTAGTTTGATTAGATTCTCTTTATTTGCTGTCAACTTGGCCATGTCTTCTTTAATTTGTTCTAATTCTTTTTCTTTTTGGATCAAAGGTTTTGATTCTTCATCTATTTTAATGAGTTCTTTAGTAGGATCAGGAGTTAAATTCTTGAGTTCATTGTTTGTATCTTCTAATTGTTTAAGAACAATATCTAATTCATTTTGTTTTTTCTTCGACTGATTATCTAGAAAACCAATAGATGATTCATAATTCTTTTTTTCTTTTTCTTTTGAGGCAAGGTTATCTAAATCGACTAAGTTATTTTTTAAATCTATTAAGTTCTTGTTATCTAATTCTATCTCTTTGTCTTTGCTTTCTAGTTCAGTTAGATTTCTTGAAGATACTTGTAATTTTGGATTTAAAGAATCGATTTGATTTTTAATGTTTTTTAGCCTTTCTTTATTGTTGATATAATCTTTTGCTTTCTGTTCATTTCCACTCAAGATTTGAAGCTCTTTTTGTTCTTCATCCATAAGAGATTTAGATTCATTTAAATCTTTTTTGTACTTATCTGTTATTTTTTCTATGAAAGCATAAGCTTCGTCTTGCTTTATATCTGGTGAATTGAAAATGGATTTTTTCTCTTCTACAAGATCTAAATCTTCTTCATCGACTTTAATATTATTATATTGAATATTTACTTTAGCTGATTCACTCTTTAAATCAGCCTGAGCTTTATTTGCTAAGTCGCTCAATCTTGCTTGAAATTTGTTATAGGAATCTGTTCCAAACAATGAGCGATAGATATCTCTTCTCCCTTTTGTATCTTGATTTAATAAATCTTCAAACTTTCCTTGAGGAATTAAGATTGTCTTTTCAAACTGATCTGCATCTAATCCTATGATATCTTTGATTCTTTTGTTTAATGCTTTACCTCCGCTTTCTAATTGCTCAGGTTTTTCTTCATAGGGATCTAAGCTTAATACATCGAAGAGATGTGATTCAGTAGATCCTTTTTTATTTATGGTTCTATTGACGTGATAGTAGTTTCCTTTCTCTTCAAAGATTAAATCTACTATCGTTTTCATTTTATCTGGTGCGTTAATATTTCTAATATCCTTGTCGACAATGTCGACACAGCCTTTTCCACCACTGTTCAGAAACTCTTTATATAAAGCATAGTAAATGGCTTGGAATATTGTCGATTTTCCAGCCCCTGTTTCACCATCTACTAAGAATAATCCTTTATCGCCAAGTTTTGTGAAATCAATTTCAGTTTTATCTAAATATGATTGAAAAGCTTGGATTGTTAATTTGATTGGCTTCATTAGTTTTGTCCTCCTTCTTTGTTAGCTTCTATAAAGATTTCTGCTAATAATTTCTTGTTCTCTTCATCTAAGTCTTTATTTGTTTTCTCTCTATAGTATTCACAGATAAAATCTATAGGTCTTTTATCAGCTAAAGATGTATCTAAATTCATCTTTTGCTGCAATGTATCATTTGGAAATTCTATATCCACTATTCTCTTGTAATAAGGAGTTAATTTATTTTTAGCTTCAATAGGAGTTTTATCATCATCCACTATCAAATAAACGTAATCATTTTCATTTGGATTAGTATTAGTTAATTCAGATAGTAGTCCTTCTATTTTTACAAAAGGATGCAAAGGCTTGATAGGATCAAGTTTGACTTCTATATTACCTTTTTCCTTTAAATCTATTATCACTACTGATTTATCAGGACTGTCGATTTCGGATGTTTTATATTTAAGTAAAGAACCTGAATACCTAATGGTTTCTCTACTTATTTTTTGAGGCTTATGAATATGTCCTAAAGCTACATAATCAAAATTCTGGAATTTATCCAAACTAATAATTCCAACCCCTGCGACATTTTTCTCATCTCCGTTGCTATAAGAAAAATCTTCCTCGGATCCACCAAATTTAAATCCGGCTACAAATTGATGAGCTAGGATGATATTTCTTTGTGAAGTATCTATATTTTCTCTCTTTATGATTTCATCCATAGCTAAATCATAATTTTCCAATCCTTTTTCAAGTTTAAGATTGCTTTTAACAATAAACGGAGTAAAGAATGGTAGCATGTAGAAATTTACTGGGCCATATTCATCGTTTAATGAAACCTTCCTCATTGGAGAATTGAATTCACCTTCTACAAAGTATCCTTTTCCTAGAATGGCTTTGTAAGCAGATAACCTAATACCTGAATCATGGTTTCCTGATATAGCTATTACTTTTATATTTTTATCTAATAATCCTTTTAAAAAGGAAACATACATTTTGATAGCTTCTTCAGATGGGTTAGGTCTATCAAAAACATCACCGCTAATTAGAACGACCTCAACTCTTTCTCTTATCGCTGTATCGACAACCTGATTTAAGACATATTCAGTGTCTTCTTTTAAATCATAGGTTCCTATATATTTACCTATATGTAAATCTGATGTATGCAGTATTTTCATATCAAGCCTCCTAAGTACATATATATTTTCACTCACAAATCAAGAAAAATAAGAATAATTTTATAAATGAGCATTATTTTACACATTCATAAAAAACTAATAATATTATAATTTTTAAATTTTATATGAAATTAATTTCTTAAATAATGCAATATAAGATGATTATTTATATATTTTGTTTTATATTATTAGACCCGGAGACTTTTATAGGTAATGACTAAAAAAGAGAGAAAGGATAGACTTTTGGCCTTAATTAAATCCAAAGGTTATGTTTCCTTAGAAGAAATAGCAAAAGATTTGGATATGTCTGAATCTACGGTAAGACGTGACATCGTAGAGATGGATAAAGAAGGTCTATTGGTAAGAGAAAGAGGCGGAGCATCTAGTATAAAGACAGCAGCTTTCTTTTTAGCAGATCAAAAACTTGTGGTAAGAGAGAGAATGAACGCCGAGAACAAGCTTTTGATAGCTAAGAGAGCAATCAATCTCATCAGGCCTGATTCAACTATTTATATAGATGCTGGTTCTAGCACTTTGACATTAGCTAATAATTTACCTACCGATTTAAGAATTACCGTTGTAACTAATTCTCTTTCTATCGCTAGAACTGTATCAGAGAAAGGAATTAATACTTATTTAATTGGTGGAGCCTTAAAAATCACTACTGATGCTACAGTTGGACCAATGGCAGAGGAAGAAATTTCAAAATTTCATTTCAAACAAGCCTTTATGGGAGCTAATGCTGTAGATAAATTCTATGGATTCATGACTCCTGATTATGCTGAAGCTAATTTTAAGAAGAAAGCTATTCAAATGGCTGAGGAAACGATATTTTTGATAGATGGATCTAAGTTTAATACAAAATCAGTAGTTACTTTCGCTCCTTTAAAAGGAGCTAAAGTAATCACTGATTTCATAGATACTAAAGAAGAATTCACTGATTTAATTCTTTTGGAGGTAAATCAAAATGACAATTAGAACTTTGACTTTGTCACCCGCTTTGGATTATTCCTTAACAGTTAAGGATAAATTGACTATTGGTGCTATTAATAGAACTACTAAGGAATCATTTGCACCTGGTGGAAAAGGAATAAATGTTTCCATCATTTTGAAGAGATTAGGATATACATCTATCGCTTTGGGCTTTTTGTCTGGGTTTACTGGTGAATATGTAGAAAAACTTTTAGCAAAAGAAGGGCTTCAAACTGATTTTATTCATATCGCTGGAATAACGCGTATCAATGTTAAGATCGATGGAAAAGTTGAGACTGCAATCAATGGCTCTGGACCTAACGCTACTGATGATGATTTGGAGAAACTATTTAAAAAGATCGAGCAGAGTGAAAGTGGTGATATCTTAGTCATGAGTGGACAAATCCCCCCGACTCTTCCTAGTAATACTTATGAAAAAATATTGGAAAGAATATCGGATAGAGATGTTATGACGGTAGTCGACTCTACTGGAAGTCTATTGACAGACTCTTTGAAATTCCATCCTTTCTTAATAAAGCCGAATAAGGAAGAGATGTGCGAGATACTTGGAGTGGATGATTTATTTACTGATGGAGAAATAATTACTGGTGCTAGACATCTTCAAGATATGGGTGCTAAAAATGTCCTTGTTTCTTTAGGAAAACAAGGAGCGTTATTAGTCGATGAAGCAGGTAATATTTATAAGAGATCTGCTCCTATAGGACATGTTAAATCAACTGTTGGAGCTGGTGATTCAATGGTTGCTGGATTTTTAAAAGGCTATTTAGAAACACATGACTATGGTGTTGCTTTAGCTTATGGTGTTGCGATAGGATCAGCCACTGCTTTTGCTAGAAACTTAGCTAGCAAAGATAAGATGCTAGCTGCGATAGAAAAGGTCAAGAATTAAAAAAGCTCAGTCATGTGACTGAGCTTTTTGAATGTTATTCTATCTTTATTCCATCGAGAATTGAGAGTTGTACAAGGAAGCGTAGAATCCATTTTGATTCATCAAAGAATCATGGGTTCCTTGTTCGATGATATTTCCATCTTTCATAACTAGAATCAAATCAGCATTTCTAATTGTGGAGAGACGATGTGCGATGACAAATGATGTTCTTCCTTTGGTCAATCTATCCATAGACTCTTCAATTTTTTCTTCTGTTCTTGTATCGACGTTTGATGTAGCTTCATCCAAGATCAACAATGGAGCATTCTTAATCATAGCTCTGGCGATTGTAATCAACTGACGCTGACCACCGGAAATCGTATTTCCATCTTCAATATAGTAATCTAGTCCTCCTGGCAAGGTTCTGACATAATGGACCAAGTGAGCATCGTGAATGGCCTGCTGAATTTGTTCGTCAGTAACGTTAGGAGTGTTGTAGACTAGATTTTCACGCAGAGTTCCTGCAAAAACCCAAGTGTCTTGCAAGACCATTCCAAAGACATCTCTAACTTCCTTTCTTTGCATATCTTTTGTAGGAATTCCGTCTATAGATATGCTTCCCCCATTGACTTCATAGAATCTCATTAAGAGGTTGACCAAAGTTGTCTTTCCTGCACCTGTAGGTCCGACTATTGCGACTTTCATTCCAGGCTTTATGCTGGCTGAGAAATCAGGGATGATGACTCTGGAATCATCGTAAGAGAAGTTGACGTGATTGAATTCGACTGCTCCTTTGACGACTTCTTTTCCATTCTTATCTTCAAATACTGAAGGAAGATTAGAGTCATTTTCTTGCTCTTTAGCCCCTAAGAATTCAAATACTCTGTTTCCAGATGCTACACCCATCTGCATTTGATTCAAAGCTTGTGCTATTTGAGATAGAGGGCTTTGGAACAAATTGATATAAATCATGAATGCAGTGATTGTACCGTAAGTAAATCCGGCAACTTGAGCATTTAAGAGAAGTCCACCGGTAACAAACACAGCAGCATAAGCTACATATGAAATTAATGACATGAAAGGCTGCATAGTACCACCACAAATTTCTGCTAGGAACATAGTTCTTTTCAATTCGTGATTGCTCTTTTCGAATGCGGCATTAGTCTTATCTTGAGCGTTGAACGCTTTGATGACTAATTGACCGTTGTAAGTCTCTTCGACTTCACCTTCAATTTCACCTAACTTCTTTTGTCTTCTTATGAATTGAGGATTTGCTAATATCAAAGCAAAAGCCATGAACGCAATCATCAAGGGTAAAGTACAAAGAACTGTTATGGCCATTTGCCATGAAGTAACAAACATAGCAATTAATGCTCCAATCAAAGTGAATATTGATTGGAACATCATACTGATAGACTGTTGCATAGACTGACCTAATTGATCGATATCGTTAGTTACTACTGAGAGGATATCTCCATATTGACGTGTATCGAAGTAAGAAAGAGGAAGTCTATTTATCTTCTTAGACATAGCTGTTCTCAAATCTTTAGCAAAATATTGAGAGACAGAAGTCATGATGAATGAAGCACAATAACCTAATACAGCATTTCCTGCATATAAGCCAATTAAGATTCCACCATAGATTCCTACGTTTTCCATGAAAGCTTTAGAATCTCCAGCATTGATTATTACTCCATTGAATCCTTCTATTGTTGTCTTTGAAGGATTGGAGTAATTTGTGATCAAGTTGGTGAAGTCGGATAGGATGTTAGGAGCAAAGATTGAAAGTACGACCATTCCGATAATACAAATGAGAGCCACAACAATCCAAGGCATATATTTTGAACCACTGCTCATAATACCTTTGATAGTTGACTTCATCTGTTCTTTTGTCATCTTCTTATCAGCTTTTTGCTGCTTTCTTGTATTATTTATTGCTTTTCTTTCTTCGCGATTCATAATCCAAGTTCCTCCTTTGAAAGCTGAGACAAAGCTATCTCACGATAGATTGGGCAGTTTTGAAGTAACTCTTTATGAGTTCCTTTACCTACAACTTTACCTTCACTTAATACGATGATTGTATCGGCATCCATAATGGTTCCGATACGTTGAGCAACTATCAATTTAGTAACATCTTTTTGAGACTTAGACAGGTTCTCTCTGACTTGTTTATCTGTCTTGAAATCCAAGGCTGAGAAAGAGTCATCGAAGACGAGAAATTCAGGTTTTGTAGCAATAGCTCTAGCGATACAAAGTCTTTGTCTTTGACCACCAGAGACATTTGTTCCACCACGAGTGATAGGCGAATCGTATCCTTTTTCCATCTTTGATATGAATTCGTCAGCACAAGCTATCTTGCAGGCTTGTTCGACATCTTTATCTGATGCATTTGAATTACCAAACTTGATGTTGCTCTTTATTGTCCCGGAGAACAACAACCCTTTTTGAGGAACAAATCCGACCAATCCTCTCAATGTGGATTGCTTCATGTTTCTGACATCTACACCATCGATGGTGATTGATCCTTTAGTTACATCGTAGAAACGAGTTACCAAATTTATCAACGTGGATTTACCAGATCCTGTAGATCCTATGAAGGCTATAGTTTGACCTTTCTTTGCAGTGAAAGAGATGTCTTGGAGAATATCAGCTTCGGCATCAGGATAAGCGAATGAAACATGATCAAAGGTGATAGTACCTTCTTCGCCTTTTACCAAAGGTTTTTCAACTTCAGGATCTTTGACTGATACTTCAGTATCTATAACTTCTTGGATTCTCTTTGCACAGACATTTGCTCTAGGAAGCAAGATGAACATCATCATGAGCATCAAGAAGGCCATAACTATTTGTGTGCACAACATAGTGAATGCTTGGACGGTTGCATAGTCGATTTCATTGCCAGCAATCAATCCAGCACCGATCCAATAAACTGCTAATGTTAAACCATTCATGACTAAGGTCATGATAGGTGACATCAAACCTAGCATACGTCCAGTAAAGAGTTGAGTTTTAGTTAAATCTTTATTTGCTTTTTCAAACTTGCTTTCTTGATAATCTTCAGCATTGTAAGCACGAACAACACGTATACCAGTTAAGTTCTCACCGGTGACTGCATTAACTTTATCGATGAACTTTTGCATAATTTTAAATTTAGGCATAACAAATGTCATCAATATGATTATGCAAATGACCAAGAAGATAATTCCAACAGCAGCAGCTATAGTCAATTGCCAGCTTGAAGCTTGGACTTTACAAATTGCCCAAATTGCAGTTACTGGTGCAGCAAAGACCATACGCATTACCAAGAGGTTTGCCATTTGAACTTGTTGTATATCGTTGGTAGCACGTGTGACTAATGAAGCCGTTGAGAATTTATTGATTTCAGCCAAAGAGAAGTTAGAAATTTTTGTATTCACTTCAGTACGAAGTGTGGTTGCAAAATTGGATGATATATAAGCTGCTAAAATAGCGATGACAAATTGACATCCAGCTGCACCAGTAGCTACTAAAACCATCATTCCACCATTGAACCAGATATCACCTGTAGTAGCAGTCTGGATTGCTGACCACATTTCAGCAGTTAGCTTTGAAGAATCCATACTTCCTGGGTTTTGTGTCATCATTTGAAGTATCTGTGCAAATGATATATCTCCTATATTCATTCCAGAAGGAAGTATAGAGGATATTTGATTTTGATAATTCAAATAGATGATAGATTTAGTAATATCTTGAACATAATCGACTAATAACATAGTACACCATACTTGTACTATTGTTAGACCGATGATTAGGAATGTTTGTACCCAATCTATAGGTCTAAATTTCTTATACAATTTCAGCATTTTTATCTACCTCCGAAACTGTGGCAAAAAAAGCCTTTTTAATTAAATTACACATCAACTCGAAGTCATCTCCACCTAAAGCATCGACCATTTGTCTTATCTTCAAAGTGAAGAATGCCTTAAATCCTGCAGCTTTTTTCTTGCCTTCCTCAGTAAGAACGACTACAGTTTTTCTTTTATCTTTGCTTTCTTTGCTTCGTTCTATAAGACCTTTTTCTTCAAGGTCTTTTAGAGCATTGCCTATTCTTCCTGTTCCGACATTTAAATATTCGGATAAGGTACCGGGATTAGCACCTTCGGGGTGATTGTTTAGATAAAGGATTATCTTTGGTTCACCTCTACCAAATGATCCGTTGCCGAATGGCCTTGGCTGGTGTTCCCAAAACACACAGGTAACATCAGCGAATAACTTGGTGTAATACTCATCACTCTTTCTACACATTTTTGCCTCACACTATGAGATTTAGAAATCTCATTGTTGAATTATATAGATATGAAAACAAATGTAAATAGCTTATCTCACAATGTGAGCTATACCAAGAAAGAGGCTGATATAGAAATAATTGTCTTATATAATTCCTCTTTCGTTGATAAAAGCCTTTGTCCAGAGTCAATAAGAGATAAAGGAGTGCATGTAGCTATGAAAAAAGCTAAACTGTTTGATGAGCCCGAATGGGATTATGAATCGGTGAAAGACGTGCTGATGAAATAAAAAAAAGACCATTGATCGTCCGGGTGTTAATCGAGTTTTTCAATAGTCCTTTTCTTATGCTTAGCTAGGATATTCCTTCCAC
>UMAM01047226.1_pt1 | contig 39057 bp, 35 predicted proteins | sample 1963711 | NCBI WGS metagenome assembly UMAM01 (sample SAMEA4835916, study PRJEB28245) | human gut metagenome | biome: gut microbiome; material: fecal sample | place: Denmark | collected 2008
TATTTAAAATAAAAATACAATTTATATTATATGAGGAGAATAGTGTATGTTTGAAATATCAATTGGTATTTTCATACCATTTATTGGTACATGTCTTGGAGCAGCAATGGTTTTCTTCATGAAGAATAAAATTAATAATAAATTAGAAAAGATTTTATTAGGATTTGCCTCAGGTGTGATGATGGCTGCTTCTATTTGGTCATTATTGATTCCCGCAATTGAACAATCCTCTCAACTTAGCAATTTATCATGGTTTCCTGCTGCTCTTGGTTTTTTACTAGGAATGGGTTTTCTATTATTGTTAGATAGTATTATTCCTCATTTACATTTAAAAAGTGATAAACCAGAAGGTGTAAAATCTAAATTCAAAAAAACAACAATGTTAATGTTTGCGGTAACGCTACATAATATTCCCGAAGGTATGGCTGTGGGAATTGTTCTAGCTAGTGCATATATGGGAAATGTTGAAATTTCAATGTCTAGTGCTTTTGTTCTTGCAATCGGAATTGCAATTCAAAATTTTCCAGAAGGAGCAATTATTTCGATGCCTTTAAAAACAGAAGGTTTATCCAAAACGAAATCATTTTTTTATGGTGTTTTATCAGGACTTGCTGAAATTATGGGAGCTTTAATTACAATATTTTTAACTCAAATTATAAGTCCTACTATACCATATTTATTAGCTTTTGCTGCAGGAGCAATGATTTATGTAATTGTAGAAGAGTTGATACCAGAATCGCAAGATGGGCAACATTCTAATCTTGCCACAATAGGAGTAGCAGTTGGGTTTGTCCTTATGATGGTATTGGACATAACCTTAGGATAAATAATAAATGAATAAAATGGAGGAGAATTTTAAAAATGATAAAACATGTTGTTTGCTTTAAATTAAAAAATGATAGCATAGAATTACGTAAGAAAACAAAGGATATTTTGCTTTCCATGCAAGGAAGAGTACCTATGTTATTAGATTTGAAGGTAGGAGTAGATTTTTTATCTTCAACAAGATCATATGATATAATTTTAGAAACGTATTTTAATAATAAAGAAGATTTAGAAAACTATCAAAATGATTCTTATCACTGTGAAGTTGTAAAGACCCATATGCATGCAAATACAACATCAAGTATAGCTGTAGATTATGAAATAGAACCTTTTAAATATGAAATTGATAGTCATAAAATTGGTGTTGATTTTTGGAATAGTAAAAAAGAATTATTTGAAGCTTTTTATGGAGAGTTTTATGAATTTATTTTACATCATGATGGCAAAGAAGATTTAGAAAATCATAAAATCTTTAACAAAAAAGATTTTTATGCATATGCTGATTGGTATGCAGATAATCAAGATAGTTGCTATGCAATGGGATTTTCCTTTCATAAATATTATTTAACGCCACAAGAAAAAGGTACAATTGAAAATCAACCTGAAAATACTTTTATTGGATACTGTTTTAAAAATAACAAATTTATTGATTTCTTAAATTTTTTAATTACTTTTTTTGCTTGGTGGCGTAACGATGAAGGGTGCACATGTTTTAATCCTTACAATCATGCTGATGAATTTTTTCATTCTTCATGGGCTGCTTTGGTAGATACATCTAAATTATTTTATTTAACATCTGAAACTGTCTACCACTGGCAATCCTTTAGAGTAAAATATGCTTTAGATCATATACCTGGCGTAATTTTAAAGCATCCAACATCTAAATTTGATTCAATGAGAGTTGCTGGTTATGAATTTTTAGGTTTTGAAGAAAGAAATCAAATACAATATGCAATATTTAAGAGAAAAGATACGTATAATTATTGGGAAAAAGAGGAAAAAACAATAGAAAAAGTATATATTGCAAATTATAAAAAGGTAGATCCAGCATAAAATGAAAGAAGGTTATACATTAATAACTGGTGCTAGTAAAGGTATTGGACTTGAACTAACAAAAATATTTGCTAAAAATCATCATAACTTAATCTTAGTAGCTAGAAGTAAAGATGTATTAATCAAGTTAAAGGATAATTTAACAAAAGAGTATAATATTAAGATTGAAGTAATTGTAGCTGATTTGACTATCCATAATGTGGCTACTGAAATTTATCAAAAGACCAAAGAATTGGGTTGTCGAGTGGATTATTTAATAAATAATGCTGGATTTGGCGATTATGGTGAATTTTTAGATAGTTCTATGATTAAGAATCATAACATGGTTCATATTAATATTATTAGTTTAATTGATTTATGTTATTTATATGCTAAAGATATGAAAGCGTATGGTTTTGGCAAAATTATGAATGTTGCTTCAATTGCATCATTTATTCCAGGACCACTAATGGCAACCTATTATGCTACTAAATCATTTGTGTTATCATTTAGTGAGGCTTTAAGCAAAGAATTGAAAACAGCAAAGGTGACAGTTACTGCTCTTTGTCCTGGAACGACTAAAACTAATTTTTTTGATGTTGCAAGTGCCAATGATAGCAATTTATTAAAAAATTTAAAACCAGCTTCACCTCAAAAAGTTGCGAAATATGGATATAAGAAGATGATGCAGAATAAGGTAGTTGCTATATATGGTTTTAATAATAGATTAATGATTTTTGCAACTAGATTTGCTCCAAGAAGATTAATAAGATATATTGCCTATAAAATTCAATCTAAGCGAAAATAAAAAGATGCAAAATAGTAAACTGAAACTGATACTTATCAGTTAGTTATTATTTTGCATCTTTTGTTTTTTAATAAAAGTAATGTATAAAATAATGGCAATGATAGAAGCAGAACAATCAACAATCGGTTGAGAAATTACAATACCATATATAGGGATATAATGATTTAGTAAAATCATAAGAGGAATATCAATCAATCCTTTACGAAGAAGAATCGTCATTAAAGCACGAATAGTTTGTTTTGTTGCTTGAAAAATAGTATTAAAAATAAAAATCATTGAAGTAAGGGGCATACTTATACATAAAATTCTTAAAAAATTGCTAGCATATGTAACTGTTTGTTCATCCTTAATAAAAATGGAAACAATTTGTTTAGGAAAAATACTAAATAGAATAACACATATTCCTGCAAACGTAATAGATACAATCATACTAAAGCGAATAATTTTCTTCATACGTTTATCATTTTTTGCCGTAAAATTATATCCAATAAGTGGAAGGATACCTTGGGCAAAACCTTGAGCAAAGGCAATAATACAAAGATCAACTTTTTTAGCAATATTAACCCCTGAAATTGCTGAGGCACTATAACTAGACATTAATTTGTTAATAGAAGCATTACTAAAAAGAGCCATCAAAGATAGAAAAAAGCTTGAAAGACCAGAAGATATAATATCAAAAATTACTTTATCTTTCCATTTTAAATTTTTAAGTGAGAAATTTAAAATGGAAGTTTTTCTAGTAATTATTAAATAAACGATGAAGTATATACAAGCAAGCAAATTAGAGATGAAGGTAGCAATTGCAGCACCAGTTACATTTAATTTAAAAACAAAAATAAAGAGAGGATCTAAAATTATATTTATAATTCCTCCCATAGCAATACCAATACTTGCAGATTGAGATTTTCCTGTTGCTCTAATTAAATGAGAAAGACTATAATTTACAACAGATGGTAAGGAACCGATTATAACTACCCAAAATAAATATTCTTCAGCAAAATGAATGGTATCATTGTCAGCACCTAACAAATATAGAAGTGGTTTGTTTAATGCGAATACGATTAAAGAATATAAAATGGATAAAATAATTGATAATAAAAGACTCATCGTAGATATTTTTTTAATTTTATCATAATTATTATTGCCAAGAGCTCTAGATATGGCACTTGCACCACCAATACCAAGCAAATTAGAAAGGGCAGTTGTCATCATAAAAGCTGGGTAACAAATAGTAATAGCAGCCATTTGAAATGTATCGTTTAGTTGTCCAACAAAAAAGATATCAGCCCAATTATAAATAATTGTTATTAACTGACTAATTATTGTTGGAATGACTAAATACATCACCGCTTTAGGAACTTTCATTTTTTCAAATAAATATTGTTTATCATTTGCAACAATCATAAATTACCTCTTAATATTATATGTATTTTATCATAATTTAACGATAGATAGTGATTTTTTGCAAAAAAAAGTTACTCATAAATTTAATGAGTAACTTTAATCATAATTAAACAGTTGGAACTAAGAAATATACTAAGAATAACGCAGTTACTATAATAGCTACAACTGAAATATCCCATTTAGGTTTTTCACCTTTATGACAAGCATATTTAATCAAATCTATAAAGAAAGTAAATATTGAAATAATAACATAAGTTATAAGACCAAGACCAATACCATCAGTAATTGAATAGGCAAAAGGCATCATTGCAATTGTAACAAAAGCAGGAACGGCAGATTTAGGTGATGAGAAATCAATATTTTTAACATTAGACATCATTAATACACCAACATATAATAAAGCACCTGCTGCTGCTGCACTTGGAATAAAAGCAAATACTGGTAATAAGAAAATTGATAATAAGAATAAGATAGCAGTAACTAAAGCAGTTAAACCTGTTTTTCCACCTGCTGCAACACCAGCACCAGATTCAACAAAAGTTGTAACCGTTGAAGTACCTAAGATTGCACCAGTACATGTAGCAACTGAATCTGATATCATAATTTTATCATAATTTTTTGGAACACCATTTTCGTCTAATAAATTAGCATTAGCACAGCATCCAACAACTGTACCCATTGTATCAAACATATCAATCATTGCAAAAGTAATAATTAACATTACACATGTCATCAAAGAATCTTTTGGAAAGTTAAAACCTTCTGTAAAAGCAGCACCGAAGATACCACCATTATTTGGATCAAATGAAAAGAAATTAGCAAAATTTTCCCAGAATTTCCAAGTTACGCCATCCGTTTTACCAAGAAGATAATCAATATTAGTAACTCCTAATGGCCATGCAAGTAAAGTTGCGGCAAGAATACCAAAAACAACGGCACCTTTGACTTTAAAATGTGAAAGAACAGCAATGACAACAAAACTAAAAAGTGCTACTACTGCTGCTCTAGCATCGCCACCTTTTGCCCATGCTCCTGCTTGCGTAAAATCAACAAATTGTAAAAGAGTAAAATCATTATTTTGAACAAGATGAGAATTTTGTAAACCAATGAAGGCAATAAATAAACCAATACCAACAGGTATTGCGGTACGAACAGGTTTGGGCATACCAGTAAAAATCAATTCTCTTAAAGTAATTAATTTTTTAGTTTCTTTATCACGTCCAGCTGGTATTACAGAAAGAAGTAAGAAGATAATACCACTAATTAAAATTAGTAACATAGCGTTACCAAATGAGAAGGTAAATCCAAATGCTCCACCAAGAATAGAACCAACCATTGAATTTAATCCCATACCAGATGCTTGAGCAAGAGGCATTTTAGCAAGTAAGGCCATTAATAAAGTACCAATTACAGCACCAAGAGCAGTAGCAATGAATACTGACGACCAACGTACATCTGCTGTACCACCCCATAACATAGAATTAGGATTAACAGTTAAGATGTAAGCCATCGCAAGAAATGTTGCAATACCAGCTAACACTTCTACTTTAATTGTTGAGCCTGCTTTAGAAACGCCAAAAAAGCTGTCGAGCTTCCCAACATTTTTTTGTTTTTTGTCTTCCATTAAAGAAGTCCTCCTTAAAAATTTTTTGTTGTAAAAAGCCATAACAGCGGTTTTTAAGCAATTATTCAATTGTTACCATAGTATTATCATTTACGGTGATAATGTAGAGACTTCTGAACCATATTATCAGAATTATATGACTTTTACATCAGTATTATAATCTATTTTAAAAATAAGTAAAAGAAAAAAATTCAGAAAGCGTTTTCAGTAAAATCTGTTAAAATGTTTATTGAATTATTTTATCTTTTTTTATAAATTGAACCAAATATCATTTAAAATATAAATTATTTAAGATTATTTCTTTCTATATTATTTAAATTTATCAATTATATTTTATTAAATTATCCACTTTCCAGTATTCAAATCAATAAAATGTTCAAGTTTAATCACTCCAATAAAATCTTTGCCATACTTTTTAGCACGAGTTTGGTCATCAAACTTAAAGCTTATATTGTAAAATTTTCCTTTTCTAGTTTTTTGAATCAATTGATTATCTATCATAAACTGGATAACTCTGTGATGGTTCTCTATATCATCGCTATTCAAATAAAAACAAATAACTCCTCTTTTACAATCAGTGGTCTCCATATCGGTACATTTACACTCATAGCAAACATTTTCTGCAATTGCCTTTTCACATATACTCATGGCGAATTTTTGATCATCAAAGAAATGCATCCATTTGCCACATTTATGCTTTTCAAGCAATTTTGCTTTATCAGTAAGATACCAACACCAACCTCTAAACTTTTCCATTTTCACTTCCTCCATTTGCATTGTACAACTTCTAATTTGTTAATTTGTTCACTTATAATATACAACTTTCTCTATCATTTTCCTATTTGTATTAAGCGATTTAATATGATTTTAAATATATTATATAATACTTGCCCTCTCTCCATATTCAAATTTTCCACTTCTACCTTCCAAATTAATGACATCTGATTATTTTCAATAAACAATTCTTAAATTAGCTAAATATGAAAAAAATTAATTATTTCATCATTTATTATAACAAATCAGCCTATAAATTAAAACTTAAATTATTTTTAATAAAATCAGCTATATTAGCGTGAATAATTCCATTGCGTTTTTGAATTAAAAAATCAGTTGTAAGAACATATTTTGGATAATTATCTTTGATTAATTCTAAAGAATTGTATTCTCTATCTTCCGTTTTTTTATTTTCTAAAATTGTATAAGCGATTTGCAAGTATGCATAATTTAAATAATCATCCCTTAATATAAAATCACATTCTAATAATCCAATTTTTCCTACGCTTACAGTATATTTTTTACTTCTAGCGTAAGTGTATATTACATTTTCTAATGCTGGTCCATAATTAATTCTATTATCTGTATTGATTGCATAATAAAATGAAGAATCAGCTAAATAGTATTTCTTTTCTCCTTTTAATGCACGTTTACTTTTTAAATCAAATCTATCGCATTGGTAAATTATTTTGGCACTAGTTAAAATTTCTATATATTTAGTTATTGTTTCTCTTCTTACCTTAATACCTGCTTTTTCTAATCCTTTTTGAATACTTAAAATACTCATTGTTTGACCATAGTTATTAATAATAAAGTTTTTAACCAAATTAAAGGTTTCAATAGTTCTTACTTTCACTCTTTTTTTAATATCTTTTTCAAATATTTCTTCAACAACAGCATTGGTATATGATCTTTTATCTATAATTGAATCATATTGAATTGTTTTTGGGAAACCACCTTCAATGATATAATTATTAAGTTCAATCAATATATTAGAATTAATTGCTTTATTATAAAACTTTTTCATTTCTAAATATTCATAAAAGGATAAAGTGAAAATTTCAAATTCAATATATCTTCCCGTAAGTTTAGTTACTAATTCTCCACTCAGTAAATACGAATTTGATCCAGTTATAAATATTGAATATTCTCCATCATTTCTAAATGCATTTATTACTTCTTCAAAATTTTTTATATTTTGTATTTCATCTATAAAAACATATTTTGTACCATTAATATTAGAATATGAGTCTAATAATTCTTCTAAATCTTTTTCTGCTTTAATTCTTTTATATTTTCTGCTGTCTAAATCAATAAAAATACAATTTTCTTCACTTATTCCATTACTTACTAATTCATTTTTTATTGTATGCATTAAAGATGATTTTCCGCACCTTCTTACTCCAGTTATAACTTTAATAATTTCGGTATCATGATAGAATCCTCTTATTCTTTTTAAGTATTCTTCTCTTTTATATAAATTCATAAAATCACCTCGCAATATAATTATATCAACTTAATGTTAAAAATCAATTTAAATAGTCAATTTTTTTATAATTTTATTTTTTTGCCTATTTAAATCGATATTTTTGCTTTTAAAATTAAAATTTATTTTGCATATTCTCGATTTTTTTTAAAATCTACTACAAATTAAAAGAACAAATGAACTTATGGAAAATCTAAATTGACCAATAAATTGGTTTTATAATTTGTCATCCCATAATAAAATAATAAAAAGCAAAAAATAAATCATATTTTAAGAAACAATTGGAAAGAAATAAAAAAACATATCCGCCTACATTTAAATAATACGAATATGTTTCTACAAACGAATATTGATGTCCGTTTAAACCTTTTTTGGCGGAGAGTGTGTAATGTAAAATGATAAAAGTGTGATATATTTATCTTATAATATATTAATTTTCAAGTTTTAGATTTTAATCACAATCGCCATATTTAATAAAATATCTTTTATATTCTTTATCTATATAAGTGAACAAATCTTCTATATATTCAAATATCTTGTATTTCTCTGGATTCTCTACATTTTCCCATTCATGTTCTTTAAAATCTCCAGCAAATAATCTACAATAATGCTTTTTTCCATTAAATTTTATTCTACCGACTTCTATACCAAGTAAAGTAAAACTAATTGCTTTGTCTGACATGAATGAATATTTGATTTCTTTTTCATGTTTTTCAGCGGTTTTTATAAAGAAATTTAAAATTTCTTTTTCATCTCCATTCATTATTTCAACACTATGTTGTTTCTTCGTTTTATACTTTTCAAGTGTTACTTCTTTTGATATATCATTTGCAAATGAAGAAGAATTTTTGATAATAGATGGAGTCGTAATAATAGAATTTTCTCTTATATAATCACTTATTAAGTCATAAAATATGTTTTCAGACAATATCTCAATATCGTTGCCTTTTAATTTTAATTCTTCAGCTTTTAGTAATTTTGAACTCTTGTTTCCTTTTAATATTGGATTATAATCATTGTTTCCCAAAATTAAATAATCAGTTCTTGTTGTAACTCTATCTTCGCAAAATCCCCCTAAATCAACTACAATTTGCATAGCTTCTTTTCTGCTCATCTTTTCAAGGATGCCAGTTATTGCAACATTTTTATTAAATAATAAATTATCTTCATTAAAGTTTACTTTACTTGTTGTAATATCGCTCGCTTTTAACCCACGCTTTTTACGGCTGAGTTCATTTTTAAAATTTTCTATACTACCATATTGATTGAAAATCTCTTCTTTTAGTTTTTGTAAAACTTCTAAGGTCATCTCAGAGTCTCTTATACTTCTGTGTCTGCCATTATTATTTATATTGTAATAATCCGTTAAATCGGTCAATCTATGGTGATGTAAATTAGTTAATAAAAATCTACTTAATCTTAATGTATCAACATAATCATTTTTTAAAGGCTCTTGGTTTGATTTAATTAAATTATCATATAAAAAATTTATATCAAAATGAATATTATGTCCTACTAAAATATTATTATCTATAAATTTCATAAATTGAGGTAATACTTCATAAATCATAGGAGAATCTTTAACCATTTCGTTTGTTATACCTGTTAAATTTGTTATAAAAGTAGGTATTTCATTCATAGGTTTAACAAAAGTAGAAAATTCATCAACAATGTGAGAATCAACTATTTTAATAGCACCTATTTCGATTATTTCATCATAAAAAGGGTCTAATCCTGTTGTTTCTAAATCAAATACTACAAACTCATTAGGAATGTCTATTAAACTTTGCCCTTTCATATTTCTAGATTTTGTTTGAATACTGAAATTCATAGTTTATACCTCTATTTTAATTAACTTTAATTATATTGTAACATAAATTTTAAAATGTACCAATTAATAAAAAATAATTAAAAAATTTATAATTTGCAACCCTGGCGTGTGCTTGTTGGACAAGGCGATAGCCGAGTCCACTTGTTATATACAAGCACACGCCACACTCCAAATAAACTATATAACCATAACCAAAACGGCAACGAAAAATGGAGTTCGCACGCAAGTTTTCTGCGAAACTCCATTTTTTATCGTTGCCGTATTTTTTGTTGTTATATCTTAATACTCATTTTAAGTTTAAGTGAGTATATTTTTATTTAACTTAAATCGAGCTTAGTTTTTAAAAAGTATAGATTTTGTATGGGTTTTGTTCAAGACTGTTTATTGTATTTTGCAAAAATACAAGATATATTTTTTGTGTAATTGCCAAATAAAATATCAAGATAAATCAAAAAGTAGGCATTTAACAAGCAAGTAATGTCATGACATTTTGAAAAATTTTATTTTACATTAAGAGTATAATTGCAACAAGTCTTATCCAACAAATACTAGTCAAGTTGGATATAAGGCCAAAATATCACTACAAGGCTACTTTAAAATACCTGTTATTTTTAAAACTTGAAATATCGACTTCGAATGTAGTTGCAATTACAAATATAAAAAGAAGGCAAAAAATACTATGAACCGAAACATTAAAGCAATTTTTCATAACGAATTGGATACTGAAATTTTTGATAAAGATTTTTATTCATATTTTTAAATAGAATTTTTGACCTTCTAAAAAATAATGAGATAAAAAATTAAAAATGGGATTCTCGCGTGTGCTTGTCTTTGCCTTTTGATATTATGTCTTCATTCCATCTCATGTCAAGCACCTTTCACGGCATAACCTTAGCCACTATATATTTTTATTTGGGTTTACTTCAAAAATATTTGGAATATGTGTTGCTCCACCAATAATTCTATTGGTAACATTCGAAATATAATCATTTGCTTCAAATATTAAAAATAAAAAATAAGGGAATTTTTTCTCATTTTCTTTTTGATTATCCTGTAAATAATGTGCATGAATAATGTAATTTCTAAATTTTATAAGATTAATTAATTTCTTAGAAATTTCTTCCTCTATTAAACAGTTAGTTAAATTTTTAACTATTTTTGTGGCAGAATTATAATTGTCAAAATTAAACTTTACACTTTCATTATATAATTTATATTCTACTGCACGTTCTAGCAAATATTGAATGCATGCTTCTAGATATTGAAACTCTTCAATAATTCTACCAATCAGTTCTCTCATTTCGTCATGAGGCGTGATATAAGATTTATAGTTAAAATTATTTTCAAAATCTTTAATATACTTTTCAGCAAATTCTAAATACTCTTTATTATTATAATGCCACATGTATTTTTTATCCATTTTGCACCTCAAATTTATTTTATCATAAATCATCTAAAAATACAATTTAAATCAAAAAAATAAAACCTAAACCATTTCGTTGGTTTAGGTTTACGTTGTCTTATAAAGCCTAAAAAGCTATTTCAAAAAAAATTCATCTTTAAAAAACAATTAAGAGTTCAAGACCTATTGAACCTAAAAATATAGCCTCGATTTTAAATGCTATTTTACATCATTTTTGAACAACTCCAACAACTAAAAAAGCCCTAAAATACTTACGTTTTTTAGGACTTTAAAGGCAAAATAGCCTTTTAGGCTTTATTACATGGCGGAGAAAGGGGGATTTGAACCCCCGCACAGTTTTATCCGTCTACTAGCTTTCCAAGCCAGCCCCTTCAACCACTTGGGTATTTCTCCAGCAGGTATATTTTAGCATAATAAAAGATAAAAAGTAAAATAAAAATGATAGTCTTTTAAAAATATGTTACAATAAAATACAAAGTAAAGAGGTTTTATCATGAATTTAGATACAGAAAGCTTAATACAATGGTTTAGAAAAAATAAAAGAGACTTACCATGGAGACATACACAAGATCCATATGCAATTTGGATTAGCGAAATTATGCTTCAACAAACAAGAGTAGAAACTGTCATTCCTTTTTATTTAAGATTTTTAAAAACTCTCCCAACAATCAAAGATTTATCCCAAGTATCCGACGAAAAATTATTTAAACTTTGGGAAGGATTAGGATATTATTCACGAGCAAAGAATTTAAAAAGAAGCGCTCAAATGATTATGGATTGCTTTTCAGGACAGTTTCCAATAAATTACTCAGATGCACTATCCTTAAAAGGAATAGGAGAATATAGTGCTGGTGCTATTTTATCTAGAGCTTATCAACTCCCTTATGCCTGTGTAGATGGAAATGTATTAAGAGTTTTGAGTCGTTATTTACAAAGTGATTTAGATATTTCTTTAAATTTTACAAAAAAATATTATAAACAACAACTTGAAAAATTAAATCCTTCTCATTGGGGAGATTTTAACGAATCTTTAATGGAACTTGGTGCAACCATCTGTACTTATAAATCTCCTGTATGTACCCATTGCCCCTTAAATGAAAAATGTTTAGCTTTTCAAAATCAAACCATTGAACAATTCCCAATTAATACAAAAAAAGTAGATGTTAAAAACTATCAATATACTTGCGTTTTTTTACGTTTTCAAGACTCTTATTATTTTGAAGTTAAAAAGCAAGGAGTATTAAAAGACTTGCTTTGTCCTATTTTATTATCTGGTGTAATAGATAAGCAATCTTTGGTTGATAAATTAACAAATCAATATCAAATTGAACCAGTAATCATTCAAAATTTAGAAAAACAAAAGCATGTTTTTACCCATCAAATTTGGGAAATGACCGGTTATTTAGTAGAGATAAACCAAGTCCCTCATCATTTAATTCATAAATTTTATACTATTAATCAAATTAAAACTCAAATCAGTATTCCCATTTGTTTTCAAAAATTTTTCCCTTCTTTAAAAATTAACGCTTCTATTTAATAAAAAATCAATGAAACTATCGATGTTTTAAGAAAATATAAAAAAGTGATATTTTAGCATTTTGCTTTATATCACTTCTAATAATCTATTGGCGTCCTCGATGCGATTCGAACGCACTACCCCGTCCTTCGGAGGGACGTACTCTATCCAAGTGAGCTACGAGGACATTAAAGCACATTTATTATATCATTATTTTTTAAATTATAAAGAAGAATTTCTTAAGGAAAAAAATTTTTTTTGTTAAATGTATTAAAAGAAAATATTTGCTATAATATTTTATAGTTTTATAAAAAAAAGAAAGAAGGTCATTTTATGAATCAAAGAATGCTAAAAAAATATGCAAAAACAATTGTTGAAATCGGAGCGAATGTAAAAAAAGGTCAAGAAGTTATCATTCATAGTGATGTAGACAATTTAGATTTTATTCGACTTTTAGTAGAACAAGCTTATAAAGCAAAAGCGGGAAAAGTATCTATTGAATGGAGTGATTCTGCTATAACAAAAGCACATTATCGCTACCAAACTGTAGAAAAATTATCAGAAGTACCAAACTGGGTAATCGAAAAAAATAAATATCAAGTACAAACTCTTCCTTGTCATATTCACATTATTTCAAGTGATCCAGATGCTCTAAAAGGAATTGATCAAAAAAAGGTCAGTTTAGTCAGAAAAAATACTTATCCCATTTTCAAACCTTTTAGAGATGCCATGGATAATAAATACCAATGGGTGATTGCTGCCATTCCTTCTGTTTCTTGGGCAAAAAAGGTTTTCCCTCAATTATCAAAAAAAGCCGCAGTCGAAGCTTTGTGGCAAAGTATTTTAAAGGCTTCTAGAATTGATGAAAAAGATCCAATTCACAATTGGCAACAACACAATCAAACCTTACAGCAAAAATGTGATATTTTAAATCAACTCAATTTACACCATTTACATTATAAAAATGCACTTGGAACCGATTTAACTTTAGAAATTATGCCAAATACCCTTTTTGTTGGTGGTGGAGAAAATACAATTGATGGTCGTTTTTATAATCCAAATATTCCTACAGAAGAATGTTTTGGAATGCCTAAAAAAGACGGTGTAAATGGAATCGTTTATGCTAGTAAACCTTTATCTTATAATGGTGAATTAATCGAAGATTTTTATTTTGTATTTGAAAAGGGAAAAGTCATAGAAGCACATGCAAAAAAAGGTGAATCTTTATTACAAGAAATGATTGCTATGGATGAAGGTGCTGCTTTTCTTGGAGAAGTTGCTTTAGTTCCTTTCCAATCTCCTATTTCATTAATGAATATTTTATTTTATAACACCTTATTTGATGAAAATGCGAGTTGCCATTTAGCTTTAGGTCATGCTTTTTCAAATAACATTAAAAATTATGAAAAAATGTCTTTAGAAGAAATTGAAGCCTTTCCTATGAATCGGTCTATGATTCACGTTGACTTTATGATTGGTACTAGTGATTTATCCATTATTGGTGTAGATTACCAAGGGAAGGAAATTCCTATCTTTAAAAATGGAAATTGGGCAATATAAAAAAATAGTCAGCAATGACTATTTTATTTTTGTTCCACAATAACTACATTCTTTATCCCTATAAGAAATACTTGCTCCACATCCAGGGCATTTTATAAAAGTTATAGATTTTTCGTCTTTATTCCCTTTCAATTCACCTTCTTGTAAATGTAAAGATTTTAAAGCAATCCAATGAGAGACAATTTCATATTGTTCTAACAAACCTTTATTAATACTAAGTTTAGCAATAGAGACAATAACAGGTTCAGGGAGATGATAAATTAAAGATAATTGTTTTATATCTGACTTTTCGTTCTTTTTAATTTCTTGAATAATGGAAATAATGCGTTGATATAATTTTGATTTTGTAAGCAAAACCGATGCAATTCCAAAACAAATGACTAATCCAAAAGGGCAAAGAAACATAAACGCAGAAAAATCAAAATTCATTGCATTGATAATAAACAATATTAAGCATACTCCAGCTAAAAAATAAAAGAAAAAACTTAAAAAAGTAAAAAGATCCTTTTTTTGCTGCATATTTGGTTGAATTGTTTTTTCTAACGCTTCGTAAGATAAAAAATTGTTCATCTTTTTATCTCCTCTCTTTTCATTATAATCATATCTTTTTATTTATCATTTTACAACTTATTTAAAAATTATTTTCAATTATATTTTCTCATGTTATAATAAAAAAGGTGATAAACATGAAATTTAAAAAATTATATTTAGCCGCATTTATCTGTGTTTTTGCTTTAACTGGTTGTGATAAAACATCTTCTTCCTCATCCACGACGCCTTCTGCCCCCCCGGATGAAATCGTTTCAGTTGATGTCACTGGAAAAACAGAAGCCAAATTAATTGAAATGGAATCATTAGATATTGAAGTGGATGAAACCTATGATTTTACAAAATTATTGACAGACACTTCTAATACTTTAGATTCTTTTGAACTTGCTATAACTAATAAAAGTTGTACACAAGTCACAAAAACTAGTTCAAGTTACATCTTAAGAGGATTAAAAGAAGGAAGTTCAGATTTGTATATCATTCATAACAACCAATATCAAATTATTCCTATTTCAATTCTTGAAATCGGTGCGTTAAGTGACTCCTTTACCTTTGATTGGGGACGCCTTTCAAATAAAGCAGTAACCATTTTTGGTGATAGTGTATCTTATGGTGCTGGTTTACCTGACAATACTCGTTATTGGCAGCTTTTAGATGAAGAATTAAATTTTTCTAGTGTTCAAAGTTATGCCGTTGGAGGAACAACCATGACCTATTCTTATGATGATAGTCATATTTGGGAAGAATATGCTGCACAAGGAAAAGGATTCAATGGTGTCTCTTATGTCGTCAATAATTCTCAACGTGTCATTCGTTCAAATTACATCATTATCTTTTATGGACACAATGACATGTATTTCCAACCAACGATTGGAACAACAGAATATCTTCCTTCTAAAATTGAAGATTGCAATTCATTCAAATCTTCTTATGCTTATGCTTTAAACTTTATTAAACAAAATAACCCTTATGCTCGCGTTTTATTAATTACTCCAAATTATAGTGTTTACCAACCTAATCCATCTTATGATGTTGGGTTAACCTATGCTGATTATCGTCAAGCCATTATTGATATGGCAAATTATTATAATGTGCGTTATTTAGACATTTGGGATGATACTTATCAAGCGCATAAAGAAAATTCTATTTTATCCGATTCTGTCCATTTAAATGCTCGTGGACATCGAGTTGTTGCCGATTTAATTAAAAATATGAAGTAAATAAAAAACCCGAACAAATCGGGTTTTTATTTTAGACATTAAATTTAAAAAAGACAATATCCCCATCTTGCATACAATATTCTTTTCCTTCTATCCGACATTTTCCATTTTCTTTTACTGCTTGTTCAGTATGATATTGCAATAAATCTTGAAAATGATACACTTCTGCTTTAATAAAACCTCTTTCAAAATCACTATGGATGATTCCTGCACATTGTGGAGCTTTCATTCCTTTTTTAAAAGTCCAAGCTCTACATTCATCTTTTCCTGAAGTGTAAAAGGTTTCAAGACCAAGTAATTCATAAGTGGCTTTGATGAGTTGATCTAATCCCGATTCTTTTATCTTTAACTCTTCCATAAACAATGCTTTTTCTTCCGATGATAAGGTAGATAAATCCTCTTCAATTTTTGCACAAATTGGAATAATTTTTGCATTTTCTTTTTCCGCCTGTGATTTTAAAAGTTGATATTCATGATTTTGTAAAACATCCATTAAATCGTTTTCTCCTACGTTTGCAATATATATCATCGGTTTATTGGTTAATAAATGTAATGAATGGACGATAGGAATTTCTTCTTTTCCAAAACTCATACTTCTAACTGGTTGATTATTCATTAAGACTTCATGAATTTTTTTTAAAACTTCCAGTTCTTCTAATAAAGTTTTTTCTTTACTAGACAATGCTTTTTTTTCTATTCTACTCATCCGATTTTCAACTGTTTCTAAGTCTGCAAAAATCAATTCCATATTAATCGTTTCTGCATCTCTTAAGGCATTTACGCTGCCATCAACGTGTAAGATATCTTCATTTGCAAAACAGCGAACAACGTGGCAAATCGCATCAGTTTCACGAATATTAGCTAAAAATTGATTCCCTAATCCTTCTCCTTTTGATGCTCCTTTTACTAAACCAGCTATATCTGTAAATCCAAAAGTCGCAGCAACTCTTTTTAAAGGTTGATATAATTGACATAAATAATCTAATCTAGCATCTGGAACTTCAACCACTCCAGTATTAGGTTTTATAGTTGCAAAAGGATAATTGGCAGCTTCGACTTGTGAATTCGTTATTGCATTAAATAAAGTGGATTTCCCCACATTTGGCATTCCAACAATTCCAGCGGTTAAAGGCATACAGATTCCTACTTTCTACTTTTTATTCCTCATTTATTATAATTTTTTTATAGTTATAATACAAGATGAATAAAAAAATAGATTCTGTATATTTTTTGTGGTATAATAAAATGTTCCAAAAAAGGAGGAAATAAAAATGTTTAATTTAAAAGGTCGTGTAGTTGTTGTTTCTGGAGCATCTAGTGGTTTAGGAGCACAAATGGCAAAAGGATTTGCAGCACAAGGTGCAGATGTTGTCATTACAGCTAGACGTTTTGAAAGATTAGAAGCGTTAGCTGATGAAATTCGTAAAATGGGTGTGCAATGTCTTCCTATCCGTTGTGATGTCACAAATGTAGAAAGTGTTAACAATTGTGCAAAACAAGCTGTTGAACACTTTAAAAGAATTGATGTATTAGTCAATTGTGCTGGCGCAGCAGCAAACAATGGAGTATTAAATATGACAGATAGTGAATGGCAATTCACTATTGATACCGATTTAACCTCTGTATTTTATGTCACCAGAGCTTTTGCTAACATCATGAAAGAACAAAAATATGGACGAATTATCAATATTGCATCCATGTATGGATTAGTAGGAAATACAGCAATGGATACTGTTGCTTATCATTCTTCTAAGGGTGGAGTGGTTAATTTTACTAGAGCTGTTGCCGCAGAATTAGCAAAATATAACATCACATGTAACGCAATCTGTCCAGGATATTTTGAAACAGAATTGACAAAAGAAACACTAGACACAGAATCATTCCAAGCCTATATGAAAATGACAGTTCCTGTTGGAAGATATGGTCATGCAGGTGAATTAAATAGTGCTGCCATCTTTTTAGCAGCTGATGAATCAAGTTATGTAACAGGTGTCATTTTGCCAGTTGATGGTGGATATACTTGCGTTTAATCAAATAAAAAAAGGTTCTTTAAAAAGAGCCTTTTTTATTTAAAAGATATAGTTTTATAATAGAAATTATTTTATAAAATTTTTTTGATCCATTGATTATGAAATCCGATTTCCATTTACTATTTTCGACAAATTCATCATGTCTAAATCGTACCAAATCTAAATAGACTTGGCTAATTTCATCAAAGGTCAATCCTCTATTCATATTTCTTTTTAATCGACGCACAATTCTTTCATCAGCTCGGCAATCAATAAAGATTTTTAAATCTAAAAAATTATAAATTGTTGAATCATAAAGCGTAAACAATCCTTCTATGATAATAAATTCATCTGTCCCTTGCTTTGCTAGTTTTAAATCCTGATAGAATTGTTTTAAATCAAAAGATTGCAAAGAATTATCATCACGATAAGACTTCTGATTCATAAAAGAAACTTGAATAGGTCGGTCTTCTTCCTTTTTAAAATATTGATCCATATGAAAAACTTTTACTTTTCTTTCTTTTAATTGTTCAGCTAATTGATTTGCAAATGTTGTTTTTCCACTGGCAGAACCTCCAGCAATTCCAATAAAATAAGGATTCACTTTCATCTTTCCCTTCTTTTTAAATTATAAAAAAAAGAGTGACAAATGTCACTCCAAATTTATGAATTATAAATAATAAGAAAGTGGATAAGTTAAATAAGCAATTTCATCTAATTGATCTGCTGTGACATATCCTGCTTCGGCTAAAAGTAAAGATGGAATTCGATTAACAATCGTTGCACAAGTGTGTTCTACTGTTGCAGGTTTAATTACTTTAAATTCAGTATTTGGTTCTCCTTCAATCTTCCAATCACACATATCGCCATCATCTTTTCCATATACCTTACCGATTGTTTCTTCTTCAATTGTTATTCCTTGATGTGTTTCAATCGTGACGACAGCTGACATTCCAATACATTTTCCAGCTTGAATTGTTTTTCCTAATGTAGCACTATACAAGTCTTCATGAATTGTATAAGGAACATTTTTTTGGCTAATTGATTTAATTGTTAAACCTAATTTATTCACAATTGCTTCACTTGCATTCCATGCATAAGAAGGAACGACTTCTTGAGGATGAGCTAAAGTTTTTTCAAATTCTTCAACTGTTAAATCACATCCGTGAGCTTGAGCTAATGCTAATCCATAATCTTCTACATTATAGGAATAACTTCCTTTAATTTTTTTGATTTGATGGCAACCTCCACAAACCATGGCAACCATATTAATCCAAAAGATATCTTGCATTCCTGAACCAGCAATCGTACATCCATTTTCTTTTGCTAATAAATCTAAACGATTCGTGATTGCTGCTGAAGTAGTCCAAGGATAAATTGCTTCTTCACATGTAGTGATGACATTGATTCCTCTGCTAACACATTTTTCAACATGTTCATAAATATCGTTCATAAAACTAAATAAAGTAACAACGGCTACGTCAGCGTCACATTCATCCAATACTTTGTCGGCATTATCAGAAATTAAAATTCCTGTTTTTACTCCAAGATTAGCAAAATCACCGACATCCACACCTTGTAACTCTGGATTAATATCAATGGCGCCAACAATTTCTGCTCCTTTTTCATAAAGGTATCTTAAAATATACTTTGCCATTTTACCACAACCATACTGTACAACCTTAATTTTTTGCATTTTAATTTCCTCCTTTTTGTGAGTTTCTCTCACAATTTTATTATAGTCTTTTTAGACACTTTATTCTATTCTATTTTTACTTTTTTTAGACATAAAGAATAAAAAAAGAATGAATTTAATCTTTTATTCATTCTTTAAATTACATTACATATGATCAATAATTTTCTTTATCGCTTCTTGATATTGTTCTTCACTAATTGCACCATTTTCTTTTAACTTTCTTAATTGTTCAATTTTTTGAACATCATCATTTGTATTTACCGGTTCATTATTAACGTTGTTTTGTATAGTTTGACTTTCTATTTTATCTTGTGGAAGACAAATAGATAATAAAACAAAGACAAAAGGTAATAAAAATAATAATCCATAAACAAGTGAACCGCCTAAAAATTCTAATAACGAAATTAATCCTGTAATAATTAAAAAGGTAATTTTTAGGCCTAATCTATTTCGATATACTCCATTTTTGACAGGTGATGGTAAAAGTAAAGCAGAAAATATGATTAACACAATAGAGAATAAAAGAACAAAGAGAATAGAAATTTCTATAAGTATATGAACATCATAATAACCTACTGCTATTTGAGTAATTAAATAAATACTACCAAATAATAAAATTACACCTAAAATCATTGCTAAAATGCTGCCGAGCAATTCAAAAACACGTTTTGTCTGATTCATTTATAATTCTCTCCCCTCAAATGGTTTTTCTAATTCAAGTATATACCCCCCCCGTTTTTAAAGTCAAGGCTTTTCAATCAAGTTCATTTTTAGATCAAGTTTTTGATTTTCAAAAAACGTCAAACCATTATAAAATCAAATAAATTAAATTTAAAGTCTTACGATAGTATAAAATAAATATAAAAAAGCCCCTAGATAGGGGCATTATTTATGTGATGGTGGCTCAAGCCGGGATTGAACCGGCGACACACGGATTTTCAGTCCGTTGCTCTACCAACTGAGCTACCGAGCCTTAAAAAAATGGCGGTCCAGACGGGAATCGAACCCGCGATCTCCTCCGTGACAGGGAGGCATGTTAACCGCTACACCACTGGACCGTATCATTAAAAATGGTTGCGGGGGAAAGATTTGAACTTTCGACCTCCGGGTTATGAGCCCGACGAGCTACCGGACTGCTCTACCCCGCGATGTATACAAGTAGAATTCTTAATGGCGGAGGAACTGGGATTCGAACCCAGGCGCCACTCTCGCGACCTACCGGTTTTCAAGACCGGACCCTTCAACCACTTGGGTATTCCTCCATTTAGTAAGAACTTGGTGGACCCTGTAGGACTCGAACCTACAACCAACCGGTTATGAGCCGGGAGCTCTGCCATTGAGCTAAGGGTCCATATGGTAGCGGCGGAGGGACTTGAACCCCCGACCTACCGGGTATGAGCCAGTCGCTCTAAACCAGCTGAGCCACGCCGCCAGCTATAGAATGGTGGAGCTTACGGGGATCGAACCCGCTACCTCCTGCTTGCAAGGCAGGCGCTCTCCCAGATGAGCTAAAGCCCCATTCCAACTTGCTTATATAGCATACTATAAAATTAAATTTTTGTAAATAGTAAAATGATTTTTTTTATTTATTTTTCATTTTTTAAGACTCTATTTTTTCTTTTTTTATTTTATTTTCAATAGCATTTACAAGTGAAATAGGAGTAGAAGCAGCAGAAAAGATTACAATATTTTTTTTATCTTTTAGCCATTGCATATCGATATCTTTTTCAGTAGAAATCATTATCGTTGAAAAATTTTTCTTTTTAGCCAGTAAAAAAAGATTTGTGCAATTATTACTATGTTTATCTCCTACAATAATTACCCCATCGACATCATCTTTTAAATTCAAAATAGCTTCTTGTCTTAATCTGGTCGAAGAACACAATTCATCTCCTAAAATAATATCTGGGTATTTTTCTTTAAAATAGGCAAAGATTTCCTTTAAATCTAAAATAGAAATGGTGGTTTGATTGGTTAAAAATAATTTTTTATTGTTTAAATTTAACACTTTTGCATCTTGTAAAGTTTCAATTAAATGAATATGTGGACTTAAGGAGCAAATAGCTTGTGCTTCTGGATGATTTTTTTTACCTATATAAACAATATCGTATTGATTTTTAACATATCTAGAAATAATTTGCATTTCTTTTTGTACATATGGGCAAATGGTGTCAATCACAATCAATTGTTTTTCTTTTGCTTTTTGAATAAGAGCAGGATTTGTACCATGCGCGCTAAAAATGACGACTCCATGAGTAATCTTTTGAATCGCTTCTTCTTTATTGATTGTTAAAATTTGTACTCCTTTTTGAATAAAATCCTGATTAACTGCATCATTATGGACAATCTGCCCAATGCAATAAATAGGTAATGAAGAATAAGTTTCAATTACCTCATAAACTTTTTGAATTGCCTGATGAACACCTTGGCAAAAGCCAATTGGATAAACTTTTGTGATTTTCATTTGCCATCACCTAAGTTTATTATAACATGAACAAAATTGATTTTAAGCCATGACATTAAAAAATGGATTAGGAATGCGATTATCTTCTTTGATTTCCACAATATCAATATAATCTTCTTTCTTTTTTTCTTCCGGAACATCAATAATTTCTTTTTCTTGTTCCTGTTGCTTATCAAAATCTGGAAGATTATCAAAAGCTTTCTCTAATGAATCTTCCTTTGAAAAACGCTTAAAGGCTTTTGCAACCTTTAAAGTAGTTTTAATATTTGCTATTAAAGGTTTTGTTTGCCGAATGATAGGGGTAACTTGATTATAAATATTTAAAACTTTTTGAGTTCCACCTAAAAAAGCACCTACTTTTTTTAAAGATAAAGAAGAAGATAGCTTAGAAAAAAAACTAGGTTTTGGTTTTGTTACTTCTAAAAAGTTTGAAATCGGTTTATTGGTTAAATTAGGAATCGAGCCGTATCCTCGATAATCTAACAAGTTATTATAAAGTGGATGGGTATTCATACTACTTCACCTCAATTATTTATATGCACTACTTTCATGTAATGGCACCATTAATCTAGGCAAATAGTAAAGTTTTATAATTAAATAAAATGAAAATAAAAAAGAGTCCATATAGAACTCTTTTTATCCTTATTTATCTTTTGTTTGTGCTTCGTTTTTCGTTGCTTGAATAGTTTCTGTAATGGAAGAAACAATTCCTGATAAGTCAGCGATATTGCTTGGCACAATTAATTTTGTTGCTTGTCCATCAGCAACTTTTGCTAATGTATCTAAACTTTTTAGCGTAATATATTGTTGATTTGGATTGGCTTCATTGATTAGTTTAATAGCTTGAGCTGCTCCTTCTGCTTCAGCAATCAAAGCTTCTTTTTTAGCAACAGCACGTAAAACAACAGATTCTTTTTCCCCTTCAGCCACTAAGATTGCAGAACGCTTTTCCCCTTCTGCTCGAAGAATTGCTTCTCTTCTTTCTCTTTCAGCACGCATTTGTTTTTCCATCGCTTCTTGAATATCACGAGGAGGAATAATATTTTTTAATTCTACCCGACGAACTTTAATTCCCCAGGGGTCTGTCGCTTCATCTAGAATAAGACGAACTTTTGCATTGATGACATCCCGAGAAGTTAATGTAGCATCTAATTCTAATTCCCCAATGATATTTCTTAAAGTTGTGGCTGTTAAATTTTCAATAGCATTAATCGGATTATTAACCCCATAAGTATAAGCATGAGGATCTGTAATTTGATAAAAAACGACTGTATCAATTTGTATTGTGACATTATCTTTGGTAATCACAGGTTGTGGTTTAAAATCGACAACGTGTTCTTTTAAACTCACTTTTTTAACAACTTTATCAAAAATTGGAATAATGAAATGCCAACCGACATCTAAAGTTGCTTTATATTTTCCTATTCTTTCTAAAATATACGCTTCTGTTTGATGCACAATTACAATTGATTTAAAAAACAAGAAAAGAATTGTCAAAGAAAGTACAGCAACTAAAATCCAAATAGCAATGGTTAACCCATCAGAAGCAAATACAATATTAAGCATAAATCTTCTCCTTTCATCAATTAAATATCCGTGATAATTAATTTGTTCCCCTCAATCCGAACGATTTTTACTTTTTCGCCTACTTCATAAGTCTTTGATTCCGTCACAGCAGTCCATATGATTCCTTCATATTTCACTTCACCAGGATTATCCATTGTGATTTTTGCACATACTGTAACGACTTTTCCTATTGCTGAATCTGCATTGGTTGGAATCGTTGCAGAATCAAATTTCTTTTTCACAATAGGGCGTAAAAAGATGATACAAATAATGGACACAATTGAAAAAATAGTTAAAGATAACCACACAGGAGCATTACATAAATCGGCAATTAAAGCAGCCAAAGCGCCAATTGCAAACCAAAAACTAGTCAAATCAACCGTGGAAACTTCAACAATAATGGACACGACCATGACCGATAAATAAATCCAAAACCACACCATGTCCTCTCACTCTCCTTTTACACTTTTCATTATATGTTATAAACATATTTTTTACAATAAAAATATGTTTTCGTTTCAATTTGAATACTCTTTCATCTTTCTTTCATACAATGATAAAGGAAGGAAGTGCGTTCATGTCTTTATATTCACTCACTAGTTTTTATTATGAAGATTGTCATGCTAAAAAAACAATATTATATTTGCATGGATGGAACGCATCTTATCAAACTTTATTGCCTTTAAAAATTGACACAAAATCTTATAATCAATTATTTATTGATTTGCCTGGATGTGGGAAACAAGCTGATCCTCTTAACCCTTTGACCATTCAAAATTACATTGAGTTAATTAAAACAAACTTTGCAAAACAATGGCCGCAAATTGAAATTATTGTAGGTCATTCTTTTGGAGGAAAATTAGCCGCAAAAATGGCAAATGAGTTACCTAATTTAAAAGGCTTATTTTTAATTTCTCCAGCTATTTTAAAAGGGAAAAGAGGATTGAAGTATTATTTTAAACTTTTAAAATACAAATTTTATAAAAAAATGCATTGGAATCTTACACAATTTGGAAGTGAAGATTATAAACAAGCAACTCCTATCATGAAACAAACATTAGTTTCAGTTGTCAATGAAGATGCTTATAAAGAAATCAAACAAATCTCTTTACCAACTTTGTTAATATGGGGAAAACAAGATACTGCAACTCCAATTCAAATGGGTCATAAGATAAAAAAAATCATGAAAGATTGTGCATTAATTCCGATAGAAGGAGGACATTTTGCTTATTTATCACAACACAATCATGTCAAAGAAATTTTAAAAAGTTTTGTTCAAGAGGTGAATAAAATTGCTGATAGCTAGTTTAATATTTACTTTTTTTATTTCTCTTTATTTGTTTTTTTACTACGCCAATTTCTTACAAAAACAATACTATCATCTCCCACGTTTTTTTAAATTGGTCAAAGAACGTTTTCATTTTCACTATTTATCCTTTGTCTTTTTTGTCTTATTGACGACGATTACTTTTTTACCGATTTTCTTTAAAGAAATGGTCTGGATAAAATGGATTTTGATTGTTCCTTTATCTTGGCTTTTATATCGAAAAAAAATACAAGACAAAATTGTTCCTTTTAAAATCACAAAACGAATAAAAAGAATGATTATGCAATATAGTTTGTGCTATGCCTTATTTTCATTTATTGTCTTTCTTTTTAATGTGAATTCTTATGTTATTCCATTACTTTATCGCATTCTGTTTTTAGTCTTTTTTACACTTACTTGTTTATTCAATCAAGGAATAGAAAAACTAATCCAATTGCATTTTAAAAAGAAAGCAAAAAGAAAACTACAAAAAAATACAAACTTGAAAATCATTGGTATTACCGGAAGTTTTGGAAAATCAAGCACTAAATTTTACACAAAACAATTATTAGAAAGTACCTATTCTATTTGTAGCAGTCCTAAATCATTTAATACTTTAAATGGCCTTTTAATGACAATTAATCAACAATTACATTTATCTCATCAGATTCTTTTATTAGAATTAGGCATTGATAAAATAAAAGGGATGGATAAATTTATTCACTTTTTCAATTTTGACATTGCTTGTGTAACTAGTATCGGAATGCAACACTTATCAACTTTTAAATCAATGGAAAATATTGAAAAGGAAAAAATAAAATTACTTCAACATCTTTTGCCGTCTAATACAGCCATTATTAATTTAGATGACCCTAGAATTACAGCGCATTTATCAGAAATTAAAGCTAAAAAAATCACCATTAGTTCAACGCAAATTGCAGACATTTATGCCACAGATATACAAATCAAAACTACAGGAACTAGTTTCATTCTTCATCTTTTTCAAAAAGAATATTTAATAAAAGTAAAAATATTAGGGCGACATCATATTCAAGATCTTTTAATGGCAGTTGCAATGGCAAAAGTATTACAAATTGATGATGAAAAAATAATCAAACGATTAAAAATGCTTAAAAACATGGAACATCGTTTAGAAGTAAAAAAAGAAGGATTATGGCTAATGATTGATGATTCATACAATAGTAATCCTAATGGATTTGCCGAAGCTTTAACTGTTTTAAAAACAGCCACCAACAAACGGGTTTTAATTACACCTGGATTAATTGAATTAGATGATTTGAACCAAACAATGAATCAAAAACTAGCTCACAATATCAAAAAATCTTGTGACTTTGTGGTTTTAGTTGGCAACAATTCTAAATCGATTTATCAGCAACTATTACAAGAAAAATATCCAAAGAAAAATATAGAACAATTTTCTACTTATATGGAAGCTTGGTCTTATTTAAAAAATAATTTTATCGATCAAAAAATGACAATTTTAATAGAAAACGATTTACCCGATACTTATTTAAAATAAAAAGGAGAGAATAATTTATGAAAATTACAATCGGAATGGTTTTTGGAGGATTATCTGTAGAACATGAAATCAGTGTCATCACCGCTTTACAAGCCTATCACAATTACAAAAACGAAAAATACGAACTTTTGCCAATTTATTTAGGAAAAGATAAAACTTTTTATTATGGAGATGCTTTAAAAGATATAAAAAATTATAATCATTTACCATCTTTATTAAAAAAATGTCACAAAATTCAATTTTTAAAAAATCAACAAGGTTCTTATTTTAAAAAAAACCACAAAAAAATCTATATTGATGCCATTTGGTTAGTGACGCATGGAAATAATTGCGAAGATGGCAGCTTGTATAATTATTTTAATATGTTAGGTTTGATTTGCATTGGATTAGACCACTTTCAAGGAAGTATCAGCCAAGATAAAGTAATTTGCAAACAAATCATGCAAGCCAATAAAGTTAAACAAACAAAATATTTCTCAATTCATTACTTACAATATAATCAAAATAGTGATATTGTTTTTCAACAAGCTAAAAAAATTGGTTACCCTTTAATTGTTAAACCAGCCAAATTAGGAAGTTCAGTTGGAATTACGATATGCTTTGATGATGCTCAACTCATTGATGCAATTGAACAAGTTTTCCAATATGATACGAAAGCTTTAATTGAAGAATACATTGAAGATGCAAAAGAACTAAACATTTCTTTATTAGGTGATCTTGATTTTTATCAACATTCGGCAATTGAAGAAGTGACAAAGTGTAGTTTTTTAAGTTATGAAGATAAATATCAAAATCATGCTAAAAACAAAGGAATGGCTGGACTTAATCGCATCGTACCTGCAACAATTAGTGAAGAGTTAAAACAAGAACTAATCCAAGTGGCAAAAAAAGTGGCAACTTTATTAGAAAGTCATTTATGTGTGCGTTTAGATTTTCTTTATGATGAAAAAAAAGGTATCCTATATTTTAATGAAATCAATAATATTCCTGGATCTTTGGCCTTTTATCTTTGGGAAAAAGCAAACCTTTCTTTTTCTGATTTAATTGATCAAATCTTAGATATTGGAATAAAACATGAATTTCATAAAACTGAATTGATTTTAACCTATCCTTCTAATATTTTTAATAGTGATGATTTGAATCAAATCAAGGTCTCTAAATAATTTTACAAAGTGAAGAGATAAATATAGTCCTTCACTTTTTTGTTTTCATTTTCCACCTATTTTATTATAATAAAAATAGAAGATAGGAGTGATTTATATGTCTACCCCTCATAATAGAGGTAATGTTGGTGATTTTGCAAAAACTGTTTTAATGCCTGGAGATCCTTTAAGAGCCAAATTTATTGCGGAAACTTTTTTAGAAAATCCTCGTTTGGTCAATACGGTTCGAAATATGCTTGCTTATACAGGAACTTATAAAGGAAAAGAAGTAACCGTAATGGGTTCTGGCATGGGAATGCCATCAATTGGCATCTATAGTTATGAACTTTTTAAATTTTATGGTGTAGAACAAATCATTAGAATTGGTTCTTGTGGCGCTTTTCAAGAAAACATGAATCTTTTTGATATCATTATTTGTCAAGGAAGTTCTACCGATTCAAACTTTGCAGCGCAATATCAATTGCCAGGAATTTATTCGCCTTTAGCTTCTTACGATTTACTTGAAAAAGCTGTTCTTTCCGCTAAAAAACATCATGCAAACTATCATGTAGGAAATATTTTATCTAGTGATATTTTTTATCGTGCAGATGGGGATTCTTGGAAAAAATGGAAAGAAATGGGCGTTTTAGGCGTTGAAATGGAAAGTTATGCTTTATATTGCAATGCAGCTTATTTACATAAAAAAGCTTTAACGATTTTAACAGTTTCTGACTCTTTTATTTCTAAAACAGAAACGACTGCAGAAGAAAGAGAAAAATCTTTCACTCAAATGATGGAGATTGCGCTAGATTTAATCTAGTGGGTTTCTTATGTGGTGGATTATTTTTGTTGTCATCGCTATTTTATTTATACTCTTGTTATGCTTATTTAACAAGCAAATAAGAGTTTTTTATATTGGCCTGACAAAGCACCGCAGAATTCAAAAAAATCTTTATCAAGCATGCAAGAGTCAAAATTATTTGATTATTAATGACATTCTCATTCAAGTCAACGAAGAAAAGTTTCGTCATGTGGATACAATTATCATTGGTAATAAATTTGTTTATGTTGTTAAAGAAGCCATTTGGCTTGGAAAAATAGAAGGATTTCGTCAAGATGAAAAATGGCGACTTTATTATAAAAATACCTTAGATCATGTTAGAAATCCCTTCATAGAAAATGAAAAAAAGATGAATCGAATTGCTAAAGTTTTACCTCTTCCAGTCGATCGTTTTATTAACATTGTCGTATTAGCTGATTCCGTACAAATGGATCATCTTGATTTAAACAACGAAAATGAATTTTTATGCAAAGAAGAGGAAGTCATTTTAACCATTAATTGGATTGAAAAAAATTCTTCTAAAACGAGTTGGTCAAACCAAGAAGTAGAGCAAATGGCAAATTTATTATATGAACATGGGTTAAATAGTGAAAAATTACTAAAAAATAAAAAATCGAGAGGCAAAAAAAATGAAGCGTCCTAATTCATTTGAAAAATATCACTCTGATTTACCCTACTCTTATGCATATGGTGCTTTTGTTACCATTGAACTTTTAACTCATCGACCAAAAGATGTTCTTTGCGTTTTTATCGACAAAAAATTTCAAAATCAAGAAGTTTTAAATTTTATTTTAAAACTTTGCAATCAAGAGCATATTCCTCTTGAATATAATCAAAAAATCATCAAAAAAATTCGAACAAAAGAGAATTGTTTGATTATCGGTGCTTTTTTAAAAAAACAATATCCTTTTTGTGGAAAAAGACATTTACTAATCAAAGATATTGAGGATGAAGGAACTTTAGGTACTATTATTCGCAGTGTACGAGGTTTTGAATTTAATCATTTAGTTTTAATTCATCCTCAAATTGATTATTATCATCCACATGTCATTCGCGCTAGCATGGGTTCTTTTTTTAGCACTTATCTTATCGTATTTCCAACCATTGAGGCTTATCAACAAGCCTATCCAAAACAAAACATTTATTATTGTCAAAAAAATGGGACTTTACCCTTAAATCAATTAGATAAAAAATTAAGTCCCCTTTCTTTATGTTTTGCTGAAAACAAAAAAACTACAAATTCTATTCAAATTAATGAACAATGTAGCCTAGAAAATAATGTTAATATCGTTCTTTTTCATTTTTATTCTTCTTAATGTGCCAATCTTTTTATCTTTTGCATACAATATACTAGAGGTGGTATGCAAATGCCTAGAGTAAAATATATTGATTCTGATGTTGTTCTTTTAGCCCGTATCATGCGAGCAGAAGCTTTAGGTGAAGGAGAAACAGGAATGCAACTAGTCGGAAATGTCGTTGTCAATCGTGTCATTGCAACTTGTTCAACTTTTAAAAAAATGAATACTGTTTCTAAAGTAGTTTATCAACCCGGTCAATTTGCTGGAGTAGATACACCTTTATTTCAAAAATATCCTACATCTAAAGAGCAACGATTAGCCAAAGATTGTTTAGATTATTTTACAAAATGGCCCGCTACTCGTTCTTTATATTTTAAAAATCCGGGCAAAGGAAAATCTTGCCCTTCTCAATTTTGGGGACCATTTGTTGGAAAATATAAGCAACATTGCTTTTATCGAGCTAAAGATAATCTGAAATGCAATTTATAAAGCGATGATATCGCTTTTCTTTTTGCTTTGCAATCATAAGATAAATATCTTGTCGATAGGTTTGATACATGGCATATGCCCAATGAGCCCAAAAGAAATCTGAAAAGACATGAATCCAATAAAAATCATGCCAAATTCGATCCGTAAGATTGCAATAATATAGGTTTAAGATTTCTTTTTGCATCGAGATTTCTTCTATATCATTTTCACTGATAAATGAAACCACATCAAACATTGAAATATTAAGGCCTGCATATTCATAATCAATGAGATATAATTGTGTTTCATTGACTAAAATATTAGAAAATAAAATATCATTGTGACATAAAACCAAAGGATATCGTTGGTAGATTTCTTTAGCTTTTTCAAGCACTTTTTTTTCGTTTATAAAAGTAAGATTTAGTTTATGAACTTTTTTATAGTTTTCAAATTTAATAAAAGGTTGAAATAATAAAATTCCTTCTATAGAAAGAGAATGTAATTTTTTTAATTGCTGAATTATTAAAATAAGATGGTTTTTATTATGATAATTAAAAGGGATTGAAGGAACCCATTTTGTAATTTTTATTCCCGTTTGTTCATTAAAATAAAGCGTGACGACATCTAAATGTTCTTGAGCAATTCTTTGAATAATCACTTTTTCATTTTTGCGATCCAATTCAAATTGAAAAGGTTTAGGAATACGCAACACATAATTCCCATCATTGGTATACATTATATAATTGTCATTAGTGATTCCCTTTTTTGTTTTTTCCATTTGAATCACTTTTTTATGGATAATTTGTTCAAAAAGTTGCTTGTAGTTTTCCATTTTCATCACCGATAATATTATATAAAAAAACAAGTAGAACAACTAGTCTACTTGTTGAAAATAATTGACAATTCCTCTAAAAAATGAATCTGCAATTTCTTGTTTATGATTTAATATGAAATTCGCTTGATTTAATTCATCATGGAAAAGAATTTCAATTAAAGCTGTCGGAGCCAAAACATTTTTAATTTCATATAATGAGGCATCTGTTCCGTCTCCATATTTTACACCTCTATTTTTATAATTGTGAATTTGGTTAAGTTCATCTAAAATCATTTTCCCAAACGTATAACTATTTTTAGAAACCCAAACTTCTGATCCTGTTCCACCCCCACCATTACTATGAATTGCAAAGTGGGCATCTGGTTGGAAAGCATTACTTTCTTTTACTGACTGACTTAAAGACAAACCATCTAAGTTCGCTTTTACCATCAAATTGGTTTCACTTTTTAACCGATTGACTAATAAAAGAGCAATTTCATTCATGACTTGTCCTTCGTTGTGAATATTATCGGCATATTGATTTTTAAATTGTACTGATGGATTAATATAGACTTTATATTCTTTTGTAAAGAAAATCTTTTGTCCTGTTGCTTCTTCTTCAGCAGGTTGGTCTACAGATGGTGTAGTTGTATCAATAATTTCAGTTGTAGAATTGTTTTCTTCTGAATCTAAATTTGGCGATGAACTCGTATTTAATTGTTTAGAATGACATCCAGTGAGTAGTAATAGACTAAATAGTCCTATCCATAATTTTGTTTTCATTTTATCTTCCCCTTTTGACACCTATATTGTACTAAAAAAAGGGCTGTAAATCTATGGTAAGGAATTGGTAAAAAAGTGGAAAAAGGAGAGAAAAGACTTGATTTTTATTGGATTTTATGTTGATTTCTTATATAATAACTATAGAGGAAAAAAAGATGAAAAAAGAAGTCATAGTAACCATTGATCATTTAACAAATGATGGCGTGGGAGTTGCTAAAATTGAAAAAAAACCATTATATGTGAAAAATTGTTTCCCTTTAGAAAAATTAAAGGTTTGTATTGATTTTGAAGGAAAACGAAATATTTATGGTCATATTCAACATTGTATTGAAGCTAATCCTAATCGCGTGCAACCAATATGCTCCGTTTATGAACAATGTGGTGGTTGTCAATTATCTTTTATGAACTATCAAGCGCAATTACAATTTAAACAATCCATCGTTAAACGAATTTTTCAAGATGCTGGTTTTGACCAAATAATGGTTCACTCTTGTATTGGCATGGAAAATCCTTATGCTTATCGCAATAAAGTGCAAACTCCTATTCAATTAAAAAACAAAAAAATTGTGGCTGGCTTTTATAAAGAAAATACACATGATTTAATTGCCTTTGATTATTGTCATGTACAAAGCAAAGAAAGCAATTTTATCATTCAATCCGTTATTTTAGCAATGGAAGAAAACAAAATTCCTCCTTATAATGAAGACAAACAAACTGGGGTTATTCGTCACTTATTAATTCGTCAATCAAAAAAGGAATGGATGTTGGTTTTAGTCACGGCAATGGATTCTTTTCCTGGAAGAAATAACTTTATCCAATCAATCAAAAAAAGAATTCCTTATTTGACAACCATTGTTCAAAATATTAATCCTCGAAAAACAAATGTCATCTTAGGTCAAAAAGAACGAATTCTTTATGGCAAAGGATATATTGTAGATACTTTATTATCATTATCTTATAAAATTTCTCCAAAATCATTTTATCAAATCAACAAAATTCAAACAGAAAAATTGTATCAAAAAGCAATTGAATTAGCGCAATTATCTAAAAATGATATTATTTTAGATGCTTATTGTGGGATTGGAACGATTGGTTTAAGTGCATCTAAATATGTTAAAAAAGTCATTGGGGTAGAAATTGTAAAAGAAGCTATTTTGGATGCTATCAATAACGCAAAAAATAATGGCATAAAAAACTGTCATTTTTATTGTGAAGATGCTTCAAAATTTATTGTTGAAGAAGCAACTCGTTTTGATATCGTTTTTGTTGATCCACCACGAAAGGGTTGTGACCGTATTTTTTTAGATTCTTTAATTCAAAAAAAAGTAAATAAAATTATTTATATTTCTTGTAATCCAGCAACACAGGCAAGAGATATTGCTTATTTAAATCAACATGGCTATACGTTTAATGAAGTTTATCCTTTTGATATGTTCCCACAAACTTATCATGTAGAAAGTATTGCGTTGCTTTCCAAACTTAAATCGGATAAAACATATTAATGTGGAATTAGAGATGGATGAGCTTGATTTAACAACTGCGGAAAGTAAAGCCACTTATGAAGAAATCAAAGCGTATGTACTGGAGCATACAGGATTAAAGGTCAGTAGTTTGTATAACGCACAAATAATAGAAAAATGCGGGATTAAGGGAAGAAAAAACTATAATACCCCAAAAGTGATAGTTGTCTACAACTAATTTGTCCTATTGAAAAAGAGAAAGCAATAAAAGATGCATTTAAATATTTTAAGATGATTTAGTGAGGCAAAAGGACTTAAAATAGTAGAGGTGATTAGGCATGGCTAATATTGAAACTATCAAACAAAAAATACTACAATTGGATGCAGGCTCATTTCAAAATCTTTGTGATTCTTATTTATATAAAATAGGCTATCCAAATATAGTATCTCTTGGTGGAGAAGCAGGTACACAAAAAACCACTTTAGGTACACCTGATACTTATTTTATTACAGCAAATGGAAAGTATGTTTTTGTTGAATACACAACTCAAAGAACAAAACTATTCGCAAAAATTAGGAATGACCTTGAAAAATGTCTTGATACAGCAAAGACAGGTGTTCCGCATGATAAAATCTCCGAAATTATTTACTGCCATACTTCATCAAACCTTACACCCCTTCAGGATAGTGAAGTAAAAACTCTATGTGAAGATGTTGGAATTAAACTTACAGTTATTGGAATTGATAAGCTTGCAGAAGATATATATCTTTTCCATCATAATCTTTCGCGAGATTTTTTGGGGATATCAATAAGTACGGATCAAATTCAATCATATGATGAATTTATTATTAGTTACAACTCAAATAAAATGGCTGCTCCAATTGATACTAAATTTTTATTCAGAGAAAAAGAATTTCAAGATATTGGCGATGCTTATTTGAAAGTGGATGTTGTTATACTCAGTGGTTCAGCAGGCACGGGAAAAACACGTTTGGCTTTGCATTATGTAAAAAATCACGCAGATGCTAAGAATGAAAAGATATACTGTATTCATAGTAATGCATTACCAATATACGAGGATTTGAAACTTTTTTTAGATAGACCAGGAAACTATTTTCTTTTTATTGATGATGCAAATCAATTGTCAAGACTGCAGCATATTATTCGTTACGTTAGTATGAAACCAAAGGGGTATAATGTAAAAATACTTATTACAGTGAGAGATTATGCACTTCAAAAAGTAATAAATGATGTTCGAGAAATCACTTCGTATGAAATTGTGAATATAAATGCATTTTCAGATAACGAGATTAAGGAATTACTTAAAACCTCATTGGGCATTTTAAATCTAGACTATCAAGAACGAATTATAAGAATTGCCGAAGGAAATGCTCGTATTGCTATACTTGCTGGGAAAGTGGCATGCAATTCAAATCGTTTGGAGTCTATTGATGATGTGTCACAATTATATGAAGATTATTATGGATCTACTTTAAAAGATAATCAATTACTTGATAATAAAAATCTGTGTATAACTGCTGGCATAATTGTTTTTCTGGAAACAATCCATTTAGAACACATAGATACACTTCTGCCGATTTTACAAGAAAACGGGCTGAGTCGGGACGGTTTTATTGAAAATATCCGTATGCTTCACGAGCAGGAAATCGTCGATATTTATAATGATAAAGCTGTTCATTTTTCTGAGCAATGTTTATCTAATTATTTGCTAAAATATGTTTTCTTTGATAAAAAATTACTTAGTCTGTCGAAAATGATTAAAGCTTGTTTTTCAAGTTACAGAGAGAGAACCATCTCTTCCGTTAATACGCTGCTTAATATTTTTAGAAATAAGGCTCTTTTAAGTTTTGTTGAAAAAGAAATAAAGATATTATGGGATGAATTATCAAAAGAAAAATCGCCAATCTTCTTTGAATTTGTAAAAGTCTTTTTTCATATTAATCCTACAGAGACACTTCTGCTTTTGCAAAATGAAATTGAATCTAAAGAAAAAGTGATTTGTGAATGGAATAATATAGATACTGAAAAAGGAAAAAACTATCAGCATGTAGAAGACGATATTATTAAAATTCTTGGTGGATTTGCAGATACGACTAATTTACCAACAGCTTGTGATCTGTTCTTTCAATATTATTTAAAGCGACCAGATTTATTTATGGATTTTTACCATGCAGTTAGTATATATTTTGGCATACATAGGGATTCTGTACATTTTGATTTTTATACTCAAATAACTTTATTTGAAAAAATAAAAGAGTATTCAGATGACTGGAAACAAGAATTTATTGTTGGTTTCTTTTTACAAATAGCTGAAAATTTTTTAAAATTACATTTTTCGCCAGCAGAAGGGGGACGAAAAAATACAATAACCATATATCAAATTCCATTAGTTATGTCTGAAGGTGTTAAAACATATCGAAAGCTAATTTGGGAATATTTATCTTCTTTGTGTGAAATTGAAAGATATAGACCAAAAGTTAGGAAAATACTCAGTTCTTATAGTGGCTCTATTGAAGATGTAAGCGTTCCTGTTTTACAATTTGATTTAAAATATATAACATTAATTTTGAAATCAAATTTTCCGCCGGATAAATTGAAAAATTGTATTTTGGCGAACAAAATTGTGCAAGTATTTACCAATAAAAACTATCCTCGCGAATCATTATTTTCTGAATATTTTCAAGGAGAATCCATTCAATTATATTTTCTTCTTAAAGGATTGGATTACAAAATTGTAGGTAATTATAAAGAACATGAAAAGCTAAAGAAGCAATCAATTAATCAATACATTTCAAATTGTGATTTAGAGATGTTTAAGAAGTTAATCGATGTTTGTAGTGATATTTCCGAACTTGATAATCATTTATCTTGGGAGGTGAGTGAAGGATTAGGCATTGCCTTTGATGCTATCTCTGATAAAAAAGATTATTATATTGATGCAATTAAATATTATATAAAAAGCGATACACCCCAAAATTTACATCCATATCATTTAGTAAATACTCTTTTTTCCTTATTGTGTGATTCGGAAGTGTATGAAATTATTATTGACGAAGAGTATAGTCAGAAAAATGCTTGGATATATGCATATTATCATGAATTACCGCGAGAATTAATTACAGTAAAACATCTACAAGGACTTTATGATTTTTTGAAAGACACTTCAGACAAGGATATTACTTTATCATCAATGCGTGATGTGGATTTTCTTGAGAAGTATAATGTAATAGATGAACTAGTATTAATAAAAAGCTGTAAAATTATTTTGGCAAAAAAAGAGTATTCCCCCTTTATAGTGGATATTTATTTTGATTTGTTATTTAATTGTCATCATAATACACCAAAAGAAGTGATTCAAAAATTTAACCATAATTTGGAATTACTTGAAGATATATACTGTGCTGTGTTGTCATATAATAATCATCTTGATTATGATGGGCAATTTTTGAAAGAAATATATTTGGTTAGACCTTTTATACTGGACAAGTATATAGATTATTTAATAAATAAAAATAAGGGCTCTTTTAGAGACCATAAAGAAAGGCATTGTTGCTTTTTTGATTTGGACGATTTCGTAGAAATATATAATAAAATTTTTGAGCAATTGGTAAGGGATTCTCGATTCCCAAGGCTGTCAGTGCCATGCTTTTTGGAGGTTTTATTATTACCAGAGCAAAATAAGCAAAAACTGTTGGAAAAGCAAGATGAGTGGATTCGGCAATGCATTTGTCGGTTCTGCAATGATGAAACAAAAATGTATTGCCTATTTTCAGTTGTTTCAAATTTAGAACCAAAAAGAAAGAGAGAATACGTCTCGTTATTCCTTGAGAATAATCCGCTGTTTGAAGATTTTCAAAGAATACCATTAGTACCTACATCATGGAGCTGGTCAGGCAGTGCAGTACCTATGTATTCTGCTTGGATTGAGTTTCTCGAATCATTGTTACCGAGCTTTATAGGTTTAAAGTGGATAGAGCATAAAAATTATATTGAAACAAAAATCGGTTATTTAAAAGAACAAATTGAATCGGAACAAATAGATGAAATCTTAAGAGGATAATTCATAAACATAATAGTATAAAGGAAATCTAATGGTGGAGAAAAGCAAAAATAATTTACACATTATAGACAGTGAAATCATCATATATCAAACGGAAGATGGACACACAAAAATTGACGTTAAATTTAAAGATGAGACTGTTTGGCTTACACAGGTACAATTAAGTGAACTCTATCAAATCAGTAAATCCGATATCAGTGAGCATATCAAACACATTTTTGAAGAGGGCAAACTGGAGTTCGGAAATTCCAAACAACTGCTACTGGCGGGAAAAAAAATATAATACAACACATTATAATCTTGACATGATTATTTCTCTTGGGTATAGAGTAAAATCAAAAATTGCTACAAATTTTCGGCGGGTGGGCTACTGAGCACTTAAAAGAGTATATGATAAAAGGTTTTACGATGGATGATAAGCAGTTGAAAAATCTAGGTGGTGGTAACTACTGGAAAGAGCTATTAGACCGCATAAGACTTTTCTGCTTTAAAAGATCTAGACATTTCAAAGAATTATCTCAATGATGAAGAATTAAAAGTATTGAATAATATTGTATCGGGATATTTTGATTTTGCGAAAATTCAGTCTATGCGCCATAATCCTATGTATATGGCAGATTATTAGGAGTATCTTGATAATGTTTTGAAGACTACAGGAGAAAAGGAGCTGCAAGGTGCAGGTACAATCAGCCATGCGCAAGCAATTGAAAAGGCGACAAAAGAGTATAGGAAATATCAGGTACAGAATTTGTCACTAGTTGAAGCGGAATATTTAGAAGCATTAAAAATATTCAAATCATAGTAGAAAAAAGGAGATAGTTGATAAAAAAATGCTTTCTAATCGAAAAAGGGTAAATTAAAGTTAGTGGCTTCTTTAGATATCAATGTTGAGACTATTACGTTGCTATGTTTGAAGGAACTGAAACAAGCATAAATTATACAGAAATTATGTGTTTTGACCTATACTTTTCTCATTCTGTCTTTTATTTAGACCAAGATGGATGTAAGGAAAAGGTCATCTAAAATTACCTTACAATTAGGTTAGTAATTAACCTAGAGTGGGGAGACATATTAAATTAATTAAAAAATAATATTCACCAAGCTAATTGAACTGCTGTTCTTAGTTGAATGGTAGTTTTTTATATTGAAGAAATATTTATAAAAACATTCATTAGACTACTTATTTATCTCATATTAAGAAATTATGGTATAATTTTAATACGAATAATTTAAAAAAGTAGAAAACAGTGATGAATATAATATGGGTTTTAAGAGCTATTGTTTTATTTGATTATAATTAATGAAAAAACAATTTTAATTTGCAGTTTTGTACTAAAAACGATAATTAAAATAATGAAATAGAACTTTAATTTGCAAATTTATATAGTTATAAATATGAAATGAAGTATCAGTATTTGCTTTTAAAAATTTTTGAAATTAGGAGTAAATCGAAAAGCCATTGTTGTGTCAAAAATTTATCTTGATTGAAAGCGAATATTTTTTTGTCATTTTGATCTTCCCTTCTTTGGCATTTTT
>UMAM01066415.1_pt1 | contig 38442 bp, 31 predicted proteins | sample 1963711 | NCBI WGS metagenome assembly UMAM01 (sample SAMEA4835916, study PRJEB28245) | human gut metagenome | biome: gut microbiome; material: fecal sample | place: Denmark | collected 2008
ATTTTTCTCTTTGCGGCAGCGCTCAAACAATCTGCGATAAAACTCGTAGTGCCCGAGCTTGTGGGTCGGGTAGTCGTGCACGACATCGGGGTGCTTGGACGCCGAATCGCTCCCAGTCCAATATTTGATTGTCACCTGCCTGCCGTTGTTCATGGGAGCGCCTTCTCGCTCGCTCCAAAAATCTCCCTCGGCCTGCGGAACGTCCCACGCTATGCCGGCAAATTTAAAGCCGGGCGCCTTGGCGGCCATTCTGTCTATGCGCTCCATTATCCTGTTTATCGTGCGCTCTATTATGCGCTTTTGCTGAAAATCGAGAATCCCGGAAAGCCTGTAAGGCGGCCCAAACCAGCCGGTTGCTATGTTTTGCGGGAACGGCTTTGTGGCGTCTTTGAGCGCAAGTGTCGTTTCAAACTCGCGTATTTCCTCCGGCGTATATTTTTTTCTGATGTCCACCGTGCGTTTGGCTGTTCCAGACTCCGGCGTTTCGAGAAAATATTTCAAGCCGTCGATATTCTTGCAGTTTTCCATACCCCATTGGTAGACCACATGCGTATATCCCATTTGGCGCGCATAGTCTATGTTATCCTGCGGGGAACCGCGCCAGCATATGCCGTAGAAATTGCGGTAGTCGTCGGGCGTATAATTCAGTTTTTCCGAGTCTTCTCCCTCTGCAAAAACTGCTGATGCAAACGGCAGGCTGAATATTGAGACAACCAAATATTTTTTTAACGATTTATTCATTCTTTCCATAATTCTCCTATTTCTGTTCCGGAACGAGATCCGCTATAAATCCCAATCCCGATATTGTCTTGTCTTTCGGCGTAAGCTCAGAATTTTCATATTTTATGAAAGAGTCGAGCATCGGCTTTTTTATCGGGTAATTTGCGCTACCCTTGTATTCGCGGAACAAGCCGTCGGTGAAATATATTCGCGAAACCGAATATCCGCTTGGAACTTTAACTTTTCCGTCAGGAGTATTGAATACAAAAAACAACTTGTTCGTCTTGGGCTGCATTGCGTAAACTACGTCGCGGGAAATGCCCGCCGTAGGCGACTCATAAACCTTGCCGTCCCACTTGCGCTCGGAAATGGGCGTATTGTTCAAATTTTCCCAAACAGGAAGCGCCTTTACAAGTTTTATGCGCGCGGGGACGTCGCGTATGCTTTTAAAATCGGGCATATTGCCTGTTGCCCCCGGCCGTCCGTACCAATGCGTCCACGCCCCGTTTGCTGCGGCAGTCCCGGATATTTTTCGAAGGGTCGCCTCGTCAAATACATCGGGGGTCGTCGAAGCGACTTGGTCCTTCTTGTAGATTCCGCTCTTAAAGTTGCGTTCGTCCTCCACAAATTCGGTCGTATGGCCCTCCTCGCAAATAAAATCCGCAATGTATTTTTTAGCCTCCTCCAAGCCTTTTTCATTCACGAGCTTTTCAATATCCTTCACCCAGCCGGTATATACGCGGTACGGCTCGACTATAAACTTTGCGTTTGGATTTATTTCGCTGCGGCAACGCTCAAACAATTTGCGGTAGAACTCGTAATGCCCGAGCGCATGTGTCGGGTAGTCGTGCACTACGTCAGGATGCTTGGACGCCGAATCGCTGCCTGTCCAATACTTGATTGTCACCTGCCTGCCGTTGCTCATAGGCTTTCCGGGCTTGCCCGTCCAAAAGTCGCCCTCTGCCTGCGGAACGTCCCACGCGGCTCCGGCAAACTTAAAGCCGGGGCGCGCCTTTTCGATTTTCTTTATGCGCTCTATTATCTTGTCGACAGTCGAGTCTATCACCCGCTGCTGCTGGAAATCGGGTATTATTGTTATTCCGTTTGGCGGGTTGAACCAACCTGTCGCAATATTTTCCGGAAAGGGTTTTGAAGCGTCTTTCAATGCCGCAAAGGTCTCCAATTCCCTGATTTTCTCAGGAGAGTATTTTTTTGAGATGTCTACAGAACGCTGGTATGTGGCGTACTCGGGCGATTCAAGGTAAAATTTTAAACCCTCTACATTCTTGCATCTTTCCATGCCCGGCATGTAAAACAGGCTCGTGTACCCCATTTGCCGCGCATAGTCCACATTGTCCTGCGCGTTCCCCCTCCACGATATGCCGAAAAAGTTGCGGTAATCGTCCAATTCGTATTTTGGGGAATCGGCGATAGCGGCCACGGCGCACGCCGCCATGCACGCGCCAAGCGCGCCCCCCTTTATAATATTTTTCATTTCAATATTTAGCATTATATTGCCAGATTTTAGCACTACTTTTCTTCGGCCTTCTTAAACTCAACGCAATACGGCATGTTTATGACGCCCGGATTATTGGGAATTATTTTCCCGTCTTTTATTTCCATTAGCGGCGGGGTTTTCTTTCCCCATTTGTTGGTTTCGTTGGGAGCCATTCCCTTTAACTTTTCAAAGACGCCGCTTAGCGCCGAGATTTCATCGATTTCAAACCCCTGCGGCACCGGAACGTAGCCGTCCATATTTATAAATGTAAAATACACTTCGCCGGTCTCCGGGTGTTTTGCCCATATTGCAGAATCCGACATTCCCGCGGAAGGAGAAGAATACACGCCGTTTTCGTATTTGCGCTCGGATAACGGAGTGCCATTCAGATTTTCCCACACAGGCAAGAGTTTCGCTATTTTAAGACGCGCAGGAACGTCCCTTATATACATGTATCTCGGGCAGTTCCCGGTTCCGCCAATACGCCCGAACCATGTGTTCCACGCCCCGTTCACGGCGGCCGCGGCCGCTATCTTGCGCGACTGTGGCTCGTCCCAAACATTCGGGGTGGACGACCCTGTGCGAGATTTATCTATAAGCCCGTTTTTAAACGCGCGCTCGTCGTCGACAAAACCGGTAGTCCCGTTTTCCTCCAGGATAAAGTCGGGCATATATTTTTTTACGTCGGCCCCTTTGGATTTCATAAGGTCGGAATCCATATAGCGCATCCAGTCGTTATATACGTTGTATGGTTCAACGATAAACTTTACGTCGGGATTAAGCTCTTTCGCAACGCGCTCGCGGAGTTGGCGGAAGAACTCGAAGTACCCCTCGGAATAAGTTGCGTAGTCGTGCGTGACTTCGGGGTGCTTTGAGCCAGAATCCTTGCCAGTCCAAAACGAAAGCGTTATTTGACGCCCTTTGCAAGTCGCCGGCTCGGCGTCCCAGAAGTCGCCATACGGCTGGGGTACGTCCCAGCTGAATCCCGCAAACTTGAACTTAGGATTCTGTTTCTGATACCTTTTAACGTTCTCGATAATTTTGTCTATCGTTCGGTCGATTACCTTTTGCTGCTGGAAGTCGAGCTGTACGCTGAAAACCGTTGGCGTTGAAAACCAGCCGGTCGCGAGATTTTCAGGGAAAGGCTTCGACGCGTCTTTGAGCGCGCATGTTGTCTCCCACTCCCTTATCTGCTCGGGCGTGTACTTTTTTGAGGGATCGACATACCTGCGATATGTACCGTACTCGGGGGTCTCAATGTAAAAATACATTCCGTCGGAATCGCGGTTTTTAGGCATTCTCCCCGTTGCCATGACGTGCGAAAACCCCATGCGCTTCGCAAAGGAGATAACCTCCCAAGAATCAGCCTGCCAACTAGCGCCAAAGTAGTTGCGGTAATCGTCCTTATCATATTTTATCGCCGGAGAAGGAGCCGCCTGCTCGGCCGCCGGCGCCGATGTTGACGCTTCCTGCGCAAATACCGCCGCGGCGGAAAAAATATAAATACTCGTTGCTTTAAGTGTGTTCATCGTCGTAATTCCCATTATTTGCGTTTCGGGCTATTTGTTAGCCGCCCCTCCCTTTTTAACCAAATGCGCTATGAACCCGGCATTCACCACATACGGGCTCTTCGGGACTATCATTCCCTTCTTTACGCCAACTATGTTTTTCTTCGCGGGAGGCGTTTTTATCTCCTGCCACAATCCGTCAACATGGTATATCTCCTTTACTCTATATCCCTCAGGAATTTTCACCTGGCCTTTGTCCGATAGAAATACGAAAAACAACTTTTTCGTTTCAGGCTGTATTGCCCATATTACGTCGGGCGTCATTTCCGCAGTCGGGCTCGAATAGTTTACGCCGTCCCACTTGCGCTTGGAAATGGGCGTACCGTTCAAGTTTTCCCATACGGCGACGGCGCGGTTGAGCTTCATTCGTGCCGGAATGTCCCTTATCGTGCGGTAGCCGGGATTGTTTCCGGTGCCTCCGGGACGCCCAAACCAGCCTGTCCACGCGCCGTTTGAGGCGGCGGCCCCGGCTATTTTCCTGAGCGTCTCGTCGTCAAAAACGTTCGGGGTGGTGGAAGCTACGCGCGTCTTGTCCAACAGCCCGTTCTCAAAGTTTTTCGGATTGTCCACAAATTCGGTTCCGGTGCCTTCGGAACATATAAGGTCGGGCATATATTCGGCGCGCTTGTCGCCTTTAGATTTCATAAAATCCCAATCCATATAGCGCATCCAGTCGTTGTAAACGCTGTACGGCTCCACTATCCATTTCGCGTCGGGATTTATCTTGCGCGCTTTCTCGAATAGCCTGCGGTAAAATTCAAAATGCCCCTCGGAGTAAGTTGCGTACTCGTGGGTGACGTCGGGGTGCTTTACGCTCGCGTCCTTGCCGGTCCAATAGGCGAGTGTCACTTGCGAGCCGTTGTCCATCTTCTTTGTCTTGTGCTCGCTCCAAAAGTCGCCCTGCGGCTGGGGAACGTCCCAAGCAAAACCTGAGAATTTGAAATCGAGATTGGCCATTTGTATCTTCTTTACCTTCTCGATTATTTTATTTGTTATGTCCTCAATAACCTTCTCCTGCTGCAAATCTAAAGTCGCCGTGAAATGGTGCGGCGGCACAAACCAACCGGTTGCCATATTCTGGGGGAAAGGCTTGTCGAGCGATATTAGAGAGCATGTCGTCTCCCATTCGCGTATGACTTCCGGCGGATATTTTTTTGATATGTCTATCGTCCTTCTATAAACGCTATATTCCGGAGATTCCATGACAAAGAACATTCCCTTTGAGAGCGGGTGCTTTTCCATTCCGCCTTTGTAATAGACGTGGCGGTAGCCCATCTGCTTGGCGTAGCGCAAAGTCTCGTCCACGCTGCTTATCCAGCAAAGACCGAAAAAGTTTCTGTAATCGTCCATCGAATAGTTCGGAATATCCGGAGCCGCGCCTTTTGCAGGAACGGGCTTTGCCGCTTCGGCTTCATTAGCGGGCTTCGACGGCTCATTCGCGTCCTGGGCGAATACCGCGCAGATTGCAAAGGTTGACGCGCACGCCGCGCATCTTATCAGCTTTTCTATTTTCATGTATATTGTCATTATAATTACTCAAATAAACGCGCCTCCCCCAAAACGGCCGCGCAAGTGATTTATTGAATTTTGATTTTTTTGACAACGCTGTCAAGCCAACTCTGCAATTTGCTCTTTTTAAACTTGTACGGATACTCCCAATAAAATATTTTACCGGCATGAAAAATAAAACGACATCGGCAATACTCTCACTCATAATATCTTTCGCACTATGCGCCGCTTCGGACAAATCCGATGCAACAAAAGACAAATCAAACAGCGGCGACGGCCCCCGATTCCAGTCGAAAATCGATACCGAATGGCCGCAATGGCAAAAACGCTCATACAATTACGGCATGGATAAAACAAAAGTCCCAGTACCGATATTCTTCGACGCTCCGATAGCTACAAATTCAACGATAATGGTGCGCGGCGGCGAGAATTTTAAAAAACGCTGGGGACTCCACGTATTTGAAGCGTATGCCGCCGACGACACCTCGCGGATAACAATGATACTCAATAAGCATTTTGAAGAAGGCATGCCTGTTGCAGAGCTTTACTATTACGCCTCCGCGTACGGACAGGGGTTAAACGCATATAACTGGTTTAGAATCGGCTCGGACGTTCCATACCATTCGTTCATGTTTTCGCGCGACAAGGCAATATTTTACGGGCAGACCGAGTTCCGCAACCTAATACGCCTCGACAATATCGGCGCCGCAGACCTGTCCGACAAAAACGTGGATTGGAAAGAGTCGAACAAGGAGGCTAAAAAGACTGTCAAACGCGAAGACTACCCGACTGAATCCACATACCGCCACGCAATCACTGCCGAGGGATACAAAAAAGAGGCAAAATATTTGAAGGCAAATGCCCTAAAAAAAGCCGGAAACGGCACGATGTTTTACGATAGCGACTACGACATAATTGTGGTAAAAGTAGGCGGGAAATGGAAAAAACTGCCCGTGGAGGAACTTCCTGAAGGGCACCCTCTAAAAGCAGAGAGCCCCGCAAGCGGCTCTGCGGATAATAAATAGCTTCCCGCATGCGCAACACGCCGGGATTGGGAATATTTTGCCCAAGCCCCAGCTTCATAACCAGAAAGCTTGTACGCAATTCACTCCGGGATTGGGAGAACTTTGCACCAAATCTCGGCAGACGCCTTTGCCCTCTACAATCTCGGCGCCGCCCAGATTTTTGCCGCAATGCCGCGCGCGGTTCAGTTTGCGCCAAACGCCACAAATGCAACTTTGCATTTCAAAATATGATGCGTTGGAACAATAAAAATGCCGCAAAAAAATTTTCTAAATAACCGCAAGAAGCCTATTATTGCATAAGATGCACACACAGTTGCGCCTGTTACACGCCTTTTAGAAAAAACGCACACGGCGCACAATACGGCTTTTAGATAAAAAACGCCGTTTGTGCCTTTTGGCGAAAAAGTAATTGAGTATTTACGTTGGCGAAGCCACCCGCGGCAAGGCGCGCACAAATGCGCACCACTAATGCTGTAAAAATTCGGCTTTGGCTTCGAGAAAAACTGCGCGGAAAATTTTTATACAAATATACCCCAAATACAACGACAATTCAGCATTATGCCTGCCGCAAAAAATCCCTCCGCAAAAAAATTTTTCTGTTTTGCGTCAGTCGCCGACGGGCAATTTTATGTCCCCGCGCGGCTTGCCGCCCTTTGTATCGATAAAGGATATATCGATTTCTTTAGAATTGGCGGAAACAATCATTAAATCGACGTTGGAATTGACCACGTTCGGGACATTTATACCGTCTTTGTCTGCCGGATATAACGGCAGGCTGTTCTGCTTGGGATTGAAAGAGTGCAAATGCCCGCTGAGAATCACGTCCGCGCCGGATTCGTTTATCAGCGGCATAAAAAGCTTCCTGAAATGGAGCGAGCCGTGCCACGCGCCCCACGCCGGAGGAACGTGCACTATTATTATTTTTACAGGCGCTTTTTTGAAATCTTCGTTTTTTATCAATTCTGCGAACCATTCGGCCTGTTCCCGGCGGTAAGCGTCAAAGTCAGCTGTGGAAAAATATTCTATGTCGCTGTCGGGCTTATCTTCGCCGGCATCGAGCATTACGAAGCATGCGTTGCCCCATTTGAAGGAATAGTACGGTTTGCCTGTCGGCGTCGGAAAATATTTTAAAAATTCCTCGGAGAACTCCCCCCGCGTCTCGTGGTTGCCACGCACAAAATAAACCGGCTTCTCGCTTCTGGTAAACTTTACTATCTCGTTCATGAAGCCTTCGAATATCTGCCGCTCGGAATCCATGCGGTTTACCATATCGCCGTTGAGAACGATAAAATCTATATCTTTCGGCGCGCGAGAGAGCAAATCGGACAGGCGCTGGGAGTCCTCATGAATATCGTTGACCACCGCAAATTTTACCTTTTCAGATGAGTTTGGAATGGGGCGCAGCAAAAAAGGTTTTCCCCTATATACGTCGCTTCCAGCATAGTCTCCATAGACGACTTTCTCGCCGTCCCTCCCCGTCACCTCTGCAGAGAGCACCCTATATCTCACGGGCTTGGAAATATTTTTTAGGCGCACGCTATGAACTGTTCCAATGAGTTTTTTCCCCATAGGGGAATTGAAAAACTTGGGCCGCTCATACGCATAAAAGTGCGTGCCGTCGTCCGGAGCCGTTTCCACCCACGATACCGCAGGCCGGTTGGTAATCCATGTTATCACGGCTTCATCTCCGTAAAGAGAGTGGACGTACGGGCCGTATTTTATGGCGAACTTTTCCGCCTTCTCAGGCTTTTCCGCCGAAAATGCGCAAACTGCGGCGATTAAAAACGCCGCCATAGCAAATATTATGCGTTTCATAGGATAAAAAAATATATTCAGCGCTCGCGCGCGCAATAAAAAAAAGAACACGCCTGTTCATATTATTGCATGCCTTCCATCTATTTTACGCAAACCAACCAACAAAAAAGCGGCTCGAAGATCCACGCTCCAAGCCGCTTGGGAAAAATTCTGTTATTCAAAAAAATTAACGCCTGCGCCTAAACGCCGCAAGCCCGAGGCAGAGCCCGCCAAGTAGAACCGCCGCCACTGCCGGCTCCGGAACCACTGTCAGTTGCAAAACCGTCCCGTCTGAATTAAATCCCAAAGCAAATTCGCTATCCAGCCCGATTATGCCAAAATCCATAGAAAGGTCGCCGTCGGGCGTCCCGTTTAGAGAAAATCCGCCCGCCGCGTTTATGAGATCATACGTCCCATCGCCTACTTCAAAGTCCGTAAAGTCGAAGTTTATTATTCCACCCTGCGTCGAGCAGCTGCCAGTCACGGTTATCAGCTCGCTGCCTTCCACAAGCTCTGCCACCTGAAAATTCAGCACCCCAGCCACAACAAGATCTTTAGGCTCATCTTTATGGTACACATATAAATTCTTAATATAAGTATTGAGAACCGCGCCTGAGAAAACTTCCACATTCGCTCCGGTGACTTTATCAAGCGCCCCAGTTTCCTTTGTCCCGAAATTTACCGTTCCGGAGTATATACTTATGGGATGGTCAGCGTTGACTTGAAAAGTCGTTTGGGAGGCGTCGGCGGCGCGCACCACGCTTACAGTAGAATCGGCATTTTCAAGGGCAGCCCGAAAAGTAGCAGTATAATAAGTCACATCTGTATCAGAGGTATCCTTAGACCCAAGCGATATTGTCATATGTTTGCCACCTCCAAACGAAAATACCGTTTGAATACGCTGACCAGAGTACCAGCCTCCCATATCCATTTGGTTGGTAGAGGGCAATACTATTTCAAGGGGCGAACAACCCTCTTCTACTCCGGTAAATTCGCCTATGCCTATCCATGGATATTTATAGTCGTATCCGGGCATACTATCAAGAGGTGTTGGTTCCGTATTTACATAAAATCCTTTTTGGGTGCCATCGTGCAAATAAGAGCTAATATTTGCGTTTGAGGTTCCGGCATCATAGTAATTAGAATAGTCAAGAAAACTCGCGCCGGAATCGCCTTTAAAAATCAGGGCTGCGTTTGACGTGGACGCCATAGCTAACAGCGCAGCATAGGTAAGGAGAGACCCATAAATAGTTTTCATATTTCAGATTAAATCGAATTTATTTTCAAATACTTATATGGTATTCTATAAATGTCAATAGCATTTAAATACTCAACCTTTTCAATATCATACTATACTTAATTAAATATTCAAAATTCACATGTCTTATATTATTCATTTTGCAAACTGTATAATTCACACAAAAAAAGTTTAGCCGCGCTCAGCTAAACTTTTACACTCCTTAATTTTTACCTAACGCCTGCGCATCATTGCCGCATACCTGCCACGCAAGCTCTAAATCTGGTAGTCTTCGCTATTCTGACCCTCTTTGAAAAGCCGCGCGTATGCCGCCGCTATGAATGCCGTTAAAGGTATTGCCAATATCATTCCAAGTATTCCGTCAAGCGCTATCCCCCAGAAAAATACGGAAAATATTATGACTGTCGGGTGCAAACCAGTCTTCCCACCCATTATCTTCGGCGTCAGGAAATACCCCTCCAACATCTGCACCGCCACAAACACGCACAGTGCAAGCGCCACTGTAATCAGCCCCCCTCCGGGCTGGAAAAACGCCGTCGGCAATATGGTTCCCAACCCCACTATCGTTCCAAAATACGGTATTATGTTCAACATTCCAGCAGTAAACCCAAGCAAAAACCCAAACCTTACCCCAACAACCGTGAGCCCCAAGCCTATCAATAGTCCCATTATGAACGCTATCAGCACCTGCCCCCTAAAAAATGCCGACATTATCGAGGCAAATCTGCGCGCAAAAAAAATCGCGTCCGCCTTCATCTTCGGGCTCATAAATTCTATATTATTTTCAAGGAACGCAAAAAAGTCAAAGCGCGACGTCAACATATAGTACAAATAAATCGGCGCCACTGCAAACGCCGCCACAAAAGACGCAAATGAAACCGCTCCGCCCGTCGCGCTCGCTGCCGTCTTAAAAAAGTTGCCCACATACCCGGCAACAGTCTCCAACGAAAGATTTTTTAGCGTAATATCCTTTAACGCGGCGGTTTTTTCGGCGATTATATCCTTTAACTGGGGGAAATGCTCCACTATGCGCGCCGACGCCTTAGAAAACAAATCGGGCAGCGATGTCGCAAACGCGCATATCTCCGATATGAAAGCCGGCAAAACCGCCACGAGGCACCCGGTTATCACCACAACCAAAAACGCCATCATTATCCAACACGCCGCCGTTCGCCCAACCTTTAGCTTATCCGCCATGAAATCCACCGCCGGCTTTAAAATAAACGACAATATCACCGCAAGCGCCAACGGCCAAATCACCGCCCCGAACTTGTCCAGAAACGTGCCCAATATCTTAAACACCGCAATCGCGAATCCGCCTATCGCGCATATCGATACGCAAAGAATCGCAATCCCCGCCACTTTTTGCTGGAATCCGTTTAACATTTGAAAAGAATATAATCTTTAAAAAACCGACAATGCAAACAAATTTATCAACCCCCAAAACCGCGCCGGCCCAGAAAAAACGCGAATCCGCCGTCGCAGCCGCGGCAGATAGGGGATTCATTGAGGTGCGCGGCGCATGCGAGCACAACCTCAAAAATGTGGACGTCGACATTCCGCGCGGAAAAATTGTCGCCTTCACCGGCAGGAGCGGCTCCGGCAAGACAACCCTCGCATTCGACACAATTTACGCGGAAGGATACAGAAAATACATGGAAAGCCTATCCGCGGACGCAAGGAGGGCTTTGAGCCAAATCGACAAGCCGGCAGTCGGTTCAATATCGGGGCTGTCTCCGGTAATCGCCATAGAGCAGATAAAATCCCTCGGCTCAAACCCGCGCACAACGCTCGCCACCCTCACGGAAATCGCGGACTACTCACGCCTCGTATGGAGCGTCGCGGGAGAACAAAAATGCCCACACGACGGCGGAAAAATATCCCGCAGAAGCCTCGACGAATGCGTCGACGCAGTCCTCGCCCTTCCCCCAGACGCCCGCATTTATGTCCTCGCTCCCCGCATTTGCGCACGCCCTTCGGAAATTAAAGACGAAGTAAAATCGCTAAGGCAGCAGGCTTGGCAGCGCGCAAGGCTCGCGGGCGAAATTTTCGAGCTCGACGATCCGTCGGAGGAAAAGCGCATCTTCTCATCGCTTTCCGCTGCGAAAAAATACCGCCTTGAACTTGTAGTCGACCGCTTCACGTCGGCATCGGCCTCGCGCGAAAGGGTCGCGGACTCCCTCGAGCTCGCGTTTAGGGAGGGGGCAGAATCCGCCGTGGCGCTTTACTCGTCGGAATCGCAAACAGCTGGGGAATTTAAGGAAATGCACCTAAGCTCGGCTCTCTCGTGCGAAATCTGCGGGGAAACTTTCAAGGAGCTAAGCGTGCGAAGCTTCTCCTTCAACCACCCCGACGGCGCATGCCCGCATTGCGGCGGCATCGGAAGAGTAATGCGCACTTCCCCGGAACTCGCCGTTCCTGACGACTCCAAAAGCGTGAGAGCGGGCGCCGTAAAAGCGTGGAGATACGGAGCAAAAAGCATGATTATAAAGCGGAAATCAATTCTCCGCCAACTCTCAGAGCAAATCCCGTTCGACATCAACACCCCCTGGCGCGACCTCCCGCAAAAAGTCCGCGACACCATTCTCTACGGCGATCCGGAAAGAGTGTTTATGCTGAGGCTAAAACGCGGGAACTCGCGGCCCGAGCCTGTCGTATTCGGAGGGGTCCTCGCAGACGTGGACAGAATCTGCAAATCCACTCCAAGCGACGCCCTGCGCGCGCGCCTATCAATATTCCAAACTTCCGTCACTTGCCCCGAATGCGGAGGGGCGAGGCTCTCGGAACGCTCGCGGAACGTATTTGTAGGCGGCGTTTCATACGATAAGTTCTTTGCTATGAGCGTCGACGAAGCCCGAGAATTCGTAGAAAAACTGCTGAAAGACCCAAAATATGCCCCAGTTTACGAAGCTCTCGATGGGCTCTCTGCGCGGCTTGGATTTCTCGACAGGGTCGGGCTCTCGTACCTTACGCTTGACCGCGAAGCCTCGACGCTATCCGGCGGCGAAGCGCAGCGCGCGCGCTTGGCAACACAGCTCGGCATGAATCTCACAGGGGTCACTTACGTGCTCGACGAGCCCACAATCGGCCTCCACCCCGCGGACGACAACATGCTAATCGGCGCGCTCAAAAGCCTGCGCGACAGCGGAAACACTGTGCTTCTCGTGGAGCACGACGAAGCCGCGCTTAAAGCGTCGGACTGGATTGTGGAGCTCGGCCCGGAAGCCGGCGAAAACGGCGGAAAGCTCGTATTCAACGGAACTGTCGCCGACTGCATGAAATCGAAGGAGTCGCGAACCGGAATGTACCTATCGGGGCGGGCGAAAATCGAAAGGCATTCGCTGCAAATGCCCCCGGGAAAGCAATGGATAGAGATTAAAAAGGCGCGCGAAAACAACCTTAAAAACATAAACGCTAAATTCCCCGTGGGGCTGTTTACCGTCGTATGCGGCGTGTCGGGCTCAGGCAAGAGCACGCTCGTAAACGAAATACTCGCAAAGGCCGCGGCGTTCAAGCTAAACGGCGCAAAGGAAATATGCGGGGCGCACGGGGGAATTTCGGGCCTTGAAAATTTTGTATCGTGCGTGAGGGTCGACCAGTCTCCAATTGGGAAGAGCCCGCGCTCGAATCCGGCAACCTACACAAAACTTTTCGACCTCCTGCGCGAGCTTTATTCGCAATGCCCGGCAGCAAAAGTCCGCGGATACGGACCGGGCAGATTCAGCTTCAACCTCAAAGGAGGCAGGTGCGAAAACTGCTGCGGAGACGGCTCGATACGCCTCGATATGCAGTTTCTCGGCGATGTATACGTCACTTGCCCAAGCTGCGGAGGAAAGCGCTACAACCGCGAAACGCTCGAAGTGCGATACAAGGGGCTCAACATCGCTGAGGCTCTAAACCTGACCGTAGACGAAGCAATGGAAGTTTTCGCTCCGCACCAGCGAATAATGGCAAAGCTTGAAACGCTTAGCAACGTCGGGCTGGGATACATAAGGCTCGGACAAGCGGCAAATACCCTTTCAGGAGGCGAAGCGCAGCGGATAAAGCTTTCGCTCGAACTCTCCCGCCGCCCGCGCGGGCACGCGCTGTACATTCTCGACGAACCCACTACCGGACTGCATTGGGACGACGTCGACAAGCTCCTCAGGCTGCTATCCGGGCTCAGGGACGCCGGGCATACAGTTATCGTAATAGAGCACCACCCCGACTTCATAAGGCTTGCCGACTGGCTTATAGAACTCGGACCATCAGGCGGCAGGGACGGCGGAAAAATAATATTTGAAGGGACTCCCCAAAAGCTCGAAGGGGCGGATACGCCGACGGCGAAATTCACCCTGAACAAATGACGGAGTATTTTGTCAAAATGAAAACAAAAAAATATTGCCGCCGCGGGTGAAAATTCCGGGCGGAAGTTAAAACAAAGGACTTATGAATTTAGTCGAATACGGAATCGACACGTCGCAGCTTAGGGAAATAACGCTTGCGGATAAACCTAAAATCGACTCTCTCCTGTCGCTCGCGCCGAATTTAGGCTGTGAAAACTGCTTCACAAACCTGTTTGTGTGGAGAGGCATATATTTGCTAAAACTGCTCGATATTGCAGAAGACAGGGCTGTAATATACAATGGCCGCGACAAGTGCATATATTTCCCGATAGGGCGTATTCCAAACCCCCGGGAACTCCTTGAAATCCACCGCGCTTTCGCAGAAAACAAATTGCTCTCTCCGGACAGCCGCATATACAACGTACCTCCGGATTACCCTGAAAAGTTCCCTGAAGCGCGGACACTGTTCGACTTTGACGCAAATCCCGGCGAGGCAGACTATATTTACGATGTGGAAAAGCAGATAGCCCTCACCGGCCCTAAGCTTAGAAAAAAGCGCAACCACATAAAACACTTTACCGCACAAAATCCGAATGCATCTGTAGAGCCCATAGACGAGTCCAACTTCAAAAGCGTACTCAGGTTTATGGACAGCGAAGACGATAAAAAGCACCTCTTCGCGGAGGAGGTTGCAATCGCAGAAGCCTTCGAGAATTTCCGCGCCCTCGACCTGTACGGGACTATCCTCTACTCCGAACCCGGAAAAATAGCGGCAACCGCAGTCATGGGGCCGATGAGCTCTACCGCACACTCCGTCCACTTTGAAAAATCCGACAAACTTGTGGAAGGGGCAAGCCAGATGATAGTAAAGTGTGAAGCACAATCCATACTCGAGCACGGCGGAAAGTTCATGAACCGCGAGCAAGATCTCGGCGATCCAAACCTAAGGCATGCGAAGGAATCTCTCGACCCGGATTTCATGTACGGCCGCCTCGGGGCAAAACCCAGAAATAGCACAATACTATGATTAAAATATTTGAACTGGACACACAAAGCCCGAAGTCGTACGCCGACGGAGTCGAAAGGCTCTATGAACTCGCGGGGTGGTCGCCTTCCGGCGAAAGCTCGGAAAGTGCGGCAAGAGCTATAAAAAACTCGTATTGCGCCTTCGGGGCTTTCGATGGGCAAAAACTTGTCGGCTTCTTCCGCGCCCTATCGGACGGCGTTTCCGACGCGTATCTGCTCGACCTGTTTGTCGATCCGGAATACAGGGGCCGCGGAATAGGCGGCGAACTCGCGGCAAGAATAATTGCCAAATTAAAGGGCGACGGCATTGAATGGATAACCGCAATCTCGACCCCAGAAGCGAAAAATCTATATTTGCGCATAGGCAAGCGAATGAAAGCTCATGTCCCGATACGCTTTTTGTGAAATGCTCCAAAACCTACGAGCCAAACGCGCCATTTAAGCCGTGCGAGACAAGTTTTTTTGGGGCGGCTGCGCCCTCGCAATATAAAGCGCATAAATGCGTATTGCATTCCGCGTATAGCCTACGCCATTGAGTTTTTTCCCTGTAAAGGCAGCCGGCTCATCGCGCGAAATATGCCTTGCAGTAGCCGCCGCGGCGCTTGTTTAATGCAATCGTGCGCGCAAAATCCGATGTGGAAAACCTTGAGAAAAAAATGTGCTTTTAAATTTTGCCACGATATTTCCCTACAAGCCCCGCATGAAAAGCCCATGCCGTAAGAGCTCTTTAAGCATTGCCTCAGCCTTTTGGGGAAAGCGACTTGCCGCCAATATAAATCTTTTATAACAGTAAAATGCCTGCGCGCTGTCAAAACATAGTTGACAAATTAAGCGCGTCTAATTCTATTAAATATCTCTTATGCCCGAAAACCAACAAAAACTTTCGGAAAACCTCGAGGACTACCTCGAAACAATCTCGTCGCTCTCGGCGGGAACGGGAGCGGCGCGGCCGTCAGACATCGCCGCAGCAATGAGCGTCAAAAGGCCGTCGGTGACCGCCGCGCTCAATTCGCTCAGGGAAAAGGGGCTTGTAGAATACGAGAAATATAAACCAGTAACCCTGACAAAAGACGGCGAAGCAGTCGCTATGAATGTAAGGCGCAAACACAGGCTGCTTAGCGACTTCTTCACCGGAGTTTTAGGCGTAAACGCGAGCGAAGCAGATCTCGCCGCATGCCGCATGGAGCATGCGCTCGAAGACTCCATAATGAGAAAGCTCGTAAAATTCCTCAAAGGCCGCGGAACCGGCATGTGCTCCGCCTGTCCAAACCGCTCGCCGACCTGCGAGGCAACTTGCCCCCACGCAATGCCGCTTAGCGAGCTCTCAAAAGGCGAACGCGCGCTTGTCCTTTCAATAGATAAAAAAATTGGGAACCTCGCGACTTACGCCGGAATGGGCCTTACAATAGGCTCGACTGTTTCCATACTGCGTGTGGCACCGCTCGGAGACCCTGTGATAATAAGCGTCCACGGCTCGGAAATTTCAATGAGAAAATCCCAGCTGCGAAACATTATGGTTAAGCGCATATAAAAATTTTTAAAACCAAGTTAGGCAAAACTAACATATGAAAAACGGCCATCTTAAAATACTGCTCGCCGGGAATCCAAACTCCGGAAAGACGACCATTTTTAACGAGCTCTCGGGAATGAGGGCGAAAGTCGGCAACTACGCCGGCGTGACAGTGGAAAAGAAGACTGGCAAGTTCAGCGCGGGAGGCTTTGAAATAGAAGTCGAAGACCTGCCGGGCGTCTATACGCTATCCGCCTCCACTGCCGAGGAGAAAGTCGCGGCCGACGCCATTTCGGCGGGAGACTTCGACCTTATCGTAAATGTCGTCGATTCGTCCAATTTTGAGAGAAACCTATTTCTTACGATGCAACTCGCGGAGATGAAAATGCCGATGATTGTCGCCCTAAACATGAGCGACGAACTCGAAAAGGAGGGCAAATTCATCGACGCCGCTTCCCTTTCTGCCGCGATTGGCTGCCCGGTGATAAAAACCACAGGCTACGACGCCCGCTCCGTATCCGGACTAAAAAATTTCATTGCGGAAAACGCGCGCGCATGCACCCTCGCGCACTTCCCATGGAAATCCTCCGGCGACAATATCCTCACGAGAAAAATGGCGGAAATTTCCAGAATAATTTCCGATGCCCTGCCGCCGCCTTTCAAGTCGTACGCGGATTGGATGGCAGTGAGATTTCTCGAAAAAGACGCCTCGGTGACCGCCTCCATACGCGAAAAAGCCCCGCATGTATACGAAGCCGCAAAAGCCTGCGCCGCCGAGCTCGAAGCCCAGACGGACGAAAATCCGGGCGCGCTCGTGGCAGCCGCAAGGTACAAAATTATAGACGATATTTGCATGCCGTGCCTAAAAACCCGCGCCCACGCCCGCGCAAACGCGACAAGAATACTCGACTGCATATTTCTAAACAGGTTTGTAGGCATACCCATTTTCTTCGCGCTGATGTACGGCGTATTCGAATTCGTATTTGCGCTCGGCGAGCCGCTAATGGCGGTGCTTGAACATTTTTTTGCGGCGCTCGCAGGCGCAATAGGAGCTTCGTGGCCCGACAGCATGCCTTTCCTAAAAAAGCTCGTTATTGAGGGCGTAATAGGAGGAGTTGGCGGCGTATTCGTGTTTCTGCCGAATGTCGCACTGCTCTTCCTTGCGCTCTCGATTCTCGAAGACAGCGGGTATATGGCAAGGGCGGCATTCTTATGCGACAGGTTCATGCGAAGGTTCGGTTTAAGCGGCTCTAGCGTAATACCAATGCTTCTTGGCTTTGGCTGCTCGGTCCCGGCTATTATGGCAACGCGCGCGCTAAAATCGCGCATGGAAAGGCTGGCGACGATTATGGTCATTCCGCTATTTAGCTGCGGGGCGCGCTTCCCCGTATACATGCTGCTTATTCCCGCATTTTTTGCGCCAAAGTACTGCGGCCCGGTTATGTTTGCAATATATATAATAGGAATCGCGGCAGCTATGGCGCTAGCAAAAGTATTGCGCGAAACCGTCGTAAAAGGCGAAGACTCGTCGTTTCTGATAGAGCTGCCTCCGTACAGGTTACCGAGAATTAAGACGGTGGCACTGGAAGTGTGGTGCAAAACCTACGGATTTATCCAAAAGGCAGGTACGATAATCTTGGCGATGTCCATTATACTCTGGACGCTTTCAACATTCCCGGAAAAGAAAAATTTTACGCAAGATTATGACGCCGCCGCCGCAAAAATAGAGGCGGACGCCTCCATAGACGCAAAAACAAAAGCTTCCCAAACCGCGCAAATAGAAAACGCAAAGCTAAAAGAATCGTTCGACTACACCGCAATGGGCAGAATTGGCAACGCGCTTGAACCGCTATTTAAACCGCTCGGATTCGACAATAAAATAGTAAGCGCGCTTATAGGGTCGCTCGCGGCAAAGGAGGTCTTCATTTCCCAGCTTGGCATAATCTACGGATCGGGCTCGGGCGACAAAAATGCGGATGTTTCGCTTCGGCAAAAAATATCTGCCGACTACACACAAGCGCAGGGTGTAAGCATTCTTATATTCATATTAATGACAGCCCCCTGCATCGCGACTCTCGCAACAACATACTCAGAGACTAGGTCGTTAAAGATGGCCGCGGCGCAATTCTTTGGGCTCGCGCTGCTCGCATATTGCATGGCATTTATTTTTTACAGGATAGCGCTGCTCGCATAGCGCGTTGTTGCTGTGGTTATGTTTTTTTGCAATATGACCACGTCTGAAAGGCATTAGTTTTTTAATTCTAAAACAAAAACCGCATTCTTATTTTATTATTAAAAAAATAAGGAATTTTTAGCCGTCGGAAAATATGTTGATTTTATTAAAAAACGGCAAAAATATCTGCATGAATGCGAATAAATTATCTTTCAAAATAATACCTTTCGCTTTGGCTCTAAACTGCTTCAGCATGCTAGGCGCCGCGGAAAATACTTATTACTATTGGTCAGACGCAACGGGATACAATAAAATGCCGGACGTCGTCGACCCAGCATCTTGGAGCACATCAAACAGCGAATATGTTGCCCCACCATAAGGTGCGAATGTAAACTCTCCAGACGCGAACTGGGTGATAGACTATAAAGCGCATCTGCCGATAAGCATGCGCAGAGAGGGGTACTATTACAATATAACAACCCCCACCCTAAACTTGGGCTCGATATCAATAGTAAACTTTAACTATAACAATATAGGCTCCTATTACGACTCAAACAACAATCTGGTCTCAGACGGCAGCGCGGGCGCAAAAACAAATATCATTTCCAATGCCGAAAACTCCTACTGGAACATAGGCAATTTTACATTCTCAGGCGGAACGTCAACCGCAACGGTAGTATTTGGGTCGTCGAGATACAATACGACGCAAGCTGAAATAACGTTAGGAAGCGTAAATATAGGCAGCGACGGCACAACTTCAAATATTCTTTTCGGAGGAGACGCATCGGGAGTTTGCGTCGCCACCATGGGCGACAATGCAGGCAAAAACATGGCTATGACCGAAGACGCCTGCATGAAATATCTAACTGTAAACGGCGATTTCAACATAACAGGGAAATCAACTGTCGGCTTGAATGTCTGGAATGAGGACACATCCGTGCTGCACTCGGAAAACACGCCCGACATTGTAATAGATGGAGTCGTGAGAATGACGCCTTCCAGCGCCGGAGAGCTCCCGCGGCTAAATATTTTAAACAGGGTAAACGTCATAAGCTGGAGCTCCTCGAAGCCCGCGCCTGGGGCAACGCACATTTACGCAAAAATCGGAGGTCTTGATGGCAGAGGCGTTTTTACGAACAACTCGCGCACATTGGAATCGAGCACGGTGAAATTGATATTTACAAATGAAGTTGACTGTGAATTCAGCGGTGAATTCAGCGAAAAACCCGCCGACGACGTCACAACCGTAATGAGCGTTAAAATGGCCGGAGTAGACGGGAAAAAGCAGATAATCCACGCAGACGCGCAATTTAGCGGCACAGTGGAAGTCGAAAGCGGAACTCTTATAATGAAAAGCTCAACCGCCCTCGGCAAACTAACTATGACAGGCGGAGCATTTGGCGGCATAGACGGCGGAGTGACAGTGTCCGGCGCCGACTGGTACGGCGGCGACATTATCCTTTACGGCGCCGATGCGCTCAATAGCGGAATCGCCGACAAAATAACCGTCGACGGCAAACTTTCAAAACTTGGAGACGGCCCAATAGGAGTAGATTTTAACGGCTATGAAGTGTCGTCCGACTACATAGACAACGAAGAAATGTTCTATGAGCTGCTAACAGCAACCGAACGCGAAGGCTTCTCCGACGACGCCAATGGAGATTTTTACGCGAAGAATCTCGAAAACTGCTTTGCAAAATTTGAATGGGTTGGGGATACGCTTACAGTGTCGTTCGCGAGCGTCCCAGAACCCGCCGAGATAGGCGCGCTGATAGGGCTTTTAACGCTTGCAATCGCGGCGCGTAGGAAAAGATAGCCCTATTTGCTGCGGAAAGCATTACTCGCTAACAAAACTTCAAAAAGCTTCGGTTAAGCCGAAACTTTTTTTGTTTCCCTAATTAATTCCCCCATAAAATATTTTTTCCATAAGCGCATATTAAACAAAAAATACGGAACTTGGCAAACATTGCACCCTCAGATTTGTTTTATATAAAAAACTCAATTTCAATACAAAGGATTGACAGATTCCATACATCTATTTTTATGTAAAAATACGGCGCACAACTATCGATATTTTAGACGCCGCTTCGCCAAAAGGGAGGGAATAATAAACATGAGGGAAATACTGCTCGACACCGATATCGCCGAACTTCACATGCCGCTTATATTTGAATCGCATGAGGAGGCTATTTCCGAATTCGGACGCGCATTACGCACAATGCAAAATCTCGGAGCTCAAATTGTCTGCGTAGAACTATTTGGGCCAAAGTGGGTGGCGGACGCAGCTGGAGATATTTTGATGGGAATCCCCGCAAACCATATATTGCCGCTCTGTGAAACAGAACTCCCAGTTCTCGCGGGAGCCCACATCACCGCAATAAGAGGGACACGCGCAGATTTTAATAAAGTAGGAGACTACTTTACCGCAACATACACAGCGGGCGGTATAAAATATTTCAGGAGCTTCGGAATAACACCGGGAAAATCCAGCGCAGACGGATACGGGGAAACCATAAAAAATCTCTCTACTATGAAGGTTTTGCTCGAAAGCTGCGGATACAAATTTACAGACATCGCAAGAACGTGGTTTTACAATTTTGAACTGCTCGACTGGTACTCCGAATTCAACCGCGCAAGAACTGAATTTTTTGAAAAAGAAGGCATATTTAAAGCATTGCTGCCAGCAAGCACTGGAATCGGCGCCCCCAATCCCGCTGGAGCAAAGATAGAGAGCGGAATACTCGCAATAAAAAGCGACGGCAGCAATAGATTTTGGGACGTGCGCGAACTTCAATCCCCTCTGCAGTGCGGAGCGCCCGAATACGGAAGCTCCTTTTCAAGAGCAGTGGAAATTGATACAGAGCATTCAAGACGCATAATAATATCAGGAACCGCAAGCATAGAACCTGGAGGAGCAACTGCACACCTTGGCGATATTGAAAAACAAGTCGATCTTACAATGTGTGTTATTGAAGGCATATTAAAATCACGCGGCATGGATTTCTCCGATACGATAAGGGCGATAGCATACTGCCAGCGGCCAGAATTCTACGCCGCCTTTAAAAATTGGTGCTGCAAACGCAATCTAGGGCTGCCCCACTGCCCCTCATACAGCACAGTTTGCCGTGACGACCTACTATTTGAAGTGGAGCTAGACGCCGCTAAAAATGGTGAAAAGCAATAGGGATTCAAAAATTCCAAAAACTTTTCCCCAATCAACTCTTCCCAAAGTAAATTTGCGGCGATTCCTGTTGTGTGGTATTTGTAGCCCATCATGGCTACACAAAGCAATTCAATCACAAACAGGATAATAATACGCGCCGACTCGCAAAATTCGGACTCCCCGAAAAACGCGCAGACTTCGCGCGAGATATCGTTAAAGTCGCATGACGACATCGAATTCGCAATAACGCTCGCAAAATCCGGAGAGAGCATATCCGCGGCGGCCGTAGCGAAAGTATGCGTCGAGATATTCGACATAGGCGCGAGAAACGCTCCGTCGCCGCGAAGCGTAAAACTTCTATTCTCTAAAAGTACTGAGAATATATCCGACATATCCGACACTTGCCCTTTCAATGCAATAATAGAAGTTGCAGCAGAGGAAAACGCATTTGATGCCGGCTCCAAATGGATCCGCGTATGCGCATTTTCTCCCGAAGGGAAACGGACAACATTTACGCAGGGCTGGATAAATATTGAGGAATCATTTGGCGATTCCCCGTCTGCGGAAACGGAAATTGTACAGTCTTTTTTAAAAACAGAAGATGCGAAAAGTATTTTTTTACAAAAAAATAAAAATCTGTCAGACTTGCTCGATAAGGCTGCTGCCCTCGAAAATTTAGGCGCGCTTTCTGCGTCCGAAACTTTGCAATCCATAGAATCTGCATGCGCGCAAAAGGCAGATACAACCCACGAACATTCGGAATATTTGAAAAAATCCGACGCGCAAAATCTTTACGCAAGCGCCGAAAGCACAGAATTGTCTCTAAACGAAATTGAATCTGAAATAAGTACATTAGAGAACAATATAACATCTACTGAAAACAGTATAGCAGCAGTAGAAAATAAAGTTTTAGATTCGCGTCTTTCCAAGCTTTCGGCGGGCGCGCTATATTTTAACTCAGGCAAACTTTCAGGCTCTAACTTTGCAGTTCCGACATTTCCATTCTCGATTTGCGTGACAGTGCAAATTGATACGTGGAAAAGCGCAAATGATCAATCGCAACCCATATTTCAATATGGAGAACTTGGAAGCGGTACTGGCTCGATATGCTCAATAGGCTTTATTGGCGGAGAGAATGATCCGAGTTTACGATTGATAATTACGGACAAAATTGACGGAGCGAATAAAAGTTCGGAGGTAAATTGCTCATTAGATTTATCAACTTTTCTGGGGAAAATGCACACAATAATAGGCATTTACCGGGCTGTCACAGCTGAAGCGTTGAATTGGGATATTTATATTGACGGCGTAAAGCAGAATATAGCTTCAAGCGTAAAAAATGCGATAGTTAGCTCACTAAGCGGAACAAGAGCATGGGCAGTTAATACAACTAATTATAATTTTTCGAGTCAGCCCGCTTCGGCGAATCCGATGATGTTGCGCAATTTGTACATTTTTAATTTTGATATAAGTGCGAAAGACGCGCCGTACAGCATTGCAGACTATGAGGCGGGCAGGCTTATTCCGCCCGCATTAAAGCCTTCGCAAGTTTCGCTTGCGCTCGAAAACTACACAATCGCGCGCAATGCAACGACTACGCTTGTGAAAGACGCTTCGGGCAATTCAAACGACGCGACGGTGAAGGTTTCGAGCGGCGGCTATGTCGCGGGCGACAACGACCAGTCAATAAAAGTTTTTGTCGATGAAATCAAAACTCAAATAAATCAATCAAATGGCTAAGAAAGTTTTAATAAAGAGCAAAGAGGGCGTTGAAATATACTTTGCGCTAAAAGAAATCACTCTCAAAGGAGAGGCAATAACAAAATTTCCGAGCGGGGAGGAATGGAGCGACGGGCTCTCGAAGCCGTATGTTTACGGCGAAAGCTACGTTGACCAGCTTCCCGACGAGATAGTCTCGCAAATTGCGGCGCTCTTGATTCCCGCAGACATAGAAACGGAATCGGAAGAAACTCAGGAAGCCGCCCAAGCGCAGGAGCAAGCTTAATGTAGGAGGATAATGTATGATATACACAAAAGAGAAAATGGCGGCTATCCGCGCGGGCGTTCAGAAAGCGGGGTTGTCCGCGCCGCAGGAATTTTTCGACGCGGGAATCGACGAACTTTGCGAAGTTTGCAACGGAGTAGGCGGTTCGGGGCTCTCGAACGACTCGCGCTTAAAACTCACAAGGGCGTTTTCGTTCATAGAGTATTCGGCGGCGGTGCACGACTGGCGCTATGCAAAGTCGGACGGCACAGAGGAAAAAAGGCTCGAAGCCGACAAGGAATTTAGGGCAAATATGCTCGATGAAATTTTGTACCGCGCGCCAAGCTGGAAATGGTGGAAGGAATTAAAAGCGCTGGGTATGTATTCGCTTGTTCGCAAATTGGGCAGAGCCGCTTGGTGCATTGCCTTTGCGGAAAGCGCGACAAAACAGGCGGAATCCGCCAAAGAAACGGAGGCGCAAAATGGGTGAAGTAATACAGACTCTTTGGGATTCGGGCGCGCTTGGCGCGATATTTACGGGGCTTGTCACAATATTGGGGCAACTGTCGGCTCTCAATACGCAAAAATATACGGCGGTATTGGAAGCCCTACAAAAGCAGCAGGCGGCCGACATAACAGCGCACGACGCGGCATTTACTCGCACAAAGGACGACGGAGGGACATGGACGCGCAGAGCGATGATGTTTGCGGCGTTTGCGATGCTTGGAATCGCGCCGTTTGTATTTGCGTTTTTTAAGGATATACCCGTTGCGGTGGAGACTGTCGAGCAAACAGGCGGCTGGCTGTGGGGATTGATTCCCGAAAAGGAAAGTTTTGCAGTGGCGTATGTGAAGGGATTTTACCTTGCCGACGTCTGGAAAGAATTGATGGCAAACCTCGTTTCGGCATACGTCGGCGCAGGGCTTACAAGAAAAGCTTTTAAATTGGGGAAATAAAATTTATAAACAAATTGTAATATGCAACCGGGTTGAATGTAGAAAATTTAATCCGGTTTTTTTAGAAAAAGAGAATTTATAAAATGCCAAAGAGATTTATTAAAATTTTAAATCGGCACAAATGCCATAAACGACGCCCATTATATATTTCGAAAAATTTTATATTGTTTGTATAATATATGTTATACGGGAAGTTAACTATGCAAAGGCAAGAAATGTATGCCAAAATGTGAGTGGGAAATTTTGCTTGCAAAATTCTGCCGTTAGCTCAAACGTTTGAGGTGTATGTAAGTTAAACGCTTAGCAAACAAATCGCAAAGGTAAAATATGAGAAAATTTTTACAAATAGCAGCAATTACAGCAATAGCCGCATGTTTCTGCGCTTGTTCTTCGACAGCCGAAAATACCACCGTCGCCAAGCACAGAAAAATAGGTGTGCAAATGTATACTTTCCATAAAAAGACTTTGGAAGAATCACTGCCTCTGATGAAAAAAGCCGGAATAACAGGCGTAGGGTTGACGGCAGGGCAAGCGCTTAGCAAAAAATACCCGAATGTAAAACGTATAGGGCCCGACATGAACAAAGAAGAGAGGGATTACCTCAAAAAGCTGCTTGCCGATAATGGTTGCGTGCCTGTAAGTTTCGGGGTATATTACACACCAAATAAGTCAGACATAGAAAGAGCCTGCGCTTTTGCAAAAGAAATAGGCGTCCCGATAATCCTCACCGAATCTCCGGCAGACTGGCTTGACGACTGGGAAAAATACTGCGCCAAATACGGCGTAAAAATGGCTTTGCACAATCACGCGATAGACAATAAGGCCAATAAATATTACGACCCGAAAGTGGTCCGCGACCTCATAAAGAACTACAAGCATATATACGCCTGCCCCGACAACGGCCATTGGTCGCGCTCAAAAATTGACGGTGTAGAAGGATACAAGACACTTGAAGGAAAAATTGCGATAGTCCACTTTAAAGACCAGAAAGAGTTTGGGAATATTAAAAACCAGCCGGTAGTCTTTGGAACAGGCCAGCTCAACACGGAGGCGTTGCTCGCCGAGCTCGATAGACAGGGTTTTGACGGATACTTCCTCATTGAACACGAAACCAACTATGACAACAACCTTCCGGAAGTCATAAAGTGCGCCGAATATCTAAGAACTCATTAGTTTTGCTGAAACAAGAAGGTTCTATCTTAGAAATTTTGCTCTAAAAAATAAAAATCCGCCGAAGTGCGGATTTTTTTGTTTAGGGACAAAGTAATTTTAATAGCCGCGCCAAAAATTGGACTTAAATGGTTTTTTTATTTCTTTTAGTTTATATTTCTTGAAGTGTAGCGCAATTCAGCAATATATTTCGGTTATGAAAAAGCTTATAACTATATTGATTGCAGTAAGCGCATTTCTATGCGGATGCGCAACATCAACATGCCAGGCAAAAGCTCCGAGGAAAGTTGCTGTTCAGACTTGGACATTCCACAACAATACTCTGACCGAAACTGTAAATATGCTTAAAGGCACGCCCGTGCGCGCACTGCAATGCTATCCCGGGCAAAAGCTCGGTGGCAAATTCGGCAAAAACGCCGCATTTGGCCACTGGATGACACCGGAGCAGAAGGCGTACGTAAAAGAGCTCGTTTTCGGCAACGGATTTAAAATCATAGGCTACGGCGTGACGGGAGCCGGCAATGAAAAGGAAATACGCGCTATCTGCGAATTCGCCAAAGAATTTTCAATACCCACAATAGCCACTGAATCGCCCAAGAAACTCCTTCCCTTATGGGATAAAATCTGCGGGGAATACGGGATAAAAATGGTGATACACTGCCACCAGAAAGGCAGCGGGAACGACTACTACAACCCCAAAGTTGTGATGGAGCTAATAAAGGACGCGAAAAACGTAGGCGTCTGCGCGGATAACGGCGCGTGGGGCTGCTCAGGAATAGACAATGTTCAGGGGTTTAAGGACGTAAAAGAAAAGCTTGTTGAAATACACTTTAAGGATTTGAAGGAATTTGGCAGGTTAAACAGCCCAACAGTTGCGTATGGAGAAGGCGTCTTGCCCTTGAAGGAAATGCTGGCCGAACTCGACAAACAGGGCTACGACGGCTATTTTATTATAGAGGACGGCTCCGCCAAAGATCCGCTTTTAAATGTCAAAAAGGATCTTGAATTCTTAAAAAACAACTAATCTATAAAAAAATCTTCTACCCACAAAAAAAATTAAAAAAAACACTTGACATAAAGATAATAATGTTCAAAGTGGTGGCATAATAAAGAATTTCTCCTACGGGAGATGGGGTAAATAAATAAAGTAGAAAATAAACTGGCCGGTAGTGTGGGGTACACTACCGGCCTTCTATTTGCGGAAATTCGTGAGATTTCCGCCCCGCATTTTCCAGCCAAATCCCAAAATTTGGGTCAACCCCAAAGGTTGTGGAATAGCGTTTTTTTGACAAATGGGATTTCATAGTTTCACCCCGCCCTTGCCTAGCCTCTAATCTAAAAAATCTCCGTATTCCTTTTTACTCTTGATCCAAAAAATTTCGGAGGATTGGCCTTAAAACCCATATGAAAAATTGAGCCACTATGCCGCCGCGGCTTTATTCCGCGCAAGGCTGCAAAAAAACATACTTTACCTTGCAACGCCGCCTAGCGCTATGTCTCTGCCCCGCTTCTTTATCACTATATTAAAGCGTTTTACTAAGAACTTTACCCTACTATTTGTAATAACAAATTCCAAAGGCACATTATACCCCAACCCCATGCTTCCTTGTAATTTTCAATCGCTTTGCGAAGACATCTGCTTCTACTCTTGCAATATCGCGCTTCCCCGGCATACTTAATACATAAACACCACCCAAGCCGGCTGTCTTTTTTTGGTAATAGAAGCCGCTCCCAATATCGCAATTTTTAATAAAATTTTTCCGTTTTATCTTATATGAAATAATCATCAAATGTATTCAGATAAAAAAAATACACTTGCACACACAAATATCAGAAAATCTGGAATTATTTTTAGCTTGGTTATATTACTTTTTTAATATTACAGTTTTTATCGCAATATCTTGAACTATCTAATTCCTTGATTTTTTTAATGCCTCTTTTGCAGCATCAAGGCCTTGATTGGCTGCCTTTTCCCAATATTCAATCGCTTTTTTTTGATCTGCATTTTCTACTCCAAATCCTTCGATATAACAAACTCCCAGATTATATTGCGCATAGGAATACCCTTGATCCGCCGCCCTCTTAAAATATTCAAATGCCTTGCCATAATCTGCATCGAAATAGCACTTACCAAGCGTATTTTGCGCCATTGCATGCCCTTGATCTGCCGCCTTCTTCAAATATTCAAACGCCTTTTTATAATCTTTTTCTACTCCTAATCCTTCTATATAACAAACTGCAAGATTATATTGCGCATCGGCATAATCATGATTTGCCGCCATCTTAAAAAAATTAAATGCATTGTTAAAATTTCTCTCACAACCAACACCTTCGGCAAAGCACTTCCCCAACGTATTTTGCGCCACTGCATGCCCTTCACTCACCGCCCCATTCCAATATTCAATCGCTTTGTTTTGATCTGCTTTTTCTACTCCTAGTCCTCCGATATAACAGCAACCAATATTATATTGCGCATCGGCATTCCCGCTGTCTGCTGCCTTCTTCCAATATTCAAATGCCTTTTTAAAATCTTCTTCTATGCCTTTACCTTCGGCATAGCAAAAACCAAGATTATATTGCGCGTCTATATGCCCTTTATCCGCAGCCTTCTTCAAATATTCAAATGCTTTCTCATAATCTTTTTCTACTCCTTTCCCATCATAATAACACTTTCCAAGGTAGTATTGCGCATCGACATGCCCCTGCTCTGCCGCCTTCTTTAAATATTCAAACGCCTTTTTATAATCTTTTTCTATTCCTTTTCCTTTATAATACAACTTTCCGATGTAGTATTGCGCATTGACGTTACCCTTATCCGCAGCCTTTTCATAGTAATTTTTGAAGCGTTTTTCGATATCGCTACTTTTATTGCATTCTCCACCTTTCTCAGTTATAAATTCACTCATAAATTCGTCAGCAAATATATTTAGGTGAAAAAATATACTTAGGGATACAATCATAAAAAAAGATGATATCATTTTTAATTTGCTCATACTACATCACTCCTTTTCCTATTTTAAATGTATCACTATTTTCTTTTCATATCAAGGCAAAAATATGTTTTATCAATAACATCTTAATATAGCATCATATTTTATATACATTGTTTTTGCTCTTATAATTGTCCAAAATCGCTTCTGTTTTTTTTCATTCCTTTTACGCGCACATTTAAACAAGTTCATCGCCAAGGGCAGGTTTCTTTGCGGAAACCAAATATTTCTTCCATTAGGGCGGATATGCTTTCAGATTCTGCTTTCGCGTCTTTTTCAAACGATATTATTTTTACGCTATTGCTGTATAGCTCGTAGTTCCTATCATCGGCGACAATTCTGTACAAAATAAAGACATTGCCATTTGATGCCATCTTCATAAGCCTAATATCTGAAAACTCTGTAATTTTCCCAAGATTCTGAAGCGCCAAAACTTTTATCGTCTCCTCTCCATCGAGAACCTCAATATCGCGCATAGCTACAAAATAAATATAGAACTGAGCCAGCGAACCTCCATCATTCCTATAAATGCTCAGAACCTGCACACCGCCTTCCAATTCTCCCACCAGCTCGTAAGAATATGATTCAAATGGGCCCGATTTCGTGGTGTCAATATTGGGATTTTTCCAAACCATTCTGCCGCTAATATAGACATTTCCCTCCTCGAAAAAGGCGTCAACCTGCGATGGATCGATTACATATGTGTTGTCGCCCGACTCCGACAACAGGCCCACGAGCCGGATTACAGCCTGCAAAGGCATAAGTTTCTTTTGCCCCTTAGGTATATCCCGCAGACTCAGATTCGGATCCTCCAAACGAAAGTATTCGCCTGTTATGTATTCATTCGGCGGACATTTTACCATTTTGCTCCATTCGTACGACTCGTTAGGATTAAATGTGTACGGAGTATCTTTCATTTTATGCAGGCCTCCCGCTAAATGCGACAAATTTATTTTTTTCAAATTCAGATCTGAAAAGTAAAGCTCGTAACAAAACCTCGCCTCTGCGCTATTTGGGCTGAATTTCAACAGTATGCCCCTGGCGAGCTCTATATTTTTGTCTGTGGCAATGCCGTTTATAAGCATTAGCGCGTACATAACTGCGCCCTTTGGATTTCCCATCAAAGCGGCATCTCTCAACAGCTTATGCGCACGCTCCTCACAGATCTCCCTTTTAACGCCAAGCTTTTTTGTGATTTTTAACACCTTGTCGCTGTCATAATCCTCCATCACCCATTTAGGCAACTGGATAGGAAATTTCGCATTCCCCAAATAGACGCGCGCCAAATAAATTTGAGCCTCGAAATTTCCCTCTTTTACGGCCTTGATTAGAGATTCGTAGTCTATATTTCCGCTGTTGTCGAAGAACGCCTCCCTCCCCTCTTTTGAGGGCGCAGGATTATTCTGCTTGGCACATAAAGAATCGTATTCAAACTTGGCGATATCATAACCCTCTTTGTCTATTAGCGGAAAGATGTATTTTTTTGCAGTATCCAAATTTTTATCAGGATTTTCATCGTTTGAATATACATAACTCAAATATAGGCGCGCACTCTCGTCTCCAAGCGACAACAACTTGCTGTACCATATCTCCGCCTCCTTGAAGTCTCTTTTGAAGTAGTGGTAATTGATAGAATTTCCGGAAAACATGTCGCCCAGCATCTTTGCGGCGATTTTTGAAGCGCGAGCTATTTCAAAATTGCCGTCGGAAGGCCTGTCGGCGACATATTTTAAAATTTCCACGGCCTTCATTTTGTCGGGAGAATCGCTATCTTTGTAGTATGATTTCTCCAAATAAAAGTCTGCCAAAGAAATATATGCACTAATATCCCCGCTTTCCGCGCGCTTGCGCATTTCTATTATCTTTTCTCTATCGCATATTATTTTATATCCGCTATTGCCGGAATCTTCCGCTTTAATTTTTGATAAAGCTTCGTCAAATACCTTAATGTAATCATCGCTTCCGTTGGGCTCCTCAGGAATTGCCACGCAATGGGTCAGAGACAACAACAGCGGCACCGTAATGAACAAGAATTTTATTTTATCTATAATTTTCATGGTATTTTTATTATAGGATTGCGGCTGCACAATGGAGGCAAACGCAAGAATTGCGGCACTGTCCAAATAAAAAGGTGCGCCGTCAATTCGCAGCCATTAAGCCTTATTTTTTTACATAGTTTAAATGCAAAAAAAATAACAATGCAAGCGTGTTTATTCTGTATAACATAATTAGGGTCCATTTGTAATTTCTGTCATGGAGTGCGGCGCATAAAATAAATTGCAGGCGGAACCGGCACGCTTTATGCTTTTTCTCGCCGCCTGCTTCAGCGAGAAACGAGGCAGCCGCAATTGCTGCGCGGCAAAGTTGATCTGCAAATTTACTACTCTTTAATTCTATTTATCCCGTTTTAATATTGTTCGCAAAAAATGATTTTTTCTTCCTTCAATATATAAGGATTTTCTATTCATACACGCCAAAATATTTTTATACAGCACCTATAAAGATATGTTTCCCGCCTGAAAAACGGGCGTACAAGCGTAGGACAAATTGCGCGCTTATTATAAAAAAAATAATATTTATATTTACTTTTAGTTTCCGCAAAAAAAATATCACGTCAGATTTCAATTAAAAAAATTGAGCATTCTAAAAAAAATATACGTAAATATCAATCTGACATGCTATTTTGTTGAAAACTCCCATATATTTTAGATAAATAAAAAAGCTTACAACAAATTTTGAGTTTTTTGAAAATATTAATAAATACAATGAGATTTATATATATAACAAAAAAAATGCTCGCCTTGTCAATAGCGTCCCTATGCGGGATTTGCGCCTATGCAAAGTCCGACAAACCCAACATAGTTTTTATTCTTGCGGACGATATGGGGATAGGGGATCTCAGCTGCTATGGGCAAAAAAAATTTACGACTCCCAACATAGATTCGCTCGCCGAACAAGGGCTTAAATTCAACCGCCATTATGCCGGCACAACCGTATGCGCGCCTTCGAGAAGCTCGCTTATGACTGGGCTGCACACAGGACATGCCCCTATAAGAGGCAACATACAGTCGAAACTCGACACCGAAGGTCAGCAAGAAATGCCCGCTGACACTAAAACCATTGCGCATATGTTGAGTTCCTGCGGATATAAAACAGGGGCTTTTGGCAAATGGGGGTTGGGCGCGCCAAATTCGTATTCCTCGCCAATGGCAATGGGGTTCGATTTATTCTTTGGATATAATTGCCAATTCCTTGCGCACAATTATTATCCAGACCACTTGTGGGAAAACGGGAAAAAAGTTGTCTTGGAGGGAAATCTAAACGGCAAGAGAACCCAATATTCCGGCGACCTTATCCATTCAAGGCTAATAGACTTTGTAAAGAAGTGTTCCGAAGAATCCAAGTCAGATAAAAAGCCTTTTTTCATATATTATGCGATGACCCTGCCCCACGCTGAAATGGCGGCACCAGAGGCGGCAATTGCCGAATTCGGCGATAAATTCGCCCCTGAACCCGAATTTAAGGGTAACCCCAAAGAACTGTACGGAGCTCAAAAGAAGCCGCGTTCGGCATTCGCCGCCATGATGAAACGCATAGACGGATACGTTGGCGACATCGTAAAAACACTGCGCGATTGCGGGGAACTCGACAACACAATAATATTTGTAACTTCCGACAACGGCGCGCACTGCGAAGGCGGGCATTACCCCGTTTATTGGAACTCAAACGGCGCTTTCCGCGGAATAAAGCGCAATTTATACGAAGGGGGCATAAGAGTCCCGATGATTGTGTATTGGAAAGGGCGATTGCAAAAATCAGAGACCGGACATATCTCCGCATTTTGGGATATAATGCCGACTCTAAAAGACATTTCAGGTGCAAGCTTCAATACTTTTCCCGTCTGCCGATTCAAACGCCGCCGAGACGTCGATGCTGTCAAAAGCAGCTCCCTTGGGCACGGGAATCCCAAGCTTTTTTGCGAAAGTCGCCGGAAGGTCGTTAAGGCCTACCATTTCGGAACTTAATCCATTTTTAATCGCATCTGGATTTACTACAATAAACGGGACCCTCATGCCGCCCTCGTAAATCAGGTATTTTCCCCCGCGCAATATCCCCGATGGAGAGTGCCCGTTTGTCTCGTTTTCGGAGTTGTCGAAATAGCCGTCAAAAAGCACGGGGCCGTTGTCGCTCGAAAAAATTATGACGGTGTTTTCGTATATGCCTTCATCTTTCAATTTCTTAACTATCTCGCCGACCTGCCAGTCTGCCTGCACTATTGCGTCTCCGCGGATTCCGCATTGTGAGGCCCCTTCAAATCTTTTATCGACCGTTCTGGGAACATGCGGCTCGAAAAGCCCGACATACAGAAAGAATGGATTGTTTTTGTTGGAATCGATAAACTTAGCCGCTTGTGAAACAACAACATTAGGTATTTGCTCGTCTACAAACCTCGCAGCTTTCCCGCCGCGCATGTATCCGATTCTGCTGATTCCGTTTATTATGCTGCCGGAATGCTGTGCGTCCGCGCCCTGTTTGAGAAGGTCCGGTCGCTCCGCGCCAGTGGGGGTGTCGCTTATATTTTTTGAATAACTTACTGTTATTGGGTCTGTTGGATCCAGATTTTCAACCCTTCCGTTTTTAAGCCATACAGATGGTACCCGATCGACAGTGGCGGGGATTATATAAGAGTAGTCGAAGCCGACTGAGTTTGGGTTTGGAGTGATTTCACCGTTAAAATCAAGCTCTTTGGAGCCGTCGCCGAGCCCGAGATGCCATTTGCCTATTGCGGCAGTGCGGTATCCCGCCGCCTTAAAAATTTTAGGAAGAGTGAAAGCGCCTTGCGGTATGCAGAGCGGGTCATTTCCATCGAGAATTACGGTTTTTTTGCCCTTTTGCCTCCATGCATATTCGCCCGTAAGCATGCTGTAGCGCGACGGCGTGCATGTAGATGCAGTGGCGTAGCCCTGCGAAAACACAATCCCATTTGAGGCAAGCGAATCTATGTTTGGCGTTTTAAAATTTTTGGCCCCCATACAGCCTATGTCGCCGTATCCTAAATCGTCGGCGAGTATCCTGCCTTCCTCGATTGTAAGGCTCATCGGTTTTTCGACGTACACTGCCTTGCCCGCCTGAATTGCCTTCAACGCAATCTGGACATGCCAATGGTCGGGTATGCATACAGTCACTGCGTCGATGTCGTCTCTATCAAGTATTTCTTGATAATCCTCGGTGGTAAATACCGGAACCTGCCCGACGTCAGAGCGCCTTTTATTGACCGAATCGACATGCTTTTTTGCCGAATCCAACCTGCCTTTGTGGACATCGCAGAGCGCAAGGACCTGCGTCTGCGGGCACCATGCGAAGTGGTTGCGATGTCCTCCGGAGATAAGACCGTTGCCGATTATAGCCATGTTTATTTTGCCGCTTGGAGCGACTCCTCCGCGCCCCAAAACCCTAGACGGAATCATTTGGATTCCAAGGAAGGCAACCGCCGCCTTTCCAAAAAAATCCCTTCTTCCAATTTTATCCTGACTCATATGTGCTCCTATTTTCTTTTTCTAATTATAGCCGCAGCAATCGCGAAGGCCCCCAGAGCGAAGCCTATGTGCGATGGCTCGGGTATAGTACCCATAATTGATATGTTCAAACCGTAGTCGTACGCGTAAAATTCGTACAGTGATTTGAGCAGTTAGATATGAGGAAGGCTTAAATTGCCTTAAATGGGCTTAAATGCCCTTAAAATCAATAGTTGCGTGCCCATTTTAGTCATGTGCTGGTTTGAGGAAAAAATCGACGCGCGGACCGATAATCTCTTAAAAAATCGAACGTTTGAGGAAACTTGTGCCCAAACCACCGCGCCTTGCAAGATCCCAAAAAAAAACGTTGCAATAAGTATGCAACGTTCTTGAAACAGCCTTAAAGAAACTTTCTATTTGCAAGGCGTTAGAAACCCCGCTTTTAAAAGGTCAGCCACTGTGTTGTCGAAGGTATCCGTACGGATCGTCGATCCGTCATAGGTTTTGCATCGCTCCGCCAAAGCGCGCACAAATGCCTCCGTATCGGCCTCCGGATTGAAAGATGAGTATCTTATCGCCTCGACAACTTCACGGGCGTTGTCGCCCGATATTGTCCCTCCCCCGCGCATTTCGTATTTTGCCATAATTATATCCTTTCGAACTTTTGTTTGCGTTGTTTGTAAAAGTCAGCCAAACCCCTGTCGAGGAATTTCTCAAGGGCTCGCTCGCCTCCGCGATCGAGTTTTTCGCGCTTTGCCGGTCTTAAATTTTTCGTCTTTGAGCTGTTCTCTGCGGGAATGGCATACAGCACAGGCGTACATTCTCTCCGCGGGCGACGGCCTTTCGGCAAGCTCGGAAAGCTCCGAATGTTTGCAGTCCTTCGGAAGGGCATCGTGGCATTGCAGGCATGATACGCCGTGCGCGGAAAATCCGCTGTGATATGAGTTGTCGCCAACCTTAAAATTTTTTCTAAAATCGGTCGTATGGCAATAGGCGCAGTTTGAGTTCCAATTCATTCCGCCCGACAGCCAATGGCCCCAGTCGCCGGGGGCGCGCGGTTCGTTGTTGAAGACGTCGAAAAACTCGTCCTTCTTCGGGTCGTACGCCGCCGACAAAACCTGGTACGCGCCGTTTTTGCCTTCGACTACATACTGTATGAGAGGGTCGAGCCCTATCGCCATTTTCGCGGTGTAAAAACTTTTTTTCCCGCTTTTCAAATCCTCCGCCGACACTTTGCACTCGCCGCCTTCTTTGTAGAACAGATACTTTACGCCTGAATGAACAAACTCCCTCGAATCGAACGCCCTATCGTCGATTTTCGATGGCAAAGCCCTGTTAGCGAGAGTGTGGTGCGCGGCTTTCCCCGGAGCAGCGCATATGTAGTGTTCGTGCTCGTGGCACTTTGCGCAGTCCATATTCGCCGCCGCGGCTGATGCGCCCGTGCGATACAAGTCTGCAGCCGCGCCTATCTGTCCTTCGGAGCTCATTACTGAAGCCCTTCCGACGTTAGGGCTACCCGCCCCTGCAACCTCGCCGCTTGCCGCAAACACGCTTGCGGAAAAACAAAGCATACTATGGATAAATAAAAAAACATTCTATAACCGTCAGACTTTCAAACCGGATTTTTACAATATAGAAATTCTTGCGCCGCTAATCATTGTTAATGTTTTTAAGCCAGCTGTCCCAAGTCCCAATGAGTTCCGGAGCGGTCCACGGAACTTTGTCGAGCCATGAAGTGTCCTCTCCGAGCGCGCGGAAATCGCCGTCTTTTTTCAGCTCCTCGTCAAGCTTTTCCTTCAACGCCTCGGCTACGGCATTATGCTTCCCGCCCGCGATGAGATTGTTTAAACACTCGGGATCTTTTTGAATGTCGAACAGCTGGAACTCTGGGCGCTTGCCAAAGCTCCATTTGTAGTATTTGTCGAAGCGCTGTAGCAGGAGAGTCTTGGTCGGGCCGTCGTCGCAGTTTCTAAACGACGTCTCCGGCGTTCCCACAGGCCATGCGTCCGGCTCATAATTGTGGACGAGCAAATATTTGTCCGTGCGGATTGCCCTGACAGGATACCCCGCGTTTCCGGGGCCTGCCCAAATCGTGCCGCTCCTTCCCAATAAGCATAAATTGTCCGTCGGGCGGCGACGGCGGATTCTCGGCCTTCAACAGCGCCAGAAAACTCTTTCCAGTCATCTGCCTGTGTTTTCCAACCCCCGCAAGCTCAAGAAATGTCGGGGCGAAATCGCGCACATTTATGAACGTGTTTTCGACGCGAGGCTTTTTTATGTTTTTGCCCCATCGCACCGCCATCGGAACATTGTATCCGTGCTCGTATATCTGACCCTTTACGCGCGGGAAAGGCATGCCGTGGTCGGACGTATATACAACTAGGGTATTGTCGAGCTCTCCGACGCTTTCCAAGTAATCCAAGACCTTTTTCACATGGGAGTCCATATGCTCGCATTCGTACGCGTAATCAGCCAAGTCGGAACGCACTATTCTGTGGTCGGGATAGTATTTGGGTATCTCCACGCTTTTTAAATCTTTGCCGCCACGCTCGCCCGCGCCGTCCTCGTACGGCCTATGCGGCTCCTTGAACCCGAGCCAAAAGCAAAATGGCTTTCCCGCGGGGCGCTCCTTCATAAAGTACTCGATAAAATTCCGCGAGTAGTCGTCATTGCTAATGTATCTCGCGGGGGGTTTTTTGAAAAATTTATTGTAAGCTTTTCCGGCAGGATTGTTTTTTCTGCCCGCCGATTTGTAGTCTCCCGGCCCCCATCCCTTGCCGGTGTACCCGACAAAATATCCGTTTTCTTCGAGTATGTCGGCATACGTCACAAAGCCTTTCGGCCACGGATTGTAGTGCTGCACGCCCTCCCTTAGCTGCCATGTGTTTCTTCCTGTTGTGATGCTCGCCCTGCACGGAGCGCGTTTGGGATTGGATGTAAAGCAGTTGTTAAACAATATGCCCTCGGACGCCACCCTGTCGAAAGTAGGCATTTTTATCCAGTCTCCCGTTCCGTAGGAAGCAGCGTGCTTTCCCCAGTCGTCTGCTATTATAAATAATATGTTGTTTCGTTTTTGCGGTTCTCCCTCGCCCAATTTTGGGGAATCCGCAAACAACATACATGAATGCGCGATAGACAACGCAAACAATGCAAAGATAATCCTCGTGCCTTTCATGCGGACTTTAACTAACCAATATTTTTTTGGGCTCCAAATACTCTAAAAATACTTGTCACTATGGCACCGCACACGCGTTTTTTCGCATTTACCGAGAATTTTTAAGGCGCGCGCCCAACTATTTCTGCCTCGTTGAACCATAAAATTTTTTCGCTTTTTTTATCAAAAAATTTTTTATTCGACGGACTTTTTGCCTAAAAAAATTTTTATCTGCTCCAAAATTGCCAAACTAAAAAGCATTTTCATTGGTTTCCGCCCGAGATAAAACTTTTTTCAAGTAAACTTAAACCCACAAGCGCGCGTTCTTAAAAATTTCATGGAGACCAAGCAAATTACGATAAAAATCCCTTGTATCTACCCAACAAAACATGGCGAATCGCACAGTCGCCACGCATACATGCAGGCAGCCCACAGGCAGGGCGGCAAATAAATCGAAGCCGATGCCAGCACTGTTGCAAATAGGAAAGCAAAAAAACCTGCGCCAACGCAATCAAAGTGCGTGAGAAGTACAAACCAAACCTGCATGCAAAATTAAAGAATAGGCTCAACAGAACCGCTCCAATTTTCACACACCGCGTTTGCCAATTTTTCCTATGCGAATTTTGACGGCTCAAAAATCTTAGGATCGCAGCTGTTTACTATAACCGCGCGGCCTTCCGCTACTGAAGATATGTCGCCCAAGGCCTTCATCTGCATTGCAACATTTCCGAAAGCAGTGGATTCTGTGGGGCCTGCCGAAATCTCGCAACCAGTCGCGTCGGCGGCAAATTGGTTGAGCATGGCGTCCTTCGAGCCGCCGCCCATTATGTGTATCCTATCAATCCCGACGCCCGATATTTTTTTCATATTGGAAAATACCTTCGCATACTTTGCTGCAATGCTCTCCTGTATGGCTCTGAACATCTCGCCTTGTGTGCGCGGAATTTTTAGAGAATTTGCGCGGCAATATTCCTCAATCGCAAGCGGCATATTTTCCGGCATTGCAAACTCGGGGGAGTCGACGTCAAAAACCGTGCGGCGTGGCTCAGACTCGGCGGCGGCGCGCTCAAGCTCGCGGTAGCCCATATCCCTGCCCTCGCGCG
>UMAM01040707.1_pt1 | contig 38274 bp, 28 predicted proteins | sample 1963711 | NCBI WGS metagenome assembly UMAM01 (sample SAMEA4835916, study PRJEB28245) | human gut metagenome | biome: gut microbiome; material: fecal sample | place: Denmark | collected 2008
AATTTTAAAGTTGATCCTGATAAAAAACTAGAATTTTTAGAAGAAACAATAAAAAATTACCAAACTGTTTTAGATATTATTCATGGTTTTATAAAAACGCTTCAAGAAAAAGATGTATTAGATGAAACCGTTTTAAAATGTGTCAATGACTCAGAAAATTTCTTTCGAATTTTATATTTATTTATCGTGTACAACGAAGTTATGAAAGAAGATAAAAATTACAAAGAAACTCTTCAAAAAACCAAAGATAATAATTCGTATGAAAATAAATACATTTTAAATTTATTAAAAGGATTAATTGCTGCTTACAACTTTAATAGACAAAAATACTCAGGACAAGAAGAAATGTTAAAAAATGTATTTGAAGAAACTTTCAAAACTTTTCAAAAACTAGATGGATCGATAAAATTAACCTATCCTGAAGAAATGCAAGAAACAATAAAAACAACCAATCAGTTAATTGCTGAATCTTTAAAAACTTATGAAATTAATTGGAGAACTTCTTATCGAAATTTAATTCAATTGATGAAAGAAAATCCCGTTGGAAACAAAAATCAAAGTCCATCTTAAAAAGTTTCAGAGATGAAACTTTTTTATTTAACATTGATTGAACATAAAATAAAAATTCGCTATAATAGAGGATATCTTAAAGGAGAACCATGATATGAAAATATTTTTACATAAAATAAAGAATATCTTTTTTGGAAACTCAGTTGCTCAACGTTTATTTCAAGGGTATCTCCTTGCCATGCTGATTGGTGCTGTATTACTCATTTTACCTTTTTCAAGTACCAGTGGAGCAGAAAAAGTAAATTTTGTAGATGCTTTGTTTATTTCTGCTTCTGCATGCAGTGATACAGGTCTTACTACTTTGCAATTAAGTTCCCAATTTAGTTTTTTTGGCCAACTTGTCATCATTTTATTAGTTCAAATTGGTGGAATTGGCATCTTGACTTTAAAAATTTTACTTTTACTTTTCTTAAGAAAAAAAATCAATTTAAAAGAACGTTTGGTAGGAGCAAATGAACGAGGAAGTGGAAAATTAGGAGGAAGTGTTGATTTAATCAAAACTTCCTTAACAGTCTTATTTTTAACCGAATTCATTGCTGCGATTTTAATTGGCATTCGCTTTTTTACAGTTCCTGAATATCGCTCTATGTTTTCTTCAACAGGAAATTTAATTTGGACAGCAATTTTCCATAGCATTTCAGCGACAAACAATGCCGGTTTTGATATTTTCCCAGGCGGAACTTCTTTAATGGTGTTTAAAGGAGATTATTATATTCAAATTATTACCATGCTTTGTCTAATCATTGGTGGAATTGGATTCCCTATTTTTTATGACATCAAAAATTACATCAAAGCCAAAAGAAAAAAAGAATTTTATCAAGTCTCTTTATTTACTAAATTTAGTGTCAAATCTTATTTTTTAGTTGGATTTTGTGGTTTCCTTTTAATTGTCATTTCAGAATTATTAGCTCCTAAAAATAGTGGGTTATTATATAGCACAGATTTTACATTAATGGAGAAAATTTTTGCTTTGATTTTTCAAACCACTTCTGCAAGAAATGCTGGATTTGCAACTGTAGATTTAAATCTTTTACAGCCATCCACTAATTTATTACTCACCATTTTAATGTGCATCGGTGCTTCCCCCTCTTCTACGGGTGGTGGCCTTCGTTGTACGACATTTTTACTCGTCATTTATTTAATTAAAAGCGTTGCAACTGGAACAGATCGTGTGGAAGTTTTTCACCGTTCCGTTCCTAAAAAGACAATTAATAAAGCTGTAGGTGTTTTCATTGCTAGTTTGTTTGTCGTTGTCGGTTCTTCTTTACTTTTATTAATGGTCAATAGTAACAATGAAATTTTTACCATTGAATCAGTTTTACTTGAAGTTGGTAGTGCTTTTGGAACCACAGGGCTGTCATTAGGTATTACCTATCATTTAAATGTATTATCTAAAATTATATTAATCTTTGTCATGTTTATTGGTTATGTCGGTATTTCAACAACTCTATTAGTATGGACCGACAAAAAAGTAGTCAAAAATTTAAGAGAATTACCAGAGGAGGATATTACCATTGGATAGAGAACAATTATCACTATGTTTTTTAAAAAAAGACAATCAATTCTTATTGATTAATCGCAATTTCCCTCCTTTTATGGGACAATGGAATGCTGTTGGTGGTCATAAGTTACCTGATGAATCAATATATGATTGTGCCATACGGGAAATTTATGAAGAAACTAATATTTTAGTGCAAAAAGTAGAATTAGTCGCTACTTTTACTTGGAATTATGATAATGGATTAGGTTTTATTTTCATAACGGATTTAGATAATAATATAAAAATTCAAGATTATCCCAAAACAACCATTGAAGGTCTTTTAGACTTTAAATCAATGGAGTGGATTGAACATCCCAAAAACACAGGAATTATCGACGATATTAAACTTTTTTTAATCGATATTTATCAAAAAAAGATAAGAAATGTTCATTATCATTTAACCTATGATCGAAATCGTTTAATGCAGGTCGATAAACAAACTGGGCTTTGTATGCAATAAAAAAGGGATTAAAAAATTGGATAATATTAGCGTTTAATAAAAATATTTCGTCATAAAAAGTTGGTGAAGAGGATATGATAATCGAAATATTAAGAGTATTTGCAATTTTATGTATTGCAATCATTTTAGGAAAATTAGTAGCAAAAATAAAGCTACCTGCCATACTAGGTTGGTTACTTGCAGGAATTATTTTTGGCCCTTATTTAGTAGAAATTGTGACTCCTTCCATCATGGACTCTTTATGGTATCAAATAATGATTAAATTTTTTGAATGCTTTGCTGGTATCATGATTGGAAAAGAACTCATTTTTAAAAAAATAGCCAAATCAGGGAAGCAAATTATTGGCATTACATTTATTCAATCCATTGCAACTTTTTTATTTGTTTCTGCAATCTTTGCCATCGTCTTTGCAATTTCAAAAATTCCTATTTATTTAGCTTTTATTTTTGGAGGAATTGCTTTAGCAACTGCTCCAGCACCCGCTTTATCCATTGTCAATGAATATAAAACAAATGGCCCCGTCACTAAGACATTAATTCCTTTGGCTATCATTGATGATGTTATTGGAGTGGTTATATTTTTTACTACCATTTCTATCATTCAAGCGACAAAAGGAACTGCTTCTGTTTCTGCTTTATCTATTTTAGGAATGATTGTTCTCCCCTTTGTTATCGGAATTGCCTTTGGCTTACTTGCCACTTTCATTCTTAAAAAAGTAAAAAATTCTCTTATTCAATTTATTTTATTTGTTGTAGGATTACTATTTTGTGTGATAACTGGATTGCTTACAGATCATTTCTTATTTCATTCCTTTTCATTAAATTATTTGTTAATTGGAATGGCATATAGTGGAACTTTAGTTAATTTCATATCCGAAGAACAAATTCAATCTATTATGGATCGTTACAATCCCCTTCTTTACTTGTCCTTTATTATAGTCATCGTAAATTTAGGAATGCCTTTAGATTATCGATTGATTACTGGCGCTGGATTATTTACCCTCATTTATATTTTATCTCGCGCTATTGGAAAAATAGGTGGCGCATATTTAGGAGGGAAATGGACAAAAGCAGATCCAAAGGTTACAAAATATTTAGGCTTTACCCTACTACCTCATTCTGGAGTATCGTTAGTATTTACAGGAATAGCTGTCAATACAATGACTTTGATTGACCCATCATTAGCAACCATTATATCTGGAACTATTGTTTCAGCAGCTATTATTAATGAAATTATTGCTGTAATTATAGCGAAAATTGCTTTTAAAAAAGCCGGAGAAATCAATCAAGAATCGATAAAAAAATAATCGGTTGCTCGATTATTTTCTATTTTCTTATAAGTTGTCGTCTGAAGTAATTGAAAAGTTTTAAGATTATAACTATAGACTTTTGATGTACTTATACAAAGTATTTTTGTATCTAAAACAATTGTTCTTAAAAGATAATCATCTACAATTTCAATTTCTTGAATGGATTCAATTGTATCTTGAACGGAAAAGATTTGTAAACTTTGACCTTTTTCTTTATACATTGGAAAAATCATTTTGTCCTCTACTTGCGCTAAAGCTTTTTCATTATATTTCACTTCTGTATCTACATAAGGTTCTAAGATTTCATAAGTATCTTGAATAGATAAATCTGTTTTATCAAACAAAGCCATGACTAACCCTTGTGAAATCATATCTTCATCTACTTTTCTACCCAATGCAAAAATAGAATCATCTCTAATTTGTAAGTATTCACAAATAAATTCTAATTCTACTTGCTTAACCATTTGAATTTGTCGTGGATTAGAAAAATCAAATAATAATAAAGGATCAACGTATAAAAAAGTGGAAATATAACAGTAATTTTTATCAAATCGAATGGCATAAACGGTTTCTGCTGGTGCAATTTCTTTTACTGCCTTTACTTTAAAATCAGCTAAAGAAATATTATATAATAAATTTTTAGGTTGTTGATTTTGATAATACGTTGTCGCTACTCGTAAATAGTTTTGATAGATGTCTATTGCATAAGCATTATATAAATAGCCATCTATTAGCAAATAACCATCATATTGAAAATGATTTAAAGAAAGAATATGAATAGCTATTTTACTGATTTGATCATACAAAGCAGAAACCATAATCAATTTTTCTTGGGCAATCTTTACAATTCCTTCTACTCCAATAAAGCCCTTTAGTTCTAAAGGCTCTTTCTTTTCTAAATTTAATTTCCCAAGCAATCGAATCGCATAAACATTATCTCCAGCTTCAGAAAGATACAATTCATCTTGACTCAAACTTTGGTTTTCATACAAAGAATCAAAGTATTTGGGATAAATAAAAGTCTTTGTTTCTGGATTAAAAATTTGATGATTAGATAATACAAAATAAAAATCATTACGAACCAATGCTGAAGTCACATAATAACTTCCATCAAAGGCTAAATAACGGGTTATAGAATAATCGTTTTTATCTAAAATATAGATTACACATTCACTATTACTATAAGGAAATGTTCTTCCAGGAATAATTTCTACTTCTAAAGAAATGTTTTTTATTCCTAATAAAATAATTTGTGAATCCGTCAAAAGAAGTTCTGTAGGCATAAAATTGTCAAAAGCAATCTCACTAATGACATATTCTTTTTCGTTATCAATTATATATAATTTTTGATAATCGACTACATAGGTTCTTTGTGCATCATATTTGACAAAATCAGATTCATCAACATCATCTAATTGATATTGATTTTCAATGGTTCCCGTCACTGGTAAATCAACTTCATTTTTAGGTTTATTAAAAAAGTTGAGGACATCTTGAGTGGAAGCTTTTTTCAATTGAGCTTCATCTTTTTTATTTGACAAGACCAATAAGGTTCCAATAATTCCAACAAAAACTAATAATGCTAAAATAATTCTTTTTTTCATATTATCACCACATTTATTGTGGGTTCTTTTTTATAAACTAATACAAAAAGAAAAAGCAGATTTTACTCTGCTTCTTTATTGATATTCTCCTAAGTATTCTTTTTCTGCTTCTAATAATTCATCTACCATTGCTGTAATTTCATCTAAAGATAATTCTGACCCTGTGTGGGGATCAAGCATTGCTGCATTATAAACTAATTGACGACTTCTTTTGATAGCTGCTTCAATCGTAATGAGTTGAACATTTATATTGGTTTGATTCATCGCTGCTAATTGAACTGGCAATTTACCGACAAAAACAGGTTGAATTCCATTTGAATTGACAAGACATGGGACTTCAACACAAGCATCAGCAGGCAAGTTTGTTATCAATCCTTGATTGAGCACATTTCCACCAATCATATAAGTTTTATTGCTCACAATTGCATCCATAATATAAGAAGCATACTCGTGTGTCCTTGTGTGTGTTAATGTATTTCCATCTAATATTTCCTTTTTTTGATGTTGCCAATTTGCAATTTGATTGACACATCTTCTAGGATATTCATCTAAAGGAATATTATATTTTTGAACATTTCTGGATATTTATCTTTGATATAAAACATGTTATATTCTGCATTATGTTCGCTTGATTCAGTACAATAATATCCAAAACGACGAATGTAATCTAGACGCACACAATCATAAAAATTTTCAGTATTTTGCAATTTTTCTAATGCTCTTTTTTTAATTTCTGGATACAAATCGTTTCCATTTTTATCTTGTATTTTTAAAAGCCATGCCATATGATTGATTCCGGCAATGAGTTCTTTTCGTCCTTCTAATTGATCTTGCATTCCTAATTCTTCTAACAAAGTTTGAGAACAAACTTGAACACTATGACATAAACCAACGGTTTTAATTTTTGTATATCTTGTCATAAATCCTGTTAAAATTGCCATAGGATTGGTATAATTTAAAAACCACGCATTAGGGCAAACTTCTTCCATATCTTTAGCAAAATCTTGTAAAACGTGAATGGTTCTAAGTCCTCTCATGATTCCACCGATTCCTAAAGTATCTCCAATGGTTTGTCTTAAGCCATATTTTTTAGGAATTTCAAAATCTAAAACTGTGCAAGGTTCATAAAAACCCACTTGAATAGCATTAATAACAAAATCTGCATCTTTTAAAGCAGCTTTACGATTTTCTACTCCTAAATATTTTGTAATTTTAGCTCGGTTGTCATTAATGTTTTTATTCAATGCAGTGACCATCATAAAACTTTCTTCTAAGCGATCTTCTAAAATATCGTATAAAGCAAATTCACTATCCCTTAATGAAGGGGTTAACATACTATCTCCAATGACGTTTTTTGCAAAGATGGTGCTTCCGGCACCCATAAAAGTTATTTTCATTTTATTCTCCTTTTTTTACAATGTAATTATAGCGCTTTTTTTAAAATATACAAAAGGAATATATAAAAAAATTCTAAATGAATTAGAATTTTAAATTTTATTTTTGTTTTTTTTCTAAAATATAATCTGTGTTAATTTGAGAATCAATATCTATTTCTTCTTTTTTAACATTTTCATTAACTTTAATCGTCAATTTAGTCTCTCCAATTAAATCCACACTATAGGCTCTTTCCACTTTAAAATGAATGGTCTTTCCCTCATGGTTAAGATAAACACAAGTGGGTTGCTTGCTAACATATTTTTTAATTTCATGTTTATCATTTAAATCTTCTTTATCATCACTAAATACGTATGGAATTTCATCTTTAAAAGAAAAAACTTGATCAATTAATTTACAATTGGTGTCATGATCAAACCCATACCATAAAAAAACTTGATAACTTCCTGTGACGTAAACTTGATTTCCTTCTCGTACAATATCACTTTTATGGTTAATCACCCAACATCCTAAAGAACGCGATATTTCTTCTTCAACTTGAATATCTCTTTCGTCACTAAATGCTTTGTATCCTTTTGCAATAATGGCTTTGGTTAAAATCTCTCTAAAATTTGGCATTTTTTCTCACCTTCATTGATAAGATATGAAACCAGGCCTTTACTTTATGCTATTTATATAATAATTCTGTTAAAAAATATTTATACAATTCTAAATTTGACTCTTTATTAAAAAATAAAGCACCCGCTTCCTCAGGAGTTAATTTTGCTTTTTCCATGATTAATATCATTTCTATTTGATTAAAGGGAGCTTCACCCTTTTCTTTATTTCGATAAGAACGAATACTAATTCCTAAATAATTCGCCATTTCCTCTTGTGTTAATCCTAAATCACTTCTAATTCCTTTTATTTTACGATAAAGCATAAAGTTCCCTCCCTTTTTTTATTTTAATCGGTTCAAGATAAAATTACAATAAATCTTCATAATTGTCTATTTGTAAAGTTGTTATTGTTTGTGAAAAATGTTATAATATTTAAACTGTTAAGGAGATGGGAAAATGAGTATTGATCAATCAAAAATTCGTAATTTTTCTATTATTGCTCATATTGACCATGGAAAATCCACTTTAGCAGACCGCATTTTAGAATTGACAAATACCGTCCAAAAAAGAGAAATGAAAGAACAACTTTTGGATGAAATGGATTTAGAAAGAGAAAGAGGCATTACTATTAAATTAAATGCCATTCAATTAAAATATCTTGCTGATGACAAACAAGAATATATTTTACATTTAATTGACACTCCAGGCCATGTCGATTTCACTTATGAAGTATCTCGTTCTTTAGCTGCTTGTGAAGGGGCGGTTTTAGTTGTTGATGCTTCGCAAGGAATTGAAGCCCAAACTTTAGCAAATGTTTATTTAGCTTTAGATAATAACTTAGAAATTATTCCTGTCATTAATAAAATCGATTTACCAAATGCTGAAGTCGAAAAAGTCAAAGAATCCATTGAAAAAGTGATAGGTTTACCTTGTGACCACGCTCCTTTAATTTCGGCTAAAACAGGATTAAACGTCAAAGATGTTTTAGAAGCTGTTATACGATATATTCCAGCCCCTCAGGGAGATAAAAACAAACCATTGAAAGCATTAATATTTGATTCGATTTACGATCAATATCGTGGTGTTGTTGCTTTTATCCGTGTCGTAGATGGTTCTATTAAGATTGGAGATAAAATTAAAATGATGGCTACAAATGCCGTTTTTGAAGTCGTCGAAGTTGGTGTTCGTACACCAAAAGAAATAAAAAAAGAAATATTAGTTGCTGGTGAGGTAGGATATTTAGCTGCAGCAATCAAAACTGTAGTGGATGTAAGAGTAGGAGATACTATTACAAATGCAGAAAACGGAGTTTTAGAACCTTTACCTGGTTATCGAAAATTGAACTCTATGGTTTTTTGTGGTTTATATCCCGTCAATGCTCAAGATTATCAAGAGTTAAAAGATTCTTTAGAAAAATTAAAATTAAACGATGCTGCATTACAGTTTGAAAACGAAACTTCTCAAGCCCTTGGATTTGGATTTCGCTGTGGTTTTTTAGGGCTTTTACATATGGATGTGATACAAGAGCGATTAGAAAGAGAATATCATCTCAATTTAGTAGCGACTGCTCCTTCCGTAATTTATCATGTCTATTTGACAGATCATACAATGATTGCTTTAGATAATCCAGCTAAATTGCCAGATATTCAAAAAATTGAACGAATTGAAGAACCTTATGTCTTGGCAACTATTATGACTCCACAAGACTATATCGGTCCTTTAATGGAACTTTGTCAGCAAAAGCGAGGAATTTATGTCGATTTAAAATATATTGACGATAATCGAATGAATTTAATTTATAAACTTCCTCTTGCAGAAATCGTATATAACTTTTTTGATCGTTTAAAATCTTGTTCTCGAGGATTTGCTTCTTTTGATTACGTTTTAGATGCTTATTTGCCAAGTAAATTAGTCAAAATGGATATTTTATTAAATAATCACGCCATTGATGCATTAAGTAGTATTGTCCATCGTGATTTTGCTTATAATCGCGGTCGAATTATTTGCCAAAAATTGCGAAAAATTATTCCTCGTCAACAATTTGAAGTTCCCATTCAAGCTGCCATTAATGGAAAAGTTATTGCTAGAGAAACATTGGCTGCCCTAAGAAAAGATGTCTTAGCAAAATGTTATGGTGGCGATATTACAAGAAAGAAAAAATTATTGGAAAAACAAAAAGAAGGAAAAAAACGAATGAAAAAAATCGGAAATGTCGATATTCCTCAAGAAGCTTTTATGACCATTCTTTCAGTTGATGATGAATAATAAAAGAAAATATGATATAATAAAAAAGGAGAGGATGTTAAAATGATTGCATTTGTAGAACCCGGAGGGTTAACTGGATATATTATTGTCGTATTAGTTGTCTCTGCTTTAATCTTAATTGCTTGGTTTATTCGTAAAAAAGCAAAGATTGGCACGTTTACAAAAGAGGAAGAAGAGCAAATGAAATCTAATCTTGATTTGCTCATTCAAGAAGAAGAAATTGAAGAAGGAAAAAATTATGAAGACGACGTCTAAAGCGTCTTCTTTATATGTACATATTCCGTTTTGTAGGCAAATTTGCGCTTATTGTGATTTTGCTAAAGTTTTGTATCAAGATTTTTTTGTAAGTGACTATTTTCAGTCGCTTTTTTTCGAATTAAAACCTTATTGTAATAAAAAATACAAAACCATTTATATTGGAGGAGGCACTCCTAGTTGCCTTCCTTTGCCTATTTTAGAAAAATTATTAGCTAAACTTGCCCCTTTATTGAAAAAAAATTATGAATTTAGTATAGAATGCAATATTGAAGATATTCGTCTTGACTTGCTCTTACTATTAAAAAAATATAAAATTAATCGTTTAAGTATCGGCATACAAACTTTTCAAAAAGATGCAATCCAAATTTGTCAACGAAAACACACTTTACAACAAGCAATCGATCACATTCAACTTGCTGCATCTTTTTTTGACAATATCAATGTCGATATGATTTATGCTCTTCCAAATCAAACATTAAATGATGTCAAAAAAGATCTCGCAATTCTTTTAGATTTGCCTATTCAACATATTTCGTATTATTCTTTAATCATAGAAAAAAATACTCGTTTTTATTACCAATTTCAAGAATTAGAAGATTATCTTCAAGCAAAAATGTATCGTTTGATTTACAAAGAATTGAGAAAAAAAGGATTTTATCGCTATGAAATCAGTAATTTTGCAAAAAAAGGTTTTCAATGTCAGCATAATTTAGTTTACTGGACGAATCAACATTATGATGCAATTGGATTAAATGCAAGTGGATACGTCCAAAATACACGTTATACAAACACTAGAAATTTGACACTTTACAATCAAAAAAAATATCAACGACAATGCACTTTATTAAATTTTGAAGATAAAATTTTTGAAGAAATCATGTTACATCTTCGACTAGATAAAGGATTATCGTTATTATCATTTCAAAAAAAATTTCACTTAGACTTTTTAACACGCTATCAAAACGAGATCGAAGAATTAAAACAAAAGCATTTCATTCGTTGCACGAAAACCCGTCTAAAAACCACATTTCAAGGCAGTTTATTGCTAAATTCCATTTTAGAAAAATTCTTAAAATAAAGGTCTCAAATAGAATTTAAATTCTATTTGTAAAGATAGTCCTTTTTTTGTTAAAATAAAAGAAGAAGTTTAAGGAGGGAAATCAATGGAGGACAAAGATAGAAATTTGTTTAACTTAGATGACTTAGAAGACAATTCTAACGAATTAAAAAGTAAAGACGAATCGGCTTCTCAAAATCTAACCTTAGACGAATTTGAAACAAACGAATTAGATAAAGAAGAATTGCTTACCCAACGTATTAAAGAAGCAGCTGCAAAAAGAAAATTAACAGCTCAACCTAATGAAACGGAAAAAAGAAAATGGACAAAAATATTTGAAAGAAAAAATATAGAAGAAGAAAATGAACCCATTTTAACAATGGATGAAGTTGACGCTTCTTCTCGTTCAAATTCTGCAGTCCGTTATCAACCCGATTTAAACGAAGGATTAAACGACAATCAAGTCAATGAAAGAATTTTATCTGATTTAGTGAATAATACCACAAAAACTTATTCTAAAACTTATAAGCAAATCTTTTTTACAAATATTTTTACTTTTTTTAATATCTTGTGTGTCATCATCGCGGTGGCTTTAATTTTAGTTGGTTCCTGGGGAGATTTATTCTTTGCCTTAATTTTAGTGCTTAATACAAGTATTGGAATTTATCAAGAAATTAAAGCAAAACATACAATTGATAAGTTGACAATTGTTACAGCTCCTACTTCCACTGTCATTCGAAATGGAGTCAATAAGGAAATTGCCGTAAAAGATTTAGTTTTGGATGACATTATTGTTTTAAAAAATGGAAAACAAATAAGCGTTGACTGCATTATTAAAGAAGGAACAATTGAAGTCAATGAAGCTTTATTAACTGGGGAATCGGTTCCTGTTAAAAAAACTGTTGGTGATCGTCTTTATGCAGGTAGTTTTATTTCTTCTGGAAGTTGTAAAGCACAAGTTGATAAAGTAGGGAAAGATTGCTACATTCAAAAATTGCAAGCAAAAGCAAAGCGCTATAGTAAACCAAAATCTGAATTATTACGCTCTTTAAAATTAGTGATTAGTGTAATTGGTGTCATTATCATTCCTTTAGGATTATTTGTCGGCATTACCAATTATAATTCAGCTAAAGCAGCTGCAACTGATCCAACCTATAATACAAATGGGGAATTTAATATTTATGGTCTTACTATTTCTGGAAAATCTATTTTTATTGGCAAAGTAGAAAAAATAGAACATTTAAATTACAATAACGAAACCATTCGTTCAGTCAATAATGAAGATTTAGTTCCCGAAATCGTCAATACTATTGAAAGAATTCAAATTACCTATACTAAAAAAATATCTGGAAATATTGGATTAAGTTCGTTAAAAATAACTGATAACTCTAATAATGAGTTGCTAAATATTGATGATTTTTCTTATCAAACTTACAAAGATGATCCTTCTAATTATGAATTCAATTTTGATGCATCAAAAGGATCTTTTTATGAAAGTGAAAATGAACATGCTTTAAAATTTGAAGATGAAGGAAATAGTATGATTACAAAAAAATTAAACAAAACAGAAGATATTGATAGTCTGACTATTACCTTATCATTGAAATCTCATGGCTATCCAAAAGGAACAGCAGGTTATAACGAATATGTAACCTATACAACCGTTACAAAAACTGCTGGCTCTTTAATTGGGATGATTCCTGCTGGTATGTTTTTATTAACCAGCATGGCCTTAGCAGTAGGAGTCATAAAATTAGCAAAACATAAAACTCTAGTTCAAGAATTATATTGTATTGAAATGCTTGCCCGTGTAGATGTCTTATGTTTAGATAAAACTGGTACCATTACCGATGGAACAATGAAAGTAAAAGAAGTCATCACTTTGGGGAAAGAAAAAGAATTTGATATTGACCAGATTATGGGGTCATTTCTCAATGCCCAGGAAGATAATAACCAAACCTCTATTGCTTTGCAAAATCGTTTTGGAATTAATGTAGAATACAAAAAAAGTATTGTATTACCTTTCTCCTCTAGTCGAAAATTATCAGCCGTAACTTTTGAAGGAGATATAGGGACCTTTATTTTAGGAGCTCCGGAATTTGTCTATACAGGAAAAAGTAAAAAACTATTACAAATTATCAATCGAAAGGCATCTTTTGGTTATCGGGTATTAATGCTTGCACATAGTGAAAGTCCAATTAAAGGGGATAGAGCCCCTTCAAATAATACCGCTATAGCTTTGTTTATTTTAGAAGACCATATTCGCGATGATGCAAAAGATACCATTCGTTGGTTTAACGAAAACGGCGTGGCTGTAAAAGTTATTTCGGGTGATAATCCAGCAACCGTATCAGAAATTGCAGCTCGTGTAGGAATTGAAAATGCTAAAGATTATGTCAGTTTAGAAGGATTAAGCGCAGCTGATGTAGAAACAATTGCCGATGAATACACTGTGTTTGGACGAGTCACTCCAGAACAAAAAGCCATTCTTGTCAAATCTTTAAAGAAAAAAGGAAAATCAGTCGCGATGACTGGTGATGGTGTAAACGATATTTTAGCCATGAAAGAAGCGGATTGTAGTATTGCAATGGCTGGAGGATCAGAAGCCGCAAGAAATGTTTCCCACCTTGTCTTAATGGATTCAAACTTTGCAAGTATGCCAAAAGTTGTTGAAGAGGGTCGTAGAGTCATTAATAACATTCAACGTTCTGCATCTTTATTTTTAATGAAAACGATATTTACTATGACATTGACCATTATTACCATTATTTTCTCTAGCATATTTACAAATGGGTATCCTTTTGTTACAAAACAATTGATGCTATTAGAATCTTTTGTCATTGGTATTCCAGCTTTCTTTATTGCCGTTCAACCCAATAAACAGAAAATAAAAGGAAACTTCTTAAAAAATGTTTTTGCAAACTGTTTGCCAAGTGCCTTTGTTTTACTTTTATCCGTATTTGCCATTTATTTTATCGGAAGTCTAAAATCCTTTGATATTTCTGATGCTGAAGAAGCATCATCAATGTGCGTATTATGTATCACCTATGTCGGTTTAGTTATTTTATATAATACTTGTAGGCCTATGAATACTTATCGAGCAATTATTTTTGTCTCCATGTTTGTTGTTATAACTTTACTTATCGCCTTTTTACCAGAATATTTTGGAATTTATAAAATGCCAGGATTAACTAATACGCTTCTTTGCTTAGTTGTCATTTTAGCCACGATACCTATTGTTCGACTATTTAGTGATTTATTAAAAAAAGTAGAATTAGAAAAGAATGAGCATTCATAAATAAAATCGTTCATTTGAACGATTTTATTTTTATTTTATTTCTATTTATGGTATGATAATGATAGGAATCGGCTTCAAAAAAGGAAGGAGTAAAAAATCATGATAGATCCTGTTGTTCATCTTTTAGGAGAATGGTTAGATGATGTCTCCAATATATGGACTATCCTCATACGTTTGGTTTTAGCCGTTATTTTTGGTGGAATCATTGGTCTGGAAAGAGCTTCAAAACGTCATGCTGCTGGATTTAGAACGTATATCTTAGTCTGCCTAGGAGCAACCCTTGCAATGATTACGAATCAATTTATTTGTGAAAAAAGTGGTCAAGGAGATTATGCACGTTTAGGAGCGCAAGTCATCAGTGGAATTGGTTTTTTAGGTGCAGGAACGATTTTAGTAACCTCTAAAAACCAAATTAAAGGGTTAACTACTGCCGCAGGTCTCTGGGCTTGTGCTTGTATGGGATTATCGATTGGAATTGGATATTACACTTTAGCTATCGGAGGATTAGTTGTTATTATTGTTTCTTTAACAATCTTTCCGTTAATTGAAGGATATTTCACTGAACGAACCCGAAGTTTTGAGATTCATATTGAATTTGCTTCTAGAACTGACCTCAAAGATTTTATTCAATTTGCTAGAAGTAATAAATTAAAAGTCAATTCTATAGAACCAAATGCAGCATATTCTAGCACAGGGATTAGTGCCTATACCATTATTTTAGAGATTGTAAAAGAAAAAGGTAAAAAATTAAAAAATCATATTCAAATTATTGATGAAATTCGCAGTTTAAGTTTTGTCGATTACGTAGAGGAATTGTATTAAAAAAAAGCAACTTCGGTTGCTTTTTTTAATCCCATTTTAAAATTTGCATAATTTCTTCAAGTATTTGTCTTACATCCTCTCGATAATGCAAATAATTTTGAAACACTGGTTGTTGTTCAAAAATAAGTCGATAACTCGCCATCTTCTTTTTTAAATTTTCATAGTCATTCCATTTTTTATTTTTTATAGCATCTTTCATTTGCAATTGCGTTTCTTTCATTTCTTGCAGTATTTTTTGCAAAGAAGCATCTTCTTGAATTGTTTTTTTATAAAACAAATATTGCTTCACTTCTTCTAAATCTTTTATTTTTTGATTAAGATGACGTGCATTTTGTTTCAACAAGTTCTCCCTCCAAAGTAAAAGTTTTACACTTCGTAATGTGAACGTATACTAATTTTCCTATCCATTTTGAATCGCCTTTAAAATGAACTAACTTCATATCTTTAGAATAACCTGATAACATTGATTCATTTTTCTTTGAAAAACCATCTACTAAAACTTCTATCGTTTGATCTTGAAATTTTTGATAAATCGCTAATTGATGGCGGTTAATGTGATCTGTTAATCGTTTGAATCTTTTTTTCTTTTCTTCAATTGTGACATTATCTTCCATTTTTGCTGCTGGAGTGCCAACACGCGGAGAGTAAATAAAAGTAAAAGCTCCATCGTATTGAATTTCATCTACTAAACGCAAAGTATTTTCAAAGTTTTCTTCACTTTCACCAGGAAATCCGACAATAATATCAGTAGTAATCGCAACTGGTTGAATTTTAGTTCGAATTCGTTTGACTAATTCTTTATAAGAAGCAATGGTATAGCGACGACTCATTATTTTTAAAATTTTATCATCTCCTGATTGGACAGGTAAATGAATATGGGGCATAATATTGTCATATTTGGCAATGACATCAATTAATTCATCACTAAAATCCCAAGGATGAGAAGTAGTAAAGCGAATTCTTTCAATTCCTATTAAAGCAATTTTTTCTAAAAGTTGAGCAAAACTTAAGTCATCAATATCTTTTCCATAAGCATTTACATTTTGCCCTAATACAGTTACTTCTTTATATCCTTTATCTTTTAATTCTTTGATTTCTTTTAAAATATCAACCGATTTGCGGCTTCTTTCTTTTCCTCGGGTATAAGGCACAATGCAATAGGTGCAAAACTTATTACAACCATACATAATATTTACCCAAGCTTTAAAATCACTTGCTCTTAAAGAAGGTAAATCTTCAGTAATGTTGCCTTGATTGGATAAAACTTCTACTACTCGTTCTTTAGAAAAATAAGCTTCTTTGATTATCTGTGGTAAACGATGAATATTATGAGTTCCAAATATAAAATCAACTTGTTCATAAGATTCCATGATTTTTTTAACAATATGTTCTTGTTGCACCATGCATCCACAGACACCAAACAATAAATCTGGATTTTTTAATTTTAATTTCTTTAATAATCCAATTTCTCCAAACACTTTTTTTTCAGCATTTTCACGAATTGCACAAGTATTTAAAATAATCACATCTGCTTCTTCTAAATTAGTCGTCTTTTGATATCGTAATTGTTGAAGAATTCCTTCAATGACTTCTCCATCGCGAAAATTCCCTTGACATCCATAAGTTCGAACAAAAAATTTTTTGTTTTGTCCGATATTTTTGATACTATCATCAATAACGACACTTTGGTATATCACTTCTGGTTTTACTTTTAAATCACGATGTGCTGCTTCTTTTAAATTGGGTATTGTTTTAACATGTATCAATCTTTTCATTATTTTCACCTGAAATCTTCTGGATTTGTCATTTTTTTATTTTGTAAATCTCCTTCAATGCAATAAACTTCTTCATGAAGAAGATCTTCAATCATCGCTGAATCATCTAAATATTGTTGATGATTAGCCAGTTGATGTGCTTTTTTTAATTGACTAGTTAAAAAAGCTTGTGGTGTTTGTGTCATTCTATAATTCTCTCTTGAAACAGTTTGAATCACTCGTTGATTTTGAACGATTTTAAGACAATCTATGACAGGTAAAACAGGAATTACACACGAATGAACTTTCAATTCTTCTTTTAGACGACTTAATAATTCTTTTTTTAAAAAAGGTCTTGCTCCATCATGAACAAATACATAATCCGTTTGCACCTGTTTTAATCCATTATAAACACTCTCTTGCCGAGTTTTTCCACCGATTACAAAATGAATTTTATCATCATGTATGAGTGCTTGCATTCTGTTTTGATCATTGAAATGAATGACCAGTATAATTTTTTTACACTCTGAATCTTCTAAAAAAGGTTTCATAGACCAAAAAATCATCGGTTGATTTTCAATGGGATAAAAAATTTTATGGTAATTTAAAGCGCTACGGCTACTTTCACCAGCGGCTAAAATAATTGCTTCATATTCCATAAAAGTTAATCCTTGTTAATTTCCTTTTCAAAACCTAGATAATATTTATAGGCCTTAAAGCCTAATTTTTTATAAAATTCAGTATTCGTTGTTTTTTCAATAATAATCTTTTTACATCCACGTAAAATCAAATAGTTCATCGCTTCAAGAACTAATTTTTCAGCATATTGACCTTCTTGATAAGCCTTATCAATTCCCATCATACTTAAAGATCCTACTGCACGATCTAAAAAGAAATTTACTCTAGAAATATTTCTTTTTTTATCATAGATTCGAACAAAACCAATAATTTGATTATCTACTAATCCTAAAACAATTCTTCGACCCGTTCCACCATTTTCAAAATAACGTTTAATCAAATAGGCCTCTTTAATAAAATGATTATCAAGACATAATTTGAGTAATAAATCTTTATCTTCTTCTGTAGAAATACGAATATTTAATTGTTTTGGTGTTTCAATTTTTGGCTTTGATTCTTCATAATTTTTATGGATTAACTGGATCATATCCACACAACCATCTTTACTTTTAAAACCACGATTAATCAAAAAAGGAGTAGTTTTATTAAATTCATTGGGCAATCCTGGAAAAAGACTCAATAAATCATTTCCTAATTGTATAGTAGTAATATTGGGATCTTGTTTTAAACCTTCAATAGCTAAAGATAACAATTCTGTCCCAACGCCCATATTACGAATATCTTTTTCAACATAAAATAAAGAAATCGTTGCTGTATGAGGGATAGAATAAAATAAAGAATCTTCTTGCCATTTTTTAATTAAAATAAAACCTATTGGCATTCTTTCATATAATGCCACGTAAGAATTATGAATGTCAAAATTGACGTCATTTAAAATTCTTTCTTTAAACAAATAAGCACTAATTGGGTAAGTTCTTTTAAATTCACTATTCCACAAACGATAAAGAAATTTTCCCTTTTTATACTCTTTAAAGGGAATGTATTGCAACATAATTAATCCCTCATTGATGGGAATAAAATGACATCACGAATGGACGAACTATTCGTAAAAAACATGACTAAGCGGTCAATTCCCATTCCCACTCCACCAGCTGGTGGCATTCCATATTCCAAAGCTTCTAAAAAATCATAATCAATATCGTTTGCTTCTTCGTTTCCTAATTTTCTTTCTTTTAATTGATTGATAAAACGTTGCCGTTGATCTATCGGATCATTTAATTCACTATAAGCATTGGCAAATTCACAACCACAAATATATAATTCATAACGATCAACATATCGTGCATCATCTTCACACAATTTAGTAAGTGGAGACATTTCTACTGGATAACGACAAACAAAAGTTGGTTGAATTAAATCATCTTCACAATAAGTTTCAAAAAATAAATTTAAAATATGTCCAACTCCAGTATGATGAGGTAAAACTTCTATATGATGTTGTAATGCTAATTGTTTTGCATTTTCAAAGTCAGTAATTGTGTCAAAATCAATTCCTGTTTTTTCTTTCACTAATTCCACCATTGTGACAACACGGAATGGTTTGGATAAATCAATCGTTTGTTGATTCCATTCAAAAATGGATTGATTAAAGACATTTTGAGCGATAGTTTTGATACAACTTTCAATGAGTTCCATCATTGTTCTTAAATCACCATAAGCTTGATATAATTCAATTGTAGTAAATTCTGGAGAATGTTTTGTATCAATTCCTTCATTTCTAAAAATTCTTCCAATTTCATAGACTTTTTCTAATCCACCTACTAATAATCGTTTTAGATTTAATTCCGTAGCAATCCGTAAATAAAAATCTCGGTCTAACGCATTATAATGCGTGATAAAAGGACGAGCTGCAGCTCCACCTAAAATGGGAGATAAAATAGGAGTTTCTACTTCAATAAATCCTAATTCATCAAAATATTTTTGAATTTCGCGAATAATTCTTGTTCGATTAATCGCTATATCTTTTGAAAAACGATTAGAAATTAAATCTAAATAACGACGACGATAGCGTTCTTCAATATTCGTCAATCCGTGATATTTTTCTGGAAGAGGTCTTAAGGCTTTCGTTAAGTGTGTGTATCCTTCACATTTAATGGTCAATTCACCAGTATTGGTTTTCATCATGATTCCTTCAATCCCAATGATATCACCAATATCACTTAGTTTAAAAATTTCAAAATTTTCTTCTCCAATAATATCCTTTTTAATGTAAACTTGGATATTACCATCACGATCTTCAACATTGATAAAAGCAATTTTCCCTTTATCTCTTTTTGCCATTAAACGTCCAGCAATTTTTACATGATAATTTAAATCATGCAATATTTCTTTTTCTGTATCTTTAAATTGTGTAATTAAATCACAAATTTTATTTTCTACATCATATTTTTTACCGAAAGGTTCAATCCCTTTTTCTTTTAATTTTTGCGCTTTTTCCATTCGCACAACTTGTTGCTCATTCATTGTTTCAGTAACAAATTCTTTTTCATTCATAACTAACACCTCTTATTTTTTATTATATCATAAAAAATAAAATTAAAATAGGGAACAAACTGAAAAGTAGTTTCGATTTGAAACTACTTTTTGCATTATTCTACAGTTTTTTTAGAAGGAACCATTTCACTAAAGTTTTTTGTCGGAAATTGTTTTTGAACGCGCAATAATGGATAATATAAAACAAGCATGACAATGATGACAAATAAAGCACTCGGCCCAATATAGGTAAAGTTATAGGTAATAGCTGCCCAAAGACTTAATGGTGCTCCTCCTTCTACTAAAGGATAAATAATTAAAGAAGATAAAGTAGAACCAATTAAACGTGTGATACAACCTAAAACAATAGCGATTACAAAAAAAGTAATGGATAAGGCGTAATCTTTTTTCGTTGTCATCTCTTCTTTAAAAATAAATGGTTTGAAAAAACCAGCTAAACAAATAGAACCATAAGCCAATACATAATCAAAAGGGAAATAAGCCCAACTATGCCCATCTAAAATACAAGTAATTAAGGCATAGACAATGCCTATTCCAAAAAATCCTTTTACTACCCCATGTCTAAAAGCAAGGATAAATAAAGGAACCATGGTCAATCCAATTGAACCTCCAGAAGCAAAAACCGTAAATTTTAATCCGTCTAAATCCAATACTACAGCAAGAGCGACAAGCATTGCGATTTCGACAATGTCTCGAACAACAAACTTATTTTTATTCATCTTTTTCTCTCCTTTATAAAAAAATTCCTTCTTGATCTAAAGCACCAAAAAGGAAATTCATGTTAAAAAAATCCTTACGCTAGCATTACCTAGATCAAGTATGGTCCGTTTCAGTATCAGAAACTATCTCAGCCTAATTCTTTAAGCACCCAAACATATTATACCTAAATTTTTTTTAAAATCAATAAAAAAAACAGCAATGCTATAATCGCATTGCTGTATAAGCATTTTTTAAATTCCGGTAACCCCTGTGTTTTCAATTCCTTCAACAAATTTCCTTTGCGTAAAGGCATATAGAATTACTAAAGGTAAAATAGAGATGACCATCGCAGCTGCTCGCCAACCTCTGTTATTTCCTTCTGAATCGGTTCCAGATGTAGCCGTTCCTTGAGAAATGACGTAGTTAAAAGTTCCTAAGGCACTTGGCATAGATAAAAACGCTTCTTTTTTATCTCCTGTTAGTAATGTCATTTGTCCAATGACAAATGTATCATTCCAGTTCCAAACAAAGGAGAAGAGGAAGACAACTAAAATTGTCGGAATGGACATTTTAATAATGACATGATAGAAAATTTGACGATAGTTTGCTCCATCGATTTGAGCAGCTTCATCCAAAGCTGCAGGAATCATTTTAAAGAAACTAAAGAAAATAAAGACTAAGATTGCCGAATTAACTCCTTGTCCTAAAATAGAGATTAAAATCATTGGCGTTGTTTGCAAAATATTTAAGTTAGCATTAATAAAACTTTCCATGCTTGATCCTGTGAGTCCAAAAATTTTAGCGGGTGTACTAAAGAAATTAATAATTGGATTCATCATGATTTTTCGAGGTAAAACTAAGATTTGAACAGGAACCACAAAAGAAATGATTAAACCTGCGAACCAGAATTTTTTCCATCTAAAATTAAATCTTGCAAAAGCATAACCAGCAAGTCCTGCAACTAAAGTTTGACAACATGCTGTTAAAAATGAATAAAGTACACTATTCCATAAAGTAGATTGAATGCCGTAAAGGCCTTCTTTTGCTCCTGCAAAAGTATAAATAGGACGAAATACATACATTGCAGCAGCAGCGTTTTTGTAATTTGATAATGTAAGATTTCTTGGCAACCAAACAATATCAGGATTCATCAAATCGGTTTCGCTTTTAAAAGAGTCAACTACCATTTTTAAAATAGGATACATGAAAACATAACTAAAACAAATTAATAAGGCATAAACGATAATCATCGGAATGACCTTTTTTAGAATTTTCATTGTTTTGTCATATTTTTTCAAAAATGCTGTAGAAGTAAAGAAGGCTTTGATTTTTGTGAAAAATAATTTAATTGAATGACTAATTTTCTCCATAACCTATTCCCCCTTTTCCTCTTGACGTTTTTTTGCTTTTAATTGCCGCGTATGATGCAATTTAACGATAGGAGAAGTAACTTTTGCCCATCCTCGTTTTAAGGCATCAACATGGAAGAAAGCATGCAATTTTGCTTTCCGTTGAACTTTCTTTGCTTTAATTCTTTCGACTTCTTCATAACTCTTTTGTTTTTCAACAAATTCTTTTTCTCTAAAGAGTAAGAAGACTATGCCGACAAAGATTAAAACAATTAACGTTTGCATCCATGCCATTGCAGCAGCTAATCCATAATTACTTCCACTTGACATTAATTCTACAATTCCAGGATTTGCAGAATCTCCACTACTCTTAATTGGATTAATCCAAGTGATGTCAATGGTTGCAATTTGTACAATTGTAAATAGACAAGAAATTAAAATAACTGATTTAATCAATGGGAAAGTAACGGTCCATAACGCTTGCCATTTGTTTGCTCCATCAATTTCTGCTGCTTCATATAAAGAACGGTCAATTTTTTGTAAACCACTGATAAATAATACAATAGGAACCCCTGTCATCCATAAAATAATGATAAAGTTTTGGAAGACAAAGTTTGCATACTCTACTGCTTGTTCTGATATTGATTCTAAAATCGTAGCAATAAAGGTACCATCAATGGTTAAGATAATCGTGCTCTGATCTCCTCCATTTCCATTTAACATGGAAAGTAAAGGGCCAGAAATAATAATAACAGGCAAGAAATAAATAATTCTAAAGAATGTTCTTCCGACAATTTTTGTATTTAATAACATCGCTAAAACAAAAGCAATAAATACAACAATCGGTAAAAAGAATGCCATACTGAGTAAGAATGTTGGTAATTTTTCATACAAGAAACTCGTATTACTAAAAATTAAACTTGAATAATTATCAAATCCAACCCAGTTAGGGAATAATTTCCCATTTTCATAGAACAAAGGATCATAACCCATATTATATCCAATATTACTAAAACTGAGAAAAACAGTATAAATTAAAGGATAAAGAGTTAAAATGACAAAGCCAATTGCCCAAACCGATAAGAAAATATAACCTAAAATATTTTCTCGACGAGCTTTGGTCATATTTTTCCGATATTTATTTAACCGTAATTGCTTGTCTAAATCTTTTTGGAAATTCTTCCGTTCAATTTCATCATTGTTTTGAATGTTTTTCAATTCATTTTCATAAATTTTTTGTAATACAATGGTTTTTGGCTGATTCAAGGATAAGATTGCAATTTCTTTTTCTTGTTTAATTTGCTTTAAGGCATTGCGATATTCTTTTGCAGCCTTTTTATATTTCGCTTTATCTCCTTCCTTAATTTCTTTTTTATAAACTTGAAGGGTTTCACGAATTTCATTTTTTTCATAAGTTGAATCAGCATTTTTTAATTTTGTTTTGGCTTCTTTTTTCTTTTGACGATAATTTTTTACTCGTTCTAACCGAGCCAATTTAATGTCTTTTTTATTTTGAAGATAAACTTGTTTTTCTTGTCGTGCTTTTTCTAAATAAAAATAATGAGTTAAAGATAATAAAGCAGTATCTCTTTGATTTTTTAAATCAGCAACTTTGGCATTAAATTCTTGCTTGAGTTGTAAAAATTTATTTTTATATTCTTGTTGAATTGATTCGCTTTTTTCCTTTGAAGATTTTTCTTGTTTTTCTGATTTTAATGATTGAGATTCACTTTGATAACTTTTTTTCGCTTCTTGTAATTGCGTTTTAAAATTAGATAAAATTTCTTTTTCTTTTGATTTTTCATCCACTGGTTGAAAAAACGTTTTTAAAGTTTCATTAATTTTATCAATTTGGGCATCGTAAGTTTTTTCTCGTTCTTTTTTATATAAATCAAAAGGAACAAAACCTTTTTTTCCATAAGCATTGATAATTTCAATTAAAGAATTGAAAACTTCATCGGAATCTTTTGCAAAACATCCATTAATTTTGTGCAAAACTTCTGATTCTTCAGCTGTTACATTTTCTAAACTAGAAAAATCAACTCGTTCTACAAATTCTTTGTTGTTTTGTTTTCTTTGTTCTTCAATCGAATTTTCAATGGATTTTATTTCTTGATTTAATTTTTCAATTTCTGCTTCAAAATCTTGAATTTGTTTTTTATACACTTCTTTTTGTGCTTCACAAGCTTTAAAAGTTTCCTCCACTGGTAATTTTTCACGAAGTTGAACTTTTAACACCTTATAATCCACATCGTTATCAATACTTTTACGATGAAGAGCAAGTAAATCTCTTGCTTTTTGATCTCGAACTTTTGCAATTTCTGTGATTTTTGATTTTTCATCAGTAAAAGCAATCTTTTTAAAATTTTCTTTTACTAATAAATCTACTTTTTCAAATAAAGAATTGGTTGTCTTTTTATTTTCATCACATATTTTTTCAAAATCTTCGACGATTTTTTCATAAAAGGAAGCGTAATTTTCAACGAGTAAATCTTCTTTATTTTCTTGTTGAAGTAATTCTAAAGCCACTTTTTCAATATCTAAACGATGTTGATAGTCTCTTTTTTCTTGCTCTTCATACTTTTCTTTTTCATAAAAAGATTTTGCTAATTGATTATCTACATTTACGCTATTGTACCGCCGTAAAATAATTTCTTGCATAATCGTTTCACGGCTGACATCATGGCGATGAATCTTATTATGTTCATGTTTGAACTCTAATTCTTCTTTTGCATTTTTTGCACATACATAGGCATATAATTTAGGATTTTGATTAAAATATGCCATTAAATCTTCTTGTAAATGCTTTAAGCGAAGTTCAACCAATGTATTTTCATAATCTTCAACCGAAGTGGTCAAGTGAACGGCATTTGATTTTCTTTTCTTAATATATTTTTGACGAACTTTTTCAAATTCCCGTTCAGCTTCTTCTTTAGCAAATTTTAGAGTACTTTGCGCAACGACACTTAATTCTTCTTCTTTCCATTCCATCCTTGCACCCCTCCTCTAAAGAATTTTTGCTGATAATGGTTCAATGGTTTGTCCATTATAAGTGACAGCATATTCAGCATAATTAATTGCAATGACCACTTTTTCTTCTTCTACAATTTCTCCATTAACAAATGGAGCATACGTATTGATATATAAACCAATATTATCATTATTTGTTCCAATTGCGACAACTTCGCGATCGACCATCGTTTTTCCTTGAATTTTTTCTAAAAATGGTAACACGTAGTCACATACTTCAATAATTGTTGGCTTATACTTTTCATAACTAGTTGAATAGTAATCTCTTGAATTCGTATACATTAAATCTTCTAATGCTTGTTCTGTTAAGATAAAGGAAGGATTCAAATGATATTCAATCATTTTTAGTTGTGCTGTTCGATCAAAGAAAGAGAAATTAGAATAACTAGCATATAAATTGACTAATCCTCCTAAAACAATTTCTAAGAAAGGAACTGAATCCGTTTCTGCAATATATTGAGAATTATAAACAGGTAAATCATAATAATTCGTTAAATTTTGCCATAAATAAGCATTCGGACTATCTGCTCCTAACTCTACTATCGTGCTGGCTTTTTTCGTACCATTGATGATAATATTTTTAGAATCTTCATAATTAAGAGATTTTCCATAATCAGGAGCTAAGATGTTGGACACTCCATTTATTGTTATCCCAACATTTCCTAATTTTGAGACTTCTTTAGCTTGATTATTTAACCAAGTCATCGCCATATTCGGATTTGCATAGTGCCACCAAAGAACTGGTTTATTAGAATCGTTAAGAATATAAGTGCCATAGTCTCTACTCAACGCTTTTACTGCATATCCCCCAATGTTTGGCATTTGGTCACTATTAATGAGCCCATAATCTTGTTGGAAACTGACATCATAACCATATTGAGCGGCTTTTTTTACTAAAGAAGTAAATCCACTTTTTCCGCCTGCTCCAGAACTATAGTTGGCTTTCCCTGGATGGGCCATAGCCACTCCTTTGTTTTGCCATCCTAATAAAGAAGAGGTAATGTAATCAATGCCACTTTGATTTAGTTCATCAAAAATATTTTCAATACCATCTGTCGTCGTACCGATGACATCATCATATCCAATAATCGCTTTTTTAGCATCACTGACAATAAAATCTAATTTTACCCCATTTTTTAATTCAACATTGGGTAAAATTAATTGATTGCTCACTAAATAGTCGCGGTAAGATAAAGCCATTCCAATATAGTTAGCTGGAAGACTATCCATTGTTCCATCTCCATATAAGAAATCGTATCTTAATCCAATATCGTAACTATAAACTTCATCGCCTTCTAAATACATAATTGTTCCTGTGCTTGACCCAAAATTATATTTATAAGTTCGATTGAGTTCAAATCGAGGTTTAGTTTGTGTATAAGCAAAACTAGATTGCTTATCACTTCTTCCTCTAAAGACTAATCCAAAATATTCACTTCCTGAGGTAGCATAGGCAACAAAAGCATCTTGTTCGTCACCATAAGAAACACCCCATACAGGCATCATTATTTTTTTCGTTTCTACGTAAGTTGGTTCATATACTATATTTCCGGAAGCAAATTCAGCATCAGTATAGTTTTGCCGATAAGGATCTCCATAAACATCAAAATAAATCTCTTTATTATTCATTTCCCGATTCGTATCATAACGAATTAAAGCACCAGAACCATCAGGAATAAAGACGTATCCTGGTAAATCAGTTTGAGGATTTTTAGTAATGGATGAAGGATCAAATGTACAAGAGCCATATCCATCTTCATCGACATTTTCTAACGTACAAGTCAACATATTTCCACCTGATTGGCCAAAGCAAGGTAAAGGATAAATTGCTTCTAAAGCATATTTTCCACTACCACTGATATCTTCTTCTAAAATGTCTAAATTAAATCCTTTTTCATCAAACGTAAACCGCATATTAATATTGATTGTTTTTGTTTCTCTATCAATACTTGTTTCATAGGTAATTTTAAACATCCAATAATTTGCATGTGTTTGATGGCGTACAAATTGTGTAGAAACAATATCATTTTGAATTTCTACATTGTTTTTAGTTTGTGTAGCAGAAGTCGTTTTATTAAAGTAAGTAAATCCTAATATTTGATTGATTTGTGCATAAGCACTTTGGTTATCATTTCCATTTCGGTTAGGTCCTGCATCAATCGTGCATGCAAAATATTCAGGAGTGTTTGCTTTAATATGACTACATTTACTTTCCATTTCAGCTTTTGTTGAATTTCCAGCACCTGTTGACCACACAAAGCCCGTTTGTTTGTTGCGCATTCTTAAAATATTTTTAGAAGTGTTATAAAAGTATTCAAAATTTCTATTTTCATAGATTTTAACATATCCATCTTCAGTTGAAACTCCACTTACTGGAACATTATATTCTTCAGCAGGGAATTGTTCATTTCGGTTTGTATCATCTAAAGCTTGAACTTCTTTTCCAAAAAATGTCGCTCCAGTTAAAACCAAAAAACTCATTAATAATAGTTTCCCGTATTTTTTAATACCAGCCAGCACGTAGTTTCACCTCCTTGATAATACTATCAATCAAGCTCGACACTTGATCAAACATTAATAACACTGTTAAACATACAATAACAAATAAAATCATAAAGATTAATGTCAAAATGACATTCCAGAAAGTTTGTTTAAAGGTATAATTATGTGTTTCCAAAATACCGACAATGATATAAAAGATAGATCCCCAAAGTGCTAATTGGAATAATAAATCCATAATCACTTGTTCGGTTAAAGTTAAAATATAAGATAATCCAACAGCAATTGGCAAACAAATAATTAATGGTAACAAACTATATCCTGTAAACTTATAAATGTTTTTAAATGTCCCTTCTCCGTTTTTAATAGCCGATACGAGATAGTTACATAAAACAAAGATAAATAAGACAAAGACATATCCTAAAATAACAATTGAAGCATCCAACGTATTTTCATTAAAGTATTGGAAAGGTAAAGCTTTTCCATACATGTACCAAACAAAAATGACTAATCCTAGTAGATAATAAATCGTAGCCCCTAAAACCGAGCCTCTGCGATTGGTTTTAATTTCATAAAACGTATCGACTGGATGACGAATCACTCTAAATCCAACTAATAAATCTTTAACAAATCGTTTTTCTTTAACTTTTTTGGCTTTTGCTTTAAAGTGAACCATTGCAGGAACGGTTTTAAACAAATAGTATAAGAGAACTAAAATTGCAATAATAGATACACTGATGACAATCACAATCGGTAAATTGTCTTGTAACCAAGTATTTCTGATTTCCCAAAAAGCTTCTGAATATAACGATCTATTTTTAGAAATTGAGAAATATCGAGCAGCTTCTTCAAAATTCAAATCATAATAATAAGCTTTCCCTAATCCATCATTTGCAAAAACTGATAGTTCATCATATTGTAAAACTTCTTCCCACGCTTGTCTAGATGCTTCATATTCATGATTTTCAAAACTTATTAAAGCATTAAAAATTGCTTTTGAATAATTCGTAGGGTTAAAAGATTGTAATAGATTTTTTTCTTGGTCAATTGCCCAAATGCGATAAGATGAATCCACACCTATAGCAATTAAATTGGAAAAGAATCCGACAATATCAGGTTGATTGGTTCCTGACGAACCAAAAAGATAAATTGCTTCTCCTTGAGGTCCTAATACAACGATTACTCCGCTTTGATCACTCATGAATGCGATTTTATCTTTGGTAACGACAACATCTGTATATTCAACATACATATTACTTGAAATACTGTAGATGGTAGATCCATCTGTCTTGTGTTTTGTCATACTAGGGTAAGACATATCATTTTTCATTGAATCGGCTTGTTGTGTCATTGAATATACTATATTTTGATCATCAATAAAGACATTGGTAAATCCTGAAGGAACAGGAATGTCAATTTGTTCCAATTGTTCTTCTGTTCCGAATGTTTTTACTAAATAATATAACAAACTATATCGTACATTGTTTACTGCAAAGAAACTGATAAATTCACTAAATACTTTTTGACCACTAATTGTGCTACTTGAATTCAAATAGGAATTAGAAAGAAGAATCATTCCTGAACTAGTTGCTGGTGAAGCAACATATATTTTTCCTTCTTGATCCACTGCAATTTTTTGAGGGTCAAATTTTGTTAAATCATCATCTCCAAAAGAAGGAGAACGTTCAATTTCTCGATTTTGATTTCCTTTGAAAACCATGGGTTCTGTAACAATTTTATATTGTGCAAGATTGTCTAATAAAGCGACATAAATAAAACCAGTGAAAGTGTAAGAACGTGTCGCATTATTTCCATTTTCATCAACATAAGATTCTACATATTGTTGATCCGTATGCGTTGCTTTTGCATCAGCAATGTATAAATATTTGGTTCCATTGATTTCTTGAATCCATAAACCTGTTGGTGTATTTAAGTAATCAAATCCTAAAGGAATGGTTTCAACTGAAGATTGTAAATTTTCAGCCGTCAAATCAACTTTTAACAAGAAGGAATTCGCTCCATCAGAATTTAAAATATAGGCGTATTCTACTTCTTTTCCATTTTCAGTAACCGTATCAATATAAATATCTTGTGGATTTTTTAAGCCAATCGTATCATACGTTGAAGCTGGCTCATATGCATCTGGAGCATTAATCAAAAAGCCATCAGCATTCACGGTTTGTGTATAAAACGTTGCGGTTGAAGCTTGTACAGGTTTTACATCGGCAAAAGAATTCGTTGTACTACTTCCTAAAACACCACTTGCAGCAAGTATTAATGCGATGCCAAGTAAGGCAAATAATTTTTTGACTCTTCTCATTATTTGATACCTGATTTCGCCATTGTATTCATTACTCTTGATTGCATGACAATAAAGATAATGAGATTAGGAACGAAAGTGATGAGAGAAGATGCTGCGGCAACTCCCGTCGCTTTAATTCCTGCCGATGCTTGTAAAAGACCTAGATAATAAGGTAAAGTTTTTAAACTTTCACTTGTTAAATAAATTAAACTAGCTCCTCCTGAATTCCAAATATTTTGGAAAGCTAAAATTGCAATGGTTGCAACCGCTGGTTTAACAAGAGGAATGACAAACTTTCTAATAATTTGTAAATCATTTGCCCCATCTAATTTGGCCGATTCCAAAATTTCTTTAGGAACCCCATCATCAATATATTGTTTCATTAAAAACAAATAAACAGGGACTGCTAAAGAGGGAACAATATGAACCCAAAAGTTGTCGATTAATCCTAAATAAGAAATAATTAAATAGTTTGGAACAGCTACAGCAACGGCTACAAACATTAAAGCTAATTGGTTGATTTTAAACAATGTATTTTTAAATTTAAATTGTTTTTTAGAAATTGCATATGCTGCCAAAACTGTAATAATTAAAACACCAAAAACATAAATCACTGAAATAATGATAGAGTTTAATACATACCGGCTCCATGGAAGACCTGTTGTTCTTGCTAATCTTCCTAATTCTGTGAAATTTGATAAAGTCGGATTTTTCACAAATAATTGAGGTGGGAAGTAAAACAATTCATCCAATGGTTTAAAAGCTTGGTTAATAATATAAATAATGGGCAAAATCATCACTGCACAGATTAAAAGTAGGATGATTAAGAATTTAATTTGACTTGCTTGAAACCGTTTAGGATTCAATTGGGTAACTTGAAATGCCATAAATTTCATCCCTCCTTTTAATCTTTTTCAGCAAACAATTTGCTTGCAATCTTTGAAAATACTAAAACAAATAATAACAACACAACGGATAAGGCCGAAGCATATCCCAATTCATTTCGAATAAACGCATAGTCATTCATATGAGGCAAAATCGTTTGTGCAGAATTTTGAGGTGTCGGGTTAGAACCGGACAAGTCAACTGCCAAAGTTCCTGACGACATTGCTCCAGTAATAGACATAATTGCACTAAAGAACATTGCCCCTTTCATTTGGGGAATGGTGACATAAATGGTTTCTTGGAAACGATTCTTAATTCCATCAATATGAGCGGCTTCAAATAATTCTTGATCTAGATTACATAAAGAAGCCAAAATAGACAAGAAACCAATTCCAAATGAACTCCACAAAGCAACAAAAATGGTAATAGTTAATAAATATTGTGGATTGGTCAACCATGCAATCGGTGCATTAATAATTCCTAGATTCATCAATGCCGCATTGAGGTAACCAAACTGGTCACCCGAGAAAACCGATTTCCAAATGACTCCGACAAATACACTACCAGCTAAAGATGGTGTATATACGATTAAAGCTAAAACTGTTCGTATTCCTCTTGGTAATTGTGCTAGCATCCAAGCAACGATGAAGGATAAAATATAACCTCCTGGTCCAACGATGATAGCAAACTTTAATGTTTGAGGAACGACATACATCATGAATTCTCGATCTCGAGTAAACATATCAATATAGTTTTGTAATCCGATAAATCTCGGTGTATCAATAGCATTATAATAAGTCAAAGAAAGTAAAGCGGACATAAATACGGGAATAGCAATAAAGATAATGAATAAAGCCGCAAAAGGTAAAACTAACCAAAATGCACTCCAGGCGGAACCATTAATACCACTCGTCTTATGTGTCTTTTTCTTCTTTTTTACTTTATCGACATTTCTAACGGTCTTGTAGCCATTAATACTTCTACGAGACATAGAAATTGCCGCATTCTGAGAAGTACTCATTTTATTGTTCCTCCTATTCTAAATTGGGCAAGAATTGGAATTTGGATTTCCTGTTGTAATATGATTTTTATAATTGCTGATACATTCCAAAATCCAATCATAGGAGCGAATCTTATATTCTCTAGTTCCTTGATTTTTTGTAGTATCATAATACCCAAATTCTTCCATTTTTCTTTGAATTTCTCTATCGATTATGACTTTATTTAAATCTACCGCATTGGATACCGACATTTTTTCTGTAGCTGAGCCACTACTTGCGCGTCCTAATACAACGCTATTCCAAATGTCCGAAATTCCTCTTTGTATCATGTATTGACCAGGTAATTGTTGTAAATCAATAATCCATTTTTGCGCTTCTAACATGACTTCACGAACATCACTATCAATTAATAATTCTTGCGCAGCTTCCGTGTTTGCACTAAACCAAACAAAAGAAGGACCATACATGTTTTGTAATGTTTCTGCATATTCTATTTGAACATCCGTAGACATCCACCATTTATTAAATTCCCAAGCTTCTTCTATTTTTTTCGATTTGCTAAATATTAGCGAAGTGGTTCCATTTGAAATGTACCATCTAGAAATTTCATCTGGTGTTCCATCACCATTTAAGTCTTTACAAGTTCCATCAGCGATAGAACAATTTTGTCTTACTCCTGGTGGTAAAGTGACTTCCCAATTTCCTACTAGTTCAGGAGCAACATATTTCAAAGATAAATAGGTAGATAAATCACCAATTCCAAGTGGAATAGAACCATATCTGAAAGAATTAAAGAAATTTGCAACTTCTGTTGGTAAAGCATAAATTGTATATAGATCCGTTAAGGTTTGTAATCCTTTTAAACTTTCTTCACTTCTTAAATCAATAGAATACCCATCATCACTGTATAATTTTCCACCATATTGAAGAATCATTTGTACAGTGCTAGAAAGTGGTTTTAAGGAAGTAGAAACACTTGCAGGATAATAAAAATTCATTCCATACATTTGTAATTGTGGTAACAAGTTGACTAAATCATCCCAAGTTTCTGGTAAAGAAATAGCCGTATTTTCTTGTTTTAAAGAATCAATAATATCAGTACGAGCAAATAAAACTTGAGAAGTTGAAGTTTCTGGTAAACCATAAATTTTATCTTGATATAAATTAGACATTAACTGCCCAGCAGGAACCATGCTTGCATATTCCCAGAAATCATCAAAATCACTTAATGGATAGGAAGCATTTCCCCGTAAAGCAAATTCAAAGGCAAGTCCAGCTGTCACTCCTAATGCTAAATCTGGAGTTTGATTTGCTGCATTCGCTAAAATTAAGTTTTGTTCACTCGGCATTTGACGAATATTGACTTCAATTCCGGTTTGAGGAGTAAAATATTGGTTTGCCATCGTTTGCATAATTTCGATGTAATTTACAGAGCGATTGACCCAAACATTCAATTGATTTTCATCTAATTCTGTCTTATACCGGCTAGAAGTAAAGGTATCCAACAACGTTGTCATACTATTTTTAAAGTTTTCCCATCCTGATGCATTCGCACGTGGGATTTGAGTTTCGTCATTGGTTAAATAAATCATATCTAATGTCATGTTTGTCGAAATCATCATATTTGCTGTATCTGCTACTAATTTTGCCAAGCAAGAATCACCAGAAGAAAATTTATTTAAGTTATTAGGGATATTGTCTGGTTTTTTGATTAAAGATTCAATTAATTGTGTCATTCTTGGGAAATAAGACAATAGCATTGAACTTTTATCGACAAAACTGGAAAGACGATTGTATTCGTAATAAATAATATCTTTATAGGATTGTAAAACTTCTTCTGTTTCAGGGAAATAACGAGTTAAATTCCATTGACGATTGGTATCAATAGAAGCTCCAGTCAATTTTCTAATTTCAATTGCAAAATCAGAAATATCATGATAAACAGACATTAAATTGTAATAACTTTCAGCAAAAGGTTCTCTTTCTGATTTTAATGTCAATTCATAGGTTTTTCCTGTGTCAAAATAGTAATATAAAACTTGTCCTTCATGGTTTAAAGTTTCATTACTATATCCACTTCCTGTGGTATCAAAACGATAATTTTTAAATTCTTTAAAAGGGATTTCTCCATTAATGTAAATTGAACGATAAACAGGAGCTTGGTTCGTTCCATTATAATAGTGTAAAGTAATCGGATATAAACCTTTTTCAGTCACTTCAATTTTCCATGTTGCGCTTTGTCCAGCATTATCCCAACCATCTAAAATATTGAGCATTTTTTTATGACTATCATAAGGTTGTACTGTAGCTGACATTTCTGTTGCTAAACGCACGGATTTTGTATTTTTGTAATCATATTCAATTGCATTAATTTTATAAGTTCCTGTTCCATAATTATGATCTACACTTGCATAATAAGAAGTGTAATCTTGTAAAGGAGCATAAGGAACGATTCTTAAATTAGAAACATACATCATTTCAGATGAATTATTTCGTATTGTAATGATTCTTTCATTTTGAAATTCAAAAAGCGCAGGATCAGCAGTATCATACAAATTTGTATTTAATGCAACTTTGGTCCAAGTTCCATATCTAGTAGATGTTGGTGCCATTTGATCTCCATATTTATTGGTATAAAAATCAAAGTTTTTATTGCCATTTTCATCTTTTTCTACGTTATCCTTATATAAAATTGGCAATTCTATTGAAGAAGCTTGAGCAAATTGCAAAGATCCTCCAATATAGACTCCAATAATTCCCGCACTTTTAAAAGACTCAGTTAAGTAGTATTCTAATTCAATGGTATAAAGCCCTCTGGGTAAAGAAGTAGATAAAGTATATCGAGCCTCTCCGCCAGATCCGACTAAAATTGCAACTTCCTCTTTCTTTTTTCCTGCAATATCTATACTAGGATGGATATTAGTTGTATTTTCATCAGAATCAGGTAACAAACTGGTTTCATGAATTGGATCCACATAACTAGTATATTTATTTAAGAGTTCGTTATAACGATAAATATAATCTGTAGCATCACTTGAGCGTTCAGATAATAAATCAATACTCTTTTGTAGTGTTTCTTCGCTAACATCATATGGCTTTACAGCACTACTGCATGAAGTCGCTAAAAAAAGCACGCCAAGGCAGATTAATAATGAACTTTTTTTCCTCATACTATTCCTCCTAAAATGACAAACACGAGAATAGGATAATCTCCTATTCTCGTTTATTATTAAACTACTCTATCTCTGACATCCCAATCTTCTGGTAATTGATAGTAAGATCTCATTTGTTCTTCCAAATAAGACCATCCACGTTCAGTAACAGAATTAATATTATCACTCCATGTACTTAATTGTGAACGAACTGAACTAACCCATGTAACAGAACCAGCAGCAGCATCATAATAGTACCGCTTATTCCATTCTTCAAAGACACTTTGTGTCCCCCCCGTAGCGGTTGGAATATTCCATGGATAATAAGTTCCTGAACAAACGATGTAATCTCCTTCACTATACATTTCTAAGACTTTTGCAAATCCAGGCTTTTCATCTGTAAAAGTAGGATAGTTATCAAAGAAATATTGTAATTGTGTTTCGTATTCATCTGTCACACCTTCTGCGCTAGAAGGTAAAGTATAAGTTTGCCCATTTTCATCTAATTTACTTAAAACTGGGAGACCTTTAATTGCACCTTTTACTACTTCAGAACTTGTTTCTGTTCCTCTTGTCCATTCAATTTCTGAAGCGGCTTTAATGGAACGTGGATCTGAAACCATAAATGTTGCAAAGTAAGCAGCAGCTTCTTCTGCTTGACGTTGCTTTTCTGTACAATTTTCTTTTCCTGTTGCATCTAATGGACATTGATTTCCAATTGTTAAAGCGCCAAACATTGCTCCAAGAGTTAATTCACCATCAGAGTCAATAGCAGGATATGGATAGTAGTCAAAGTGATCTTCTGTTCCTGCTAATACTGCTTTTTGAGAAACTCCACCGATACTATAAGGGGAATCTAATTGCACTTTAACAAAATCGGTTGTAAACATTTCAGTAACTTCCCAACTATCCCATTCTGTATTGTTTGGATGTTTTGTATCGGTAACAGATGAAGTTGGGACAAACATCGTATTATTTTTTGCCCAATTGCTTTCCATTTCAAGTAGTTTAATCGTTTCAGGTGTATCTAAATCTACTTCTTTTCCGTCAATATAGTTTCTATAAATGCTTGGAGAAATGAAATTGTTTAAATCGCCATATAGACGAACAGCTCCTGCTCTACCACCATTTTGTCCTGTCACTCCATTGGAAATGATTTGATCTAAAGCATCTAAAGTCCACTCTTCAGCAGTAGGTTCAGGCATTTCTTCCATATAAATATTTTCAATTAAATGAGTATTGACATAAATTCCACAAGGATAAACTCCATAAGGAACGGCCGCTTGGAATCCACCATAATTGAAATATTTCAACAAATCATCGCTGACATAATCATAAAGTGGGAAATTATCTGTATATTTGGAAAAGTCGGCGATTAATCCATTTTCTAATTGATAAGGCACATCACTAACGTGGTGAATAATGTGTGGAGGTCTTTGGTTATGACTTTCAATATAACTTTGGAAGTTATCAGTATAACTAGGAACATAACCTGTTCCATTTCCACTAATTACGTTGATGTTAATGTTAGGATAAATCTTTTTAAATTCTCTAGCAGCAGCGAAAAATAACGCTTGAGAACCATCGATGATATCTGAAGCCACATAACGATCACTTCCAGCATCTCTCCAAGTTCCTGTTTGACCATAAATGTACATGAAGACGTCTAAATCGCCTTCATATTCTAACACAGGATCCCAGCCGGCAATCGGATTGCCTTGTTTTTTCTCTTCCGTCTTTTTACAACCTGTCATTGATGTAAGCGTTAACAAAATCGGTAAAGCCAATAAGTATTTCTTTTTCATTTAAATTCTCCTTTCTTATTTTTTATTTGCTCACGACTAGAATTGTATTCATTACTAATCTTGAATTTTCAGTAAAGTAAGCTTCTCCATAATCACTTGAACGTACTTTTACTGTCATCACATTGTTTTGATTAATTAATAATTGAGTTGATCCTCCACCATCAAAGTTAGCAGCATTATAAGCACCATAATAACGCATTAAATCAGCTAATTCTGTAAGATTAACTCCTGTATTCACTTCTGCTTTTTTACCATATTCTAAATCTTCAATAGAAACGATGATGACTTTACCATCATTTTTAACACCAATTGCTGTTCTAGGAACACGGCTTTTTGCTCCGTTTGAAGTTTCTTGTGAAACTGTACTTGCCAATTTTCCTTCTTCTACTAATGAATGGCGAGCACCTAAAATTGTGTCATAATAATTCCATACGCCATCAACAGACTTTGTAAAGCCAACTGTAATTTGTGTATTTAATTGAATTCTTTCTTCTAAATCTTTTTCCACTACAAGATAAGTCGTATTTCTTGAAGGACTGAAACGTTGTGTTCCACTTACATTGATAATGTCGGTGACATGGGCTTTTAAAACGTTGTTCACTAAAGAAGCTTTTGTTAACTCATAAACTGTACGATTTGAAACACTGATATCTTTTTGATAAATCCAACCATTAGTATTATCAGAAACAGAATCAATTGTTACATCAAATAACTCACTCGTGCAATCTGGATTATAAATTTCTAAGCCATAACTTAATTTTGCTTCAACATTTTCTGATTGTACTTTTGATTTCGTCATTGTAGCAATTTGTGCTTGATTACCACTCACACCAAATAAATAAGGGGAACTGACAGGAACGTCATTGTAATCGACATTATGTCCTGTTTTTAAAATGACTCCATCTTTAACGAAAGCGTTTACAGGCAAAGCGCCAAAAAAGTCAGCATTGGTAGCCATATAAACTTGTCTGTCTGGATTATCTTCTTGCCAAGCATTCACTTGGTTAATAATTTTTGCTTTGGTTGAATAAGCAGCTGTATTCGTTGAATTATTTGCTGTACCAGCAACAATGGCTGCTTTATTCAAATCAACTTCTGTAAAATAAGCTGTAATGTGATTTCCTGTAGAAATCGTTGTCAAATCATACTCTACTTTATAAAGTTCAACGCCATCGGCTAATGTAGCATTTAATTCTTTGCTATAAGAAGATTCGTTAAACGTCGTAGGAGTATAATCTTCCTCTTCTGGATAAGTAATAGGAGTGGCTTTAGAATTACAAAATTCACACTCTGCAGGAGGAACATTGGGTTCATCACTGCTGCTACTACTATCAGAAATAGGAGGATTTGTAGGATTAGAACTAATAGAATTAGAATTGTTGGAATTATCAGCGCACCCAACAACAAAAGTTAATAAAAAAATGGATAAAAATAAATACTTTTTTTTCTTCATATTTTTTCTCCTTTTCTAAAGTAATAAATAAATAT